>LNFM01001508.1_pt1 | contig 89229 bp, 80 predicted proteins | sample 596031 | NCBI WGS metagenome assembly LNFM01 (sample SAMN04254537, study PRJNA301005) | activated carbon metagenome | isolation source: dual media filters at the Ann Arbor, Michigan drinking water treatment plant | place: USA: Ann Arbor | reverse complement strand
ATCTTCCGCACGGAGTTCCGCTCGGTGCAGTGGCTCGACGCCGACGAGTGCGAAGCGATGCTCCCGGACGCCGAGCCGGAGGCGCCGTCGTCGACGTCGTCGCCGGGCACCTCGACCGGCACCGGCGGACCTGCCGATTGAGAGTCTCGCGCTGCGAGCCGATGGAGACGAGCTCACTGGCCTCCGGGCGCCAGGCCCGGCGGCCACGCCTCGACGACCTGTCCGAGCGCCGCACGCACCGCGTCGACGTAGCCCTCGAGGCGGCAGAGCATCGCAGCGGGTCCGTCATGGGGCACGGCCTCGCGGCGGTGGCGGATCGTCGTGTCGAACGGAAAGCACCAGTGCAGCAGGCGACCGAGCCACCGGTCACCGTACAGCAGCTCGGAGCCCCTGACCCAGCGCGCCGAGTCGACCGGCACGATCTCCACGAGGAAGCTCGGGCCGGCGTCCTCGGGCAGCCATCGCCGCCAGCGAGCGTCCGCTTCGTCGACGGTGACGAGGCCGACCACGCGCCAGCGGGTGGGCGTGAACAGGATGGACTCGAGTGCCTCGCGGACCGCGGCGTCCTCGATCGCAATCGATCGGAACAGCGCGAGCGCCTCGACGGGCTCGACCGAGCCGTAGGCATCGTAGAACGATCCGATGAGCGCGCGTGCGAGGCTCGCGTGCCGGGCCGGCTCGAGCGCAGCGGCCTGGTACGCCGCGCGCTTGTGCTCCCACGGCACCGGTCCCGACGCCGCCAACAGCTCGTCGCGCTGCCGGACCTGTCGCATGAGGCGCGGGAACACGAACGCCGCGCGCTTGGGCACCTCGAAGAAGTCGACCCACAGCGAGTACAGCGCGGCCTCGCGCTGGCGCGCGCTCCCCTCGTCGATCATCCAGGCGTAGGCGGTGACGGTCCATTCCTTGAGCGAGCGCCCGGCATCCTCCCACCGGTGCGGCACGTACATCATCGCGGCGTAGTCCGGCACGTGGTAGGCGGCCAGCATGTACGTCACGATGTGCTTGGCCGGGGTCGACTCGAAGACGATGATGTCGTGCGGATCGAGGTCGGCCGGCGTCCCATCGTGGTCATCGAACCCGGGTACGTCGTCCCGCGACACGCCGAGCCGCCTCACCGACTCCCACCAGAGCTCCGTGCCCGGCTCGTGCATCGGCCAGCGCTTCACGATTCGCCGCCGGGGGCGCTCGACCCGTGGAGCCCGCTCACGTCCCCGCGCTCGGCCTCTCCGGAGCATCGATCCAAGCCTAGCAGCCTGTGGCGAAAGCCCGCGACGCCGGAACAGCGCCCTCGGCCCCCATGGCGGCGTTGCTCGGAGCTCGATCGCCGGCAACCGGCGCCGAGGCGCCCGAGGATCGTCATCGGACGCCGATCAGCTCCGCGTCACCGGAACCACCCGCCCAGCCCGGGTGGCGTCGCGCGTCGGCTCCGTGCCGCGCGGAAGAGTGCGTCGACCATCAGCAGGTTCGCGACCGCGGGATAGCCCGTCGAGAGCCCGCCGATCCCCGCGCGCGCGACATAGGCATGGGTCCGCGAAGACCTGCCGTACCGGTCGCGGAGCGCACCGTAGGCGAACGCCGGAGGCTCGCCGTCCTCCGCGTTCAGTCGAGCCGTGTACGCGTCCTGGCCCTCGGCGGTTCGGGCGTCACCGAACGCTCGCACGGCGATGCGAACCGTGACGCCTGCGCCGTCGTCGTCGACCTCGGACCACAGCGAGCACGACGACACCGCAGACATCAGCGACAACAACGCGGTCGATCGCTCGCGGTCGCGGAGCAGGAAGTCGCCACCGCCCATCGCCTCGAGCAGGTACGGCCGCACGTCGGGGCCGTGCAGGCCGTCGAGCTCGAGGTGCAGCGCGATCGTCGAGCGGCCCCCACCGAGCGCGGCGGCCATCGCAGGCGGGAGCGCGCCGAGCAAGTCCTCGGGCACGGGCGCGATCGGATGGCGGAACAGCTCGCCCATCGCGACGTCGCTCAGCCCGAGCGTGGCGATGAGCCAGGTGTCCGTCGCGATGAGCATCGCGCGGGGCTGCAGCTCGAAGGGCTCGAGCTTCGCGCGTTGGGCGTCGTCGAGATCGATCTCCGCGACCGCGGCCGCGAGCGGGCGGTCATCGTACTGGGACGCCTCGGCGGTCACGCGCACCCCGGGGAGGAGCGCGCTCAGCTTCGGCGCGAGCTCCGGCGCTCGCTTCACCAAGCGACGCAGCAGCGCCGGCTTGCTCGCACCGCTCATGAGCACGAGACCGAGCGGCCCGCCGGGACTCGCGAGCAGCAGTTCGCCGGAGGTCGCGAGGATCACGTCGGTCACGAGCTCTGCGTCCGTGAGCGCCGGGCCGACGCGCTCCACGATCCCCGCCGGGTCTTCGTTCATCCACAGGAACGAGCTGCCGGCAGTCATCGCGGCCATCGTGCTGGGCACGCGGGGGGTGCCGGCGTCGAGCATCGGCACGTGGAGGTCGATCTGCAGCATGGCGTCGCGGGCGGTCACGGTGACCGGGATGCCGCCGACCTCGGCGAGCGCGGCGACGTCCGCGTCGGTCGTCGCGGGTCCAGTGCGTGGCCGGTACGCCCCGCGCACGGACGCCTCGGCTGCGCAGACGTGGAACCCAGGGTGCAGTGCGATCGGCTCACACCCGAGCGCGGTGTCGCGACCCGAGAACGTGCGGACGAGCCGTGGGAGATCGTCCGCAGTGTCGGCCGCGATCACGACGACCGCGCCGCCCTCGAGGCGCGCGACGACGAGCCCGCGATCGAGGTGCACGCCACTTCCGCCGAGCCGTGTCTCGATCTGCGGCAACCCGGCGACGAGCTCCCCGAGGTCGGCCGGAGCATAGGCGCGGGCGAGCAGGGCCCACTCGTCGCGCTGTCCGCGGGTCGCCCACTCGAGGCCGTCGATCAGCGCGAACGGATCGCGGACGGCGATCCAGGAGGTCGCCCCCTCGGGGACGAGCGCGACGACGTCCGCGAGCGGACGCGGGGCTGTGCGTGGATCGGGGGGTGTCGCAGAGACCGTCGTCGCCGCGGCGACCGTCGGCGTCGCCGCGGCGACCGGCGTCGCGTCCTCGCTCGGGGCCCGCTCCCCGCACGCGCCCGCGAGGCAGAAGAGCAAGCATCCCAGGAGTGCCGATCCACGGCGTCGCACCGCTGGAATGCTACCACCGCCCTGGCGATCGTCGGATCGCGGAAGACGCGACCTGCTACGGCAGCGGAACCACCTCGAACTCCGTCGTGATCGGCGGGTGCCCATCCCCGAGCTGCCCCGAGCTGCGTTTCCCCCAGCACTCCACGGTCTTGTCGCGCAGCACGGCGCATCCGAACCCTGTCCCCGACGCGACCGAGGTCGCCGCGGCGATGCCCTCGATCCTGCGTGCGGGGTCGTCGTCGCGAGCGCCGTGATCGTCGCGGTGCGCGGCGAGATCCACGGCCTCAAGCTGGGGGGCGGCACACGCTCGTCGGCGTGTGCGTCGACCACCCGATCCATCTCGCGGGCGTGTTCTTGGTCGAGCGCCACCGCGGCGGCCATGCGCAGGGACCCGCGATCACCAGTGTGGTCCTCGCGTGCGTGACCTCGGGGTCGCGGTGGCTGCCCGTGCTCGCGCCGTGGTCGGTGCGGCTGCTCGGCCCCTGAATCAGTTCATTGCCTCGCACGCGTCGACGTAGCTCGGATCATCCGCCGGGCACATCTGCCCCGGACCGAACGCCATGCAGAACCCGCGCTGATCCGCGACCGACAGCGTGCGAATGCACTGGACGAACTCCGGCGAGCTTACATCGTTGCCGCTCGCCGCGAGACAAACCACGCCGTTCGGATCCTGGTGCGTGTCGTGGGCCGCGTTGTTCCAATTCGTCGGCGGCATGACGCTCGCATCGCCGATGTCCGCGCCCGTCACCGCACGCCAGACGCCGTCGTCCTGCACGCAATCCTTCGCGCCGAGCTCGATGGTCTGGCAGCACACGCGACCAACGCCGCACACCTTCGCGATGTCGAGGTCGTCCCACGTCGGATTGCACGGGATCGGGCAGTTCATCGCATCGTCGGCGAGGAGCCCGGAGCCGTCCGGGATGACCGTCGTGTCCACGCACATGCCCCAGCGCCCCGCCCCGTTCGCGGCATCTGCATACAGCGGCGTGCTGCCCGTGATGCCCTTGCCTTCGTACGCGGGCAGCTGACCGTCGGCGGTCGCCGGATCGGTCGAGCAACAACGGTATCCGTTCGCGCTGCCGGACGTCCGCGGATCACAGGCTTGCTCGGGGAAGCCGAGCACGCCCGGTGGCCCCGGCGCGACCGTGTCGCCGCCGGCGGGGAGATCGGCACAGTCGACGAACGGTCCCTCGACCCCGGGCCCATCCGTCGCCGAGCCGTCGCCGGGACCCGGGTCCGAGCTGGTCGACGACATACTCGTCGACGACGCGCTGTCCGACGTCATCGTGTCGGTGCCGGTCGTCGCGTCTGTGTCTTCGCCGGGATCGAGCTGGTGCTTCAGCTCGCACGCGGCGGGCAACAAGGACATGCAGAGCGCGAACGAAGTGGACGAGGCATAAGCGAAGCGTGTCATCGAGAGCCCTGTTGTCCGGACCGGGCCGATTCTACGGACCCCCCTGCACACGATCGTTCGATCCTCGCTCGGACGGGTGTGGCGGGACGTTCGTCGAGGAATGCGCGCGCCTCGCCCTTGGCCTGCGGCGCCTTGCCCAGCGCGCACAGGGCCTCGATGCGCAGCGCCGTGCGAGCATCCCAGAGCGTGCTGTTGGGGAACTCGCGCGCGTGGCGAGAGGTCGCTGCGAGGGCGCCCGCGGCATCGCCGGCGCGCAGCAGGCCCGCGGCCTCCTGCATGAGCGCGTTGTCTCGGGCGAGCGATGACGGCAACGCGTCGCGAGCGATGGGCGATCGCGTCGTCGTGCGCGACGCGGTTGCTTCGCGCGGCGGCTCGCTCGCGACGGACGGCGGCGTCGAGGCGACGGGCAACGTCGCGGGCACCGGCGCGGCCGCGACCCCCTCGGAGGATCCAGGCGCCGGTGCTTCGTCGCGCGGCGACGCGTCGACGGTCGTCGTGCCACGCGCGACCGTCCCCGCGACGACCACCGCGATTGCGACGCCACATGCGACGGCGCCGACCTTGGCGAATGCGCCGATCGACCCCGCGATCGCGGCCTTCGCCGCGAGGCCCGAGTCGAGTCCCAACCCGAGCTGCGGCGCGAGCACCAACCACCCGTGCGCCGTCGCGCGCGGCCGATGCTCGCGTGCGTCGTGCGTCACGGCCGCGGGATCGCGATCGACCATCGCCTCGTGGAAGCGTCTTCGCAGGCTCTGCACGCGGGTGTACGTCGTGCTCGTGTTGAGCGCGAGGATCGCCGCGGCCTCCGGGCCGGTCATCCCCTCGATCTCCGAGAGCACGAACAGCTCGCGATCGACGGGATCGAGCCCCTCGAGGAATCGCTCGAGCACCAAGATCGCCTCGGGTAGCGTCGTCGTCCGCGGCGCGGCCTCGGTGGCCACCGTGAGCGCCCTTCGCTTTCGCGTCGAGCGATGATCCGTGCGCCGGTAGTTGCTCGCGACGCGTCGCGCGATGCCGTACAGCCACGCCTTTGCCGTCGACACCTCGAGCTCGTCGAACCGCCGATACGCGGCGATGAACGCGTCTTGCACCGCGTCGTCGACGAGCGCCGCATCGACGCCGAAGCGCCGCACCGCGTGCCACACGAACCCGTAGTGCGCGCGGTACAACGCCTCCATCGGATGATGGGCCGACGAGGACGAGCGCGAGGCGACGGGGAGCACTGGAGCCCCATTGTCCGCTTTTGTCCGGATCCACGGAGGGGTCGCGGTTTTTTTTCTCGGGTCGCGCCGCGCGGCGCTCCCGGTGGGCGCACGGGCCTCAATCGCGACGCGCGCCGGGCCGCAGCTCGACTCCGACGAGCGCGCGGGCCGAGACGGGGAACTGCCGGAGCGAAACCGCGTCGTCGATGTCGAAGCGGTGGCCGACCAGGCGCACGACGCCGTCGATCGTCGCCGTGATCGCGACGGGCCCCCATGCGCGCACGATGCCCACGCCCGCGATCGCGGCGACCCACGGTACGTTCGTGATCGCGGCATCGAGCCCGCGCGGGCGCACGCGCAGCGCCCCACCCTCGCCGCCGGCGCAGACGGGCAGCTCGACCGCGCGGACGAACACGCGACCGCAGCCGCGTGCACCCGCGGTGCCGAGCTGATACGTTGCGCCGCGACCGTCGACCTCGCGAGCGGTGCGCGGCGCGAGCCACGTGCCGTGCACCTCGAGTCGCGCACGCGGCCACGACAGCGAGAACGCGGCGGCCAGTGCCGCCGATGGTGGTGGCATCGCACCGGCCTCGATCCCCGCGGCGATACGCAAGCCGACGCTGGGCGGCGCGCGACGTGGCGCCCGTGCGCGCCGTCGATCGGCGCGGTCCGGCGTCGATCGCGGATCGGCCTCGGCGAGCCTCGCATCCACGGGCGACGCGATCGGATCTCCGTCCGTCGTCGGCTCGCGCGGTGCCCCGCCGGACGCCGAATCGGGTGCCGTATCGGAGGCCGAATCGCGCGCTGTATCGGAAGGAGGCGGGGGCACCGGATCGCGGTCGGGCCGAGGCACCTGCCCCGGGATCGTCGCCGAGGGCTCGAGCGCGACGGCCAGCAGCACCGCCGTCGACTCGAGCAGCTCGCCGCACGAGGCCGACGCGAGCTCGCGCGACTCGGTGCGTCCCGCCAACGTCGATCGCAGCACCAGCGTCGCGCCGCGAGCGGACGTCGTCACCTCGCCCTCGACGACGAGCACGCCTTCGCCGCTGGGCTCTCCGGGCAGCAGCGCACGGATGCGTCGCTCGAGATCCTCCTGCGTCGGACAGCCCGGCGGTGCGCGCCAGTGCAGCTCGAGCACCTCGGGATTCGGCGGTGGCGGCGGCTCGAATGCACCGAGCACGGCGGCGATCGACGCGACGAGCCCGTGCACCACCACGATTGTACTACAAGTCGCGCACGCGATCCCAGCGGTGGGTCGGCATCGCCCCGCCGCGTTCGCCTCTACATCGCGATCGTGCGACCGTACACGACGTGCGCTCGGCCGTCATCGCGATCGCGTGCACGCTCTGCACGGCGCATAGGAAGGACAAAGGGGTCGCGAGAGAGCTGCGACTCGGGTGTTGCCGGCGAACGCGGCGGACCAGAGGCGAACGACGACGCCGGCGATGCGGCCGAGTCCGTCGGCGAAGCCAGCGACGACTCGAACGAAGATGATTGTGGTTACCGAGCCTGCGCTGCTGATGGCGGTTGGGTCCCAGGTCAGCCGCGGATCCAGACGCGGGGCTGCGCGTGGATCGGGGGGTGTCGCCGTGACCGTCGGCGCCGGGGCGGCGACCGTCGTCGCATCACCGCTCGGGGCCCGCTCCCCGCACGCGCCCGCGAGGCAGAAGAGCGCGCATCCCAGGCGTCTCATCCCTTCACGTCCCCGGCACGCCGATCGCGATGTCCGTGAGCCCCGAGCCGCCCGGCTCGAACACCGTCTGCCACGCGGTCAGGTCGCTCGACGCGGCGATCGACGCCGGCCAGCCGAGCGCGAGGTATTGCCCGTGGAACCACATGACCGGGTCGCGCACCTGGTCGCTCGCGTAGGGCGTCCACTGCAGGCCGTCGGCGGAGGTCCAGTAGCCGTCGTCGCTGCCGATCCAGAACGCGTCGTCGCCGAACACGGGGCGGTGATCGCCGCTCGCCGACACGTCGGCGTCGGTCCACGCGACGCCGTCGTCCGAGGCGCGGAGCTGGCCGGTGTCGTCGCGCGCCACGAAGGTGCCGTTGCCGAACGCGATCGAGCCGCCCGAGTACGCGCCGCCGCCGATCTGGAGCTCGGTCCAGGTCACGCCGTCGGCGGTGGTCGTGACGAGACCCCCGTTGCTGTCGCCGTAGGTGTGGCCGACCGCGACCGCGACGCCGTTGCCGGCCGCGATCGCGCGGTGGTGGCCGGCGAAGTACTCGCTCGGATCGATCCACGTGACGCCGCCGTCGACGGAGCGCACGCGCAGGCCATTGCCGCCGACGGCGACGAACGTGCCGTCGTCGAGCACGACGACGTCGGAGAGGAAGCTGCCCAAGGTGTGGTTCTCGTCCGTCCACGTGATGCCGTCGGTGGAGCGCATCGAGAAGCCCGCCCCGCCGCCACCGACGGCGACGAAGAACCCGTCACCGTAGCCGATGCCGCGCAGGAGATCGTCGTCGTCACCGCCGTTGGGGTTCACCTCGACGAAGTCGGTCCACGTGAGGCCATCGACGCTGCGCACCCGCCTCGTGCCGTAGCCGACCGCGACGGCGATCGCGTCGGGGTCGACGCTCGCGGTGTCGTCGCCCGCGCCCGAGCTGTCGTCGCCCGCGCTCGAGCTGTCGCCCGCCGTGGGATCGGTCGCGGTCGCCGTGGGATCGGTCGTCGACACGGAGGTGCCCGCGGTGCTCGATGGATCCGCGCCGCTCGAGCCCGTGTCGCCGTCCGACGCCGTCTCCACCGGGTCTCCGCTCGCGTCGGTCACCGTCCCCGGCGCGCCGGTGTCGTCGTCGTCCGCGTCGGCGGCGCAGGCGGGGAGCAGGGGCCAGGTCAGCAGGGCCAGCGCGCAGAGCGTCGAACGGGGCATCGTGGGGGGATCCGTGCGGGCGGCGAAACGGGTGAAGGAATGATCGCGCCGATGAGGCCGATGAGGCCGATCAGCCCGAGCTGAAGATGAACGGGTACTTCGCCACGACCATGCCGCCGCCGACCGGCTTCGGGAACGTCCACCGCTGGACCGCCTTCACGATGCACTTGCCGACGCTGGGGTCCGCGAGCGTGTCGTCCTTGATCGACGCGGTGCTGACGAGGCCCGCGGGATCGATCGTGAACGCGATCGTCACCTTGCCCGCGAGCGTCGGGTCCTTCACGAGGCCGCGCTCGTAGCAGTACTTCACCTCGTTCACGTGCCGGTGCACGACGCGGCGGATCTCATCCTTGTCGAGCGAGCCGACGACGGTGCCGCTGCCGGCGCTCGCCTTGGGTCGCTTGCGCTTCGTCCCCGCACCGGCGCCCGAGCCCGACCCGATCGCGCCGAGGCCCCCGCTGCCGAGGCCCCCGCTGCCGAGGCCCGGATCACCCGCGCCGGGGCCGACTCCGAGGCCTCCGAGCTCGCCGCCGAGCGAACCGAGCTCGCCGCCGAGCGAACCGAGGCCGAGCGCTCCGCCCGGATCGGCGCTCGCGCCCGGCACGTCCTCGACCGCCGACGCCTCGAAGCACAGCGGGAGCACCGAGCCCGCGCCGAGCTCGACCGCGAAGCAGCGCCGCGCGTCGACCACCTCGGGCGCGCTCGTGAACGTGTGGTCGTGCTCGACCAACCCGGCGATGCCGCCATCGCGCCACGAGATGGTCGCGCCGCGGCGCACCTGCCACGTCGGGGTGCTCGGGCCGCCGAGCGCACCGATCATGCCGAACGCTCCGCTGCCGCTCAGCACACCGACCAACGCGGCCTCCGGCATGGGGCCGAGGCGCGAGCTCGGCACGATCGCGCGGATCGACGCGCAGCGCAGGCGCACGTCGGCCAGCGTGCGTCCGGCGTCGGTGCGTCGACCGAACGTTGCGACCACGCGGGGATCGAACCCGGTCTGCTCGAGCTGCGCGTCGCTGAGCTCGTGCGTGCGATCGTAGACCAGACGATCGTCACCGACAGCGAGCGGCTCGGGCGTGACGTCACCGAAGCTGCGGTCGCCGGGATCGTAGTAGCGACCGACGGCGTCGTCCGGCAGCGTCACCGACATCGACAGGCCGGTGAGCTCGGCGGACCACGCGGTGCCCTCGCGGCGCAGCGGCACACCGGCGAGGAGGTCGACGCGCGTGCCATCGCCGAAGTCGACGCCCACGCGGCGGGTGGTCACCGACACGAGGTCGGCCTCGGCGACGTGGAGCTGGAGTCGGAACGCCGAGAGGGCCCACAGCGACGAGGCGCAGTCGGGCACGTCGTCGACCGGGGTCTCGACGGTGATGGACTGGCCCTCGCGCGCCACCGCGGCGACGACGAAGCCGGGGCCGTCGGTCGGCAGCGTGATGCTCGGCGCCGGTGCGTCGCGACCGGGGCCGCGCCCGAGGTGGATCGCGGCGCCGGGGCGCACCACCGCGAAGCCGTGGGGCGGCGGCCCGGCGGGGACGATCGATGGGGGCGCCGGCGCTGGGCTCGGCGCGACTACTTCCGCACCCGGCTCGGGGGCCGCACCCGGCTCGGGGGCCGCACCCGGCTCGGGGGCCGCGCTCGAGGCCGCGATCACCGGTGGCGCGTCGGGCTCGGGCGCGGCGCCGTCGCACGAGCCGAGCCACACCAGCGCGAGGACGCGACGTCGCATGACGGCAGTGTACTCCGTCACCGCTCCTACGATTCGGCCTGCGTGATGAGGGCCGCCAGCGCGGCGCGGCTCTTGATCTCGAGCCGATCGTAGATGTGCTCCAGGTGCGTGTTCACGGTCCGCGTCGCGATGTGGAGCTGGCGGCCGATCTCCTCGCTGCGCTTGCCCTGCGCGACGCACCGCGCCACCTCGAGCTCGCGCTCGCTGAGCCGCGACAGCATCGCGAGCGCGGCCGCGGCCTGCTGCGCGCGGCGGTGCTCGGCCGCGGTGCCGAGGCGGTACTCGAGCTCGACCGAGCCGAGCACCAGGCGATCGCCGTTGGCCAGCAGGTGCGACGTCACGGCGACGCCGTTGACGACGGTGCCGTTGGTCGAGCCCAGGTCGTGCAGCACCAAGGCGCCCGCGTCGTTGCCGACGATCTCGGCGTGGCGCCGCGAGACCCCCTCGTGCGGCAGGCTCACCGCCAGCGTCGCGTCGCGGCCGAGCACGACCGGTGGCTGCAGCTCGAACACCGCCCCGGCGACCTCGGCGCTGCGCCCGACCAGCACCGCGACGCGCGGCGGAGGCGGGCGGTACTCGGGACTCACCGGGGTCGTGCGCTCGTCCACGGCGATCCGCAGCATACACGATGGGTCAGGGATCGAGTTCGTCGGCCCCGACGTCGGGTCGCGCGTCGCGGGTCTGCCCGTCGAAGTCGTCCGGCACCGCGCTGGCGCCCGCGACCACGCTGGCGTCGATCGCCGCGCTCGCCCCCGCGGCGAGGTGCAGGTCGCCGGCACCGGGATCGACGAAGAGCTCCTGGCCCGCGTCCACGAGGTTGCCGGCGTCGACGATCGCGGCAGGATCGCGGGCCGTGATCCTGCCGGTGACGAGGTTGTTCACGATCGATCCGGTGCTGTCGCTGAAGCGGTACTCGAGCATCGAGAACAGCGGGTAGAGGCTGACCAGCGTGTTGTGCTGGACGTCGACCTCACACGCCGACCACACCGAGATCATCGAGTCGGGCTGGGTCGAGGCCGCGGCGAGATCCGGGCCGCCGGTCCAGAACATGTTGTTGCGGATCGATCCGCCGACGTGCTGCGCGCCCGCCGGGCACGCGCTGCCCGGCGGCGGCGCGCGGGTGCCGACGGCGTCGGTCTCGAAGCCGAGCATCAGTCCGCGATACGCGTCGCGGAACCGGTTGCGCTCGATGATGGTGTCGTGCGCCCCGTAGCCGAGGTGGATCGCGATGAACGTGCCGCTCGCCGGGCACCAGAAGTCGTGCACGAGGTTGTCGCGGATCCGCCAGTTGGACGCGGCGAAGCCCTTGATCCCGCCGGCGCTCGTGCAGTCGGGGACGGCCGCGCGGAACTCGTCGCTCAGCGAGAACGCGCTGCAGCTCACCTCGCCGTCGTCGACGAAGGCGCCCGCGGCGATGTCGCCCTCGGCGACGAGCTGGAAATTGATCGCGTCCTGGAAGCTCACGCGGTGCACCCGCGGGCGCCGCACGCCGGGTCCGCCGACGGGATCGAAGACCAGCAGGTCGTCGCCGCCGTTGCGCAGCGACAACTCGGCGAGGGTGACGTCGTCGGCGCGCACGGTCACGAGGTCGCTCGCCGTGCCGCCACCGTCGAGGATCACCGCGGAGGGATCGCCCGACGCGGAGCGCAGCACGATCCCCGGCGCCGAGACGACGATCGTCGGTTGACCCGCGCGATCGTAGCGCCCATCGGCGAGGCGGAAGGTCGTGTTCGGGGCGGCGGCCGCGATCTGCTCGTCGAGCTCCGCCGCTTCGCTCGGGTCGAGCTCGACCACCATGACGCCCGCGGCGGGGGCGGGCAGGGGCGGGCAGGCGTTCGGCGTCGGCTCGCCACCGGTGGTGGTGCCGTCGTCCGACGACGACGCGGCGGTGTCGCTGCCGTCGGCGCGCCCATCCCACGCGGGGTTCTCGACCGGGCATGCCGTGCACGACGCGAGCACGACGGCGAGCCTGCGCGCGAACATCGACGCCGAGCGTAGCACGCCGACCCTGCGGCCCGGCGGCGGCTCTGCCATACTCGCGCGGTGATCCTGGTGCCCTTCGCGCTCGCCGTGTCGATCGCACTGGCCGCTCCGATCACACCGGCCGCACCGATCGCACCGGGGGCACCGGCGGGGCCCGAGCAGCGCCTCGGGGTCGCGGCGATCGAGATCGACGGCGCGCTCGTCGATGCGCGCCGCGACGAGGCCGAGCAGCGCCTGACCGCGGCGCTCGCCCGCGGCGCGATCGACGTGGTCGATCTCGCCGCGACGACACGCGTCTGCACCGACGCGGCCTGTCGCGTGCGCGCCGGCGAGCAGGCGGACGCGACCTGGGTGGTGGCGCCGCGCCTGACGATCGCGCCCGGTGACCGCGACTACGCGCTGTCCGTCGCCATCCTCGACGCCCGCGACGGGTCCACCGCCGCGACGCTCTCGGAGGTCTGCGAGCTGTGCGGCTTCGAGGACGCGCTGCGCATGATCGAGGCCCAGGCCGCGGGCGCGCTCGACACCATCGCGCGGCTCGGCCGGGCGCAGGGCGCCGGCCTGACGCTCGGGGGCCGCCCGCCGGGGATCCGCCTGCGCATCGATGGCGTGGACGTCGGCGTGACCCCGCTGCGCGTGCGACTGACGGCCGGACGACACCGCGTGGTCGCCAGCAAGCCGGGCTTCGTCGCGCAGACCCTCGAGCTCGAGGCGATCGACGGCGTCGACACCTCGATCGACGTCGCGCTGCAGCCCGTGCCCCCGCGGCGCGATTCGGTGGCGTCTCGCCGCATCGCCGCGGGCGCGGTGACCCTCGGCCTCGGGTTGGCGGTCGTCGTCGCGGGTGCCGTGCTGTTGGCCATCGACGGCGATCCGATCCGACGCGACTGTCAGGCCGATCCGGACGGCGACTGCCGCTTCGTCCACGGCACCGCCACCCTCGGCATCGTCGGCGTCAGCCTCGGGGGCGCAGCCTCCGTCGCGGGCGCCGTGGTGCTCGGCGCGGGCCTGCATCGTCGTCGCCGCCACGCCGCGCGCACGGTCGCGGCGCTCGGGCCGGGCGGCGTCCACCTGCGGTTCTGACCGCGTCAGGGCACGAACTCGTCGGCGCCGACGTCGGGGCTGCCGTCGCGCGGCTCGCCATCGACGTCGTCGACCACCTCGGCCCCCGCGACGTCGATCGCCGCGTCGATCGCGGTCGAGCCCTCGACGAGGTGCACGTCGCCGGCCGCCGCGTCGACGAAGTGCTCGGTGCCGACTTCGACGAGGTTGCCCTCCAGCACGGCGTTGCCCCCGTCGCGCATCGTGATCGCGTGCGTGACGAGGTTGTCGGCGATGCTCGCCTGCGTGTTGGCGAAGCGGTACTCCATGCCGACGAACGGGGGCTGCAGCGCGACGACGGTGTTGTGGGTGACCACGGCGCCGCAGGCCTGCTCGAGCGCGACGCCCGAGTCCATGCCGAACTGCGAGGCGAACATCGCCGGGTCGCGGCCGATGATCGCGTTGTTGCGGATGATGCCGCCGTAGTGGCCGACGAAGCCGTCGACACCGGGGCACGGATCGTCGCCGTAGTCGCGGGCCGTGCCGTTGCCGGACTCGCCGAGGCCGAAGCCGACGCCGCGGGCGCAATCGACGATGGTGTTGCGCTCGACCACGGTATCGCGGCCCGAGTTCCACACGTGGACGCCGTGCTCGGACAGCCCGGACTCGCACCAGAACCCGGTGATGGTGTTGTCGCGGATCGTCCAGCCCTGCGCGAGGTGGGCGTCGACGCCCCCCGTGTAGCAATCGGTGACGTGCGGGCGACCCTCGGCGGTGAGCTCGATGTGCGAGCACGCGATCGTGCCGAAATCGGCGTAGCTGCCGTCCTGGGCGTTGATCTTGATCGCCTGCTGGCCCGGGTCGACGACGCGCACCCGGTAGATCAGCGTGTTCTCGGTGTTCGAGTCGGCACCACCGGTCACGTGGATCGGGTGGTAGTACGCGCGCTGGATCGTGAGCTCGGCGATGGTCACGTCGTCGGCGGCGATCGAGAACACCTCGCCGAGCGTGTAGCCGCCGTCGATGATCACGGTGCTCGGGTCGCCGCTCGCCGAGCGGATCGTGACCCCGTCGTTGACCAGCGCGATGTAGCTCGCGCCGCTGACGTCGTAGTTGCCGTCCGCGAGCACGAGGGTGCTGCCGGCGGGCGCGCCCGCGATCACAGCGGCGAGATCGTCGGTCGGCGAGACGTCGATCACCGCGCCCTCGGGCGGCGGTAGGGGATCGCAGCGCGCACCGCCCGGGGGATCTCCGGTGGGGTCGCCGGTGGGATCGGCGGTCGAGCTCGCGTCGCCATCGCTCGGGTCGGTGCCGCCGGTGTCGGCGGAGGTCCCGTCGGGGCCGCTCGACGCCGAGGAATCCGACGCCTCGCCGCTCGCGTTCCCGCCGGAGATCGCCGTCGCGGTGCCGACTGCGGTCTCGTCGCCCTGTCCGCCGTCGTTCCCACAGGCCGAGAGCACACCACCGACGAGCACGATCCGGATGCTGCGCATGCCGGAGCAGCGTAGGCGCGCCGGGTCGGGCGTGGCCATCGGGAGAACTCCCGATTTCACGGCCCGACGAGGCGATCGAGCCGCGCGATCCGGGTGGCCGCGGAGGCGGATCCGAGCCCGCGCGCCTGCTCGTACGCCGCGCGGGCGTCGTCGTAGCGCAGCAGCTTCACCCGCGCGTCGCCGAGGAGGATCCACAGCGCGCCGGACTTGGGCGAGCGCCCCGTCGCGAGGCCGGCGAAGCGCTCGGCCTCGCGGTACTCGCTGCGCTCGAAGTGGAGCTCCGCGAGGCCGGCGAGCGCCTCGGCGTTGCGACGATCGTGGCCGAGCGCGCGGTGGAACGCCTTGGCCGCCGCGTCGAGGCGACCGGCCTTCAACGCCGCGGTGCCGGCCCGCGCGAGGGGCTCGGCCGCGTCGTCGGCCGGCGGTGGATCGTCCGTGCTCGCGGGCGTCCGCGCGGGCTCGGGGGCCGGTGGCACCGCGCGCGCGGGCTCGGGGATCGACGCGTCGTCCGGCGGCCTCGCGGGCGTGGGCGTCGCGTCGGTCGGCGTCGCGTCGGGGGCCGGCCGCTCGACCAGGCCATCGAGGCGCGCACGGGTCGTGCTCGCCGCGGTGCGTCGATCCCCGAAGTAACGCTCGAGCCGCGCCGCCTGCCGCGAGGGATCGGCGTCGGCGAGCACCGCGAGTGGCTCGGCCGCGACGAGCTCGGCCTCGGAGAAGCCGCCGTGTTCGGCCTTGGTCACGAGATCGGCGAGCTGGCCCGGGGTCAGGGTCACGCGCCGTCGCGCCTGTTCGCGCGAGGGATCGAACACCAGCGCCGCGGCGTAGAAGTCGACGGCGAACGGCGGGCCGCCGGGCCGCTCGAAGTAGCGATCGCCCAGGGCGACCAGCGCGTCGGCCATCTCGACGCGCAGCTCGGCCGCGGTCTGGTCGGCACGATCCGCGGGCGCGCCGTCGGTGGCCTCGAGCTCGAGGACCTTGCCGATCGCGGTGGGCGCGTCGGGTCGATCGGGCGGCGGATACACGTAGTGTCCGTGCGCGGCGGCCATGCGGGCCTCGTCGGCGAGCCGCCGCGCGACGTCGAGCTCCGCGTCGCTCGGCGCCGGTCGCCACCACAGGGTCGCCGCGATCGCCACCGCGCTCGCGAACGGGACCGCGATCACGCCGGCGACGAGCGCTCGCCGGGCCCGGCGGCGATCGAGCCGCAGCGCCTCGAGCAGCGCGTCCATCGTGGGGAAGCGGAGGTTCGGATCGGCCGCCAGCCCGCGGGCCAGGGCACGATCGAGCCACGCCGGGACGCCGTGGCGCTCGCGCGGCGTCACGATCGCGCCGGCCTGCGCCGCGGCGCGATAGGTCTGCACGGTGTCGGCGGCGAAGGGGAGCTCGCGGTGCAGGCAGCGGAACAGCGCGACGCAGAACGCGAACTGATCGGTGCGCGGCGAGGCGTCGGCGCCGGTGCCGAGCTCGGGCGCCATGTACGGCGGCGTACCGAGCATGATCTCCGCGTCGGTCAGATCGCTCGACAAGAGCGTGGGGCGCTCGCCGTCGAGCAGCGCGACGTCCTCGACTCCGCCCGCGGACGAGGCGCTGGCGCGCGCGAGCCCGAAGTCCAGGACGGTGACGCGCCCGTCGTCGCCGAGCATGACGTTGCCGGGCTTGAAGTCGCGGTGGATGAGCCCGGCCCGGTGCGCCGCGGCGAGGCCCTGGCCGGCCTCGACGAAGACGTCGCGGATCCGCCGCCAATCGGGTCGCTCGTCGCGGATCCACGCGTCGACGGTGCGGCCCTCGAGCAGCTCCATCGCGAGGAACATGCCGTCGTCGTGCTCACCGACATCGTGCACGACGACGACGTTGGGGTGACGGATCTGCGCGATCGCCTGGGCCTCGCGCAGCACCCGGGCGCGGCGATCGCCCAGGCGCCCGTCGGCCGGCTCGGCGGCGTCGGAGCGCAGGAGCTTGATCGCCACCTTGCGCTCGAGCTCGGTGTCGAACGCGGAGTAGACGTCGCCGAGGCCACCGGCGCCGATGTGGTGGAGCACGAGGTAGCGGCCGACGAGCGTCCCCGTGCGCAGCGCGCCCGTCGTCGTCGCCGTCGTCGTCGCCGTGGGCTGGGCCAGCGCGACGGGGCGCGTGGGCGCGTCGTCGCCGTCCGCGGGGCTCGGCACGCGCCGCGCCATCGCGTGCGTCGCGTCGGGGTCGGGGCCCGCGGATCCCACGCGGCCATGGTCGCACAGGTACGGGGTGCTCCGGCGACGATGCGGGAAAGGCCTGGCGGGGTTCGTCGCTCGATGTCGCAATGGTGTCATCCATGCCGCGCTCGCATCCGAGTCATTCTCCGACCCTGGCCCTCTTCCTGTCGCTCGGTGCGTGCGCGAGCGAGGGCGGCGGGGACGAGCAGGCCAGCTCCAGCGGTGCGTCGCTGTCCGGGCCCGACGCGTCGTCGGCCACGGCGATGTCGAGCACCCTCGACACGAGCGCGTCGGACAGCGCGACGTCGGACCCGAGCGCGAGCGGCCCGAGCGACGACACCGGCACGCCGACGGGCGCGTGCGGCAACGCCGACGGCCAGCTCCTGCTGCCCTCGATGCCGTGGAACACCGATGTGAGCGCGGCGCCGGTGGCCGCCGACTCGCAGGCGGTGATCGACTACCTGCAGGCGAACGTCGCGAGTGACGCGAGGTTCCAGATCGACTTCTCGATCCCGATCCTCGAGGCCACCGCCGACACGCCGCGGCAGTCGTTCGAGCCCACCGAGGACTTCTTCGATCCCGACTGCGATCCGGCGCCGATCCCCGTGCCCGAGGGCGGCCACATCGAAGGCGAGGCCGGCTACACCTGCGAGGGCGACGGGGACTGCCACCTCATCGTCGTCGATCGCGAGTCGTGCCGGCTCTACGAGCAGTGGCGCGCCGGCTTCGGCACCGGCGGCGGCTGTCTCGCGATTTGGGAGCTCGATCGCGCCTACGACGAGACGCTGCGCGGCGACTACTGCAGCAGCGCGGATGCGGCGGGCCTGCCGATCGCGGCGCTGCTGTTCACCGCCGACGAGGTCGCATCCGGCGAGATCCGCCACGCGCTGCGCTTCATCCTCCCCAACGACAACATCCGCGCCGACGAGTACGTGCGACCCGGCACGCACTCGACGTTCCCCACCGCAGGCCCCGGGGACGCGCCGCCGTACGCGGTGCGCCTGCGCCTGCGCCCCGACGCCGACCTCTCCGGGCTCAACCCCGCCGCGCAGGTGGTCGCGCGGGCGCTCGCGACCTACGGCATGATCCTCGCCGACGGCGGCAACATCACCTTCACCGCCGCGGCCGACGACGTCACCACCGCCACGTGGGAGGGTGTCGGCCTGGGGCCCCACGACCTCAAGGGCTTGCAGTGGTCGGACTTCGAGGTGATCGACGCTGGCCCGACGATCGCGTGGAGCGAGGGCGAGTGCACGCGCACACCGATCACCGATTGATCCGCCCGCGCCCGAACGAATCGGGATTCTCGAATCGGGTTTTCCGAGGGTCGAGTTCGATCGACGGTCCGAACTGCGTGTCCGAGTGGCCCACGCCGCACCGGTTGCGCGGGCTCGATCGTGCGCGGGCCCGACAAACCCGCGCGACGGGGCTATGGTGAGGCGGGGTTCCGATGATCGGCTGGACCATGCTCGCGATCGTGCTCGCCACCTCGGCGCCGTCGACTGGGGCGGCGCCGTCGACGGGCGGACCACCGTCGCCGCGCGCGGCCGCCCGCGCCGCCGTCGCGACGCAGCTGCCCTCGCGTCCGCCGTCGCGCATCGATCCGCGACGCTTGCCGCCGACCTACTCGCTCACGCGTGACCCCGGCTTCACGCCGTGGTCGGCGTTCCTCTCGCTCGGTGACGATCGACTCGGCGCGTGGACGCTCGAGGGCACGAGCCTCAGTAGCGGCCTACGCTGCAACGATCCGCGCGAGGCCGGCTGCCAGCCGCTGGCGTTCGCCTTCGCCGGGCCGGTGTGGCAGCCCCACGGCACGCGCGTCGGCTTCTTCGCCGGGCCGAGCATCACGTCGCTGCCCTTCGGCAGCGGCATGGCGCTGCTGCCGGGCTTCAGCGCCGGGCTCCGCGTCACGCCGGTGAGCCTCGCGGCGGTGGTGAAGCGCCTGCGCAGGTGAGCGCGCTGCGTCACGGGCACGCCGGGTCTTCACCGATGCACGCGTCGAGATCGACCGGCCCGAACGGTCCCTCGCCGCACGGCGTGGCGCCGGAGGTCCCGAGGCCGGGCACGCGCGCGGGCCACAGGCACGGCACGAGTCCGTGGAGATCGGGCGCCGCGAGGCACGCGTCGAACCACGCCGCGTCGCGCGGCGCGAGCAGCCACTGATCGACGCTGCCCGCCTTGTCCTCGAACCACGCGATCTCGGTGACCACGCCCGCGTCGAGCACCACGTAGCGGCCGAGGACCTCCTCGTAGCCGCCGGGTTGGAGGTTGATCGTGTGCTCGGCCGGCTCGCCGTCGCGCATCGACGTCAACACGCAGCGCGCGGCGGCCTCGGTCGCCGCGAGATCGGCGAGGGTCTCCTCGCCGAACGTGTACGTGCCGGCCTCGCAGTCGGACTCGCCGCCGAAGTACAGATCGACCGCCCCACAGGGGGTCGGCAGCGCGGCGCACACGAACGGCTCGATGCCGCTGCCTCCGCCGTCCGAGTCGATGAACCCCGAGTGATCCCAGCAGCCGTCGGCCGCGGTCTCCTCACCCGTCGTGCCGGTGTCGTCGGTGCCGCTCGAGCTGTCGGCCAGCGTCGGATCGACAGGGCCCGAGGAGTCGCTGCTCGTGGTGCCCGGTCCCGTGGTGCCCGGACCGGTCGCCGTGCCGTCGGTCGTGTCGCTCGAAGAGCCCGTGCCGGCGTCGTCCGCCGTGCCGTCGCCGTCGCCGCCCGACGGGCCGCAGGCCGCGAGCAGGGTCGCGAGCGCCCACCGTGGGGGACGCACCGCGCGGTGGCGCCCGACACGGCGCACATCGATGGGGGACAGGGAAGCCGAGCCGTCGTCGCAGGGGAGGGACATGTCGGGCACACGAGTGTGCGACCTCGGGGATTCCGATCGCCGACGATCGCGAATTTCCGCGATCGACCCGATCGGCCCGGGTACGCTCCCCGGGTGTCGACCTTCCACGACTTCGTCCTGACCTCCATCACCGGGGAGCCGATCGCGCTGTCGACCTATGGCGTGCTCGGGGTTGGCACCGCGTGCCTCGTGGTCAACGTCGCGAGTGCCTGAGGGCTCACGCCCCAGTACGCAGGTCTGCGTGCACTCCACGACAACCACCCCGAGCTCACCGTGCTCGGCTTCCCGTGCAATCAGTTCGGCAAGCAGGAGCCGGGCACCAACGCCGAGATCCTCGCCTTCGCGACCTCGAAGTACGGCGTCACGTTCCCGATGTTCGCGAAGCTCGAGGTCAACGGCGAGCGCGCGGCGCCGCTGTTTCGGTTCCTCCGCGACGCCCAGCCCAACCCCGACGGCACCACCCCGATCCCGTGGAACTTCACCAAGTTCCTCGTCGATCGCGACGGCAACGTGGTGAAGCGATTCCAGCCCGAGGTGACGCCAGCGCAGATCGAGGCCGCGCTCGGCACGCTGCTGTGAGGGAGGCGTCGTCCGCGGCTGCGGCGTCCCGCGTCATCGCCGGGATACGCACGTCTCACGCGGCCGACGCTACCGACACGGCACGTCGTCGAGGTTGCCGCACACCGTCACCGCGTCGCCGCCATCGATCCCCGCCAACAGCTCGTGGACGGCTGCGGCCGGGAGGAGCGGATTGCCCGAGACGACGCCGCCCTCCACGATGCGCTCGAGTCCCGCGAGCGCGGAGACATCGGTGAGCGCCGCGTTGTCGGCGAGCTCGAGCACACCGACCTCGCGCAGGCTCTCGAGCCCTACGAGCGACGCGAGCGTCTCGTCGCTCGCGATGTGCAGCGGGCCCGCGACGTACACCAACGAGGCGAGTGGCGCGAGCTCGATCAGCGAGGCGTCGTCCGCATCGAGCGACCCGAGGCACGTGTCGCCCGCCCACTCGTCCAGGTCCGCCTGGCTCTCGATCGTGGCGTAGCGCAGCAAGTGGCAGTCGGGCGCCGGCACGCATTGGGTGGTGTTGTGCCACCCGAACAGGCACGACGAGCCCTCGCCGCAGTGCGCGTCCTCCGTGCACACGGCGGCGTCGCAGTAGCAGCACTCCGGATCCGTGTCGCACCCGCAGTAGCAGATCGAGAACTCGCCGCAGATCGGTTCGAATGGATCGCAGTACGGCTCGCCGCCGCCTTCGGAGGACGATGCACCGCTCGTGCTGCTCGCCTCGCCGACGCTCGTGCCGACCGACGGATCACTGCCCGAGGTCGCGGTGCTCGTGGTCGCAGTCGTCGGGGGCGACGTGGACGCCTCGCCCGATCCGTCGAGTGACAGCCCGCTCGAGCCGCCCTCGCCGCCCGCGTCGGTCGAATTGCCCACGACGGGTCCGCACGCGACCGCGCTCGCACACGCCACCGCACCCCAACGCAACGGAAACCCTGCCATGCGAGGATGATAGCGCGAGGCGTGCAGAACGGCTCAGCGAAACGGCGGACCATGCACCCAGCCGGTCAACGCGTAGCGTACGCCGCTGACGACCGGTGACACCTCGTGCGGCAGATACGAGGGAAACGCGATCGCACAGCCGCGCGCGCGCGGCCCACGAACGTGCGCGGGTGGATCGAAGAAGCGGAGATCCCCGCCCTCGTACTCGTCGCTCGAGGAGAGCTGCACGGTGAGCCCGAGCTTGCGGCGCTGCCCGTTTGCACTGCCGAGATCGGCATGCCACGCGTGGAAGTCGCCGACCTCGTAGCGCTGTACCTTGAGCGGCGAAGCGAGCTCGCTCAGCTCGAAGCCATAGGTCGCGTGCACGCGCAAGAACTCCGCGATGCGCTCGAACGCCCACGCATGCGCGGGCCCGAGCTCGAGCAGCTTCCACGAAGCACGCTTTGCGCCGTTGGTGGTCGCCGCGCCGGTCTCGTCGGTGACGTGCGCCGACGTCCACGGCAGCGGCGTAGCGATGAGCCGCGCGCACTCCTCGACGGTGAATAGCCCCGCCTGCCACACCACTGCGTAGAGGCTCTGCACCACACCCGCGAGCCTACCACTGGGCCCGGTCACATCGTATCGCCGGCCGGGTCAGCGGCGGCACCAGCCCGACCATCGCTACTCGACCGTGATCACCACCTTCACCTTCCCTCGCGGCGCGCCCGCGCCCATCAGCGTCAACTCTTCGCCGACGTTGCCCGTCGTGGTGCCGGTGATCTTGCCGGTGGTGGGATCCACGGACAGCAGCGCGGACCAGTCGTAGGGGCCGGAGTGGATGTCGAGCACGTCCCAGCTGTCGGGGCACGGGGCGTACTGCGCGGGGCCGGGTGGATCGCCGCAGGGCACCGAGCCGCCGAGTCCGCCACCGATGGCGCCGTAGTCGGGTCCCTCGTCGAAATCCCTGACCGTGATCGCGACGATCCCCTTGCCACCACGCGTGCGGTTCAGCGACTTCGCGATCGCCGTCTCGAGCGGACCGCTCGGCGTCGCGCCCTCGGCGTAGTGACGCAGCGCCGAAGCGACGAGCGCAGTGAGCTCGGGGCTGCGCTGCACCGGTGTCCGGCGCAGGCGCTCGGGGCCGTCGAGCTGCGAGAGATCGACGGTCGCACCCACCGCGGGTCGCGACGTCGGGCGGGTCGCGGACGGCCCCCGCGGGTTCGCCGGGCCGAAGGACGCCGCGAGGAGGAGCGCAGCGACGAGGGAGGCGGACGAGAGCATCATGTCGAAGGGAGACTGACGCGCCGCGCGATGTGACGCGTCGACGGCGCTGGATTCGTCTTCGTGGTCGGAATCTTGGGGGTTCTGGCGCAGGTGGGCGAGACTGGCCCCCGATCCCGACTACCCGGCGCGGTACGGGGCGCCGCGCCTCGATCGCAGGTGCGCGGCGACCAGCGCGACCGCCAGCTCGAGGTGATCGTCCGGCGACAGCACGCGCCCGAGCAGCTGGGCCTGCTGCGCCCGCTTGCGCAGGCGCTCGTCGATGGCAGCGCCCGTGCACCGCTGGCGGAGCTGCGCCAGCAGGTACTGGAAGTTCGCGGTGCGAGAGGGCTGGATCGCCGCGCCCAGGCCCTGGAACACCAGCGACGCCTCGCCGAGTCGATACGCCTCGGCGCCGCCGGCGAACACGAACGCGATCTCCTCGCTGTCGACGTGGGTCTGGCGCTGCGTCGTGTCGCGGGTGCGGGTGTTGATGAGGCCGCCCGTGAGCAGCGAGCGGCCGGGCGAGAACTTCCGCTCGCGCACGACCTCGGTGTGCTCGGTGCTGATGATCGCGCACGCCAGGACGATCGCGTCGACGCTCGCGTAGGGGACCTCGGCGGTGCGGCCGTCTCGCGTGTCGAGGGACAGCCCGGTCGGACCGAACTCGAAGCGACGCACCGCGAAGTCGCCGATCGCGGCGCTGGTCGCCGCGACGTCGCGCGTGACCGCCTCGACGCCGACCGACCGCAGGGCCGCCGCGGTGCTCTCGGCGGCCGCCGGGTCGGCGAGCACCGCGAGGATCGCCGGGCCACCGCCCTCGACCTGCAGGCTGGCGCGCACGTCGTAGGCGGTGACGCCGAGGGCGACGGCGACCTTGGGGATGAGGGCCGCCGAGTCGCGGATTCGATCGATCACGACCGCGTGCATCGGACGATCGTGGGCGAGGCCGGGCCCCCGGTCAAATGATCGAGGGCTCGGCGATCGGGCACCGGTTCACAGCGGCCGCGGCATCCACTCCGACAGCGGCCCCACGTGGGCGCACGAGTGCCGGGTCTCCTTCTCGGTCTCGTTCGGTACGCCGAACGAGCAGCGCAGCAGCCCGTCGTCGGCGTCCTCGGGCTCGAACGTGCGGGCCGGGCCGACCGTCCGCATCAGCACGGCGGCGACGCACCGACCACGGCGCGTGTCTGCGTCGTCGCCCAGCGGACGCGCGCTCGCGATGGCGCCGGTCTTCGGGTCGAAGCCGACCTCGACGTCGATCGGTCCGGGGCCACACGTCTCGATCGCGGCGAGGGCCGCAGGCTTGTCCTTGTCGACGAAGTACAGGACGCGCGCCGGCTGCTGCTCGACGCTGTCGAAGTCCGACGTCCCGTTGTCGATCGTCAGCTCGCCGCGCAGGCGGTACTCGAGCGAGACCTCGGCGCCGAAGCCGAGCATCGCGGGGTCGACCTTCTTCACGTCGAGCCCGCGGGCCAGCACGCTCTGGCGGATGCAGTCGAGCGATGCGTCCGAGAGGCCCTTCACGCGCGCGAAGTCCATGCGCTCGAACTCCGTCGAGCCATCGGGATCGAAGCGGATCGTCAGCACGAAGCGCCCCTTGCCGACGCCCTTGCCGGGGCGGCACGAGCCGAGGCTGTCCCACAGGCCGACCAGCGCCATCGACACCGCCATCTGCGGATGCACGCCCATCGCCGTCGTGCTCGCGGGCGCCGCCTGCCAGGGGATCGCCTCGGCGTCGGGGGGCTCGGGGACCGGCGCGTCCGCGGGGGCCTCGTCTGGCTCGACGTCGCGCGCGACCCGGTGACGCACGCGCAGTGGGGACCCCGGCGGCTCGGGGGCCGTCTCTTGCTCGCCCGTGGGCGAGGGCGTCGCGGTGCTCGAGCCGAACGCGGCCTCGCAGCCGTTGGGCATCGCGACCGCGAGCCACCCGATCGTCGCCGCGCACACGCCACCCACGGTGAGCGACTTGCTGCCGATCATGCCGGTTCGCGTGACCACGGAGCGCGGCTCGATGCCCAGCGGCACGAGCACGGACATCCACGCCTCACGGCCGCCGCGGGTGTGATCGAGGCGCTCGCGCAGCCGCGTCAACGCCCGGTGCAGCTGCGTGCGCACCGTCGAGGCCGGTCGCTGCAGCTGCGTCGCGCACTCGACCGTCGACAGGCCCTCCCAGAACCGCATCGTGATGAGCTGGCGATCGTCGACCGGCAACGCGTCCAGCTCGGCCGCGAGCGCGCGGGCCAGGGCGAGCTGCTCGGGTGAGCCCGCGATGTCGCCCGGCGTGACGTCCTGCTCGCGGGCGTGTCGGCGCTGCGTCGCGCGGATCTCCGAGACCCGCCGGTTGCGCAGCACCTGGGCCAGCCACGGCCACAGGGGTCGATCGGTGGCGGGCGGGTGGCACAGCGCCGCCTCGACCGTGTCCTGGACGAGGTCGTCGGCCGTCGCGCCGTCGGCCGTCAGTGCCCGCGCGAGCCGCCGCAGCGCCGGAAGTTGCCGTGTGGTGTCCATGACCCTCCCACGTCACCGCGCGCCGAAGTGTCCCAGGAAATCGTCCGGGCCCGTGGATCGCGGCGCTACGCTGGGTCAACGCCGGGAGAACCGACCGTCGCCCCCGGCATGCCGCGGCCGAGCCAGAGCGACACGCGCACCAGGAGGATCAGCGCCGGGACCTCGACCAGCGGGCCGATCACCGTCGCGAACGCGACCTTCGAGCCCAGGCCGAACACGGCGATCGCCACCGCGATCGCCAGCTCGAAGTTGTTGCCCGCGGCCGTGAACGCCAGCGTCGCGGTGCGGGGGTAGTCGGCGCCCAGGCGCTTGGCGACCAGGAAGCTGACCAGGAACATCACGGCGAAGTAGATCAGCAGCGGCACCGCGATGCGGGCGACGTCGAGGGGCAGGCGCACGATGGCCGCGCCCTGCAGGCTGAACATCACGACGATCGTCGCGAGCAGCGCGACGAGGGTGATGGGCGCGATGCTCGGCAGGAACCGCTGCGTGTACCACTCGTCGCCGCGGCTGCGTCGCAACACCAGGCGGGTCAAGAAGCCCGCGGCGAACGGCAGCCCGAGGTAGAGCATGACGCTCGCGAAGATCTCGCCGATGCCGATGGCGACGGTCGTGCTCGGCAGGCCCAGCAGCGGCGGCAGTACGCCCGCGAAGAACCACGCGTAGACGCTGTAGAGCAGGACCTGGAACACGCTGTTGAACGCGACCAGGCCGGCGGCGTAGTCGCTCGAGCCGCGGGCCAGGTCGTTCCAGACCAGCACCATGGCGATGCACCGCGCGAGCCCGACGAGGATGAGCCCGACCATGAACTCGGGCTGGTCGCGCAGGAAGACCACCGCGAGGCCGAACATCAACAGGGGCCCGACGATCCAGTTGAGCAGCAGAGAGAGGCCGAGGATCCGCTTGTCGCGGAACACCTCGCCGAGCCGCTCGTAGCGGACCTTCGCCAGGGGCGGGAACATCATCAGGACGAGGCCGACAGCGATCGGCACGTTGGTGGTGCCCACGTCGAAGCGATGCAGGAACGCAGGCGTCGACGGCACGAGGTGGCCGAGGGCGACGCCTGTCGCCATCGCCAGGACGATCCACAGGGTGAGGTAGCGATCGAGGAACGACAGCCGCCGGGGCGACGTCATGACGCGGCGACCTTCGAGAAGAGGTAGAGCATCTCGGTGGCGATCTGCCGCGAGCGCGCGTCGTAGCGCGCCGCCTCCTCGGGGGTGCCGTCGGCGACCTTGGGGTCCTCGTAGGGCAGCGAGACCCGCAGCGCGGCGCCCTTCACGAATGGGCAGTCCTGGTCGGCCTCGTCGCACGTCATCACCGCGACGAAGTCGGCGGTGGGGTTGGTGGCGTCGTCGTAGCGCTTGGAGAACGCCTCGATCGGGGCGTGGTCCGCCCCGAAGCGGATGCGGTAGTGCGGGTTGTCGCCCGGGCTCGCGGGCGGCTCGACGACGAAGCCCGCGCGCTCGAGCGCGGCGATCGTGCGGGGGTTGAGCGCGCTCGGCTCGGTGCCGCCGGAGTAGGTCGCGACGCCGTCGACGCCGAAGTGCGCGGCGGCGACGGCGGCCCACAGCTGACCGAGGTGGCTGCGTCGCGAGTTGCCGGTGCAGATGAACGTCAGGCTGCTCGGCGTGCCGGCGGCGCGTCGCGACTTCACGAAGTCGGCGATGCGATCGAGCGCGGCGCGGCGTTCGGCGGGCAGCGCTGCGACCTCGGGGAGCAGCGCGTCGACGGACTGGGCGACCGTGGGGAACATCGAAGCCTCCGGCGCGCGGGTGGGCGCCTCGGGGCGTCGGCGTCGACGCGCTGGCGCATGCGGCAGCGGCGAGGAGCACGAGGCAAGGGACGCGGTGGTGGATCGCGGTGCGCGTGGTCATGGCGAGGTGGCGCTCAACAGCAACGACCGCTGCCCGGGGCGCCGCCCTTGCAGCAGTCCTCCCAGAGGTAGTCGGTCAGGGCGCGCAGCGCCGTGTAGTCGGCGCGGTAGTGCATGAAGCGACCGTCGGGCCGCTGCTGCAGCAGCCCGGCCGCGGTGAGTCGCTCGAGGTGGTGGCTCAACGTCGACCACGGGATCCCGAGCTGCGTCTGCAGCTCGCCGACGATCGTGCCCTCGGGATCGCCCTGGACCACGCGCCGCAGGATCGACAGGCGGATCGGGCTACCGAGCGCGGCGAGCTGCGCCGCGTGGCGATCGAGCGGCGCGGTCATGCGTCATTTCGATGATAGTCGAAATGACGCGGTCGGTCAAGGGCCAGGGGCCTCCGGCGGGTGTCGTGGCGAACCGCTCGTCGCGACGTCTTCAGTCGCGTCGCGGCGCCTGACCGCTCTTCCAGAGATCGATGCTCAGGGCCCCGTGACCCTGGTTCATCTTCCGCCACGCCCACGGGTCGAACTCCGCCTTCGCGGACCACGAGAACGCGTACGGATCGATGTCCGTCTGGATCGTGTAGCCCGACGGCGTCGGTGACTCGAGGTTCACGCGGTAGTGCGCCGCGGTGTTCGATCCCCGGACCACGCTGAGGTGCAGGTGCGGCCCCGTCGAGCACCCGGTGTCGCCGGCGGTCCCGAGCTTCGTGCCGGCCTCGACGATGTCGCCCGCCTCGGCGCTCATCGTGTCGAAGTGCGCGTAGTAGGCGACGAAGATCTCCTTGTAGCGACCGGTGCCGACGACGTGCATCACGAACATCTCCTTCTGGATCAGCTCGTCCTCGTTCGGACAGAACGAGGTGACGTCGCGCGTCTGCGCGATGAGCACGCGACCCTTCGCCATCGCGACGAGCTTCGTGCCCGTCGGCATCATCCAGTCGAAGCCGTTGTGACCGTCGTAGGCGACGTTGTTGCCGTGGCGGTTGACGTGATCGAGCTCGATGCCGTTGTTGCTGAGGACCTTGAAGCCGTGGGCGAAGTCGAAGCCGTTGGTCATCCCGAGGTTCGGCTTCGTGGGAAACGGGTGCGAGAAGATCGGCAGCTCCAGCGGCGCCACCGTGAAGACGCAGCCCTTCTGCCCGAGCGCATCGTCGAAGGCGGCCTTCAGCGCCTTGTCGCCGTAGTCCTTCTGCAGGCCGATGCCACCACCCGCGCACTGGTACACGACGTTGTTTCCGCCGGTGCCGTCCCACAGGCCGGCGCGCGCGACCGTGCCACCGGGCGTCGACGCGAGCATGTCCGCGCACGGATCCTGGTTCGCGTCCGTGAAGGAGAACGCCCACGCGCCCGAGGGGTAGACGATGCTGCAGTACTTGCCGATGCCGGCGGGGATCGGGATCGCGGGCGTCGCGAGGACCGCCGCGGTCTCGGCCAGCATGGCCGGGAGCCCCTTGGCCTTCGTGGGTTTCGCCGTCGGGGCGGCGGAGACGGGTGCGGCGAGCATCGCGGCGAGCAGGACGTTCAGCATGTTCTGCAGAGCCGGCCGTGCACCGATGTGACGCGCTTCTACAGCGCCATCGAGAAAACCACCCCGTAGCCGCGCTGCCCGACCCGTGCCGGGGTCGCGCGGAGGCGCCGGGCCGCGACCCGCTGGTGCGCGATCAGCATCGCGGTGTCGAAGGCGAACAGGAACGCGCCCTGGAACGCGATCGCCTGGCCGTAGCCCCGCACCCTGTCCGATCCGCGGTGCTGCCCGATCGCGATCGTCGCCGCACCGGCCGCGACATAGACGACGTCGAGCACGCCGTTCACCAGGTAGGTGCGCATCGTCTTGCGGTGCTGCACCGCAGGCCGGTCCCGACCGCGGGACTTGTCCGCTGCGTTCGTGGCCAGCCCGACGACCCCGATCACGAGGTTCACGGAGTTCCAGATCGCGTTGCCCTCGTGGAAGTATCGCCGATCGCGATCGAGGAAGGACGCCCCCACGCCGGCGCCGATGTTCACCACGGCCCAGCCGGTGAGCACGCCCATGCCGGCGAGCTGCGTGCGGCGGTGGGCCCGGCGGAATCCGGCCACGTCGCCCTCGCGCTCGGCGGTCGCAGCGACGGGGGGCGCGAGCATGATCGCGAGCAGGGCCACGTGCGGCGGCAACACGGACGAGCGTACACGCTCGACAGCTCCTCATTCGCCGGGGGCCGCGACCGCGTGCCAGATATCGAACGTCCCCGCGTCGGCGTTGATGTACCAGAGGTGGCAACCGTCGGCCGACAGGTGCGGGTCGCGGAGCTCGCCCACTCGCCCGAGATCGCCGAGGTCGCGGGCGTCGACGAAACCTCCGTCGTCGGTGTCGCGAGACGCGGTCCACAACGTGGGACCGACCACGTAGTCATCCACGGTGAACACGATCACGCGCTCGTCGGCGGTCACGGTCGGGTCGGCCTCTCGCGTGGGCTCGAAGTCGAGTTCCGTCAGGTGCTGGGGGGCGCCGAAGGGGCTCGCAGCGTCGTCCCTGTGCGATACGTACAACGCCTGGTCGCCCGCTCCGAACTGCGGCGCGAAGTAGAGGCCGAGCGCATCCCCGGAGAGATGCGGATCGAACACCGGGGGTGGCAGCTCGAGCTCGAAGAGCTGTGCGGCCGAGCTGGCGTCGAACGACGTCGCCGGATTGTCGCGCTCGAGCTGCCACAGGTTGAAGGTGCCATCGTCGAACCCGGCCGCGATGACGGCCACCAAGCCGTCCGCCGACAGGGCGAGCTTGAGGACTTCGTCGGTCGGGGCGAAACCGGGGACCGGCGTCGGCTCGGCGAAGCCCTCGCCGTCGGCCTGCGCGACGTACATCCCGCGGGGGATCCCTGCCCCAGCGTCGTCTGCCCGCCAGAAGTAGATCATCTCCCCGCCCTCGACGACGAAGGGATCGCGCTCGTCGGCGGAGGCGGTCGAGAGGTTCGCCACGGGCTCGGCGTCCGAGACGAACACCGCGGTGGCTGCACTGTATCCGCACAGCTCGGGCCCTCCCGCGCCTTGCGTGGGGTCTCCAGAGCTACTCTCGCCGGCCGTCGAGGTGTCAGCCGAGGTGTCGCTGTCGCCGCGGCTGCTGCCTTCGCTGCCGCCGCTGCTGCCACCGCCGCCGCTGCTGCTACCACCGCCACCGGTGGTCGCATCTGGCTCCGTCGATGCCGCGGAGGTCGAATCCTCCGGGAACGCCTCTTCGCCGTTGTCGTCCTCGCGGACCCCGAACAACGGGTTGAGCCGCGTGCAGGCGGGGAGCACGGCCACCATGGCGACGACGACCACGGACCATCGGACGCCCATCTTGCGGACGAGGGGATGCGCGGCCTTGTGGGCTGGATGCGGCACGTCTCGAGCGACCCCGCGACCGACGGCCGGCCCGAGGCACCGGCCGCCGCACTCGACGTGCCGCGAGGGACGATCCGGTTCCCAGGCGATCGGACACGTTCAGCGCGCAGGCTCGCGTGGGGCGCCAGGCATCCGGAGTTCCTGCCAGGGGGCTTCTGCTGTCCGCAGACATTATGTCTATCAGACATAATGTTTGACGAACATAATGTGGGATGGCCGATCGACCTGACCACCTGCGGCAGGAGGGTCGACGCGCGCTCCCTCCTCACGCGGCGTCGGGCCGCCGCAGCAGCGGCGCCGTCTCTCGCAGGCGGAGCGCCGCGACGAGGGCCAACGCGAGGGCCGCGAGCGGATACCAGGCCACCATCATCTGGCTCCCGGTCGTGTGGATGAGCCAGGTGACGGTCATCTGCGTGGTGCTGCCGAAGATGGTGACGGGCACCGAGTAGATGAGGGCGAAGGCGCGCGAGCGCTGCTCCTTCGGCAGGCTCTCGATGATCGTGGTGTTCACCGGGGACGGGAACGCACCCGTCGCCGCCGACAACAGCATCGACCCGGCGAGGAACGCCAGCAGCGACGGCTCGTGCACCATCCACGCGATGGAGACGGGCACGAGGACGATCTGCGCGACGATCACGAGGATGAGCGTCGGCCGTCGCCCGTAGCGATCGCTCGCCCAGCCGCCGTACAGGCAGGTGATGAGCGCGACGAAGTTGCCGAGCACCTGGCCGCCGAGCGCTTCGCTGGCCGTGAGGTCCAAGCTGGCCTGGCCGAAGGTCGCCAGGTACGTCACGACGTACGAGCAGATCGTGCCGGCGATGATGAGCACCGGCCCGATGACGTAGATCGGGCGGATGCCCTTCGCGGGTGCCAGCGTGGCGGCGCTGGGCTCCTCGACGACGTGGTTCGTCTCGGGCAGCTGGCTGCGGATGAGGATCGCGTACGGGACGATCGCGACGCCGAGCAACATCGCGATGCGCCACCCCCAGGCGGCGAAGTGCTCGGCCGGCATCGCGACGCTCAACGCGAAGCCGACCGCAGCGCCGGCGGTGCCCGCGACCAGCTGGCTGACGCGCTGCAGGCCGACCACCACGCCCCGCGTCGCGTCGGCGGCGTTCTCCATCATGTAGGCCGTGGCGGGCCCGACCTCACCGCCGACGGCGAACCCCTGCACGAGCCGCGCGACGACGACGAGGATCGGCGCGGCGACACCGATCGTGGCGTAGCCGGGCATGAGCGCCATCACGGCGATCGCCACGCCCATGAGCACCATCGACAGCGTGAGCGCCGGCCTGCGACCGTGGCGGTCGGCGTAGCCACCGATCATCCACGCGCCGAGCGGGCGGCTGACGAAGCCGATCCCGAAGGTCGCGAGCGACGACATCAGGCGCACGAAGTCGTCGTCCGAAGGGAAGAACGCGTCGCCGATCTGGATCGCGAAGAACCCGAAGACCATGAAGTCGTAGAACTCGAGCGCGTTGCCCACCGTCGCCGCGACGATGGCCCGACGCGCCCGCACTCGATCCTCGACCCGAGACTCGACGTTCATTCGTTCCGGGAGAAGCGTTCGCTGCGGACGCGCATCGCCGACGGGAGCATGACAGAACGGTCTTTGGAGGGGAGGTGAAATCGATCCGCAGGGGATGCCGACCTCGATGGGTTCAACCGCGCGTCCGGCGAGGAGAGCCATCACCGACATCGGTGACGTCGATCGAGACCTCGATCGGGTCGTCCTGCGCGTCCGCACTCGGCGCGAGGGAGACACCCACCGTCCACCGGATCGTCAGTGGACCACGCAGCTCGGCCTCGGGGGTGAACGCCACGATGCACTTCACCTCGCCGGGCGAGAGGACCGGATCGACGACCTGGGCTTCGACTTCGGCGAGCACGGATGTCGGACCTTGCTCGCGCGGTTCGTCACGTAGCGCTCGCCCGCGGCCGCCGCCGCTCCCCTACGGTCGCAGCACCAGCGTCGCGCCGCCCGCGGCCGGGAACTGCAGCTCGTACTCCAGCCCGATCCACAGCGCGAGGTTGGTCCCGCCGTGACCCGCGGTGAGCCCCGAGACACACGGCACGCCCCACGAGTCGCGGAACAGCTGCGCGACGACGTTGGAGGCGAGGCTCGAGGTGCGGCCGACGACGACGGCGACGGCCTGCGTCGCGGCGCCCCGCTGCTTGAGCGCCTCGAGCATGCGGTCGATCTTCCGCCCCTCCTCGTCGATCTCCTCGACGAAGAGGATCGCGCCCTGCAGCGACGGGAAGTACTGGCTGCCGTACAGCGCGTCGACCAACGACAGGTTGCCGCCGAGCAGCACGCCGCGGATCGGGGCCGGCGGCGCCGCACCGGCGAGGCCGAGGTTGGCCTGCACGATGTTGCCCGGATACAGGGCCGAGGGCGCCAGGGTCATCGCGCGGACCAGCGCCGTGCGTGACGCGGCGTCGCCCGGGCTCGACAACATCGGCCCGTGCAAGCTCGCCCACCCGAGCAGCGAGTACACCGCCAGCAGGACCGCGGTGACGTCGGAGTAGCCGACGATGCGCTTGGCCGGGAACAACGGCGGCATCAGCCCGCCGAACGGGAGCATCGCGCGGGCGAATCGTGCCGCCGCGATGGTCGTCCCGAGCTCGTCGAGCAGCCGCATCGCGCCGTGTCCTCCGCGGATCGCCATCGCCGCCTGCGTCGCGGGATCGAAGAGGCCCCACTTCAACGACGCGAAGCGCTGCGCGTCGGTGCCGGCGAACGAATAGCTCGCCGAGGCGTGGGGCGCGGACGGCTCGCCCGGCGCGAGGTCGAAGGCGACGGTGTGCCCGGCAGCGCGGTAGTCCGCGACGAATCTCGGCGTCATCCGGTTGATCTCCGCGAGCACGGCGGTCGCCGTCGTGGCGCCGCTCAGCGCCCCCGACGGCGACACCAGTCCGATGCGAGCGATGTTCACCGTGCCGTCGACCGCGGGGCCCACCGCGCCGGCTTGCAACACCGCGGCGCCCGCGACCTGGTGCTCGGCGAGGGCCTCGTGCGCCTCGCTCGGGCGGCGCGCGTCACCCACGAGATCGTCGAAGAAGGCGTCGGCGCGGCGGCGCTCCGAGACCGAGGACCACGATCGCTGGACCGGCTGGCTTCGCGGACGCATCGCGAAAGCCTACTGCCGTCGGCGCTGGCCGTTCGGCCACCGCCGATCGAACGCGCCTCGGGCCCGGATCACGCGCGGATGCCCGCGCCGCAGCCGAGGATCCCCTCGAGCTGCGTGCGCACGGCTGCCGAGGCGACGAGCGCCTCGATCTCGCGCAGCTTCGCGGCATCCGCCGCATACACGCCCCGCGCCTCGGCGGCGTTCGTGAACCCCGAGCACTTGAAGAGCAACCCGACGCGCGCCATGTCGCGTGCGCTCTCGACGTCGAGCACGGCGCGCTCGAGGAACTGCGAGTCGTCGGTGACGAAGCGCTCGAGCTCGAGGAAGCGCCGGTTCATCAGACCCTGGGCGAGCTCGTTCGCGCGTCGGGTGCGTTCGGCCTCCGCGAGGCCCGCGTCCGTCACGCCGAGGCGTCGCGCGTACGAAGCCGCGACCCGGGCGCGCACGGAATTCTCGTAGGCCTCGCGTCGCGCAGGATCGCTGATCCCGAGGAAGATCCGCAGCACCTCGCCCACCCGCGGGTTGTTGTTGGCTCGCGCGAACAGCAGCAGCATCGGGAACACGGCGCGCTCACCGGTCTCGCGATCGGGGAACACCGCGAAGCGTCGGTAGGTCCCGATGTCGTCGGGGTTCTTCTCGTAGGCGCCGTGAGAAGCGGCGAGCCGTTCGCCGGCCGCGGCCGCGACACGCACCCCGTTCACGAGCTTTGTCGGGGTCGAGAGATCGAGGCTGCCGGGGTTGTTCGTCACCCATCCGACGTTGCCGATCCGTCCCGCGGGCGTCGGGCTCAGCACATTGCGCGCCAGGCGGATCTCGCCGCGCTGCAGGTACGCGACGAAGGTCCACCCGGCACGATCGGTGACCGTGCCGGTCGAGTAGGACGGCGACGACTCGGCCCACTCGTCGGTCCGTCGGCGCGGCCTCGGCCCCTGCACGAGGTCGGCGTAGAACAGATCCGCCGCCCGCCGCTCGAGCGCGCCCACGCGCCCGAACACCCCTGGCCACACACGATTCCAGCCCGCTTGCGATCGCATTCGAGGTCCTCCTTGGCGATGCGAAACGATACCCCCGCGCGGGCCCACGGCGCGAGCGCGTTCGATCATCGCGGCGCTCGGACGATCCATCTGACACCGGCGTCGCGGTTGCCGGGGCCGCGGGATCGCGTACCCTGGATCCGTTGGGTGGGATGGGATCACGATGCGGACCTGGCTGGATCGGCGCCCTCGCGGTGGGCCTGCTCGCGTGCCGCGAGTCGGGGGCGCCCGATCCCTGCGTCGAAGGGGCGGCGTACGACGCCTACGCCGACGCGTGCGTCTGCGAGCCGGGGACGTTCGGTGATCCGGAGATCGCGTGCACGCCCCACGCGGATCTCTGCGCCGAGGCCGAAGACCGCGTCGGACACTCGGTCTGCGCCCACACGCTGGACACCCAGGACCAGTGGAATCGCATGTCGCTCGGCGGCGGCCCGGCGAGCGCAGGCACGCGGCGCTACGGGAAGTACCTGGTGCCGCACGGGCCCGCGTCGCGCTTGCCGACCGTCTTCGCGGACGCCAACTACTACCGGCTGCACTACTGCCTGATGGCCGGTGGCTTCGCGCCGCTGTTCCCCGGGCTCACGATGGCCGACCAGACTCCGCTCGTCTTCGAGCGAGCGCACCGCGAGTTCTATGGCGGGGCGACCTACGAGTTCGAGCCCGGCGGCGCGGCGGCGTTCGGGTTCACCGTCGAGACGGCGGACGAGCCCGACGAGCAGCTGTCGCTCGACGAGGTCTACTCCGTGTACCGCACGCTGCAGGATCGCTTCGCGATCGCCGAGCTCGCCTACGTGCCCGTGGGCGAGGCGCAGATCGCCGCCGCAACCCAGTGGGACGATCCACCGTTCGTCGTCGCGGACACCCGCGACGAGGGCGTGACCTTCGAGACGTACACCTCCGGCATCGCGTATGGCCGGGTGCGGATCGTTGCGCCCGACGACGAGGTGGCGCTCGGCTGGCAGGACATCGCGGTCTTCGCCGAGACGCCGCAGGACCACGAGGGCGTGCTCGCGGCCGCCGTGACGGCGACGCGGCAGGACATCCTCTCGCACCTCAACGTGCTGGCGGGTCAGCGCGGGACGCCGAACCTCTTCGTCGACGACGCGCTCGATCTGTTCCGGCCCTACGAGGGGCAGCTCGTGCGCCTGCAGGCCGACGCGATCCGCTATCAGCTCGTGCCGGCGAGCGAGGCCGAGGCCGCGGCGTACTGGGAATCCAACCGGCCGCACGCCGAGGTCGAGCACCCGGCGACGTACGAGTACGAAGGGCTCGATCCGTTCCCCGCGATCGCCACGGGCACGCGCGAGGAGCGGGACCAGGCGCGATCGATCTTCGGCGCGAAGACGGTCGGCCTGGCGACGCTGTGGGGCCTCGTCGAGCCCGACCGCCTCACCCCCGGCTTCGGCGTGCCGTTCGCCCACTACCGCGAGTTCATGGAGGTGAACACGTGGCAGGCCGACTTCGGCGACGGGCCAGAGACCGCGACGTACGCCGAGACGATCGCGCGCTGGCTCGACGACCCGAGCTTCCGCACCGACGCCACGCTCCGCAAGCAGCGGCTCGATGCGCTGCGCGCCGAGATGGCCGCGCGCGGCGTGGTCTCGCCGGCGCTCGTCGCCGCGCTGCGCGAGCAGATCGTCGCGGTCTTCGGCAGCGAGACGGTGATGGTCCGCTTCCGTTCGTCGTCGAACGCCGAGGACTCGCTCACGTTCAACGGCGCAGGGCTCTACGAGTCGCGCAGCGCGTGCGCGGCCGACTCGGACGCCGGCGCGGCCACGTCCGCGTGCGACCCGGGCAAGGGCCCGCGACTACTCGAGGCGGCGCTCATCGAGGTGTGGTCGAGCCTGTGGAGCTTCGGTGCCTTCGACGAGCGCGACTACTACCAGCTCGACCACGGCCAGGTCGCGATGGGCGCGACGGTCTCGCTGCGGTACGAGGACGAGCGCGCCAACGGTGTCGCGTTCACCGGCAACCCCGGCAACCCCGACGATCCGAGCTACCTCGTCAATGCGCAGTACGGCGACACCGACGTCGTCGATCCCACGCCAGGCCAGACCGCGGAGCTCAGCGCGCTGACGATGCAGGGCGGCGAGGTCGGATCGATCGCGCGTGTCGTCGCGTCCTCGCTCGTCGACCCGGGCACACCCGTGGTCACCGACGCCCAGCTCCGCGAGCTCGGCCGGATCATGGCCGAGCTCGACGCGACGTATCCGCGGGACGTCGACGAAGGGCCCGAGGTCGATCGCCCGCTGCTCGACCTCGAGTTCAAGGTCGACGGCGACGGCGCGATCGTCCTCAAGCAGATCCGGCTGTTCCCGAAGCCCGAGTACGCGGTCGGGCCGACCTGCCGGGATTGATCGCGCGCGACGAGCCGAGCCTACCCTACCCGTGCCGTGCCACCAGCGCGAGGATGTCCGCGCCGAACCGCTCGATCTTCGCGGGCCCGAGCCCCGGCACCTTCGCCAGCGCGGCGCGGGTCTTCGGCTTGGCGCGATCGATCGCGAGGATCACCCGCTTCGCGAAGACCATGTAGACCTTCCACCGCAGCGTCCGCGCCGTCTTGCGCCGGTAGTCGTCGAGGGCGCGCAAGAGCGGGGTGACGCCGCGCGACGTGGGCTTCGCCGCCGACGAGCGCGCGCGCTCGCGGGGTGCCGAGCGCTCGGAGCCGGACTCGACGGCCTTGCCCGCGAGCCACACGGTGGGGAACTTGCGACCCTGACGGACCACGATCCCCTCGCGCATCATCGCGTCGATGGTCGCGACGATCGACGCCTCGTCGTGCTCGGACAGCGTGCCGTACTCGGGGAGCTGCAGCAGGCCGCCGCGCGCGAGTGACTTGGCGCGGCTGCCGTGCAGCGCCCGCGCCAGCGACGTCTTGCCCACCGGCCGGCGCAATCGACCGAGCGCCTCGGCGATCGTGTCCCGCACCGCGCGGCCGAGCGCCTCGACCTCGGGCGCTGGCGCCTCGGCCTGGGCCACCGCGTCACGCACCGCCTCGACGTCGACGCAGCAATCGCACCGCTCGCAGCGCGGGTGATCGTAGGTGCCGGTGAAGTGCTCGCAGAGCAGCTGCTGGCGGCAACGCGACGATCGGGCGTACTGCTCGATCGTCTCGAGCGCCTGCTCGCGTCGCGCCTCGATCTCGACGCTCGCGCCGGGATTCGACAGCCGCATCTGCGTGGCGAGATCGTCCTCGCCGAAGAACATCAGACAGCGCCCCGGCAGCCCGTCGCGGCCCGCACGGCCGGCCTCCTGGTAGTAGGCCTCGAGGCTGCCCGGGGTCTGGAAGTGCACGATCAGCCGGACGTCGGGGAAGTCGATGCCCATGCCGAAGGCGTTGGTCGCCACGAGGATCGGCGCGCGCCCCTGGCCGAACGCGCGATGGGCCCGCTCGCGCGCGAGCTGGGTGCGACCGGCGTGGTAGTAGCCCGACGCGAAGCCGTTGGTCTTCAGCTGCGCGGCGACCCACTCGGTGACCTTGCGGGTGCTGCAGTAGATGATGGCGCGGCCGTGCGACAGCGTGCGACCGCGCAGGCCCGCGGTCTCGAGCGCCTCGCACAACGCCCGCATCCGGGCCTCGCGGCGGCCGGGCTGCACGACCGCGAACGCGAGGTTCGGCCGGCGGAAGTCGCCGCGCACGATGACCGGCGTCCGCAGCTCGAGCCGCGTCGCGATCTCCTCCATCACGCGCGGCGTCGCCGTGGCCGTCAGCGCGAGCATCGGCGCGTCGATGCGCTCGCGCAGCTCGTGCAAGCGCAGGTAGTCGGGCCGGAAGTCGTGGCCCCACTGGCTCACGCAGTGGGCCTCGTCGACGGCGATCATCGCGATGCGACTGCGCTCGAGCACGCGGCGGAAGCCGGCCTTGCTCGCGCGCTCCGGCGACACGTAGACCAGCGCGAGCTCGCCCGAGACGAGCTTGGCCTCGGTCTCGCGCTGCGCGTCGTCGTCCTGGTGACTGTCGAGGGAGCCCGCCCGGACCCCGCGGCCGCACAGCGCCGCGACCTGGTCGTGCATCAACGCGATGAGCGGCGAGATCACCACGGTGGCGCCCGCGCCCCGGCGGTGGGCGAGGATCGCCGGGACCTGATAGCAGATCGACTTGCCCGAGCCGGTCGGGAGCAGGACCACCGCGTCCCGACCCTCGACCGCGGCGGCGACCGCCTCGCGCTGGCCCTCGCGGAAGTCCGGGTACCCGAACACCTCGAGGAGCACGGCGCGGGCGTCGTCGGGGCGGACCTCGGCCGGTGCGGGGGTCTTGGGTCGACGGAGCAGGCTCACGCGGCTCGACGGGCGAGGGCGGGGCGGCGGGGCGGCTCGGCCATCGGGGCGAGCTCGAACTCGGGGAGGCCCGCGGCGACCATCAGCCCGGCCATGGTCAGGCCCAGGCGATCGGCCTGCAAGAGGCCGCGGGTCCGCAGCCACCCCAGCAGGTCGGTGATCCGGCGGGGATCGTGCCCGGTCAGGCGCGCCAGTGTCCGCGGGTCGGGGTGGACGTCGGCGTCGGCGAGGTCGAAGAGGGCCCGGAGCAGGTCGAGGGCGTCGTTTCGAGGCGCAGCGCGATTCATGACTGCAGATTCGGACAGCACTGCCCCGATGTCCAACTTCTGGCGAAATGTTCAGGGGGATAGTGTGCGCAGTGCGCCGCTTTGGGACACGTCCATCAGGGCCGGGCGATGCCGCGCGCGTCGAGGAGCGCATCCACCACGGTCGCCATTGCGGTCGCCTCGCTCCGCAGCGCCGCGAGCTTCGGCGACGGTGGCCGATCGTCGAGGCCCCGGGTGACGCGATCGATCAGCGCCTTCGCCCGATCGAGATCCACGGCGAGGAGGGTCCGCGCCAGGTCGAGTCGCGCGCCGTCGGCCGCCGCGGCGGGGCCGTGTCGCTCCTCGATCTGCAGCTGCGCCTCGAAGGCCTCGCGCGCGGCGGCGGTGTCCCCGATGCGGGCGGCGCAGCGGCCGATCCCGGAGTAGTACGACGCGAGCGCCGGATCGTCGGGGGCCGCGGCGCGGCGCAGGGCGAGGCCCTCGCGGTACTGGGCGAGGGCCTCGCGATCGGCCCCCGTGTCGTAGAGCGCCCGGGCGAGGTTGTAGTGGCCCGCGGCGATCGAGGGGTGCCCGGGGTCGCTGCGCTCGCGGATCGCCAGCGATCGTCGCATCAAGTCCACCGCTTCGGCCGGTCGGTCCCGCCGCGCGACGGCGATCGCCAGGTTCGAGAGCGAGGTCGCGACCGCGGGGTGGTGATCCCCGAGCACGCGCTCGAGACCCGCGGTCGCCTGGGTGAGGAGCGCCTCGGCCTCGGCCGGATCGTCCTCGCGCAGCGCATTGGCGAGGTTGCCCATCGCGCGCAGGGTCGCCGGGTGATCGTCGCCGTAGAGCTCGCGCATGGCCCCGAGGGCGGCGCGGTGGTGGGTCAGCGCCCGATCGCGATCGCCGGCCCGCTTCGCCGCGACCCCGAGCGCCCCCTCGAGCTGGGCGCGCAGTAGAGGATCGGCGTCGATCGTCCGCAGCACCGCGCCCGCATCGGCCCCGAGGGCGCGCGCCTCGTCGAAGCGCGCGGGATCCTGCCCGACGAGGAACACCAAGTGGGTCAGCGCCTGGGCCCGCGTCGCGTGGTCGTCGGCGACCTCGGCCTGGGCGACCGCCGCCCGCAGCGTCTGCTCGCCGACGGCCGCCTCGCCCGACGCGAGCTCGTTCTGCCCGCGCACGAGCAGGGCTGCGGCTTCGAGCGCGGGGTCGTCGAGCTCGCCCGCGGTGCGGACGGCGGCGTCGGCCTGGACGATCGCGTCGTCGTAGTGTCCGACGGCCCCCGCCGCACCGGCGCGGCCGAGGGTCGCCCGGGCGTCGGCCGCCCGCTCGCGCGATGCGGCGTCCGGGGCCTCGCGGTAGGCGGCCAAGCGCCGTGGATCGCCGCAGAGCTGGGGATCGGGCAGGCGCGACGCGGCGTCGACCGCCTGCAGCGCGATGCCGATGTCGGCCGCCGCGAGGAGCTCGGTCAGGGCGCCGAGCTCGGCGATGCGCGCGTCGAGGCAGCGACCCCGGCGGGGATCGCCGTCGCGGCCCGCGACCGTGGCGGCACACGCCTCCCCGGCGGCCGCGACCCAACGCTGCGCCGCGCCATCGAGCAGGGCCGCGGTGCTATCCCAGGTGCGCTCGGCGAACGGCGCCCCGGTGGCCGCGATCGCGTCGTGCACGCGCGTGCGGACGGCGTCGTCCCAGACGCCGACCAGGGGCGCACCGACGTCGTCGCAGCGGTGCACCGTGTCGTCGCGGACCATCCACCACGTCGCGGCGCTCGCGAGCCCCGCGACCGCCGCGACCGCGGCCCCCCGTCGCCACATGCGGGCCGGATCGCGGCGCAGCGCCGCGAGCAGCTCGGTCATCGCGGGGAAACGCTCGCTCGGGTCGCGGGAGAGCCCCCGACGCAGGGCCGCGTCGACCCACCGCGGCAGGCGAACGTCGCTCGCCGCCCCGGCGATCGGCCCGGTGGTCACCGCCCGCGCCAGATCCGGGATCGTCGTCGCGCGGAAGGGCCGGGTGCCGTACAGCGCCTCGAAGAGGGCGACGCAGAACGAGAACTGATCCGAGCGCTCGTCGGCGGGCCTGCCGAGCCACTGCTCCGGGGACATGTACGCGGGCGTGCCCATCAGCGCGCCGGTGCGCGTGAGCCCGGCGTCGGTGCCTGGGGTCGGGTCCGCGTCAGCGCCGATCGCCGCCTCGGTGGCCGAGCGGGCGAGGCCGAAGTCGACGACGCGCACGCGGCCGTCGTCGCCGACCAGGACGTTGTCGGGCTTGAAGTCGCGGTGGACCACGCCCGCGGCGTGGGCCGCGGCCACGCCGGCGCCGGCGTCGAGGAAGGCGCCGAGGATCTCCCGCCACGTCCGTCGCGTCGCCGACAGCCACCGACCCAGGGTCGTGCCCTCGACGAACTCCATCGCGATGAAGACCTGATCGCCCAGGGAGCCCACCTCGTGCACGGCGATGACGTGGGGGTGGTTGATCCGCGCCATCGCCTGGGCCTCGCGGAGCAGGCGGGCGTGGCCCACCGTCCCGGCGGCGCCCTCGAGGTCGGGGCGCAGCACCTTGATCGCGACCCTCCGTGCGAGCTCGGGATCCCACGCGGCCCACACCACCCCCATGCCCCCGCCGCCGAGGCGCTCGTCGACGCGGAAACGGCCGATCTGCGTCGGCGCCTCGCCGTCGATCGCCGCGGTGCGACCCTGGGTCGCGACGCTCGCGGCCGAGGCGGGCGGGGGCGCGTCGCCGAACAGCCGCGCGAACGCCCGGGCCCGGATCTCGTCGCGACCGGCGACCGCCGGCGGTGCGCCGAAGCTCGGTGGTCCGGCGTCGGCTCCGCCCGGGGCGGGCTCGTGCCCCGCGGTGGCCGGCGGATCCGGGGGCGTGGGCGCCGTCAAAGCCCGCCGATCATGCCCCACCGCCGTCGTCGCGCCAAACCCCGGTGACGCCCCGATCCGCGGGGGCTGCTACTGTTGCCGCGCAGGCATGGCCACCGACATCGAGCTCCTCGAGTCATGGCGCGGCGGGGACCGCACCGCGGGCAGCGAGCTGTTCGAGCGGCACTTCGACGCGATCTGCCGGTTCTTCGCCAACAAGGTCGACCGCGACGTCGACGACCTGGTCCAGCGGACGTTCATCGCGTGCGTCGAGGGCAAGGAGCGCTTCCGCGGACACTCGAGCTTCCGAACCTACCTGTTCGGCGTCGCCCACAACGTCCTGCGATCGACGCTGCGCACTCGCAAGCGCGAGAGCGATCGACTCGACTTCGGGATGACCTCGGTCTTCGACCTCGGGTTGGCGCCGACGACGTTGCTGGCCGCGGGTCAGGAACAGGCGTTGATGCTGCAGGCGCTCCGGCGCATCCCGATCGAGTACCAGCTCGTGCTCGAGCTCTACTACTGGGAGGACATGGAGGCGTCGGAACTCGCCGAGGTCCTCGAGCTCCCCGAGGGCACCGTGCGCAGCCGGATCCGCCGGGCCAAGCAGCTGCTCGAGGAGCAGCTCCGCTGCGTGTCGGATTCCGACGCGTTGCTGAAGAGCACGATGAGCGACCTCGATGGTTGGGCGCGATCACTGCGCGCCAAGGTGAAGCTCGACGCGCCACCCGCCACGTGATCGTCGCGACGTCGCGTCGGACATCGACGACGCGATCGACCGCTCGTCGAACTTGTCGAGTGCAACGCATCGTGCTAGTTGCGAGACGTCGGTTCGAAGATGTTCGCGGTCTTCAAGTTCGTGATGTACACGGGAGTTGTCATGGGCCTCGCCGGCTTCGCGATGCCGTACCTTCACGAGGTCCCGGCGATCGCGTCGCTGCCTCCGATCACGAAGAACGTCCTGTCGTTCGGCGGCCTGGCGCTCATCGTCATCGGCCTCATCGGCCGCACGGCGACGCGGCCCAGCGACGATGGGTTCTGACGCCCCGCGGGGCTCCGGCGACGCGGCGCCCTATTTCTGGAAGCCGCGCATGAAGCTCGTCACGAACGAGTGCACGAACTCGTCCTGACTGCGCACGGGGAACGCCGGGTGGGTCTCGCTGATGCGGCCGCCGAGGATCAGCGTGGCCAGTCCATGGTTGGCCGCCCACATCAGGAACGGCGCCGTCATCACGTCGACGTCCGGCCGAAACCGGCCCTCGGCGACCGCCTCGTGGAAGCAGCGCGCCGTGCGGGCGTTGGGCGCCATCAGCCGGGTGCGCTCCTGGTCGGTGAAGCTGTTCCAGTCGAGCTCCTCCTCCTGGAAGAGCAGCCGGTACAGCCACGGGTTGTCGCGCGCGAAGCCGACGTACCGGACCGACTCCGCGCAGAGGCGATCGACGGGATCGGTGAGCAGGTGTGCAGGCTCGAGGTGCGCCGCGAGGAGGTCGGCACCCCAGAAGCGCAGCGCGCGGAGGATCGCGGGCTTGCCGTCGTAGTGGTGATAGAGCGCCGTCACGCTGACCCCGAGGCGGCCGGCGATGGCGCGCATCGTCAGGCCGTCTTCGCCGAGCTCGGTGCCGAGCTCGAGGCTCGCCCGCAGGATCGCGTCGCGAACGTCGGGCCGAGCTCGCTCCTCGAGTGGCGCTGGTCCGTCCGTGGTGTCCACGGATCGACCGTACACCAATTGGGGAGGGCTCGCCGCCGGGCGCGGGCGTTCGCGGCGCACGCCGGACCGCACCGCGTGCGTTCTGCTATACCCGAGCCACGGAAACCCGATGCTCCTGGCGATCTTGTCGGATAGATGGCCGTTCTGGGCCGGTGGACTGGCCATCGGGACGTTCGTCCTCGTGTTCCTGCTCGCGACCCGCAATCTTCTCGGCGTGTCGAGCGGGTTTACCGATGCCTGCGCGGCGCCGTTCGACCCGAAGCTGCGCCGGTCGTGGCGCCTACCGTTCCTGCTCGGAATCGTCGCGGGCGGGTTCGTGGCCGCGCTCGTCTCTGGGTCGTTCTCGCCCACCTGGTCGATGGGTCTCTTCGATACGGAGGTCACCGACGCGTTCGTGCCCAAGGCGCTGTTGTTCCTCGGCGGTGGCATCCTCCTGGGCTTCGGCTCGCGTCTCGCGAACGGCTGCACCTCGGGCCACGGGATCGTCGGCACCGCGCTGCTCGCCAAGTCGTCGTGGATCGCGACCGCGGCCTTCATGATCACCGGCTTCGTCGTCACGCAGCTCCTGCTCGGAGGTGGGCGATGAGTCGGGTGACCGCGGTGATGTTCGGCTTCGGTGCGATCTTCGGGTACGTGCTGCAGCGCGTCGGCGCGACCGACTACGACGCGATCGCCAAGATGTTCCTGCTCGAGGACCTGCACCTCGCGGGGGTGATCGGCGTCGCGATGCTGGTCGCGGGCGTCGGGCTCGGGTGGATCCGGCGCGCCCGCACAGGTGTGCTCGCCCGCTACGCCAGCGCGGTGCAGGCCAAGCCGATGAAGCCGGGGCTCGTCCTCGGCGCGATCCTCTTCGGCGCCGGCTGGGCGCTGACCGGCACCTGCCCCGGCACCGGGCTCGCGCAGCTCGGCGAGGGGAAGCTGATGGCGCTGTTCACCGTGCTCGGCATGTTCATCGGCGCGGGCGCCTACCTGCGCCTCGGGCCCGGCATCGAGGCCCGGCTGCGCCGGCGCTGACCCCTCGCCATGTCGCCCTCGATCGCGCACGCGGTGCCGTTGGCCCCGCTCACGACGCTCGGGCTCGGCGGCGCGGCCGAGCACTACGCACAGGTCGAGGATCTCGGCGCCCTGCGCGACGCGATCGCGTGGGCCGCGGCCCGTCGGTGTCCGCTCCACGTGCTCGGCGGCGGGTCCAACGTCGTGGTCGCGGACGCCGGCGTGCCGGGCCTGGTCGTGCGGATGGCGATCCGCGGCCTCGAGCTCGAGCGCGGCGAGGGCGACGCGCTGCTCGTGCGCGCCGCCGCCGGTGAGGTGTGGGACGACATCGTCGTCCACGCGATCGCCCACGACGCGACCGGCATCGAGTGTCTCTCGGGGATCCCGGGCTCGGTCGGCGCGACGCCCATCCAGAACGTCGGCGCCTACGGCCAGGAGGTCGCCGAGGTGATCACGCGGGTGCGCGCGCTCGACCGCGCCACCGGCGAGCTGGTGTGGATCGATCGCGACGCCTGCGGCTTCGGCTATCGCACCTCGGCGTTCAAGCGGGCGCCGGATCGCCACGTCGTCGTCGAGGTCGAGTACGCGCTACGCCTCGGCGCGCCCCCACGGGTCCGCTACGCCGAGCTCGCGCGGGCCCTGGGCGATCGACCCGTCACGATCGCCGAGGTCCGCGATGCCGTGCTCGCCCTGCGCCGCGGCAAGTCGATGGTCCTCGAGCCCGCCGACGAGAACCGCCGCAGCGTCGGGTCGTTCTTCACCAACCCGATCGTGGACGCGTCGGTCGCCGCCGAGGTGGTCCGTCGCGCCGCCGAGGTGGTGCCGGGCGACGCCGTGCCGAGCTGGCCTGCGCCCGAGGGTCGGGTGAAGCTCGCGGCGGCGTGGCTCATCGAGCGCAGCGGCACGCGCCGCGGCGAGCGGGCCGGCGCCGTCGGGGTCTCGAGCCGGCACAGCCTCGCGCTGGTCCACCACGGCGGCGGCACGACGCGGGAGCTGCTCGCCCTCGCGGATCGGATCGCCGCCCGCGTGTACGCCGTCTTCGGCGTCGCGCTCGAGCAGGAGCCGGTGCGCCTGGGCTGAGGGCTCGTCTGGCCGTAGGTGAGACGCTCGGCGTCTCCGACGGCGCTCACCCGAACGCGAGGTACACGATGAGCCCGCCGATGCCGGCGAGCGCGACGGCGCCGAGGGCCAGCACCGCGGGCGAGATGCCGTGGGGCGCGGCGTGCTCGGCGTCGCTCAGCGAGGCCGCGGCCTGGGAGGTGGCGGGCTTGCGCTCGGCCTTGCCCTCGTTGCGCAGGGCCGACGCGAACTCGGCCATGCTCGCGAACCGACGATCGGGCACCTTCGCCATCGCGCGCGCGACGACCTGATCGAGCCACTCGGGCACATCCGAGACCAGCAGGCTCGGGGGCCGCGGGGTCTCGTTGAGGTGCTTGTAGATGATGTCGTACTCGTTCTTGCCCGAGAACGGCGGCCGACCCGTGAGCAGCGCGTAGCACGTCGCGCCCAGGGAGTAGATGTCGGCGCGGTGATCGACGTGGAGCCCCTGGGCCTGCTCGGGCGCCATGTAGTCGGGCGTGCCCATCACGACGCCGGTCTGCGTGACGATGCTGTCGGTCGGGTTGGCCAGCCGCGCGATTCCGAAGTCGAGGACCTTGATGAAGTCGTCGTCGCCGGCCTGCGGTACCCGGTAGAAGTTCGCCGGCTTCACGTCGCGGTGGATGATCCCGGTGTCGTGCGCCGCCTGCAGCGCGTCGCACAGCTGCGCGACGATGTGCACGACGCGGGCCCACGGCAGGCGCCCGGCCTTCTTGAGCAGCGTGCCGAGGTCCTCGCCGCCCTCGAGGTACTCCATCACGAAGAACACCGCGCCCGAGGGCGTCGTGCCGAAGTCGGTCACGTCGACGATGTGCTTGGAGCCGACCTGCGTCGCGGCGCGGGCCTCGCGACGGAAGCGGCGCACTGCCTCGGGCAGCCGGCACAGGGCCGGGCGCATGACCTTGATCGCGTACTTCTTGCCGATCTCGGTGTGCTCGGCGAGGAACACCCAGCCCATCGCGCCCTCGCCGATCTTGGTGATCAGCTTGTAGCGATCGGCGAGCACCGAGCCGACGAGGAGATCGGCCATCGAGCCGACCGGCGCGCGTGTGCGCGGCGGCTCGGTCGTCGGCGTGCGGCCCAGGCCTGGCGCGACGCGGCGCGGATCCGGCGTGCGCGGCAGCGTCATGTCCGTGCCCGCGGACGCGCCCGACGGTTGACCGGCGCCCGCGGGACGCGCCTGGTGTGCCGGATCGAGCGTGGGCTCGCGGGTATCGACCATGCCTGGGTCCATGGGTACCACGCTTCGTTGCGACGGACCACGGACCACCGACGCGTCGATCGTCAGTGCGGCACGGCGATGCCGAGCGCGGCCAGCTGTGCCTCGGCCCGCTCGGCCCATCCGCGATTGGCCAGGGGGCTCGCGGGGGAGGGATGCAGGATCGTGCCGGTCGGGATGCCGCGCGGCCGGGCGATCGCATCGGCGCGCGCCAGGGCGAAGGCTCCCACGCCGACGACCAGCCGCGGTCGCAGCACATCGAGCGAGGCGCCGAGCGCCGCATCGCAGGCCGAGTACAGCGCCTCGCGCTCGTCGGCCGCGAGCTTGTCGGGGGTGCGGTTCTTGCCGCTCTCCTCGAGGAACGCCAGCGGGCAGTAGTTCATCACGAAGAACTCGGCGAAAAAGCGCGCCGGCGTGCCGTAGCGCCCGCGTGCCCAACCCCACAGGCGTGCGCCGCTGACCTCGGCGCGCGTGCACGCGAATCCATCGATCGGTCGCGCCGGGTGCTCGTGTGGCGGACGATCGACGCGCGCCTCGAGCTCGAGCCAGTGCTTGACCGCATCGATCTCGCCGAACGGCACGCCGGTCTGGACCATGCCGAAGGGCCCCGGGTTCATGCCCAGCAGTACGACGCGGCCGGTGCCCGCGCCCCAGCGCGTCAGGTACAGCTCGTGCGGCGCACGGGCGTAGCGCAGCGGGTTGTACACGTGGGTGACCGGGCTCGCGAACGACAGCGCGTCGACGTCTCGCGCGAGCTTGCGGCTGATCTTGACCAGGTCCACGGCGGGGGAACGTATCACCGTTGCCCCCGCCGTTGGGTGCGCGCGTGGGCGCGTCGATCAGCCCTCGGGGATGCAGTCGTACGCCGCGTGCACGGTGCCGGCGGCGACGAAGTCGTCACAGGCGGCCATGCACAGCTCGATCGCGCCGTCGTCGGCGTAGCGCCAGCCGTCGGCGTCGCAGTCCGGCGTGTACGCCAGCGCGGCGTCGCCGATGCTCAGGTGCACGCGCTCGGGGGCGCTGGGGAGACCCTCGAGCGTCAGCGTGCACTGGATGCGCGAGGTGATCGCGCCCAGGGCGTCGAAGAGCTGACCCTCGTCCCGGGCGTCGAAGAACGGCGTGGCGCCGGGGTTCGCGACGCCGCCGGCCAGCGCCACCTCGCCGAGCCGATCGTGGGGGTTCGCCTCGGGCACGGAGACCCAGCCGTCGACGATGTCGATGCCGACGACGTACGTCGGGATGCCGTCCGCGGCGAGCGACGCGACGAGCGGCGCGAGGTCCTCGTCGTAACGGGTGAACGTCTCGGCGGCTGGGGCGTCGGCGCTGCAGTTCGCGGCGCCGTCGGTGACGAGGATGATCGCCCGCGGCGCGTCGCCCTCGAGGGCGCGGAGGGCCGCGGCGGCGGTCGCGATGCCCGCCGCGGTCGGCGTGCCGCCCCAGATCTCGAGCGAGTCGGCGCTCGGCATCGCGTCGAGGATTGCGTCGCCGTTGTCGGACGCGATCGCGACGTCGAGCGCATCGGGCACCTCGCACGCGGTCGCGGCGTCGTTGTCGGTGAGCGCACGGCTGGGGAACAGCACCGCGCCGAGCTCCATGGTGCCGTCCACGTCGGAGACGAGGTCCGCGACGGTCTCGTGCAGGCTCGACCATCGCGTGGTCACGGCGGTCGCGGGATCGCCGTCGTGGTCCCAGGTGGAGGCGACCATGCTGTGCGACTTGTCGAGGACGAGCACGGCTCGCGGCGCGACCGCGGCCACCGAGAACTCCGCGTCGCCGCAGCCGAGGACGTCCTCGCCCGTGGAGCTGCTGCCGTCGTCGGAGCTGCCGCCGTCCGAGCTGCTGCCGTCGTCGGAGCTGCCGTCGTCGGGTCCGATGGAGACGATGCCGATGCTCGGGTCGATGTCGGTGTCGGTGTCGGTGTCGGTCTCGGAGCTCACTTCGCAACCGACGAGCGCGGTCGCGACGCCGAACGAGCACATCAACGCACGACGCGACGCGATCGAACGGTTGTTGGACTTCGCCATGGTGAACGCTTCGACGGCCGCGAATACGGCGATGTTCTCTCGGCGGCCGTCGCGGCGCGTCGTGGCGAAACGCCGCGCGACACGGCGACACGGCGTGTCGCGGCGTCACGCGCTCGGCACAGCGGCCTACAGCAGCGCCAGCTGCGGCGACGCGAGGCGGTCGAGCGCGGCGCGTTCGACCTCGTCGAGCCAGCCCTCGCGCGCGTCGGCGTCGAGTCGCAGCGCCGGGAGCTCGCGGCGATCGAGCTCGCGGAGCAACCGATCGGCGACCGCGCGCTGGAACGCCGGATCGGTGGCGCGCAGGCCGTCGGGGTTGGGCGCGCCGGTGATCGGCACCGTCACGAGCAGATCGTAGGTCGACATCCACGACTCGACCAAGGTCTCGAGCGCGGGTTGACGCCCCGACGCGAGCAGCAGGTACACGTAGTTGTCGAGCACGCTGCGGTCGCACAGCACCACCGGGTAGCGCGCGGCGGCGACGAGTTCCTCGGCGAGCTGCGTGTGGAGGATCCACGCCTGCGAGGCGAGGCCCGTGTCCTGGTTGATCGGCAACGGGCAGCGGCGAGCGACCTCGTGGACGATGTCGAGGACGACGTCGCGGGCCTTGAGCCGCGCGGCCAGGCCGTAGCACAGCGTGGTCTTGCCCACGCCATGGGTTCCGATGAACGCGATCTTCAGGCGCGCCGAGTCGACCACGGCCGCGATTGTAGTGGTCTGGCGCGCGGGCCCTGTGGGGTATTTCGTCCGAGATCCCCGGGCGCGCGCGAGATTTCACGCAGATTCCGGCGAAATCAGCGCGACAACGGGACTAGACCACCCCAGGCGGCCCTGCGTATGCTCCGCGCGGTGTCCGTCCTCCGCTACGTCGGCACGGTCGTGTTCTCCATCTGGATGTGGAGCACGGGGTTCTCGTGGATGCTGCTCGGCGCGACGCTGACGTTCGTCCTGCTCGCGATGGGCTTCCCGTACCAGCGCGTGCACGGCTGGGTGACCGCGCCGCTGTTCGTGCACGTGCCCCGCGTGTTCGCGTTGGTCCGCCTGCGCGTGCACTACCACCCGCGGTTCGATCCCAACCGTCGCAGCGTCTTCGCCCAGAACCACGTCAACCTCATGGACGGGCACGTGGCGTCGGCGGCGATCCCCCACGCGTTCTCGGGGCTGATGAACGCGTGGCAGTTCTACATCCCGATCTACGGCTGGCTGATGTACCTGTCCAAGGGCATCGGCGTGCACCGCAACGGCCGCGAGCGCCTGGTGAAGGAGCTGTCCGACGCCGCGATCGAGCGCAAGCGCATCGGCATGTCGATCCTCACCTTCCCAGAAGGGCACCGGACGCCGGATGGCCGCGTGCACGGGTTCCGCCGCGGCGTGTTCATGATGGCGCGCACCGCCGAGATGCCGATGGTGCCCATCGCGGTGCGCGGCTTCTTCGACGTCAACCGCAAGGGCAGCTTCCTCATCCACCCGCTGCGCAACGTCGACGTCTACGTCGGGCCGCAGTACGAGACCGTCGGCCTCGACGACACGCAGCTCGGCGAGCTCGTCGCCGAGCTCCAGCGCGTGGTCACCCATGGCGTCGAGCAGGGCGGCTGGCCCGAGTCGACGGGCGCCGAGTCGGTCGCCAACGCGCCGGCGATCCAGCGCGCCGCCGCCGAGTAGCGCCTCACCAGCGCAGCACGGAGGCGGCCCAGGTGAACCCGGTGCCGAAGGCCGTCGACACGATGATGTCGCCGTCCTTGATGCGGCCCTCGGTGCGGGCCTCGTGCAGCGCCACCGGGATCGTCGCGGCCGACATGTTCCCGTACTTGTGCAGCACCGAGTACATCTTGTCGCGCTCGATGCCGCAGCGCTCGCGGGCCGCCTCCATGATCCGCATGTTGGCCTGGTGCGGCACCATCAGCGTCACGTCCTCGGGGCCGACCTCGGCGTCGCGCATCGCCTGGACCGCGGCGGTGCTCATGGCGACCACCGCGTGCTTGAACACGGTGTTGCCCTCCATGTGCACCGTGTGCGCGTGGGCATCGACGGTCTCGTGGGTCGCGGGCATCTGCGAGCCACCGGCGGGCTGGTAGAGGATCGGCGCCAGGCTGCCGTCGGCGCCCCAGTTGGAGGCGAGCAGCCCGGAACTCCCGTCGCTCGCGGTGACGATCGCCGCGCCGGCACCGTCGCCGAACAGCACGCACGTGCCGCGGTCGTCCCAATTGACGACCCTGCTCATCACCTCGCCGCCGACGACCGCGACGCGGCGCATCGTGCCCGAGGTGATGAGCGCGGTGGCGAGCTCGAGCCCGTAGAGGAAGCCGCTGCAGCCCGCGCTCACGTCGAACGCAGGCATGCCCTTGATGCCGACCTTGCGTTGGACCCAGCACGCCGTCGACGGGAACAGGGTGTCGGTCGTCGACGTGGCGACGATGAGGCCATCGAGGCTGTCGGGCGCCAGCGAGGCGTCGGCACACGCGGCGCGGACCGCCTCGGCGCACAGGTCGGAGGTGGCCACACCCGGCTCGGCGATCCGCCGCTCGCGGATGCCCGTGCGATCGGTGATCCACTCGTCCGACGTGTCGACCCGGCGCGCCAGATCGAAGTTCGTGACGATCTGGCTGGGTAGACCGACGCCAGTCCCGACGATCTTGATGCCTCTCAAAGTAGTTGGATCGATCGGTGTGGATCCGATCGCCTCGGCTCGCCGGAGTACCGTATCCCACCCGATTCGGTCAACCCGCGTCGACGTGTGCGCGCCATCGGCAGATCATTTCACGGCGCGCGGGAACTTCGGCCCCGAGTCAGGCGTCAGCCCCTCCGCTGTGCAGTGGCATCCCGATTCCCACGAGTCGCGTGTTGAAATGCCTGCAGGGTCGGGGGCGCCGAGGCCCGACGACGATCCAGAAATGGCGCAGCGCTTCACGAAGGACCCGTTTTTCGTGTTGGAGGCCGCGCCCACGGCGACGCGCCGCGAGCTCGATGCGGTCGCCGCTGCGCTGCTCCACGCACTCGAGCGGGGGGAGCGGGGCGCCGCGCGATACCCGACGCCGCTCGGCGAGCGCGTGCGCGATGCCGGGAGTGTGCAAGCTGCAGCGCACGAGCTCCGGGATCCCGAGCGCCGAATCGTGCAAGAGGTGTGGGCGCGACTCCCGGTTCGCTGGCAACCGATCGCACCGCCGCCGGCGCCAGCACCGTGGTGCGGCGGTGATCGTGCGCTCGGCTGGAGGCGGCGATGACGGAAACGCTCGTGGTGTTGCTGTGCGTAGCGGTTTGCGCAGGGGTCGGCGTGTCGCCGCTCGCGTCGGTGATCAGCTGCGATCCCCAGGGTCCGCGCGGGCGGGCGATGCGGCGGGCCGAGCAGCAGTTCGCCGCCGCGGTCATGCTCGCGTCGACCTGTGGGCTCGTGTCGCTGTGGCTGTTCGGCAAGTCGGGCCAGCCGTGGTGGCCGATGCTCGTGATGCTCGGGGTGTGCGTGCCCATCGTGCACCCGTGGCTCGTGGTGCGGCACCTGCTGGTCCCGCTCGGTGCGGCCCGCACTGCGTACCGTGTTGCACGGCTGGCCGGGCACCCGTGGTTCCGCGATCCGAACGGCGGCGCGGTCCTCTCCGGGGTGCTCGCGTCGCTGCGCCGGGCGCCGGACGCGGAGCGCAGCCGCTGGCTCCGCGCGCGACTCGAGCAGGAGCACCTGGGCGGCGCGGGCCTGGTCGCGCTCGGACTCCTCGCCGCGGACGCGGGCGATCGCGGCGCGGCGCGGCGGATCCTCGGCGGCCTCGACGAGATCGATCCCGACCTCTGTCCGCCGCTCGCCCGCGCGATCGCGTTGGACTGGCTGGTCGCCGACGCGGCCGGTCGCGGCGCGTGGCACGAGCTGGTCGAGCGCGTCGCCGACGATCCCTTCCCGACCCCGACCACGCGCTTCGTCAGCGCGGCGGCGCGGCGGATGATCGGCGAGGGCGTTCCGCGCCGCACGGTCGCGTGGTGCTGGTTGTGGGCGCCGCGGCGGCTGCGGACCCTCGGCCTGATGATCGCGGCGATGCGACGCGCGACGATCGGCGCGCCGGTGATCGAGCCCAGTGATCTCGCCCGGCTCGCGGCCAATGGCGCGCCGGAGCCGATCCTCGACGCGCTCGCCCTGCACGCCGAGATCGCGGCTCAGCCCGCGACGCTGCCGGTGACCGTCGCGGTGGTCGAGCGCCTCGCGGCGGCGTGGGACGTCGCGCTCGGGGACTTCGGCATGCGCGGGCAGATCCGCGATCGCGCCGAGACCTTCGCGGTCGCGGCCACCGGCGAGCTGCTCGTCGCCCGCCTGCACCGCGCCGTGGCCCACGACCTCGCGCTGCTCGTCGCACAGTGTGGCAAGCAGGCCGACCGTCTGCGCCGCGACACCGGGATCCTCAGGCGGGCCCGCGACGTGCACTTCGACGAAGTGCTCGAGCGGATCGTCCGCGAGAGCGCGGCCCTCGGCCGCCTGCGCAACCCCGAGCTGGGGCCGGCGGCCGCGTGGACCGCGTGGGTCGCCGTGCGCGAGGCCTATCTCACCGCCGCGATCCCGCTCGACGTGCAGCAGCGGGCGATCCTCTACTCGGAGGTCGAGCTGCAGGTGCGGCAGTGCGCCGCGTGGCTCTGGAACGAGCGGCACGAGCGGGGTCTGGCCCACGCCATGTGCCTGTTCCTGCTCGGCGAGGCCGAGCGCGTGCGCGACGTCGAAGCCGCGGCCTACTACCGACACAACGTCGTCGTCGGCCTGTGAGTGCCCTCGCCGCGGCGCGATCGGGCGGCTGGAAATTCCGACCGGGTCGGCGGTCCAAGGGGCGCACGATGGAGGTCCACACCCTCGAGGCCGCGGGGCGGCGGATGTTGCTCGAGCTGCTCGCGGGCGAGCGCGCTGGCGAGCCGTCCCTGCGCGTCGGCGATCGTTTCGGCCGCAACACGACGGCCGAGCAGCTCTGCGGCCTGCACCTCATGCGCTGGGTCGATCGGGCGCACGTGGTCTTCACCGACCTCGGCCGACACCTCGCCGAGGGCCTGGCCGATCGACTGGTCGGGGCCGCGGTCGCGCGAGGCTGACGATCGATCAGCGGGCGCGCGGGGACGGTAGGGCCTCGATCTCGCGGGTGCTCACCGCGTCGGCCGGCTCGATCGCGAGCTGATCGAGCGAGTCCTGCAGCGTGATGTACCACTGCGTGGCGACGGCCTCGGACTCGGCGGACACGGCGTCGACCAGACGGCCACGACGGACGATGCGGAAGCCGCGGGGCTCGTTCGTCGAGAACGGCGCGATCGTGCCCGCGAACTGCTCGGCGTCCTCTTCGCGATCCCAGACGCTGCGCCAGACCAGCACGTGCTCGCCCGAGGGCAGCCGCCACATGCCGAGACGATCGCCGTCCCAGCCGGCGGCGCCGTGGGAGGCGACGGTGTCGTCGTAGCCGCGTTCGCGGAGGATCCGCTCGATCGCGAGCTCGCCCACGACGTCCTCCTGCACGAGCTCGGCCTCGCCAGCGTCGTCGGGCCACGGCGGTAGCTCGACGTTGACCGGGAAGTCGGTGTCGAGCTTGTTGGGGTGGAGCAGCTGCTCGGTCGACGTCGGGGGCTGGCCGAACGCGGCGAGCACCGCCTGCCAGCCGCCGGCCGCGTGCAGGGCGGCGACGTAGGCGACCCCGGGGGCGCACGGCACGTTGGCGTGCGTGCCCAGCAGCGCGGCGGCGACATCGGTGGGGATCGCGTCGCTGCGGTCGCGCTTCGACGCGTGGATCGTGTCCGCGACGTAGGTCGCGAAGCCCTCGGCGAGGCACTGCCGCGTGAGCGCGACCTCGGTGTTGGCGCTCGCGTCGAGCACGCTGGCCGCGAGACCGCCCATGTTGTGATCGATGTACGCGAACACCAGCGCCCGCGCGAGCGCGTGCTCGAGCGGGCCGCCGAGCTGCGCGGCGTCGGTGCGAAAGACGATGGTGTCGCGATCGTGGAGGAACCCGACGATCGTCGATGCGGCGACCATCTGCACGACGCCCTCGCGCAGGCCGTCGCCGTTGGTCAGCGGCGGGATCTCGAGCGCGCGGCGGATCTGCGCGAACACCTCGTGCGAGGTCCGACGTCGCACGATCGACACGTAGCCGTCGGCGACCTCGTGCATCCCCGCGGGCTCGCGGGTCTCCATCAGGAACTTCGACAGGTCGACGGGGAACCCGAAGCGAGCGACCTCCTTGGCGGTGGAGATCACGAGCTCCTGGACCGTCGCCGGCGGCGCGTCGTCCTGCGGAGCCACCACCGGGTCGGGACGGCACGCGGTCAGGGCGACGAGCCCGGCCAGAGCAGAGCGAGCGAGGAAGCGGCGGCGCACGGCGCATCATCGCACGGCGACGCCGCGCACGGGAGCGACCCGACGACGGCGCGACGCTGGCGGCGCATGGGGGTTGACGGTGGGTCGCGATCGGGGCGAGCGACCCACCGTCGGCATCACGAGTGCTTCACTCGGCGGGCACCTCCTCGAAACCGGGGTCGAGCTCGAAGTCGAATTCGACGACGATCGGCGGACCGTCGTAGCTCGGGTAGTCGGCGGTGGCGACCGCGGCGCGCAGGCACTCGCGGAGCTCGCGATCCTTCTTGCTGCCGCCGGGCAGCTCGGTGTTCACGCCCAGCGGGGTCGCGCCCTTGGGGTTGAGCAGCACCGCGACGTGGGCCTCGCCCTCGAGCGTGCGGCCCTTGTCGCCCTTGGAGTCGACTACGCACGCATCGATCGCGTCGTATTGCCGCGAAAACACCTCGACGATGCGCTGCTTGTCGGGGCGCTCGCCGCCGGCGTCCATGTCCATGACCACGTCCTCGTTGGGATCGAAGGTCGGGACCGTGGTGCTGGTCGCGGCGTTCGCCGTACCCGCGGCGCCACCGAGGATCCCGGCGACGAGCAGCGCGACCAGGCGCTGGTGACCGCGGCGGAACATGACGCCGAACATGCTGCGCGCGCCGGGCTGGGCCCAGCGGACCTCGGCCTCGACCTCGACGGGCTCGGCGCTGCCGGGCACCGCGAAGCGCACCTGGATCGAGTCGCCGACCTTGGGCGCGGCGCCCTCGAGCTCGATGCACGCACCGCCCTCGGAGAGGTTGGAGCTCGAGCCCCGCGACTCGCTCCCATCGATCGCCGTCACCGGCAACACGATGTCGAATCGTTCGCTGCTCCGTCGATTGGTGGCCAGTTCCAGTGCGGCGTGCATGTCAGTCCTTCTCGGTCGTTCGGGGTTGGTCCGGCGCCCCCTATGGGCGTCACGTTTCGGCGACAGTCGCGGTCATCGACGTTCGTTGCGAGACCTTGAGAGCCCCGGGGGGCACGTTGCAGGACGCATGAGACCCGGCCCGCGGCGCGGCCGCAGGCCCGGACGTCGCCGCGAGCGACCGAGCGTTTCAGACGCGGTGGCGGGCGATGGCGAACGCGGCCGGCGTCGCGGCGCGCTCGTCCGTGCACAGCGACGCCACGAGCTCGCCGATGGCCGGCGCGAACTTGAAGCCGTGACCCGAGAACCCACCGGCGATCACGACACGCGGCGTCGCGGGGTGGCGATCGACGACGAAGTCCCAGCTCGGCGTCGTCGTGTACAGGCACACGCGGTGGGCGCTCACCGGGCCACGCGCGGCGGGGAAGCGGGCGTCGACGAAGTCCTGCAGCGGGCGGAGGTCGTCGGCGTGCAGCTCGCGATCGACGGTGTCGGGATCGATCTCGGCCTCGGGCGCGGCGCCACGGGCGACGTGGCAGGCGATCTTCAGCCCGGCGATCCCCTCGTCGCCGTGGGGGAAGCCGTAGAAGAAGCCGGCCGGATCGAACGCGGCCCACACGGGCAGCGCCGCGAGCGTGGCGGTGTGCGCGGCGTCGGGCGTCCACCACGTCAGCACCCGCCGTCGCCGCTGCAATCGGCCCGGCAGGAGCTCGGGCAGCAGCGTCGGCAGCCAGGCGCCCGCGGTCACGACCACGGCATCCGCGGCCACGCGCCGGCCGTCGTCGAGGCGCACCGCGGGCGCATCGAGCTCGACCTCGCGGGCGGCAGCGCCGTACTCGAACGTCGCGCCGGCCGCAGCGGCCTCGTCGCGCAGCGCGTCCAGGCACGCGTCGACGCGGAGGCTCCCGCCCGAGGGCGTGACGTTGGCGGTCCAACCGTCGGGCACGACGAAGGGCCAGCGCCGCCGCAGCTCGGCCGCATCGAGGCGCGTGTGCGGCACGCCGTGGACCTCGCACGCGGCGATCGATTGCTGGAACTCGGTGTCGTCGTCGGGCCCGAACTCGAGCAGGCCGGTGCGGCGCAGCAGCTCGCGCCCGGCGCGCTGGCCGAGCTCGGTCCACAGCCGATCGGCGCGCTGCACCAGCGGCACGTAGTGCTCGCCCTCGTGGTAGGCCTGGCGGATGATGCGGGTGAAGCCGCCGTGGCTGCCGCGCTCGTGCACGTGCGAGAAGCGCTCGAGTACGGTGACCCGCAGGCCCGCCTGCGCGAGCGCCCACGCGGAGGCGAGGCCCATCGTGCCACCGCCGAGGACGACCACGGATCGGACCGACGCGCGGGGAGTGGACATCGAGGCCAAGGACTACCAGGCCCGCCGTGCGCGCGCGAGCCCGAAAGCGCCGCGCTCGGCTATGCTGCGCGCCGATGGTCAGTGCGCGCGCGCGAAGGATTGCGATGCTCCTGGGTCTGCTGTCGACCGCGTGTCCGATGACGACGCCGACGCCCCCGCGACCGACGACGCCGGTCGGTCCGACGCCGGGCGCGAGGCCGCCGGTCACGCCGCCTGCGGTCGTCGATCCGGTCCTGCAGGTCGCTTCGCACGGCTTCCACACCTGCGCCGTGCGGGCGAGCGGCACGGTGCTGTGTTGGGGCAAGAACACGTACGGCCAGCTCGGCGACGGCACGCGCGTCGACACGCCGCACGCGGTGCACGTGGCCGGACTGCGCGACGCGGTCGAGGTCGCGGTCGGCGTCGACTTCTCGTGCGCGCGACGCAAGAGCGGGGCGGTGTCGTGTTGGGGCAACGATCAGGACGGCCAGCTCGGCGGGGGCAAGGGCGGGCGACCCGGCGTGTTCTCGCTGGCGGCGCAGCCGGTGTTCGGCCTGCGCGACGCGGTGCAGCTCAGCGCGGGCGACTACCACGCGTGCGCCCGCACGCGCGACGGCGCCGTCCGGTGTTGGGGCAACGCGGAGAACGGCCAGCTCGGCAGCGACACGCAACGCGTGTTCGCGTCGCCGCGCACGATCCCCGAGGTCGCGGGCACCAAGGCGATCGCCTCCGGGGCGAACCATGTCTGCGCCGTCGATGCGCGCGGCAAGGTGCTGTGCTGGGGTCGCAACACCGAGGGGCAGCTCGGCGACGGCAACAGCGGCAGCCGCGTGCGCGCGGTCGAGGTCAAGGGCATCGTCGACGCGGTCGACGTCGCCTCGGGCGCGAACTTCAGCTGTGCACGTCGTCGCGCCGGTCAGATCGCGTGCTGGGGCGACAACGCGTCGGGGCAGCTCGGCGCCGGCGCGCGCGGCGAGCCCAAGCGCTACGAGCCGGTCGCGATGGCCGGGCTCGCGCAGATCGTCGAGCTCGCGCTCGGGGGCAGCCACGCGTGCGCGCGACAGGGCAACGGTCGCGTCGTCTGCTGGGGTGCGAACGATCAGGGGCAGCTCGGCGCCGCGGGGCCGAGTCGCACCGCCGCGGTCGCGGTGCGCGGGCTCGAGGACGCGGTGTCGTTGGGGATGGGAACGCGGCACGGATGCGCTGCCCGCAAGCGCGGCGACGCGGTGTGCTGGGGCACCAACGAGTTCGGCGCGCTCGGGCCCCGACCGCTGAAGTGACCGACGTGACGTGTCGGCCGCGGTGCGTCGACACCCGGCCGTGACCGCGAGTCTCGCCGCAGTGCGACCCACGCGAGTGGCCACTGGTGGCCCGCAGGCTGGCCACCGCAGTGGCCAGCGGGCGGGCCAGTCACACGCGCGCGGATCCCAAGCCCACGCAATCGCTGTCGCGGCTCGCGACGTGATCCTGTCCTGACAATTGCAGACCGGGCGGCCGTGATGTCGACGCCCAGGACCCTCGCCCTCGCCACCCTCGCCGCGATCTCCGCCGCCACCTCCGCGTGTGTCACCGACGACACGGACGGCGCGGTCGTCCCCGAGCTCGGCGCGGGCAAGGCCGACGCCGCCGATCACGTGATCGATCGCGGCGCACTCGCGTTCGACGCGCCGCGCGACGGCGAGTTCGTCGAGGACCTGCAGTTCGACGGTTACCGCCTCGCGGTCCGCGACGGCGCCCGCGTTCGCGTGGAGATCACCCGCGCGGGCACGGCCGCGAAGCTCGACACCACGCTGTTCGTCTACGGCCCGTGCGTCGACGGCATGTGTGGCACCGAGGCGATCGCGTTCGACGACGACTCGGGCTGGTCGCGGCAGTCCCGGATCACCGGGCTCGAGCTCGACGGCGGCGAGTACCTCGTCGTCGTCGGCACCCACGACGCCCGTCGCCGCGGTCGCTACCGCCTGTCGGCCACGTGCGAGTCGGGCGAGTGCGTGCCGCTGGTCCCCGAGCCGGCCGCGTGCGCCTTCGGTGAGGTGTTCCGCGACCTGGCGAACTCCACGAGCATCGCGACCACGCGTCGCCGCGTGCTCACCTCGCCCGAGGGGCTCACGCCGGTCGAGGTCCAGCAGGTCATCGCCGCGGCGCGCAGCTCCGCGGCCGACGACGTCGAGACGATCGAAGAGGCCTTCGAGGTCGCCGACCAGGGTGAGTACAACCAGCTCGAGCTCTGGGATCGCACGAGCAACCGGGCCTACGTCGTCTACGAGTTCGGCGCGGGAGACACCTCGGTCGGCGCGTACTTCTTCTACGGCACCACGCAGCGCGTGGCCGTCATCGGCGACGGCGATCTGCAGGAGTGCAGCGTGTCCGGCGGGCTGGCCGGCAACGACTGCAGCAGCGACGACGACTGCTCGGTGGGGACCTGCGTCGGCACCTCGCCCGCGTCGGGCCTGGGCCGCTGCACCGACCTCACCGCGTACAGCGACGAGCGCGACGAGTGCAGCGCGACCGCGCCGTGCGACCTCGCCCAGGGCCTGGCGTGCTCGGGGCTCACCCGCGGCGACGTGGGCCTGTGCGAGCAGGCCTGGATGTTCGGGAGCTTCGGCGAGCTCGAGTCCGGCACGCCGGTCCCCGACGCCGACCCCGAGGGCGGCGTGCGGACCATCGATGTCCACGGCCTCGCCACCGTCGACACCGACGTCGAGCTGCGCCTGTGGGTCTCCCACGATCAGCCGACCCAGCTCGTGGCCACGCTGACGAACCCGGCCGGCAACGAGGTCGTGGTGTTCGACGGGCCCACGGCGGGCGCGGTCGAGCTGTCCATCGATGGTCCGGTCTCCGGCTTCTCGGGGGACGAGTCGGTCAATGGCACCTGGACGCTGCGCGTCGTCGACGGCGTCGCCGGCGACACCGGCACCATCGAGCGGTGGACCCTGCGCCTGGGCAGCCGCTTCGATTGACGGTCGCCCTCGAAACTGATTGCGATATCGGGAAAATGTTGTCAGAATCGACAACATGAAGCCGACCCCGCCGGGATGGCCCCGGATCTCCAGCTCGCTCTACTACCGCGACGCCGCCGCGGCGATCGACTGGCTGTGCCAGGCGTTCGGGTTCGAGGTGCGCCTGCGCATCGAGGGCGCCGACGGCCGCATCGAGCACTCCGAGCTGGTGTACGGCGACGGCGTCGTGATGGTCGGGGAGAGCCGCGCCGACAAGCACGACAAGTTCCCGTACATGCGGGCGCCGGACGAGCTCGGCGGTGCCAACACCCAGAACATGATGGTCTACGTCGACGACGTCGACGCCCACTGCCAGCGCGCGCGCGCGGCCGGGGCCAAGGTCACCAAGGAGCCGACGACCACCGACTACGGCGACGAGTACTGGACCGATCGAAGCTACGGCTGCGAGGACCCGGGCGGCCACAACTGGTGGTTCTCGCAGCGCCTGCGCAGCGCCGAGCCGAGCCCATGACCTCCGCGCAGGTCGACGTCGACGAGACCCTGAGCGCGCTCGCCGATCCCACACGGCGCCACGTGATCGACCTGCTGCGCCGCCGGCCGCGGCGCTCGGGCGAGCTGGCGGAGGCGACCGGGACCACCGCGCCGACGATGAGCCGGCACCTCAAGGTGCTGCGCGATCGCGGCCTGGTCCGCGAGGAGCACGACGGCGAGGACGCCCGCGTCCGGGTGTATCGGCTCGCGCCCGAGCCGTTCGCGGCGCTGCGCAAGTGGATCGAGGACGTCGAGCGGTTCTGGTCGCTCGAGCTCGAGGGCTTCCGCGAGCACGTCGAGCGCACGCGCGGCGGCACCGGCCCCCGCGGCGGAGGTCGCCGATGACGCCGTCCTCGCGCACCTCGGGCGATGGCGCGAAGGCGTCGGTGTTCGTCTCGGTCGCCCCGGCCGAGGCGTTCGCGATCTTCACCGACGAGATCGACCTGTGGTGGCGCACCGGCCCGCGCTTCCGCATCGCCGGCAAGCAGCGCGGCCGCCTCGCCTTCGAGTCCGGCGTCGGCGGTCGCCTCTTCGAGACCTTCGGCACCCGCACGTTCGACGTCGGGCGCGTCACCGCGTGGGAGCCCGGTGCTCGCCTGGCGTTCGAGTGGCGCGGGGTGAACTTCGAGCCCGGCCAGGTGACGTTCGTCGAGGTCGAGTTCCGCGGCCTCGGCGACGGCACGATGGTGAGCGTGACGCACCGCGGCTGGCTGGGCCTGCCGCCGGATCACCCGGCACGGCACGGGCACGCCGCCGCGGCCTTCGACCGGATGATCGGGATGTGGTGGGGCGAGCTGCTGACCGGGCTGCGCGAGCACGTCGCCGCGGCGACCGCCGGCTAGCAGGGTGTCCGGAAGAACGCCTCGCGTTCTTCCGCACCTGCTACGCCGCGAGCGGAAGCACCTGCAGCGCCGTCGCGATCGCGCGGCGGGACGCCAGCCGGCGCACGGGCTCGCCCCAGCAGGTCGAGGTCGCGTCGTACTCGCGCGTGTTCCACTGCTTCAGGTACGCGAGGTAGGCCGCGTCGGTGCGCGGCGCGGCGTCGGCCGTGTACGCCCCCATCGCGCGGTGCGGCATCGGGCCGACGTTCTCGGAGAACGCGTTCGCGCGCGCGAGGCCGGGCATGACGCGCGGCTTGTAGACCAGCTCGGCGCGGAGCCACAGCGTCTGCACGCAGCCCGCGGCCGCGGTCGTGATGCCGTCGAAGCGCAGATCGATCGCATCGCCGCGGCGCATCACCACCACGCGATCGTCGGCGTCGCGCAGCAGCTCGGCGACGTCGCCGTACTTGGTGAAGCGGCCGAAGGTGCGGTGCTCGGGGCCCAGCGCGCCCTTGCCGTCGGGCGTGTTCCACCGCGGGTGGGCGTGGTCGGCCGGGTCGATCGCCGTGGGGACGCCGTCGAAGCCGAGCCGCGCCACCGTGGCGTCGTGCGTGCGCACCACCACCGGGGCGGCCTCGCCGACGCAGAGCCGGGCGCGATCGACGTACCACATCGCGCGGCCGCCCTCGTGGGTGCCGGTCCAGAGGCGCACGCGGTACGTGCTGCGATCCCACGCGACCTGCGAGAGGTCGATGCACACGGTCTTGCGGTCGCCGCGGGGCGACGGGACGCTCATCACCGTGTGCCACGCCCCGTCGGCGCGCTGCACCTGCACGAACGGACGGCGGCGCTTGGCGTCGGCCCGCAGCCCGCGCTGCTCCTTGAGCTTCCAGCCGTCGACGACGAGGCGGGCCGGGGCGCCGGCCTGCACCGCGCCGAAGTCGAACTCGTAGAAGTTCTCGGTGGTGCGATCGAAGTGGACGGCACGCTCGTCGCGGCGGGCGATCGCCTCGGTGATGTCCACCGACCGCGGGCCGCTGCGCCAGGTCGCGCTCGTCGCCGTCCGCATCGCGGCGAGGGGCAGCGCGAGGAACTCCTCGGTCGCGTCGGCGGGGGCGTGGCGCTCGGTCCACTGCAGCGCGCTGCTCGACACGACCTCGGTGCCCTCCGGGTGCTCGACCACGGTGAGCGCCATGCGATCGACGTACGCGATCTCGTCCTCGGCGACGAGGAGCTTCGCCTTCGCGCTCGCGGTGCCGTCCGGGCCGGCGCGAAGGGCCGCGCCCGCGAGCCGCACGGACAGCGGGGCGAACGTCACGGCCTTGCCGCGCCCGCGCAGGGCGTGCTCGGGCCGGCCGAACAGGCTCGCGCCGCCCACCGCCCCCTCGTAGCGGTAGGCCACGCCGTCGAAGCCATACACGTACGGGCACGACATGCACGCGTCGTCGGCGTTGCCGTTGCAGTTCTGATCGACGCCGTCGCCGCAGACCTCCTGCTGGGGCTGCATCGTCGGCACGCACGCCATCTCGCCCATGGCGCAGCTGTTCGTGCCGGCCGAGCAGATGCCCTGCATGCCGGTGTTGCACGCGTTGCTCATGATGCCGTCGTCCGGCGTGCCGTCGCAGTCGTCGTCGGCGCTGTTGCAGGCCTCGACGCCGGGCAGCGACTCGCCGACGCACAGGCCCGACCACATGCCGCCCTCGCACGACTCCGTGCCGCCCATGCACAGCCCGACGTTGGCGGTGCCGGCGGGGCCCGAGTAGCACGGTCGCGTCTGGCCATCGACGCAGTCGTCGCCGCTGGTGTCGCCCGTGTCGCCCGTGTCCGCGACGGTGTCCGACGCGCTCGGATCGGTCGTGTTGGGGCTCGAGTCGGTGGCCGACGCGCTGACGCTGTCGGTCACCGTGCCGTCGGTGTCACCGTCGGTGTCACCATCGGTGGCGCTGTCGGTGGCCGACGCGCTGCCGAAGCTCACCGCTCCGGTGTCGGCACCGTCCGCTCCGGCGCACGCGCCCACGAGTGCAGCGAGGGCGGGGGAGAACGAGCTTCGGCGCAACACGAGGGAGAGTCGGCGCATGGCGGGATTCCAGCCTACGACGCTACCACGCCCGCCCACGGCCGGGGAGCTTCGAGCGATCGGTGCGCGCCGGCCCCGCTCGCGGCCGCGACTAGAAGCCGCGATACGTCCGGTTCAGCATCGGATGGATCGCGTCGGTCGGGCCCCAGTCCGAGTCGGGGTGGTACGCGATGACGTCCATCGACTGCCCGCTCTCGGAGGTCCGGAACGCGTGCATCTCGTGGGGATGCAACAGGAACATCGCCCCGGGGCGCAGGGGCTGCTCCCACGTGCCACCGCCGAGCATCGGCCCGAACGCCCGGCCCTCGCCGCGCGCGACCACGCCGAGCCGGATCGAGGGGTGCGAGTGCACGGTCTGCTGGATGCCGGGGGGGAAGTGGAGGAAATTGAACACCGGATCGCCCTGCCGCGGCGGCGAGACCAGGATCGAATCCGAGCAGCCGTCGATGTACGTCAGCCGGCCGCGGGGCTCGATCATCCCCGCGGTGGGGATGCCGCGGAAGCCGAGGCGCTCGACGACGATGGCGAGCCCATCGATCTCGATCGACGCGGGGCCGGGGACGCAGAAGAACGTCTCGGGGGCGAGTCCGACCTCGAAGCTGCCCGCGCGCAGGCGGCCCGCGCCGCCGACCACGTAGCCGTAGTACGTCGAGCTCGCCATCGGCAGCTCGCGCTGGCCACGGATCGCCTCGAGCCGGCTGGGGTACATCGTCGACGTCGCGTCGATCACGTCGCCGTCGCGCGGCTGGAGCACGAGATCCATGGTGGACGCTGTCCTAGCAATCGCGGGCAGAGGTGTAAAGCGACGGCGCGGCGCGATGGGTCCCGCGGTCGCGCTGGACGCGGAACGGTACGGAACCGCGCCGCGTCAGCCGAAGCCGACGTCCTCGGCACCGCGGGCGACCCGGCGATACACCCAGCGCAGCAGCCGGATCGGCGGCATCTCTTGCAGGCTCGCGTAGCTGCCGACCATCAGCAGGCCGCGCCACTCGTGGTGATCGGGGATCGGCACCTCCGGATCCGGGGCCTTGCCCGTCGAGCGCACCGGCAGGCGCAAACGGAACGCCCACGGGAAGGTCATCGCGGCGTCGCGGATGCGGACGTTGGGGCGCTTGCCGAGCGCCGCGTGGACGTCGGCCTTCCACTTGCGCGAGGTCGCGCTGCAATCGCCGATGAGGAAGAACTCGGTGACCAGGCCCGACTCGATCTGGCCGTGCAGACGCTCCCAGATGTGCGCGGGGAAGCCGGGCCAGACCACGAGCCCGACCTCGATGCGGCGGTGGAAGCCGTTGCGGATGAAGCACAGGCAGGTGTCGATGCGATCGAACACCAGCACGCGGCGCACCGAGTAGTCGAGCACGTCCGGTGGGAGCTCGGGCGGCGGTGGCAGGTGCTCGAGCCGCTCGGGGCGGATGAGGTTGGGCAGCTCGCCGTGCGCCTGCTCGAGCGGCTCGAGCAGCGCGGCGAAGCTGGCGAGCGCTCCGTCCGGATCGCTGCCGGGATCGGGCAGGACGCCGCCGCGCACCAGCTCGAAGTACAGCTGCGCGCGGGTGAAGTCGAAGCGATTGCCGCGGGCGAGCGCGTGCGCGGCCGCGGACACCGCGGGCCACAGCCCCGTTGCTGGTTGCTCGGCGGTCATGGCCGGCCCTCCCCGTCGACGAACACGCGGTGCCACAGCTCGATCGCCAGCAGCATCCACAGCAGCTCGCCGCCGCGATCGCGGCCCACCGCGTGGGCCGGCGGCTTGCCGGCGACCAGGCGCTCGACGAAGCCCATGTCGAAGTAGCCGCGCGCGCGCGCCCGCGGCGAGAGCAGCACCTCGCGGGTGTAGCCGCGCAGCGGCTCGCGCCGGAACCAGTGGTTGAGCGGCACGCCCATGCCGGCCTTCTTGCGATAGACGACCGGGTGGGGCAGCAGGTGCTCGATGGCCTTCTTGAACGCGAACTTCTCGACGTCGCCGCGGCGCTTGAGCACCGGCGGGATCGAGAACGAGAACTCCGCGAGTCGACGATCGAACAGCGGCGAGGCCGGCTCGACGCCGTTGGCCGACAGCATCTTGTCGACCTTGACCAGGATGTTCTGGCCGCCCTTCAGCTTGATGTTGAGGTGCATCAAGCGGTTGAGGAAGTTGCCGACCGTCTCGTCGTCGAGGAACGGACGAACGTAGTCCTCGAGCGCGGGCGAGCCACCCGAGCGCGCGAGGAACTCGGGCGTGCACATCTCGTCGGTGAGCTCGAAGCACTTGTGGTACGAGGCCAGGTACGCGCGCGGCCGATCGTAGTTGCCGTAGGCCCGGTACCACTCGCCGAGGATGAGGAACTTGTTCTTCGGCCCGCCGAACAGCGGGTCGCCGCCCTCGCCGTTGAACACCACCGGCGCCTCCTTGGCGGCGGCCTGCGCCAACAGATAGTTGGGCACGGTGATGCAGTCGCACAGGGGATCGTCGAGGTTCCAGATCACCTTGGGCAACAGATCGAGGAAACCCTCGGGCTCGACGTCGATGACGCGGTGCTCGACCTTGCAGTGCTCGGCGACCAGCCGCGCGTAGCCGAGCTCGTTGGGCTGGCCGTCGCCGAACGCCGCCGAGAAGCAGATCGGGTGCAGGCCGCGCTGGGCGAGCATCGCGACGATCGACGACGAGTCGACGCCGCCCGACAGCGTCGCGGTGACCTTGCCGTCGGCGGGGATCCGTCGATCGACCGCCTCGTTGCACAGCCGGAGGATCTCGGCGGTGAAGTACTCGAGCGGCTCGTCGGCGATCTGCTCGCGCAGCGTCCAGTGGGCGACGGACGGGCCGATGTGGCCGCCCGCGTCGATCGTCAGGTGACGGCCGGGCTCGAGCTCGCACACGTCCTCGAACATGCTCGATTGGCCGGGGATGAACGAGAACACCAGCAGGGCGAACAGCGACGCGGGGTTCGGGCGCACCGTGAAGCCCGGCATCGCCAGGAAGGCCTTGGTCTCGGAAGCGAACGCGACGCGGCCGCCCGGCAGCGCGACGTAGTACAGCGGCTTCTCGCCCAGGGGGTCGCGGGCCAGCAGCATGCGGTCGCCGATCGTCGCGCCCAGCGCGTACGCGCCGTCGAGGCGGGCGAGCGCCGCGGTGCCCTCGCGGGCGAGCACCTCGGCGACGATCGTGGCGACCGGCGTGGTGCTCGGCAGCTCGGCGCTCGCGGCCAGCTCGGCGAAGTTGAACAGGCGGCCGTCGATCACGCAGCGCACGGTGCCGTCGCGGCTGGTGCCGACGGCGTTGGGCGCCCCGGGCAGCGCGGCGCTGGCGAGGCCGAACGCGCCCCGGTGCTCGACGACCGCGCGCTCGCTGCCGCGGTGGCGCAGCAACTCGAGCGCACGCCCGAGCACCGTGACGTCCGGCTCGGCGATCGTTCCGCAGATCGCGGCCATGCTATTGCGCGGCCTCGGGCTCGCGGTTGCGGCGGTCCTGCAGGAGGTCCCGCGCGCTCTTGCGGCGCAGCCACTTCGACAGCTTGCGCCGCTGCTCCTCGTCGAGGACGCGGTGGAAGGTCAGCAGGGCCTCGCGGGCGCGGGCCTCGACCTCGCCCTCGAGCGTCCACACCCGCGTCTCGAGCTCGGTGACCCGCGCGGTGTCGGGATCGGTCGAGGCCCAAAGCTCGGCCGCGCTCGCGCGCAGGTTTTTCACCTCGGTGCGTCGGTCGCGGGTGTCGTCGCGGAACGCTCGGATCAGCGTGCCGAGCTCGCCGCGCTGGGACTCGGTGCACGACAGTTTCTTGCAGATCTTCGCCTTGGCTTGCATCTCGGCCCCTGGTCCGTCGTCGTCGTCGGCCTCGTCGTCGTCGGCCATGGGTTCCTCGGCCTCGCGCAGCATCGAGATGCTCGCGACGCCGGCCCCGACGCACGCGAGTGCGACAGCCAGCAGGATGACGGTGCCACGCGACACGGGAGCGGAGCATGGCCCGCGCCCGCGGCGGGCGCAACCACTGCGAGCGCGCAGCGCTCGCGCGCGACGTCAGGCGGTGGGATCGGCGACGCGGCCCATGGGCGAGCGCGCGACGTCAGGCGGTGGGGTCCGCGACGCGGCCCATGAAGAGAATCGCGCCGGAGGTGGTGTCGCGGATGAGGTACACGAACGGGTGGTCGACGGTGACGACCACCGGGCCCTCGGAGGGCGGCGCAGCGCCGGCTCGCATGCCGACGGCGGTCGCGGCCGCGGCCTCGGTGCCCTTCTCGTCGACCGAGATGAACGCCTTGTGGAAGGCCTCGCCCAGCACGAGCTGCTCGGCGGCCGGGGCCATGCCGGTGAAGTCGGCGGCCGCGGTGAACACCGTCGACAGGCCCAGCGGCTCGAGGACCCGCCGCAGCGCCACGGGGTCGCCCGGCTCGATCTCGAACTTCGGCAGCGTGAGCTGCACGCGCGTGCTCGTCGCGCCCCGATGCGCCGTGTCGATCCACGCGCGATCCATCTTGGCTTCGAGCGCGGGCAGGCCGTCGCGGGCGTCGGGCAGCACGATGGACATCGCCCAGCGGCCGCCTTCGTACGGCAGCGACACCACGGTCGCGCCGTCGGCCTTCGACATCCGCATGTGACCCGTGCGCGACATCAGCGAGGCCTGCTTCTCCCCGGCGGGGGCGAAGAACGGCCCGGGCTTGGTCGCGTACGCCGGGAACTCCTCCTCCCAGCGGGCCTTGAAGTAGATCGCGTTGACGAGCACGAGGCGCGTGCTGGCGTCGATGCCCCCGCGGGGGATGAGATCGCGGATGCGATCGCGGGTCTGCTCGAGCACCCAGGCGTTGATCATCGCGCGCGTCTCCTCGGCGGCGTTGCGCAGGTCGACCGGCGAGAGCGCGGCGCCGAAGCGTCGCGCGGTGAGATCGAGGTACGCCGGCTCGAACTTCGTCGCCTGATCGCCGAACAGCCGGTTGGCGACGCGCAGCTCGAGCCCCTCCTGCGCCTCGCGCCAGCGCGCGAGCGTGCCGGCGAAGCCCGCGGCGAGCCGCTCGGGCGACCCCTCGAGGTGGAAGACCTTCGCGAGCTCGGCCGCCGTGTCCCCGCGGGCGCCGGCGTGGACCATCGCGAACGCGAGCATGATGCTGGCGGGCGAGACCACCAGGTTCTCGTTCGGCTTCGCGAGGGCGCGGTGGAGATCGATCGCGAAGTCGTCGATGTGGCGGGCGATCGCGTCGGTGTCGGCCTGGGTCACGTCGTTGCTCTCGAGGTCGATTGCGGTGGGCCCGATGCGATCGGCGTCGGCGATGGGCGTCGGCGCTGGGCCGGGCGCCGGCGGCTTCGGGCCGGGCGTCGGCGTCGCGTCGTAGGGGCTGCAGGCGGTGGCGGCGAGGGTGAGCAGGCCGAGCAGGGCGCGGCGTCGGGTGAGCGGGTGAGCGTCGTTCACGGGGTGTTCCCCAGATACGCGCTGCGGTGCGGCTTCGGTCTGTGGGCGTGGCCGACGCGTCAGCGGTGGTTCGCGACCGTCGGCGGGATCACGTTGCCCGCGGCCTGCAGGTCGAGCGCCTTCGGGTTCGCGCGGTAGAATTCGCGGACCGCGGCCGCGAGCCTCCGCTTCTTCGGCTCGTCGACGACGACGACGCCGTCGCGCTCGTCGCCGACGGTGGCCTCGACGAGGGCGGCCACCAGCGGCGCCTGCTCGGGCGGGACGCGGGCGCCCCACGACGCGAGCAGCGCGCGGTCGAGGTGCGATGGCAGCGAGCCGAGGATGCCGACGTCGTTCTGATCGTGGACGAGCAGGCCCGAGGTCGTGCCGCGATCCAGGGTGAGCACCTGGAAGAAGTACACCGTGTGGTACGCGAGCTGCGTCGCGCGATCGGCCGCCGTGGGCTGCGGGTGGGCGCGCAGCGACGCGGCGACCAGCGCCGCGTAGGTGTCGATGGTCGTCTCGCCGATCGATCGCGCCAGCGCGGCGTCGGCCGCGAGGTCGCCGCTGTCGTGGGCCTCGAGGTAGAAGTGCGAGACGCCGCGGTGGCGGCCGAGCGCCGGGATCCAGAAGTAGCGCGCGCCCTGCTCGGCGGCGCCGTCGTACAGCGGACCGGAGACGCGGCGCAGGCTCGCCGAGAACGCGTCGGCGTCGGTGCTCGCCGCGATCGACGGGTTGAGATCCGACATCATCCGCCAGTAGCCCGTGCCGTCGCGCATCTGCGTCCAGCTGAGGTGCAGGTGCACCGACGGCGCGTGCGGGTTCGCCGGGTGGATGATCGTCGAGAGCGCGGTCGCCGAGCCGAGCTGCTTGTTCGGCTCGTCGTCGTAGTGGACCTGCGACACGTTCACCGACGCGCGATCGAACACCGGCGTGTCACCGAGGCCCCAGCGGGTGCCGCCGCCGTGGCGGCCGCCGTCGCGCAACCATGTGGTGGGGACGAACGGCGTGCGATCGTCGCAGGCGGCGGCCGCGACGCCCTGCATCGCCTCGACCATGCGGCGCTGCAGCGTCTCGACGAGGACGAGGGCGGAGGCCGCGGCGGCCGAGCTTGCTGGGGTGAACGCCACGGCCGAGGGTAACGCCGCGGGTGGAGCCCGCGGGCGCAAACGCTGCGGACGCCGCCCGCTCGCGCAGGCGCGGGCCCAGGCGTCCCGGCCCCTGCGGTGGTTTGCCGCGTTGCACCGTCGCGGGGCCGGTGGCACGAACACAGCGATGCTCCGTCGCGCCCCGCTCGTCGTCTTGCTGGCCTGCCTCGGCGCGGGCGCTGCGATCGCGCCGCTTTCGGTCCCTGTCCCGGCGCAGGCCGCCGAGCGTTGGGAGGCCCGCGGGGTGATCGAGCGCTTCGGCGCCGAGCGCAAGTCCGTGAGCATCGCCCACGAGGCGATCCCCGGCTACATGGGCGCGATGACGATGTCGTTCGAGCCGAAGAACACCGAGCAGCTCGCCCGCTTCGCGATCGGCGATCGCGTGAGCTTCACGTTCACGGACACCGACGACGGTCGCCGGGTGATCGAGTCGATCACGAAGCGGTGATCTGATCCTGGGCGGCCGCTCAGCGATCCGGCCGCGGCGTCAGGACCTGCACCGCGTCGATGTCCGCGCCCGGCGTGTCTGCCGTGACCTCGCCCTGCCCGGCGACGTCGACGAGTCGCACCGCCGAGAACTCGCGCGCGTCGAGGGGGAGGTCGGCCAGCGCCGCGTCGATGTCGATGCCCGAGCCGTCGGCGGGGGAATCGATCGCGACGCGGCCGTCGAGGCCGATGACGCCCGGCAGGAGACCACGCGTGCGCGCCGTGGGGACCAGCGCGACCGTGGTGTACTCGAGGAAGCCGTGCTCGTGGATCACGAGATCGGGCGCGGACGTGCCGTCGGTGCCCAGCACGCACGGCGCGAAGCCCAGCGTGATCGAGCCGCCCTCGCCGAGGGAGACGGCGCCGAGCGGCGGGGTCGGCCGCGCGTCGGGGGAGCCGAGGGCGGTCTGTGGATCGGTGGCCTCGTCGTCGGCTGGATCACCTCCGGCGAGGATAGGATCGTAGTCGAGCACCACCGTCGCGAAGAACCCGTCGCCGTCGCCGCTGCACAGCCCGTCGGGGTTCTCCTCGACGAGGATCCCGCTGCGACCGCAGGCCGCGAGCAGCAGGGTGAGCGCCGTGCGTCGGCGGATCGGTGTCGTGGCGCGACCACATCCTCGACACGCCCGCATCGGAGCAAGGGTATCGGAGACGCGACTCGGGTGGGCACGCTATTCTCTTCGTCATGCGACGCGTCACGCTCGGTCTCCTCGTCGCGTGCCCGGCGGCGATCCTGCTCGCGCCGGCGGTGGCCGCGGCCGAGCCGGTGTGCGGCACCGTCGAGGCGTTCAACCAGGCGATGGCGGACGCCGGCACCACCGCCACCGAGGTGACGCTCACGTTCGATGTCCTCGGCGTGGACCCCAACGACTTCGCGGGGAGCAAGGGCTCGCTCGCGCAGATGCGGAACACCACCTGCGCCGCGGGGCAGGATGCCGTGATCAAGGTGTACGGGCCGGAGGATCCGCCGAACGTCGCGCACCCGTCCGGCACGCTGAAGCTCGAGCACGGCAACGCGTGCTGCGGCGGTGAGTGCGGCGAACAGTGGGCCGATCCCAACGCGTCGGCCGTGGTCTTCGTCGACGGCACCGAGCAGTGCGCGGTGACGATGTGGATCACGCCGACCGAGGTCGGCTACTCGCTGGCCTGCAACGTCGGGCAGTTCGACGCGCTCGGTGAGAACCCGCTGCAGAACACGGTCGATCGGATCGCGCTGCTCGACTATGTGCTCGCCGACGGCGGCACCACGTGGGGCCTGCCGAACGCGACGGCGAGCGCCGACGAGGTGTGCTGGGTCGCGGTGCCCAGCGACGGGATGAGCCTCACCGTGCCTGTGCTCGAGGACGTCACGGCCGCACCGACGACCCCCGACGCGGTGTTCGCCGAGGTCACCGATCTCGCGGTCGAGGCCGGGGACAACGAGGCCTACCTGAAATTCGAGGTGCCGCCCGTCGATGGCAGGATCACGCGCGCGCGCCTGTTCATGCACACCAGCACTGCGCCGTCCTCGGACGGTGACGGCGGCGAGGTCCATGCGCTGACCGACAACGGCTGGTCCGAGGCGACGCTGACCTGGAGCACCCGGCCCGCGTACGTCGCGGCGTCCCTGGGTCGCATCGGACCGGCGGCGGCCGATCTGCCCGTGTCGCTCGACCTCGGCGACGCGATCCCCGAGGGCGGCACGTACGGCTTCGCGGTCGTGTCGCCGCCGACCGACGGCAACGGCACCCACTTCTGGTCGAAGGAGGGCTCGGCCGCCGGCGCGGCGTACCTGCAGCTCGACGTCGTCGTGGTGGACGGCGACGGCGACGGCACGCCCGACGGACCGGATTGCGACGACGCGGATTCCGACGTCGGCCCCGACGCCGACGAGGTGTGCAACGGCGTCGACGACGATTGCGATGGCGAGGTGGACGAGGGCTGCGACGGTGCGGACGACGGTGGGTCGAGCGGCGTCGCGAGCACGGGGCCCGGGGGCACGGGCGTCGGTTCGGGCGGCGCGGACGGGCCGGGGTTGCCCGGTGACGCGGGGGCCCGCGGCGCGGACACGGGTTGCGCGTGCACGGCGACGCGCGATGCCACGCCGACGTGGCTCGTGCTCGTCGGGGTGGCCGGCGTCAGGCGCCGTCGCGCGCGGGCTCGGGCAGCTCGTGCCACACCAACCACGCGGTGACGAGGATCGCCGCCGCGGCGGCGATCGTGCACGCGCCGTACCCGAACTCCGTGTACAGCAGGCCCGCGACGCCGGCACCCAGACCGCCGCCGATCTGGCCGACTGCCACCACGAGGCTCATGAAGGCGCCGCGCCGGGCGTCCGGCACGAGCGCGGTGAGCAGGGCCTGCAGCGGCGAGAGGCGTAGCGCGAGGATCACCATCGCGAGGAAGAACATGATCGCCGCCGACGCGGCGCCGCGGGCGAACACGGTGGTCGTCGCGAAGTGCAGGGCGCCCGCGAGGCACGACACGAGGATGAGCGGGCGCCGGCCGATGCGATCCGAGAGCTTCCCGGCGGTCGGACCGAACAGCACGCTGGCGACACCGCCGACCGCGAACATCGTCGCGACGCCCGAGGCGTCGAGGTCGAGCTCGGCCTCGGCCCAGCTCGGCAGGTAGACCACGAAGTTCGACACCGCGAAGAACATGCTCGCGTAGACCAGCGCCGCGCCCCGGGCCGGCCGCATCGACAGCAACGCGGCGTACTCGGCGAGGCCCGAGGCCAGCGTCAGCGGACGATCGGCTCGCTCGACGCGCGGCTGCGGCACGACGAGCAGCACCAGCACGAAGGCCGTCGCCATCACGGCGGCGAAGAGCAGGAACGCGGCGGCGAAGCCGTGGCGCGCGGCCAGGATCGTGCCGAGCGGGACGCCGACGACCTGGCCCAGGGCAAAGCCGCTCATCACCCAGCCGTTGGCCCAGCCGCGACGGTGGTAGGGGAAGTGGTCGCCGACGAAGGACACCGCGGAGCCGGTGAGCACGCCGCCGGCGATCCCGGCGAGGATGCGGACGCCGAGGAGCGTGGCGAAGTCGACGGCGAACGGATGCAGCAGCAGGGCGACCGCCATCGCGCCGCTGCCCCACAGCAGCACCGCGCGACGGCCCACGCGATCCGAGATCGGGCCGGTGACCAGGGCGAACACCGAGAGCGTCACGGCGTAACCGCTGATCAGGCTGCCCGACAGCGCCGGCGACACGCCGAGCTCGTCGTGGATCCGGGGCAGGATCGGCGCCATGATCATCACCTGGCTGCTCGACGCGAACACCATCGCCCACAGCGCCGCGAGCACGCCGAAGTCCGCCCACCGCCGGGCGCCGCCGCGGGTTGAGTCGTCGCCGCTCGGGGGATCGTCGCCCGATCTCATGGCGCGCCACGCAGCACGTCGGCGTAGGCGGCGAGCTGCTCGTGCTGGGCGAAGCTGCCGCGGGCGATCGCCAGGCCCGCGTCCCGGGCGCGGGTGAACAGCGCGGGGTCGGCGAGGAGCGCGGCCACGCGGGTCGCGAGGCCGTCGATGTCACCGGCCTCCGCCAACAATCGCTCGCTCCACTCGGGCGTGTTGCCGAGGAGCTCCTCGAGTCCGCCGCACCGGGTGCCCACGAGCACCGCGCCGCTGGCCATCGCCTCGAGCGCGACCAGGCTGAACGATTCCGAGGCGCTGGTGACCAGGACGATGTCGCTGCTGCGGAGGTGCCCCGCGAGCACGGCGGGCGCCACCGGGCCGACGAAGGTCGTCCGGCCCGCGACGTCGCGGGCCTGGGCATGGGACCTCGCGTCGGGGTGCAGTGGACCGTCGCCGATCATGGTCAGTCGCGCATCATGGCCCCGCGCGAGCACCTTCGCGAGCACGTCGATGTTGTCGAGCGGGCGCTTGATCTCGCGGAAGTTCGAGGCGTGGCAGAGCGCGGCGGGGCGGCCCGACACCCGGGGGCCCCGCGGCTCGGGGAAGAACATCGCGGTGTCGACGGCATTGCGGATCACACGGGGGGTGCGCGCCAGGCCGAGCTTGCTCCGCGCGGCCGCGGCGAGCCACGCCGAGACCGCGGTGATGTGGTCGACGGACGACAGCGCAGCGCGCAGGCGATCGCGTTGCTCCCCGTGCTCGGCGAACACGGTGACGTCGCTGCCGTGCAAGGTGACGCAGAGGCGCAGCGCGTGGCCGCGCGCCGCGAGTCGGTCGCGGGCGAGCACGGCGGCCTCGGCCAGGCCCACCGCGTAGTGCACCGACAGCGCGTGCAGGCGGTGCTGGATCGCGGTCGCCACGATCGCGTCCGCCAACGGGAGGAGCCACGCATCGTTCGCCGCCGTGGGGACGTGGGGCGCCGGCACCGGCACGTGGTGGAGGCTCGCGTCGCGATCCGCCGCCCATCGGGGATCGCCGCCGGCCATCAACACGACATGGTGACCGCGCTCGCCGAGCCCACGCGCGACGTCCCACGCGACACGGCCGCTGCCGCCGAGGCCCGCCAGCGCGAGCACGCCCCAGCGGCCGCGCGCGGGGGCGGCGACCTCGGTGCCGGACGTGCACGACGCCGGCGCGCAGGTCTCGAGGGTCACCTGCGCCGAGGGATCGTCGCCGAGGCCGCGCAGCAGCAACGCCGGCAGGTCGTCGCCGCCCCGCAGCAGGACCTCGGCGGTGCTCATGCGTCGCTCGCTCGGCGTCGGCGTCTGTGCGACCCGGTGCCAGGCCGCCAGCGCCTCGGGATCGCGACGCCGACCCTCGCGCGAGAGGGCCGCCCGCAGCTTGCGGATCGCCAGGTGGGCCCGCGCATGGGGCCGCGATCCGGCGCTGTCGCGCTCGGCGAGCGCCGTCTCGATGCAACGCGCCGCGTGGGCCCACGGACCCGCGGCGTCGGTGGTCGCGACGGTGGTCGCGTGCTCGGCCACCGCGCGCCAGGTCGCCTCGGCCGGCGCGTCGACGCCACCGCGCCGCGCGGCGAGCTGCAGGTCGAGCTCCTCGAGCGCGTCGTCCACGGCGCGGAGCTCGGGGGGCAGCGCGCCCCGCCCCACCGCGGTCTGCGGCGCCGCGCTGGCGTCGAGCGTCGCGAGTCCGCCGGCGGGCGCGAGTCGATCGAGATCGGAGCTGTCGATCCACCGCAGCGATCCGCGGGGCACGACGCGGGATCGCGGCACGCCGGCCCACTCGTACAGCTCGTCGGTCTGCGCGAGGTAGCGGGCCTCGGTCGGCCCGGCCACATACGCGACGCTGGGGAGGATCGCGTCTTGGAGCACGGGGCGTAGCAGCGCCGCGGGCGTGAACCGCTCGGGTGTGAGCTCGAGGCACGCCTCCAGCTCGGCCACGCCGAGGCGACGATCGCCCGCGGCGAGGCCGTCGCCGTCGATGCGCAGTCGTCGACGCACACGGTGCTCGTCGCTCCAATGCACCTGCAGCAGACTGCGATGGGTGGGCACGATCTCGGCCTGGCCGAGCGCGGCGAGTCGCGCGCGTCCGCGGGCCAGGGCCGCGCTCGCGCGCACGGGGCCGAACAGCTCGCGGGCGATCACGTCGCGGGCCAGCGCCGCGAAGGCGCGGTCGTCGGGATCGAGGATGACCAGGCCCAGCCCCGCGGTCGCGTGGCCGAGCAGGCGCGCGAAGGCCTGCGCGAAGCTGGCGTCCTCGGTGTGCGACTGCTCGATCGCCTGACGCAGCGCCGCGCTCGGTGCATGGGGCATGGCGGCGAACCACGCCTGCAACAGCGCGTCGATGCGAGGCCCCAGCGGGCGGCGACCGACCGACGCACCGTCGGCGGCGAGCTCGAGCGTCAGCGGTGTGGCGTCGAGGCGCGCGACGGTGCGGACCTCGTCGAGGTCGTGGTCGTGCGTCGCCATCCAGAACACCGGCACCGCGTCGATCCCGTCGGAGGCGAGCCGGCGGGCCCACGCCACCGCCGAGAGGGCCTTGGCCAGGGTCAGCGCGGGGCCGCCGAGCAGACCGACTTGCTGGCCTGTGACGACCGCCACCGCATCCTTGCGCTCGAGTCGGTCGATGGCGGACAGCGCCGCGTCGTCGCGGCCGCGCGCGTGGGCCTGGCGTCGCAGGATCTCGGCGAGCGCTGCCCGTGGTCGAGGGCGGACGAGCACGCGATCGCGGGTCTCGCTCCAAGTCGGCGTGGCGTCCGGTCCGCCACGGCCGCGCACGCGGATCCGGGGGAGCCGCACCGGCGCACGGCGCTGGACGGTACGACACCACTCGTCGAGCGCGTCGTCGGTGGCAGCGATCGATCGGGCGGTCGAGTACGACTGACTGCCATGGGCGGCGATCGCCGCGCGCTTGATCGCGGGGTCGATCGTGTGGCGGCTCGCCGCGGGCGCGTCGATGCGCGACGTGATGACGACATGCTCGTGGGCGGCCCACGCCGCGCCGAGCTCGGGCGCGAACGTTGGATCCGCGGCGAGCTCGAACGCGATCGCGACCAGCCGCCCGAGCGCGAGGTGGTGGCCGTGCAGCGAGAGGTTGGGGTCGACCTCGGGATCGAGCGAGAGCACGCGCAGCGGTCGACGGGCCCGGATCTCGCGCACGACGTCGTGCAGGGCGCGCGCGAGACCCCACGAGGCGATCGCGTCGTCGGCGGTGAGCGGGCGCGTGCGGGCCGGGTCGTGGTACTTGCCCCCGTCGGTCCAGCCCAGGCACGACAGCGCGTGCACGCCGAGGAGCGACGCCGCGTGGAGGAGCTCCGCGGCGCGGCGCGAAGCGAGCCCTGGGCCGCCGCGTCCGCCTGCGCCAGCGGTCGCGACCACGAGCTCGACGCGGGCGCCCGCGCGGGCCCACGCGGCGAGTGTGCCACCGACGTAGAGCGACTCGTCGTCCGGGTGGGGCATCACGGCGAGCACCGTGCAGCCGGCGCGGTCGCGGTCGCTGGCCGGCGCCGCGGCGGGCCATGGCAGCGCGCGGGGATCCGTGACGCCCGCGACCACGCGCGTGCGGAGATCTGCGCCGGACTCCGTCGTCGGTGACCACGGCGCGCGCTCGAGCAGCGCGCGCAGACGCGATCGATCGACGCACGCCGTGCGATCGATCCACCGCAGCGCGGTCGGCCACGGCCGTGGTTCGCGGGCGTCCCGAGCGACGACCAAGCCGTAGCGCACCGGCCCGCCGTCGCCGTGGTACGCGATGAACTCGCGGTGCTCGAGCTCGCGCAGGCCCGCGTGTTCGAGCCACCCGCGGACCTCGCCCGATGCGTGCACGCGGGTGTGCGCGCCGAAGCTGCGGCCCTGCTCGGGGATGTACGTGAACGCGATCAGCCCACCGGGCACGAGCACCGCCTGCGCGGCGACGAGGAGCGCGGCGGCGTCGCGGACGAAGTGCAGCGCGCCGCAGGACAGGAGGAGATCGGCGTCGCCGTGGCGCAGCACCGTGTCGGGGAGGCCGCCGTCGAGGTCGTGCTCGACCAGCGCGTGGAAACGATCGTCGGCGCGCGCGGCCTGCTCGAGCATTGCGCGGGAGATGTCGACGCCGACGACACGCGCGCCCGCATCCCGCCACGGCGCGCTCGCCTGGCCGGTGCCGACGCCGAGATCGACGACGCTCTGCCACGACGCGGGCGCGAGGTGAGTGGTCGCGGCGGCGATGAGCTCGGTCGGCGCCACCCACCCGAGCCGGGCGGTGTCCTCGTCGTAGGTGGGGGCCCAGTGCTCGTACTGGTCGCGAGCGTTCACGGGCGCCGACATCGTGCTCCGCGGAGATTCTTAGGATGCCGCGCCGTTTCTGCAAGTTACGCTCCGCGACCGCTGCGCTCGACGCCTGCGCTTGACGGCCGTCGATGGGCGGGTCGAAACTGCCCGGATGCGCCGCGCCCTCGCCTCGATGTCGGTGCTCGCCCTGGTCGCCTGCGCCGGGGATGTGTCGGAGGCGAGCGCGGGTCACGACTCGAGCAGCGGATCGTCGGGGCCGCTGATCGCGGACACCAGCACCGAGGCGCCCGCGACGCCCGACGACGGCGGCACCACGCAGGGCGGCGCCGACGGCACCAGCGGCGATGGGGCCGGCGACACCACCGGCGAGCCGTTGCTCGGCGCGCCGTACCCCGTCGTGCTCGCCCACGGCTTCTTCGGCTTCGAGGATTTCGCGGGGGTCGACTTCGTCACCTACTACTTCGGCGTCGTCGACGATCTCGAGGCCCAGGGCGAGCCCCTGGTGTTCACGCCCGCGGTCGATCCGTTCAACGACTCGACGGTGCGCGGCATGCAGCTGCTCGCCGCGGTCGAGGAGATCGTCGCCGAGACGGGACACGCCAAGGTCAACCTCGTCGGGCACTCGCAGGGCGGGCTCGATGCCCGCCTGGTCGCCCACCTGCGGCCCGACCTCGTGGCGTCGGTCACGACGATCGCGACGCCGCACCACGGCACCGTGGTCGCCGACGTCGTGCTGGGACTGGTCCCGAACAGCGACGTGCAGGGCCTCGCCGACGAGCTCGCCAACCTGCTCGGGGGGGCGCTGTGGTCCGAGCTCGAGCCCGACAGCTCGGTGTTCGTGGCGCTGCAGCAGCTCTCGACCCCGGGCATCGCGGCGTTCAACGCGATGGTCCCGGATGCGCCCGGGGTGGTGTACCGATCCATCGGCGGCCGCTCGTCGCCGTGCGACGTCGCCGACGCGCCGCCGTACATCGCGGAGCTCGACGGCGACCTCGACACCATCGACGGCGGCCTCGCGTTGTCGGCCGCGATCCTGTCCGAAGACGTGCTGTCACCCGAGCCCAACGATGGCTTGGTCACGGTGACGAGCGCGACGTGGGGAACGTTCCTCGGCTGCATCCCCGCCGATCACCTCGACGAGGTGGGTCAGCTCCTCGGCGACGCGCCGGGGCTCGGCAACGACCTCGATCACCGCGCGGTCTATCGCGGGATCGTGGCCGAGCTGCGTCAGATGGGGCTGTGACGTCGTTCCGCGACGGATCGTGCAGTCGCGATCGCGTCGTCGTGCGTTGAGGTCCGAAGGCCGCATCGATCGTCGCGCTCGGGGTTGCGAGGCCGCGCTGTGCCGATGCGACACGCCCGCGAACATGCGCGGGGTTCCACCGGCTCGGCGCCGCGAGTGCGCGTGCTAGCGTGACGATCGATCGAACGTCGGCACCACGTCGGCATCGAGGAATCGCCATGAACCATCGTCACCACCGAACCCTCGTCGTGCTCTCGTTGTCGGTGCCGGTCGCGTGCGTGGTCGCGACGCCGCCGGGCGACGATCCCTCGGCGGGCTCGGGCGAGTCGGGCATCTCGATCACCGACGGGATCACCGGAAACACCGAGGGTTCGCTGAGCGCGAGCGGGGCGAGTGCTGCCAGCGCGAGCGACACCGGCGGCCCGGTGTTCGATGTCGGGGTCGAGACCGCCGATGGCAGCGCGGGCGACACCATGCCGACGAACGGCTCGTGCCGGTCGTCCGAGGCGTTCGGGGCCGCGGGCGGCTTCCCGGCGTACACCGATCCCGCCTACGCGAGCTTCCTCGATCGCCAGGTGTTGGCGATGACGAGCTACGCGTACCTCGGCGACGAGGCCGAGCTGCGCATCTTCGACATCTCCGGCGCACCGCCACCGCCGAACCTCGAGTACGCCGCGCCGATGTACATCCACCCGTCGTGGAACGGCTCGACCTTCGGCGGTGGGATCTTCGGCCTGACGATCGACTCCTACGGCAACATCTACGTCGCGGCCTCGACGGTCTACGGCGTGAACTCCAAGCCCGATTCGATCTTCAAGATCGACAAGGACACGGCCGAGGTCAGCACCTTCGCGACGTTGCCCAACGCCGGACCCGCGTTCGGCAACCTCAACTACGACTGCGACAGCGAGACCCTGCGCGTGGTCAACCACGAGGACTGCCGCATCTACCAGCTCGACATGGCGGGCGGCGTGGTGAGCACGTACCACCACGGCACCGGCGACGTGACCCTGGGGCAGTCGGCGGATCCCGGCGAGCCCGACGGCGTGTTCTGTCCCCTGGGCGATCGCATGTGGGCCGTGCAGGCCCACTACGGCCGCGTCTACTACAGCGTGTGGTGGGAGGACGGCGGTCGCCCCGACGACGCGCACAGCAACGAGATCTGGTCGGTCGAGGTCGACGGCGAGGGCATCCCCGACGGCGCGACCAAGCAGCTCGAGGCGACGATCCCCGGCCTGCAGGGCAGCACGATGTCGAACCCGGTGTCGGATCTGAGCTTCGCCTCGACCGGCTGGATGCTGGTGTCGGAGCGCACGATGTACGCCGACAACGCCACGAGCGCGCACCAGTCGACGACCTACGAGCTGCAGCAGATGAACGGCACGTGGGACAACATCGGGACCACGTACGTCGTCGGCGATCCGGTCATCTCGAACAGCGCCGCGGGCGGCGTCGATCACGACTTCGCCGAGAACGGCTATGTGTGGATGACGGGCGACGCCCTCGACTTCGGCTCGCCCAACATCGTCTACGGCGTCCAGGGCACGCCGTACGGCGGCGGCACCGTCGACATCAGCACGATCATCGATCACGACGGCGAGATCACCCAGCAGGACAAGACCGCGATGGGTGACTGCGAGATCCCGATCCCGGGCGACGCGATGCCACCGCCGCCGCCACCGCAGGGGTAGTCCCCTGGGCTGCCCGCTACTGCGGGCGGACGAAGGTCCGGCGCGCGCGCTCGACCGCCTTGCGCACGACGCAGCCCTCGGCGTGGTCGTCGACGAGGCCCATGGCCTGCATGAACGCGTACACCGTCGTCGGGCCGACGAAGGTCCACCCGCGCTTCTTGAGCTCCTTCGACAGGGCGATCGATGCCGGGGAGGACGACACCGTCTGGGGTGGCCCGCGGAGCTCCGGCTCGAACCGCCACACGAAGGCGGCGAGCGAGCCCTCGCGGTCGACGAGCTGCCGCGCCATCCGGGCGTTGTTGATCACCGCCTCGATCTTCCCCCGATGTCGGACGATCCCGGCGTCGGCGAGCAGTCGATCTCGGTCGCGGTCCGTGAAGCGGGCGACGCGGTCGAAGTCGAAGTCGTGGAACGCGGCGCGGAAGGCCTCGCGCTTGGCGAGGATCGTCCGCCAGCTCAGGCCGGACTGGAACGCCTCCAGGCTGAGCTTCTCGAACAGGCGGCGATCGTCGGCGACCGGGAATCCCCACTCGGTGTCGTGGTAGGCGAGGAACTCGGGCGCTGCGCCACACCATCGGCAGCGCGGTTTGCCGTCAGGACCTTGGAACATCGGATCGGCGCTGGCCATGGTCACGTCTTGCCTTCGGCGATACGCATCGAGACTAGGACGATCGTCCTAGTCCGTCGAGCGCGCGCGAACGCGGCCGGATCCGGCGTAGGATGCCCCCGATGACCGATGCGATCACCGTGCGCCGCGCCCAGCGATCCGATCTCCCCGCGCTCGGGCGCCTCGGGGCGCTGCTCATGGCGACGCACGAGGGGTTCGATCCGCTGCGCTTCCTCGCGGCCGGGCCCGAAGCACCCGAGGACTACGCGCGCTTCCTCGGCGACGAGCTCGAGCACGGCTCCGTCGCGGTATTCGTGGCCGAGCGAGTCGGCGAGGTTGCCGAGCAAGCCGGCGAGCTCGTCGGCTACGTCTATGCCGGCGTCGAGGGCAAGTCGTGGAAGGAGCTGCGCGACACGGCGGGCTTCATCCACGACGTCGCGATCGTCGAGTCGGCGCGGCGCCAGGGCCTCGGCGAGCGCTTGATCGAGGTCGCGGCCGCGTGGCTCGCGGAGCAGGGCGTCGCGCGGGTGTTGCTGTGGACCGCCGAGCGCAACGCCGTGGCGCAGGGGCTGTTCGCCAAGCTGGGGTTCCGCAGGACGATGATCGAGATGACCCGCGAGGTGCCGGCCCGCCGCGACCCGGCCTGACCGCACCCGCCGCCGGGCGCGCTCCGGGTTTCCCCGCCGCCCCTCCTCCCGTCCAGCCGCGGCCCACCTCGGGGCGCATCCGGCCCGTCAAATCCCGGCCCGTCGTCCCGTACATCCCCACGACGCCGCGCGGCACGGGCCCCGCGACGTCGCGCGATGGCTTTCCTTCGAGCATCGCGGGGTCCGGGGACAGGACGTCAACGGCATCTGCGATCGAGTCGGCCCGGCGATGCGCCCGCCTGCAGTGCGGGCGCATCGCCACTATTTCCGTCGGCCGGGGCGGGCGCCTACTCGCGCGGTCGGCCGAAGGCGCCGCGGTCGAAGTCCTCGAACGCCTTGCGGAGCTCGGCCTCGGTGTTCATCACGAACGGCCCGTATCGGGCGACACGCTCGCCGATCGGCCGGCCGGTCAGCACGATGACCTCGCTCGTCGCCGCGGCGCCGGTGATCGTCAGCGTGTCACCCTCGACGACCGCCATCGTGCCCTCGTCGACGGCGCGCTCGCCGATGCGGACGCCTCCGATCAACGGATAGACCAGCACGACGTGGCCTGACGGCAGCGCGGTGGTGACCGACGCATCGGCGGCGAGCGTGACGTGCCCGTACGAGATCGGCGTGTGCGTCTGGCCCGGCCCGACGAGCCCGAACAGCTCGCCGGCGATCACCCGCACCGTCGCGCCGGGATCCTCGCGGCGCGCGTTCGCGTCGGCGCGCAGATCCTGGTACGCGGGCGCCATCATCTTGTCCGCGGCCGGCAGGTTCACCCACAGCTGGAGTCCGTGCGAGCGGCCGCCGCGGCGCTGCGCGTCGATCGATGGGCCCTCCTTGTGCAGTACGCCCGAGCCCGCGGTCATCCACTGCGTGTCCCCCGGGTGGAGAAAGCCGTGGTTGCCCATCGAGTCCCGGTGCTCCATCTCGCCCTCGATCACGTACGTGACGGTCTCGAAGCCGCGGTGCGGGTGCCACGGCGTACCGACGCCCTTGCCCGGCGCGAACTCCATCGGCCCGAAGTGATCGAACAACAAGAACGGATCGAGGTACGAGAGCGACGCGGTGGGGAACGGGCGGCGCACGACGAACCCGTCGCCTTCGACAGCGTGCTGTGCGGGGATGAGACGGGTGACGGAGGCGGTCATCTGGTTGTTCCTCTCGTGGTGGTTTCGGTGCATCAAGCCAGGTCGAACACGAGCACCTCGGCGTCGGCGATGCCCGCCAGGGCGATCGACGACACCTCGGACAGCGCCATGCCGTCGCCCTCGTCGAGGCGCTGGCCCTGCGCGGTGACGCTGCCGCGCGCGACGTGGATCCACGCGTGGCGACCGGGCGCGAGCGACAGCTCGGCCGATTCCCCGGCGTCGAGCAGACCGGCGTGCAGCGTGACGTCGGCGTGCACGGTCACGCTGCCGTCGCGTCCGTCGGGCGACGCGACCAGGCGCAGGCGCCCGCGCTTGTCCGCCGCGGTGAACGTCTTCTGCTCGTAGCCGGGGGCCAGCCCGGGCTTGCCCGGCAGGATCCAGATCTGCAGGAAGTGCACGGGCTCGGTCTTCGACGCGTTGTACTCGCTGTGCCGTACACCGGTGCCCGCGGTCATGCGCTGCACGTCGCCGGGCCGGATCACCGAGCCGGTGCCGATCGAGTCCTTGTGCTCGAGCGCGCCCTCGAGCACGTACGAGACGATCTCCATGTCGCGGTGCCCGTGCGTGCCGAAGCCCTGGCCGGGCGCGACGCGGTCGTCGTTGATGACCCGCAGCGCGCGGAAGCCCATGTGCGCGGGGTCGTAGTAGTCGGCGAACGAGAACGTGTGGTGACTGTCGAGCCAACCGTGGTCGGCGTGGCCGCGCTCGTCGGCCCTGCGGATCGTCTGCATGGTGTCGTCTCCGGGTGCGAGCCCAAGCATGGGGCGATTCGAACCCGGGAGAACCCCCGGCAGCGGCGCGGCGCCGGGACAGACTGTTGCAGTGGGGACACGCCCGGGGCGCCGCCGGGTGGGCCGCTACTCGAGCAGGCCCGCGTCGCCGAGGATTCCGCGCTCGACCGCCGCATAGTCGACCGGCACGTCGAGCTGCGCGAGCACCGAGTAGAAGCCGAACTGCAGCCGGTTCATGAAGACCAGGCCCGGGGGCAGCGCGACGAAGCTCTTGTCCTTGGCGAAGATGAACTTCTTGAGCTCGTGGATGCCGCGGACGACCTCGGTCGCGTAGGCGCGATCGATGTGGAACGGCTGCTCGAAGATCGGCGCGAAGCAGCGGCGCACGTAGGCCAGCACCGCGACCTGGAAGCTGCCGCCGCGGGTGCCGAGCATGCGGGCGGCCGCGCGGGCGAAGGTGGCCTCGTCCTGGGCGAGCGCGGCGCGGTGCATCGCGCGTGCGTTGCTGAGCTCGGGGTCCACGAGCGGCTGCACGCAGCCGAAGTCGAGGAACACGATCGTGCCGTCGGGCCGGAACAGGTAGTTGCCCGGGTGGGGATCGGCGTTGAACATCTGGCCGACGAGGTTGCCGCGGAACACGAACCGCCAGAGCACCTCGGCCCAGGTGGTCCGCAGGGCGACATCGGCGGTGACGGCCTCCTCGAGGGGGAGCCCGCGCTCGAAGCTGCTGGTCAGCACGCGTCGACTGCTGCGCTCGTGGACGATCGTCGGGATCACGATCGCCGGGTCGTCGACGTGGATCCGCCGGAACTGCTCCTGGCGCGTGGCTTCGAGGGTGTAGTCGAGCTCCTCGCGGAAGCGCTCGGCGATGACCGCGAAGGTCTCGTGCACGCCGATGCCCTTGGGCCCGAGCGAGCCGACGAGGCTCTCGATGACGCCTGCGTTGCGGAGATCCGACTCGACGGCGGCGTCGATGCCGGGATGCTGGACCTTGACCGCGACCTCGCGGCCGTCGTGCAGCGCGGCCCGGTGGACCTGGCCGATCGACGCGCTCGCGAACGGGGCGTCGGCCCATCGCGCGAAGAGCTCGTCGATCGGCGCGCCGAGCTCGGCCTCGACGACGGCGCGGATCGCCGTGGGGGACGAATGCGGCGCCGCGGCGCGCAGCTTGGACATCGCGCCTTCGTACGCGGCGCGGTGCTCGTCGGGGACGAAGCCGTCGACGTAGCTCGCCATCTGCCCGACCTTGGCCGCGAGCCCGCGCAACGATCCCAACACCGTCGCGGCGTGCTCGGCGGCGGCGCTGCCGTCCTTGGACAGCAGCAGGCTCGCGCCGGTGCGCGCGCCGACGCCGACCAGCTTCGCCAATCGCTTCAGCCGACCGGTCGGGATCTCGCGTTCGTCGTTCATGTCGGCACCGTCGTATCGAGACGCGACCGCGGAGTGTGGCGGTCTCTCGTCGCGGGGGCCGCCAAGGCATCGGCAGCGTACCGCGGGACCGTAGTTCCGCCACCCAGGGACGTGCGCGACCACGCCGCGGTTACCTGCGGGGTCCCGATCGCGTGCGATTGCGATCGTGACCGCCGTAGGTGAGCGGCCACGGCGCGAAGTCGCGCTGACGTCATCCCGCAGGCAGCAGCTTGGCCGCGCGGATGCGGTGCAGGCGGAACTGCCGGGCCGCGCCCTTGTCGAGATCGAAGGCGTTGATCAGGGTCTCGCGGCGATCGACGACGATCTCGCGGATCGTCACGCGGCGCGCGGTGGTGCCCTCGGCGCCCTCGTAGGTGAGCGCGACGCCGCGGCGATCGAGCCAGGCGCGTTCGATCACCCGGCGGATCGCGGCGTCGACGGGGGCCGAGGGCACGCCGACGAACGACAACGTCGAGTGCAGCTGCGCCAGCTCGCGCTGGGCGGGCAGGGGCAGCGCGCCGCGGACCTTGTCGAGCGCGATCTGCAGCGTGTCCACGAATGGGATCATCCGCTGATCGATCATCCACCGGCCCGCGGCCAACAGGACCGCGGCCTCGCGGGCGGTGAAGTTGACCGGCGGCATCGAGTAGCTGCGATCGAGGACGAAGCCGCCGCCGCGCCCGCGCTCGGCGTGCAGGGGGAGCGCCGCGTCGCGCAGCGCGTCGAGGTCGCGGTACACCGTCCGCACCGAGACGCCGAGGCGCTCGGCGAGGGCCTCGGCGGTGACCCCGGTCCGACGGGCGCGCAGGAGCTCGGCGAGGGCGAATAGACGCTCGGTGCGGCGCATGGCGCCATCAAACATGACACACACACCTGACATCACGGGGGCGTAGACCTTCGTCATGACCACGCACCACCTCACGCTCTGCGAGCTCCAGGACACCGGCCTGCCCCACCTCGAGAGCTGGTCGCCCTTCTGCCTGAAGGTCCACCGCGCACTGCGGGCCGCGGGCCTGCGCTACACCCGGCAGTGTGCCGACCGACCCGACGCGTGGTCGCACTACAACGTCACCGGGCAGGTTCCGGTGCTGCTCGTCGACGGCGAGCCGGTCGCCGACTCGACGCGGATCCTCGCCCGCATCGAGACGCTCGGCGGCGGCACGCTGCTGCCGGCCGATCCACGGCTGCGGGCCGAGGCGTTGCTCTGGGAGGAGCTCGCGGACAGCGGCCTCAACGGATTCCTGGTCGCGGCGCGCTGGGCAGACCCGCGCAACTGGCCGACGACGCGTGACGCCTACTTCGCGGGGATGCCCCGCGTCGTGCGAGCGGTGATCCCGGGGCTGCTGCGTCGCCGCGTGGTGCGGTCGCTCGAGGCGCGCGATGTATGGCGCCGGGGCGCCGACGACTGTTGGTCGCGATTCGAGGCGTTGATCGACGCGCTCGAGGCCCGGGCGCCGGGCGACGGGTTCTGGCTGGGCGACCGCGTCGGCGTCGCCGACGTCGCGCTGTTCGGGCAGCTCCAGGGACTGCGCTCGCCGCTGACGGCGTGGCAGCGGTCGCAGGTCGAGGCGCGACCGAAGCTCGTCGCGTGGCTCGATCGCGTCGACGTCCACACGCGCGCGCCCGCGACATCGGGTACGCTCGTCGGGCCATGGATGCCCGATGCCGAGAAGTCCGCGACCTCGCCGATGGCCTCGTCCGTGCGCTCCAGCGCGTCGGCGTGACGCTGACGCACGATCGCGACGGCGTGGCCGCGCTCGACGCCTACGTCGACGCCAATCGGGCGCACTGGACCGACGAAGACGGCGACCGGATGTGCCCGCAGGTCGGCAGCTTCGTCGGCGAGTGCCTGGTCGCCGTGTACGGCGGACGCTGGGAGGCCGGCGATTCCGAGCGAGAGCCCGGGGTGAAGCTGCCCAACGGCGACACCGCGTTCCCCATCGCGCGCGCCGACAAGGTCCTCCGCGTCGGTGCCAAGGGGGGGCTAATGGCGTTCTTCGATGGAATCGGCGAGAGCATCGCTCGCGGCGCCGTCGGCATTGAGTAAGCCGATGATCGGATGGCCGCCGAAAATGCGGCAGCGATGGCCCGATCCGAACCCAACATCCTCGGGATGGGATCGTTATCATCGTGATGATGTCGGCACAGCTTCCAGCGGTGGCGGGTGCGGTGCTCGTGGTCGACGACGAGCACGGCCTGGCCGCCGTCCTGGTTCGTGCGCTGCAACGTGTGTCGGTGGACGCGGTCGCGGCGACGAGCGCCGCCGAGGCGCTCGAGCGGATCCGTGCCGGCGGGATCGACGTCGTGGTGTCGGACATCTCGATGCCCGGTCAAGACGGACTCGAGCTACTCCGTGAGATCCGCCGCATCGATCTCGACGTGCCGGTGCTCCTCATGACCGGCGCCCCGCAGCTCGACTCGGCGATCTCGGCGGTGCGCCTCGGCGCGCTCGAGTACCTCACCAAGCCTTTCGAGATCTCCACCTTCCTCGACAACGTCCGCAACGCCCGCAACCTCGGCCGACTCGCGCGGGCCAAGCGAGCGGTGATGAGCCTCGTGGGCGGGGTGACCGGCGAGGACTCCGATCGCGCGGGCCTCGAGGTCCGCTTCGAGCGCGCGCTCGCGGGCCTGTGGATGGCCTACCAGCCGATCCTCACCCGCGACGGTGAACTCTACGGCTACGAGGCGCTGCTGCGCACCTCCGACACCAGCTCGAATCCCACGACGATCATCGACGCCGCGACGCGGCTCGATCGCCTGCCGCAGCTCGGCGCCGCGGTCCGCCAGCGGATCATCTCCGATCTCCGCGCGGGCGATCCGAAGTGGAAGATCTTCGTGAACTTCCACCCCCTCGACCTGCTCGACCCGGCGGCCATCGGCCTCGATGTGGCGCCCTTCGCCGGCGTCGCGCAGCAGATCGTCGTCGAGATCACCGAGCGCACCACCCTCGACGCGATCTCCGACAGCGCGATGCGAGTCGAACAGTTGCGCGCCCACGGCTACCGGATCGCCATCGACGACCTCGGGGCCGGCTACGCCGGCTTGTCCAGCTTCCTGCAGCTGCGCCCCGACGTGGTGAAGTTCGACATGAACCTCGTCCGCGGCATCGACGGCGACCGCGTCCGTCGCCAGCTCGTCGCGTCGATGACCAAGATGTGCCACGAGCTCGGCGTGATGGTCGTCGCCGAGGGTGTCGAGACCAAGCCCGAGCACGCGACCTTGCTCGAACTCGGCTGCGACCTATTGCAGGGCTATCTCTTCGCCCGC
>LNFM01000592.1_pt1 | contig 89233 bp, 101 predicted proteins | sample 596031 | NCBI WGS metagenome assembly LNFM01 (sample SAMN04254537, study PRJNA301005) | activated carbon metagenome | isolation source: dual media filters at the Ann Arbor, Michigan drinking water treatment plant | place: USA: Ann Arbor | reverse complement strand
CAAGCAAGTTCGGGATAGCGATAGCAGCGATGATGCCGATGATAACAACGACGATCAACAATTCGATAAGCGAGAAACCTTTCTGATTTTTCATGTCTGTTCTAATCTCCAAATATTTTAGAAAATCTTGTACCTTTCCCAGGTCGCAGTGTTAGATACAAAGAACGTGCCAAAGCACGCGAAGGAACAAATGAATCGTTTATCTCTTGTATAATTAGGGGTTTAGCGATATGTTGAGCTGCTGAAGCAAGCGGTTACCACGGAAATCTCTCCGCCAAATCACAGTATTTGACAATCTATGCTTGACAAAAAATGTCAGTAAAAGCGGGTACGTATGCGAAAGGAATGCAGAAGCCCGCACGAAGCAAGGGCTCTGATGGCAAATCCTCAACGTGCGAGGCAGAAGTGAGGTGCGAGCGATTCTTGCCGATCACTCTCCAGTTCGCATCTGAGCGGACAGCGATCGGATACTGTGTTTATCGAGGAGGTGTCTCAGCGATCGGACCGGCATTTTTAGTAAGTCTGCAGCTTTAGTCTGGTTGCCGCCGCTTTGGCGGAGTGCTTCGACGACGTAGGTTTTTTCGAGGTTTTCGAGGTGCGAGACGAGGTTGATGCCGTCTTCGGGCAGTTCGAACTCTGCTGAGATCCGTTGCGGGTTGTAGTTTGTGATGTGATCGGGTAGCCGTTCCGGCTGTATCTCGGCGGTGCGTTCGAGAGCGACGGCTCGTTCGATGGTGTGCTCGAGTTCGCGAACGTTGCCGTGCCACGCATATTTTTCAAGGATCTGAGCGGTCTTGGGCGACATCACGACGTCTTTTCCGGCTTGATCGTTAAACTTCTTAATAAAATGCTCGATCAGGTCAGGAATGTCCTCGGCCCTTTCCCGAAGCGGCGGCAGGTGTATAGGAATTACCGAAATGCGATAGAAAAGGTCTTCGCGAAACGTGCTGTCCTCGGTCATTTTCTTCAGGTCACGGTTTGTGGCCGCGATCACGCGGGCGTCGATCTGCATCTCGTCATGAGCTCCGACCGGCCTGACGCGTCGTTCCTGCAAAACGCGAAGCAATTTCACCTGCATCGCCGGCGACATCTCGCCGATCTCATCCAGAAATATCGTACCGCCATGCGCTGCCTCAAAAAGCCCCTTTCGATTTGTATTTGCTCCGGTAAACGCACCCTTTACATAGCCGAAAAGTTCGGATTCGAGCAGCGTCTCAGTGAACGCCCCGCAGTTGATCGAGATAAAGGGCTTTTCTGCCCGCGGGCTCAGGTCGTGGATCGCACGAGCGACGAGTTCCTTACCCGTTCCACTCTCGCCCGTAACAAGAACGGTCGACTGCACCTCGGCGACGGTCTCGATCATCTGAAAGATGGCGTTCATCTTCGCCGAAGCCCCAACGATGTTCTTGACCGAACCGCGTTCACGCTGGGCTCGCTTGAACGCGCGGTTTTCGTTGATCAATGCCTGTTTTTCAAGCGTTTTGCGTACGATGAGCTTTAATTCTTCAACATCGAACGGCTTCTGAATAAAATCGTCGGCCCCCAGCTTGAACGCCTCGCGTGCCGTCTCGACCGAGGCAAAGGCCGTCATCAGGATCACGCCGAGGTCCGGCTGGGTCTCGCGAACTGCCCGAAGCATCTCGATTCCGTCCATATCGGGCATCTTTACATCCGAAATGATAATGTCCGCAGGCTCCGCCGCAAGCATCTCGAGCGCGAGCCGGCCGTTCATCGCTGTGCGAACGGTATTTCCCTGCTCTTCAAACACAAGCGTGAGCAGCTGGCGGTAGCTTTGCTCATCATCAACTATCAGTATTTTTGCCATGATGTCGCGGTACGGACCTAGTTATCTTGTAATATCGCCCTTGATGATACGCGGGCTTTTGTTTTTCGAGACTCGATTCTCACAGACTTGCATTCAGGATTTCAAGAGGGGAATACCGTTTTCCCGGCCTTCAACATGGAGAAACGCGTCGAGCCTCGACGATTCGGCAAGAGCAGCGGCCGATCGTGCGACCTCTGCTTTGACAGGCCGGTTATTGCAAGGCAATTCGACCGTGATCGTAGTTCCCTTTCCTTCGAGACTGCGAACGTTTATCACACCGTTGTGATCCTTTACGATCTGATAAACGATAGACAGCCCGAGGCCCGTACCGCCCGTAGTCGAGTTTGAGAACGGCTCAAAAAGCTGCTCGACCTGTTCGGGAGCCATTCCCACGCCCGTGTCGGAAAAAACGATTCGGATCCGATTGTTTGGGATACTCTCGACGCTGATCTTCAGCTCGCCTCCGTCCGGCATTGCCTGCAGGGCGTTCCGTGCAAGGTTCCAAAAGATCTGCTTTAGCTGGGTTGCGTCGGCGGTGATCAGCAACCTTTCGTCCCCGGGTTCGAATTGCAAACTATGCACATCACGGACGTCGGGGCTGTGCTTTAGGAGCGTTATCGTATCGGCGATGGCTTCGGAAACATCGGTTTCGGTGAAATCTACGGCCGCCGGCCGCGCGTAGCCCAGGAAGTTTGTGATGATGCTGTTCAGCCGGTCGGACTCTTTCATGATGATATCCATCAGGCTAGATTGCATCGATCCCGGCGGCGTGCTTGATTCGAGAACCTGTATCGCCCCGCGCATCGCGCCGAGCGGGTTGCGTATCTCATGGGCAAGCCCAGCAGCGACGCGTCCGACCGCTGCGAGACGGTCCTTGCGGCGCACGCTCTCTTCCATCGAGCGGATCTCGGTCAGGTCCTGAAACGTGATGATCAGTCCGCTTGCCTCATTACTCTCTGAAAAAAGCAGCGATACACCGTACCCGATACGCACCGCAAACCCATCCGGCGTTATCAGATCGGCCTCGAAACGCGGAAGCTGCTCTCCGTCACCCGCAGCCGCAAGCGATAGATCTATCGGCTCGCGAATATCGCCAAATAGATCGTAGATCGACGTTCCCTGCACCTGATCGAGGCGTAAACCCGTGATCTCAGTAGCGGCCGAGTTAAAAGTATAGATGTGGCCTTCGAGATCGGTCGTGATAAGGCCCGAGCGGATCGATTCGACGATGCGTTCGTGAAGTGCTCGGAGACTTGCAAGGTTTTTCGCGGTCTGCTCAAGCTCGTCGACCGACCGGTGGCGATCCGAAAGCCGCGAGGCAAGCAGGCCGACGACCAGCATCGCAACAACGTGAAAACTAACTATCTGTATCGATTTGCGTAGTTCCGGAACCGGAAGAGTGGGTTCAATGACCGAGGTCATCGCCATTACCGAGAGCGTAATAAACAGCACCGCACACACCGCCGACATCACCATCGTAGGTATCGGTCGCAGAAAAAAGCTCGCCACGCTTATAAGGACTATATATAAGGTGATGTACGGCGAAGAAATATCACCGGTACGCCAAACGAGCCATGTGATCAGCAGGGCATCAAGGAAGAACTGAGCCCGGATCTGCCATGCGAGTGTTTTGCTGAGCCGCAGTAGGAAAAAGTAGACGATGGTCAATCCGACTGAGATCGTAAAGACCAGGAACAATCCCTGCGGAAAATTCTCGACCGACAGCCGCAATGTACCGCTAAACCAAATCCAGCTCGTCACGAGCAACAGAAAGATGACGACCAACCGTCCGATGATCAGCGTCTGGACCTTCTGAAGCGGTTTGGAATTTGCCGTCTCGGCCTTATCGCCTAAACTGTACATATGGAAACTACAGCGGAAACAAACACTTCGCCCACGTTCGACCGGCGTCCATGGGGCACATTTACTGTGCTGGACGAGGGTGACTACTTTAAAGTAAAGAGGATCGAGGTGTTGCCGGGAAAACGCCTGAGCTATCAGCGACATTCCCATCGCGCCGAACATTGGTACGTCGTACGCGGCATAGCTAAAGTAACATTAAATGGCACTGAGATTCTAGTAAATTCTGGAAATGCCATCGACATCGCCCGCGAAGACGCCCACCGCGTCGAAAACCCTTCCGAAACGGAAACGCTCGTGTTCATCGAAACGCAGACGGGAGATTACTTTGGCGAGGATGATATAGTGAGGCTTGAGGACGATTTTGGACGGGATTGATGGGAATGATCATAGTTCGATAAATCGAGGTATCATTTGTATATGAAAGGACTGAAACGAATAACCTTTGACCAGCAAGTCATGGGGGGGAAGCCGTGCATTCGAGGTATGCGAGTCACTGTAGGAATGATCGTCGGCATGATCGCTTCCGGGCATTCGCATGCTGATATTCTAACCCTATACCCCTATCTCGAAAGACAAGATCTGGATGAAGCTTTGGCTTACGCAGCCTGGCGAGTTGAAGAAATAGACGTTCCCTTTGCTGCCGCGTGAAAGTACTTATAGATATGAATCTTTCACCTGCATGGGTGGATTTTTTCGAGCGTAGTGGCATTCAGGCGTCGCATTGGAGTTCGGTGGGGGCCCGAAACGCGAAAGACTACGAGATAGTAGAATACGCAAGAAAAAACAGCCTCGTAGTCTTAACGTACGATTTGGATTTCGGCGCGATCCTCGCATTGACGAATGCGGATGGACCCAGCGTGATTCAAGTCCGATCACAAAACGTCGCCCCTGGTTCGCTTGCTCCAATTGTTATTGGGACCGTCCAGCGGAATCAAGAATATCTTCTACAAGGGGCTTTAATCGTTATTGACGAATCAAGAGAACGGGTTAGGATTCTGCCTCTTCGAAAGGAATAGCTACAAGTTCGGACCAAGCGAAAGGATTGCCGTGGAAGCTTCGCCTAGATCCTTAGCTACGACGACTGCCTCTCGTTCTAACGTTGACCGATGAGCGGACCCGTAACCTGTCATAACCATTGCGCTTTTGATCCCTGCATTTTCTGCAATCCAAACGTCAAGATTCTTGTCCCCGATCATCCACGAGCCTTCCAGATCGATCTCGAAATCCGCTTGGGCGGCCTCGATCATGCCGAGATTTGGTTTCCGGCAACGGCAGCCTTCGTTTGGGAGGTGCGGGCAAAAATAGAAGGCGTCGATCAGTCCGCCGACCTCATTTTGGATGGCTTCGTGTACCGAATGCATATCGTCAGCCGTATAGAGGCCACGTCCGATCCCTGACTGATTTGTCAGAACGATAACGAGAAATCCAGCATCTTTTAGCTTTTTGATCGAGGGCGGAGTGAACGGATAAACGATGAGGTCATCGACGCTCGAGAGGAAGTTTACTTCCTCGATCAGCGTGCCGTCGCGGTCGACAAAAATGGCGGGCTTCTTCATTAACTGGATACTATAGGGCGAAGTCGAAAGCCTCACGGTCGGCGTCAGCTCCTCGAGTTTCTTCGTCCCGGCACATTCAAGCTCCAAAATAGTTACACGTATTCTAAAACAGTCATCCGCAAATTAGAATTCGTAATTTGTTATTGGATTTTCAAAGGGCTGATCATCACGGCATGACTCTAAAACATCAGCTGCGACGGCGAAGATATCCTCCGGCGATATGCGGGTCATGCAGCGGTGATCGATCGGGCAATCGCGGAGCATGCAGGGCGAACAATCAACATCCTCGCGACGGACCAAAATTGAAAGATCGGAAAACGGGCGTGTCGTTTCCGGGTTAGTCGGGCCGAAAATAACTATCGTCTCAGTTCCAACCGCCGGAGCCACATGTGCGAGGCCCATATCGTTCGAAATGAGCAGATCGGCTGCCGCGAGCGTCGCCACGGCTTGGGCTAAGTCGGTTTTGCCGACGGCATTAACCGGTTTCTGCTTACACAGGTCAAAAACCCAAGCCGCCACATCACTTTCCTCTTTCGACCCGACCAGGACGACGTTGACGCCTGCTTCGGCAACAAGCATGTCGCTCAGCCGTGCAAAATTCTCGGCCGGCCAGCGTTTCGCCCGCGAATTCGTCGAGCCGACCCCGAGCGCGACCGTTTGTCTGAGCGGATCAATACCGAATTCGGCAAGCTTATCCTTCGCCGCGAACCGCCGATCATCGGAAACCTCAAGCGAAATATCCGGCACCGCCGACATAACCGTCTCGCGGCCGAGAATCCGCTTTTCAGCCTCGGCGACCAGATTCAAATAGTAAAAGACCTCGTGCCGACGGCTCTTCCATTCGGGAACCGCTATCGGGTCCGTTAGTAGCAGCCCTCGAAGGTCCTTGTTGTATCCGATCCGCCTCGGTACTCGCGTGAGGAACGTCGTCAGGGCCGATTCAAACGAGTTCGGAAACAGGATGGCAATATCGAAACCGTCCGGCTTTAGAAAATCCGAATTGTCGACAACGTCTTTGATCACCCATTTATGCTTGTCATAAGTAACCAGATCATCGATAAACGACGCATCGCGAAACAACCCATCAGCCCACGCCCGCGTATGCAGCGTGATCTGCGCATCCGGAAAGACCCGCCGCAGCTCACGCAAAGCGGGAATAGACATCACGGCATCTCCGATCCAATTTGTGCCTCGGACTAGTATCTTCATGCGATAGGAAAAACTTTCAACGCGAAGTCGCAAAGGGGCAAAGACGCAAAGACTTAAAGGCCGTTCACTACTCGATGAACCGCGTGTCCAACCTTCGCCTCGCCAAAGTTGATGACGAGGGCAAGCTTCAAATTGAGCAATCTCAAATAGGTCAGGGCCTGCGATTCAAAGATCTTATTGTACAGGACCACAGCCTTGACCTCGACGATAACTCGGTCTTCCACCAGAAGATCAAGCCGCAATGGAGTCCCCAAACTAAGGCCCTTATAGGTGAGACCGACTTCCATTTGCCTTTGAACCCTCAATTGGCGGGACTGCAACTCCCAAGCTAGAGCTTCTTCGTAAACACTTTCTAACAATCCTGGTCCACCGAGTGTCCTATGTACTTCAATTGCCGAATCGACAATAATTCTGCTTATTTCATTTTCATCCATACCAGACGAACAACTTTTCTTTTCTTCCTTTGCGTCTTAGCAGCTTTGCGTCTCTGCGTTAAAAATCTTCCATCCGTCAAAACAACGTCTTCAGTCCCTCGGTTAATCCAATATCGGGTTTCCATCCTAGTTCTTGAGTGATCAGCGTTAGGTCGGTAACGTAGTTTTGCGGGGTCGGCGACGGGAGCGGGTTTTCTTCGTCTACGACAGCCTGGAGGCCGGACACTTCTTCAAGTTTCCGTACTAACTCATTTAAGGTCAATGTGTTACCTATGCCTCCGCCGATATTGTAAAGCCCGTTACGAATGATCGAGTCGCAAAACGCCTCGCATGCTTTCGAGAGATCGTCGACGTGCAGCAGATCCCTCACCGGCATCCCGCCGCCGGGCAGCCGAAGCCTCTCGCCTTTATTGATCGCATCTACAAAATGCCCGACAAAATTTGGCGTGTTGTACTCCGTCATCGGAGCGTAGACGGTCGAAAGGCGAAAGATGCAAGAGCGAAAATTGCGGGCGTTTGCGTAGTATTCGACGTAACGCTCGGCGATGAGCTTCGACCATTCAAGAGGAGATTGTCCCGCGAAAAGCGTCGGGCAGTTCTCATTGACCTGCGAGAAATTATCGGCAAAACGCCCGTATACATCCTTGGTCGACGCAAAAATGAACACCGAACCCTCTTTCATTTCTCGAAGGAGATTGACCGTTCCTTCTACGTTCGTCAAAAAAATGTTTCCTGAGTTTCCCTGCGACTTATCCAGCAACGCGGCGAGATGGATCACGACATCGTAATCTTTGACCATCGCCGCATCCTCAAGGCTGAGAATATCAAGATTCGCCCGCCGCGAGAGGTCATCGGCATCGAAATATTCGCGCACATGGGTGCCAAGGTAGCCGCTTCCGCCTGTAACTAGGATCTTCATCGCTTCAATTATTTTGTCAGTCGCTGAACGGTCTCGGCGTTTCCGATCACCAGAAGAAGATCGTTTTCGCGAATGATCCGTTCTTTTTTGGGTTGAAATTCGAGCGTGCCATCCTCGGTCCGGATCGCGACCAGTATCACGCTAGTATCGTTCAAAAGTGGTATCTCACGAAGGGGTTTACCGACGAAAGGGTATGAGGGCCAATGGCTATCTCTTCGAAGACGAGGTCCATCGTCTCGGCCACGATCGAGTCCATAAAGTCAGCAACGGCTGGCTTTAGAAGAGCTCTGGCCATCGACTGGCTGCCAATGATCGTCGGTGCGACCACACGACTCGCACCGGCTCTGATCAGCGTCGGCTCTGCCTGCTCCTCGACCGCTCGGGCGACGATGTGCAGATCCGGATTCAGTCCGCGGGCCGTCAGCACTACGTAAACATTTGCTGCATCGTCCGGCAAACAGCTCGCCAAACCGCGAGCCCGCTTAACTCCCGCCTGTATCAACTGGGCCTCAGATGTCGCATCGCCGATGCTCAAAAACGATAACGGCGACGTATCGATCTCGCCCATCCTGCTTTCGGAGCTTTCGATGATCACGTGCTGTAATCCCTGTTGCTGAAGATTACGTATGATCCGCCGACCAACACGCCCAGCTCCGCAAACAATATAATGCCCTTCTAGTTTGTCCATCTCTTTAATTCTTCGCCGCCGGTTGAACGCCTCGACCATCTCCGACTGAACGACGGCCTGAGCGAGTACTGACAATGCGTACAGCACCGTCCCAGCCCCGGAGATCATTAATACGATCGCAAAAGCCCGTCCCGCCGCAGTCACCGGCGTCAGGTCACCATAACCAACTGTTGTAACGGTCTGAACGGACGTATAAAAGCTGTCAAGCCAGCTAAAACCCTCAAAAGTCCGAAATCCAAGGGCTCCGATCAAGATCATTAGAACTACGAGAAACACGACGAAAACTAGCCTTCGACGAGCGACCGCGTTCAATGTCTGCAGATTTGTAGCGACCATTGTCTAGAATTTGTTCGACTTTACGAACCAAAAATATATAGAATGATAAGAGTTCTCCCTAAGAACGATACTCTCACTTAGCTTTCTCAATTCCAACCCCAGATGCAGCAGAGGCCGGATAGCAAAAGTTCAAGATCGAAGATGCCGCCGAAAGGTTGGGTAAAATCGCGCCGTGGTGCGTCGTTTCAGGCTCCGCCGCCGTCGCGTTTCAAGCGTATCGTGGGCGGTATATTCAATGCCTATACCATTTCCATAGCTTCCTTTCTTTTGCTCGGTGTCTTTTTGACTGCGACGTACTTCTGGTTCGAGTTTTCAGATCGCATCGATCAAAAGCTCCTGAGCGGACAGGTTTTCACGCCGTCGGCAGGTATTTATTCCGCTCCGAAGACCTTAAGGAACGGTGAATCGATCACCCCGGCCGAACTCGTAGAATACTTAAAATCGGCGGGCTATATCGAGAAAGACAATAAGGCCGACGCATCCCGCAGCAGATATTCCGTCGAGGGCGATCAGGTCGCGGTCGAACCGGGTTTCACCGCAACGATCGACGGGACGAAGAGCTTTCCCTCGATCACAGTCAAGTTCTCGAAGGACGGAAAGTCAGTCGCCGCGATCGGTGACCGTGATTCCGGATCCCAGGTGAACGAAGCTAAACTCGAGCCCAAAATACTGAGTTCTATTGCCGCCGAGGGTGACGGGCGGCGAAAAACGATCACCTTTAACGACCTGCCACCGCATCTCGTCAAGGCTATAACGGTCACGGAAGATCGAGCATTCTTCGAGCATTACGGCGTTAACCTACGCGGCATCGCTCGAGCCCTGTGGCGACGCTACGACGGCGATGACGCCGGCCCGCTGGCAAATCAGGGCGGTTCTTCGATCACGCAGCAGCTGATAAAGAATCTTTTGCTCTCGAACGAACAAACCTACACGCGTAAAGCCAAAGAAGCCTATATGTCGTTGATCCTCGAGACCCGGCTGACGAAACAGGAGATCTTTACGCTTTACGCAAACCAGATCTATCTCGGCCAGCAGTCCGGAATGTCCATTTACGGCGTCGGCGAGGCTTCCAATGCCTATTTCGGGAAGGATGTTTCGCAGCTAAGCCTGGCCGAAGCCGCGTTCATCGCGGGCATTATTCGCAGCCCAAATCGCTACAATCCATACAAACATCCCGAACGGGTCAAGGAACGTCGCAATCAGGTTCTAGAATCAATGGCCGAAACGGGCGACATCACGCCGCAGCAACTCGCCGAAAACCGGACCATTGACATAGTTCTCAAACAGATCTCGAACACCCGCGATCTGCAAGGGATGCCTTATTTCTCGCAGTTTGTCATCGAGGAATTGCCAAAGATCGTCAGCGACCCCGAGGCTCTTCAGCACCTTCGCGTTTACACGTCGATCGATCCTGACCTGCAGAAGAAAGCCTACGAGATCGTCAATAAACGCCTAACGGCTCTCGACAAGAGTTTTAAGAAAAAGCAAGGCCTCAATGCTGCTCTCGTTTCGATCCGCCCGAAAACTGGCGAGATCGTCGCGATGGTCGGCGGTCGCGACTATCTGGCAAATCAATTTAACCGGGCGACCGACGCGATGCGTCAACCCGGATCGGTATTTAAGCCGTTTGTTTACGCAGCGGCAATAAACACCGCGTACGACTCGAGCTCACGGCAATTTACGGCCGCGACGGTGTTCAAAGACGAGAAAAAGACCTTTACCTTTAATCAGGACTCTTATACGCCAGGCAACTTCGGCGATTTCTTCTCTAATAAGGAAACGACGCTGCGCGATGCTCTCGTAAAAAGTAAGAATGTCATCACGGTCGACATCGCGATGTCGCTGAACATCGGCAAAGTGATGAATCTAGCCACCAAAGCCGGCTTTCCAAAGGTGGAAAAAGCTTACCCATCTATGGCACTCGGCACCGCAGAGGCGACGCCCCTGCAGGTCGCGACCGGGTATACGATGTTTGCTAACCTCGGCGATCGCGTCAACCCAATGCCGATCACACGCATCGCGACCGGCGAAGGCAAGACGATCACCGCCCCGACGCCCGACCGGAAAAACGTCATCCGCGCCGATGTCACATACATAATGAACGACATCATGAAGGACGTGATCAACCGAGGCACCGCCGCTCAGGTGCAAAGCTGGGGCTTCCGAAACAACGCGGGCAAAACTGCCTTTGCCGGAAAAACGGGAACTTCGCGTGACGGATGGTTCGTCGGCTTTACGCCGGAATTGATAACTGTCGTTTACGTTGGATTTGATAATGGCGACGATCTGGGGATGAAAGGGAGCGATTCGGCGATGCCGATCTGGGCGGATTTCATGAAGGAAGCCCTCGCCTTGCACCCGGAATGGAACGGCGACTGGTCCATGCCTGCAAATCTACGCAAGGCCGAAATCGACATCCGAAACGGTGCTCTGATCCGCGAACTGGACTTCATCGAGGCGTCCGCAACGCCGAGCCCTTCGCCAACGCCCACGCCCATCACCCTGACCGATAGCGAGGGAAATCCGATCGAGGATGACTTCGCGGCTCCGCTCGCGAAGGATATTTTCGTAACGAACGTGCCGCCCGAGTTTCGGCGTGTCGAGTTATTTGTTGGAGGAACCGTACCGAACAAGTCGATGCTCGCAATGCTCGATGAAGAGCCGACCGCCGAGGCCGAAGAAACCCCAAAACCATCGCCCACACCGGCTCCAGTGACCGAAACCTGGCAGGAAGATTCCGAGGCACCGCCCGCCAACACGGGAGCGATCCGCACTCCGGCAACACAACTTAACAGCTCGGTAACCGTGATGGTCTGCCCCGTCTCACAAATGCGTGCCGGCCCAGCCTGCCCCGATAAACGCTCAAGAACATTCAACCGCGGCGCCGAACCAAAGGTAAATTGCCCGATCCGGCACTAATCCTTGACTGCACCGCAAGCGTCCTGCTTGCACGCGAGTGAAACGAACTCTCGATCCCACAGCTTGCGCTGCACCTCGAGTTCGTCGACCTCGGCGGCCACGGTTATGCGAAAGTCAGCCTGACCTCAAGCAAAATGCGGACCGACTTCGTCTGCATTCCGCGTCCTCTCGGAGCGTCACGGCAACAATGTCAATCGTACGCCCTTATCCCATCGCGAGCCGAGCTCCGCTAATCCAAAGAAATAAGAAATAATGCAAAGCCGCCCGGTAAGGCGAGGATGCTAATCAGGATTGCAATCGCCTTAATACGCAAAGATGCTTGTGATCTCCATAGTGCTACAGCACTTATCGGCAGCGGGATCAGCGGAATACCAAAGGTATACAAAAGACCTACGTTTACGAACCCAATAAACAGGGCAGAGACAATTAGGGACACTGCGGCAGGTATAAAGCTGCTTCGAGTGGGGATCACAACGGTGATGAGCGCGAATGCCGTCATCACACCGAGCAAAACCAGTACGGTTGTGGCATTCATAAATCTTGAGTCACATTATCTCGACCGTGTCTCCCACGCGGATGGTTGCCCCGATCGATTCCCCGACCAGATTCTGCCCAAACAACACCGCCGTCGGATTGATTCCAAGCGACTCGAATCTATCCGGTATCGCATCCTTTGCCATGCGGTACGACGCGAACGTTTTTAGCGGCTCTTTGCCGTCAAATTCCCCTTTCGTCTGATCAACCGTCGTCATCACACACCGTGCGCAAGGTTTCGTTCCGCGAAAGATCGCTTCGCCAACTCTGATCCGATCCCAGCGATCTTCGGCGTACGCGTCTGATCCGGAGACGACGATATTTGGCCGAAAACGATTCATCGCTAGCGGGTGAAAGGCTCCTGAACCGTTGGCGTTGGTCCGCAGCTTTTGGTTGAGATCCGCGAGTGAGGCTTCTCCGATCACGAGCAGCGGGTAACCATCCGCAAAACTCACGACTTCCCCGCCCTCATTAAATTGCTCGCTGATATCCCGCCGCGAATCGTCGCCCATATAGACAAGCTGACACGGCTCGCCGATCACGTCGCTGAACCACTCGCTCACCACCGGCGAATAAACCTCGCCCTCGCAGACGTCGTTCCAGATCGTCACCTGCTGCTTCTCTCCCGTCTCAGGCTCAAGCGGAATCTCCAAAGTCCCAAACCCCGCCGCCGTCACATAAAGATCGTCCCCAACCCCAACCTCAACCGTCGCCATCTGTGGGAATTCCCGCTGCGTAAAAAACATCCCGTCCGGCGTCGTCAACATCCAGCGACGGTCGTATTGCAGGCCGCGAGGCTCAACGATGGCGGAATCTAGGGTGATGCCTTTGAGTGATTTGATCGGGTAAATGTTTATCTCGGATATGTGCATAGAATGAAGGCAGATCGGGTGCGGAAGCCCGCACGAAGTAAGGACTCCGTCTAACGACCGCGAAGTCTATTGGAACCAAGTCTGATGAATGTCAAGAGAGCCCTTACTTCGTGCGGGCTTCTGCATCTGACCAAACTTGATAACACCATTATCAACTTTTCTAAACTTTTCATTACATAGTTGACACAGATCGACGAAACCGCCTATACTAGCACTCATTGATGCAGAGTGCTAAAAGTTTATCCGGTGCTGCTGCTCAATCGCTATTTTAGGTTCTTTTTTATTAATTCGAAAGGAGTAAACAGTTATGGCAACGAAAATTACACCACTACACGACCGCGTGATCATCAAACGCATCGAAGACAACGTTAATCAGACCGCAGGCGGGCTTTTCATCCCGGACACAGCAAAGGAAAAACCGCAAGAGGGCGAGGTCATCGCCGCTGGTGCAGGTAAATACAAAGAAGACGGCACCCGCCAGTCGCTCGACGTCAAAGCAGGCGACCGCGTTCTGTTCGGCAAATACTCGGGCAGCGAGATCAAACTCGACGGCGACGAATTCATCATCATGCGCGAAGACGAGATCCTCGGCATCATCAGCAGAGCAGGAGCAGCAGCGTAAGAGTGGACAGTCTAGAAAGTCCAGGAAGTCGAGGAAGTCAAATAACCTCTCTTCCTTCCTAGACTTCCGAGACTTCCCAAACTTCCTAGACTTTTTTTCGACGAAGGAGAAATACATATCATGGCAAAACAAGTTATTCATGGCGAAGAATCACGCGCGGCTATTCTGCGCGGCGTCAACCAGTTGGCAGACGCAGTTAAAGTAACGCTTGGCCCCAAAGGCCGCAACGTAGTTATCGACAAGAAATTCGGCTCGCCGACGATCACCAAAGACGGTGTTACGGTCGCTAAAGAGATCGAATTGAAAGACACGCTCGAGAATATGGGCGCACAGATGGTTCGCGAAGTCGCTTCGAAAACGAGCGACGTAGCCGGTGACGGCACGACGACCGCGACGGTTCTGGCACAGGCGATCTTTAAGGAAGGCGTCCGCACAGTTGCCGCCGGTGCAAACCCGATGGCTCTCAAACGCGGTATCGAAAAGGCAGTCGCAGCCGTAGTTGCTGAGATCCACGCGATGGCGCAGCCTGTTTCGGGCGATTCGATCGCACAGGTCGGAACGGTTTCGGCTAACGGCGACAAAACGATCGGCACGATCATCGCCGAAGCGATGGACAAGGTCGGCAAAGACGGCGTTATCACCGTCGAAGAGTCGAAGACGATGGACACGCTTCTCGAAGTCGTGGAAGGTATGCAGTTTGACCGCGGTTACCTTTCGCCATACTTCGTGACCGACGCTGACCGTATGGAAGCAGTTCTTGACGAGCCTTTCATCCTGATCAACGAAAAGAAGATCTCGAACATGCGTGACCTTCTGCCAATTCTGGAGCAGGTAGCAAAAATGGGCCGTCCGCTGCTCATCATTGCGGAAGACGTTGATGGTGAAGCACTTGCGACCCTCGTGGTCAACAAGCTCCGCGGCACCCTGAACGTCGCTGCTGTCAAAGCACCTGGCTTCGGCGACCGCCGCAAGGCAATGCTCGAAGACATCGCGGTCCTTACGGGCGGCAAGGTCATCAGCGAAGATCTCGGCATCAAGCTCGAGACCATCACCCTCGAAGACCTCGGCAAAGCCAAAAAGGTCACGATCGACAAGGAAAACTCGACGATCGTCGAAGGTGCAGGTTCGGGTGAGGCAATCGACGGCCGCATCAAAACGATCCGCAACCAGATCGAGGACACGAGCAGCGACTATGACCGTGAGAAGCTCCAGGAGCGTCTTGCTAAATTGGTCGGCGGCGTTGCCGTGATCAAGGTCGGTGCAGCTACCGAGACCGAGATGAAGGAAAAGAAGGCACGCGTCGAAGACGCAATGCACGCAACCCGTGCTGCTGTCGAAGAAGGCATCGTGGCTGGCGGCGGAGTCGCTCTGGTCCGTGCCGGCAAGGTTCTCGACAACTTCAACACCGAATCTGAAGATTCTGACGAGCTGATCGGCGTGAACATCGTTCGCCGTGCGATCGAAGAACCGCTCCGCCAGATCTCGCAGAACGCAGGCCAGGAAGGTGCAGTCGTCGTAGGTAAGGTTCGCGAAGGCAGCGACAGCTACGGCTTCAACGCAGCGACCGAAAAATACGAAGACCTCGTCGCAGCCGGTGTCATCGATCCTGCCAAAGTAACGCGCACCGCGCTACAAAACGCAGCCTCGATCGCAGGCCTGATGCTCACCACCGAAGCCATGATCGCAGACGTCCAGGACGACAAGGGCGGCGACCACGGCATGGGCGGCATGGGCGGCGGCATGGGCGGCATGGGTATGGGTATGTAATCCAGTCGGACCTATGTCCCGCTTAGTTAGTTCAACTAACAAGGCTCTGTCCGGCAACGGGCAGAGCCTTTTTAAAATTTTGGAATATTTTATGGGTAGGCAACGACATCAACGGAAAAATCGAGGACTTGAGGTCGGCGTCAAGTTTGATAAGGATGTTGTGGTAACTGGATTTCACGTAAGAGGTGATGGTCGAATCGAACTCTCGAACTCTGATGGGGAAGTTCTCGCGACGAAGTCGGTCAATATAGGATACTCCTATGAGCGGAACTCCGGAAAGCGAAAGGTTCTCAATCGGATTCTCTGCAAACCAGGCCAACCAGCGGCAGATATCAATGAGCATCTGACAAAATTCGGTTCCCTGTTCGCCATTGATACGAACACAAAGGAAATTCAAGGTTCAAAGGTTTCGGTAACGGTTTCCTTGATGTTCAGAAACATAAGCTTTAATCGGGTTAAGTGGACATTTGATTTTTCGTATGTGGATGGGTTTGTGTTTCACGACTGTGTCGAGTCACCCGAGGCCGTTGGCTGGAAGACCGTAGTCGAAGCGATTCCCCTCGAAGGGTTTCCACGTCCCGTTGGCATTATCGTCGACTCTGAGCTCGACAAACTTTCGGCGATCAATGCTCGGACCCGGCCAATCGTAGGCGACTACTTTTTGCCGGACGGCTTTGAGATGATTTTCGCTACGCGAGATGCTGGTACCGAGGAGTTTGCTCCTAACGCAGGAATCCGGCAAGCGTCACGGCTCTTGCTGAATAGATTGCAGTCCGGAGCGGATGTGCAAAATGGCTTTCCCGTCAATGATAAACCGTATGCCAGAGCAAGAGTAATCCCTGCAAAGGAAATTCTAAGCGTGCTAGGCATAAAAGCTCCTTAGGGCAGTGTGTGCTAACTTCAACAATATGCCTTTCGCTATTTCAATACCCCAACTTGCCGACAATCCAATTGAGGTTCCGCTGGACGTCGGCGATTCACTTTTCTTGCTCGGAGCAAACGGCACTGGTAAATCTAGCTTGTTGTTCCCGATTTTCACTGCCAACCAAGCAAACGCGCAACGAATTACGGCCCATAGGCAAACATGGTTCTCCACCGGAACAATTGAGCTTTCGGCCGCTACTCGACAAACAACCGGCCAGAATGTGCGAGGCTTCGACACGAACGCACCCTCGCGTTGGAAAGACGATTATGCGAAAAGTCGACCCAGTATTGCTTTATTTGATCTGGTCGAGGCTGAGAACAGGCGGGCAAGATCCATTGCTAGCGCGGTCGATGCGGAGAACATTGTGCTCGCTCAGCAACTCTCGAAGGAGAATGCTCCGATTGGGGTGATTAGCGAGATTCTCCAATCATCCAACATTCCTGTCAAGATTTCGGTGGAGAATAATAGCCTCGTTGCAAGTAAGGCAGGAAGTGACCCTTACAGTATTGCCGAACTCTCCGACGGCGAACGTAACGCTCTATTGCTTGCGTCTGAAGTACTCACCGTTGCACCCGGGACCCTAGTTATTATTGATGAACCTGAGCGACATCTACACCGTTCAATTATCTCGCCGCTTTTGACTAACCTTTTTGGCCGTAGATCAGATTGCGCGTTTATCGTGTCCACGCACGAAGTAGCATTACCAATCGACAATCCGGCGTCGAAAATAGTGCTTGTTCGAAATTGCTCGTATGTTAACAATTCGCCCGTCGCATGGGACGTCGATGTTTTGACCGAGGCGAGGGAAATCGATGAAAGTCTAAGAAGGGATATTCTTGGCGGTCGACGAAAAGTTCTCTACATTGAAGGACACCAGACGAGCCTTGATGAGCCACTTTATAGCATAGTATTTCCGTCGATTTCAGTAATTCCAAAGTCTGGGTGCAGAGAGGTTATAAATGCAGTTAGTGGAGTCCGGGGCGAAGAAAACCTCCACTGGGTAAAGGCGTTTGGGATTATTGATAACGACGGACGCCCCGATGAAGAAATCGACGATTTTGCTAGTAAGGGCATTCATGCACTATCGGTGTTTTCTGTCGAGTCGATTTACTATCATCCGGACATTCAAGAGAAGATTGCCGAACGTCAAGCGGCTGTTTCGGGAGCGGACGTAAATCAGATGCTCGATGCGGCACGAACCGCTGCGATAGCAGCTATTGCGAATAATATTGAGCATCTCGCCGAACGCACCGCAGAAAGAGCTCTCCGTCAGCTTATACTCTCAATGTTGCCGAAACGAGAGGACATACGTAATGGGTTGCCGATAGAGACGCGAATAGAGGTGGCCGAATGTGTAACCAACGAAAAAATCCGAATTAATCAACTTTGCGAAGATAATGACGTTTCGGGCCTTCTGAGACTTTATCCAGTTCGGGAAACCCAAGCGTTGGGTCAGATTGCTACTAGCCTGGGGTTTCAAGGTCGGAAGCAATATGAAGCCGCCGTTCGTAAACTCTTATTAGATGATGAAGTTGTACTCCAAAGTGTGAGGGACTTTTTCGGTCAGCTGTACCCTGATATCCAGGCGGGATGACCCCTACTGTTGCTTTTTATAAGAGAAGGCCTTATAGTGCTTTTTTGATTTAGTGCTTACCAATTGGAAGATTGGGGATAATGGTGCACATTGAGGTGTATGTTGGGATTTCGTTTGGGTTGGAAATAGCGGCTGGAGCAGTCTGCACAATATTGATTGCAAAGGAGATTGTTATGAAAAATTCAAATGCTTTGTTTGAAGCCTGCGTTTGGTTAGGAAGTACGTTTCTGCGGTTGCTCTGGTGAGTTATTCCGACCCAAATGAAAAAGTCCGGCCGTCATCGATATGCGTTGCTGCCCAGTGGAGACGTGGGAGGTTCGATTCCTCCCATCCGCATTCTTTCCCTCCAAGAATAATTAAAACATTTCATAGAAATTACAATTCTATACACTGACATATGAAGCCAATTACAGAGTTCAGGGTAGTTAGAGCACTTAAAGGAAGTGACGACCACGACGGTGATGTAGTGGAGACTTACGCTAAGGAGAGCGATGCAGAGGCTTACGTCAATGAAGCATCCGCCATCCATCCAGAGTTTGTATATATCGTTCGTCGCGTCCAAGGCGACGACTTATTCGGCCTTCCAGAAGATTAATGAGAGCGGGCGGAAGGACGGTATAAATGTCCTGAGATCATCCATGCACTGTTGCAATTGTATAAGGCTCTTACTATTGATAACAAATGTCTGAATTTGGTCGAAAGAAAGTGACTTTTCCGCTCGAAAGATCTCGCGCAACCGAAGTAACGGTTGAGGAAATGAAACAGCGAAATCCGCACGATATATATGTGAATTTTAGGTCGAATCCGGAACGTAATATCCCGAGACCGTGGAATGAAGACTTCCGCGATGTGGGTAATAAATCAGCTCGGCTCAGTCGTGCTTGGGATCGCTTTGCGGTGAAGTATAATCTCTGCCTATTCTGCTACGGGCAGACAATTGGCTACCTTAATTCGATCAACTGGCCTTTCTTGAACTGCAGCAAATGCGCGAACGACATCTGGGATGGGAATTGTCTTGCATGTGGGAGAATCGGAGAGGAGTGGTCGGGAATATTCTGTTTCGATTGCATGAACGGAATTGACGATAAAGAAGTCGTAGCGCTCGGAAAAGCCTTTGTCGAGCAAAACAAAATTCCGGCGGTTGAACGACCGAAACTTATACGCCATGCAAGGCGGTGTTGCCTATGCGAGCTTTCGGTGCCGGGAGATGCGGGCATTTTCTGTCCTGAGCATGAAAAACTATTCCGAAATTTTCAGCGGTACAGCCGTCAACTTGAAATCGAACGCAGGTGTAAATGGTGTGAAGGTGATCTACCCAATGACGATCCGGTGGGTGATACCCAGTCGCACATTTGCGAATCCTGCTTTCAAGCAGGATTCGATACCTGCGTTTCTTGTCAAGAGCCATTTGAAAGATTCTACAACGGCGTCGAAATGACTACGCGCTTCTCTGTTTGCATCCGCTGCGTTGAGAAGCGGTGTAAGATTGTCGAAGGATGGAAATCGTCGGAAAGTTCGGGCGAACGAGCCCTTTTGAAAATCCTCACTGAGCTATTTCCAGGCGACCAAATTTATCAGCGATTGCGACCAACTTGGCTCGGCGGACTCGAACTCGATTTTTTTATTCCGGATAGAAATCTCGCCTTTGAGTTCGACGGTAAGCAACATCATGAGTTCGTGCCGCTGTTTCACCAAACGATTGAGAAGTTCCACTTGCAGATTGAGCGTGATTTGAAGAAAGATGACCTCTGTAAAAAGCTGTCTATACGGCTCATCAGGATACGGTATGATACTGAGCTTTCCACGAAAAAGATCCAAGCTCTGATCGAAACACCAAGATCGAAACCGGGTCGCTGGCGATGGTGAACAATGGGGTCCGCCATGCAATCTTTTATTTCTAGACGATCATCGTGGCAGTTCGACAACGTGGCCGTCGCGGCTCACTTGGACGGCCGTGCTTTCGCAGTAAACGTCGCCTAGTTCCCATTGTTTCCAACTATCGCTGCCGTACCACCAGTAAAGGCCGGGAGTATCGATCATGGCCCTGCTCGCGGGCTCGCCGGAGGATCGAAATGACCCCGGCCTCGGGCTAGGGAGAGTAACCACTAAATAACACGAAAATACACCAAACAAGACGGACGGATTTGATCTTGTTTCGTGCTTGTTCGTGCCTTTTCGTGGTTCCATTCTTATGGCTCGCCTTCTTCGTCGCAGGGCGACGGCTGACTGTAGCCGTGGGTGACAACCCACGGTAGGTCGGGAAAAACATCCGCGTCGCGTAGCGACGATTGAACGGCGCCGCGCGTTTTTCAATTGTCGCTAACGCGACAACGATCCTCCGGTGCCATTTTCCGTGGGTTCTCACCCACGGCTAAATTCACATGACCACTACGCGGCCGAGAGAAAATAGCTCAAGTGTTTGCTCGGGGATTTCGCTACAATAACAGTCGATGATAGAGATGATCGCCATGATCGCTGCTTTTTCGGCTTTCGCCGCCTTTTCGTTCTGGCTCTCGGCAAAACCGGAACGGATGAAATGGATGTGGGAACCTTCGGATCCGACAATCCAACGGCTTGTAGCGCAATTCTCGGGTTGGTTTGCACTCTTTATTGCCGGCCTTATGGTCATGTCATTGCTCCTGCAACTAATCTGACCGAATAAACCTCGCCTAGTTCCCATTGTTCTCAACTATCGCTGCCGCAGTACCAGTAAAGGCCGGGAGTATCGATCATGGCTCTGCTCGCGGGCTCGCCGGGGATCGAGATGACTCCGGCCTCGGGTCAGTACCACCTGCGGTAGCGGGTGGTTGGACGTTGTAATTCCGCGAGCTGCGGATTAGGTCGTGCTGCAAACTGCCCACCTTAAACCACCCGCTACCGCAGGTGGTACTGACTCTTGGGCATCGCTGCCGCAGCACCAGTAACGGCCGGGAGTATCGATCATGGCTCTGCTCGCGGGCTCGCCGGGGATCGGGATGACTTCGGCCTCGGGCTGGGGAGAGTAACCACTAAATAACACGAGAATACACCAAACAAAACGGACGGATCTGATCTTGTTTCGTGCTTTTTCGTGCCTTTTCGCGGTTCCATTCTTCTGGCCCGCCTTCTTCGTCGCAGAGCGACGGCTGACTGTAGCCGTGGGTGACAACCCACGGTAGGTCGGGAAAAACATCCGCGTCGCGTAGCGACGATTGAACGGCGCGGCGCGTTTTTCAATTGTCGCTGACGCGACAACGGAACCCGGTCGCTATCGCTTCCGGTTCTGACACGGGTTCTCACCCACGGCTACATTCACATGACAGCTACGCGGTCTGGCAATCCCGCGGCTTAAGTACTATCACCCAGACCATGCTCATCAGAGGGGTGACATTCAATCCGATGCCGAAATAGTTAGAATACAAAGCTGGGATAAACAAAGGCCTCGCCGGGAGTTGGCGAGGCCTTTGTGCGTCTTGCTCGTCTGTTATCCTCTACCTACGTAGCGGCGGACGCAGCGGCCTTTTCGGTCTTTCACATAACGATAAAGCAGATAGCCGCCGGCACCCGAGCCCACGCCGATCGCTGCACCGCGTTTGCCGCCGACCCCGGCTCCGATAGCAGCACCGATGCCGCCTGCGACTGCCGAATGGAGCAGCTTTTTCTTGGTGCTCATACGGCTTCTAACCCGGATCGTCCCTCGGCGGCACGGAGCGATGACCGCAGACGCGGCGGCCGGCTCGACGAGTTCGAAATAGCCTTCGCTATCGTAAAACTCCTCAAAGCCCGCGTCCCAGGTCTCTTCTGAAACCGTAGATGCCGAAGCCGGCACTACCGAACTCAGCACAAAGGCACTCGCGATCAGAAATGTCGAAATTAACTTTTTCATATATTCCCCCAGTTTTTCTTTATAAAAAGGGCACAACGGAGAGAACTGCCCAACTCTATTCTTACCCATTACACGCGGTAGAAATGTATTGCAGCGAACATAAGCGAAAAGCCTTTCGCATCGCAGGTCGGGGACCATCTCGCGTCTTTTGACGTAACGGAGCCACTAATTTTTTCACGTGCGTAGAGTGCCACGGAGCCCTTACTTTTTTGGCGTGCGTAAAACGCAACGGAGCCCTTACTTCGTGCGGGCTTCTGCATGCGGGCTTGACTTTCCTTAGATTTTGTGCCATCCTTACAACATTGTCGCATATCAGCAGAATGCCGAGTGTGTGACGTGTTCTTTGAAGATCGAGGCGTTTTGAGGGCAGCACCTGGCTTGGGACGCTTAAATTTTAGTTCGGGTGGAACGAGGAGGGCTGATCGATCGCAAGTGGAACGATTTTCCGCCGTAACTTCTTGTCGTGGCAACATTTAGCCGTTCCACTTTCAGCAAGGAAGTGGAACGATGTTGTCAACCGATCTCAGGATGAGACGGCATTTTGTTATTTCGCAAGTGAGACGATTTTTGGCGGTAAACTGTTATGAATACAACAGTTAAGCCGTCTCACTTTCAGCAGTGAAGTGAGACGGTCGATCCACGGTTCAAACACCGCAGATCCGGATGATCTGGTGGAGGGGTTGCGGGTCTTTCGGCCTATTTGTGACGATAGGTGATGCGGCCTTTGGTCAGGTCGTAAGGCGAGAGTTCGATGTCGACGCGGTCACCCATCAGGATGCGGATGCGGTTGCGACGCATTCTACCCGAGATGGTCGCGAGGACCATGTGGTCAGTGTCGGCGATCTGGACCTTGAAAAAGGCGTTTGGCTGTTTATCTACGACCGTACCGGCCATTTCGATCAATTCTTCTTTCATAGAGCAAGTTTTCCTTGTTAGATCTTCGCCAGATAACGTACCGTTGCCTCCGGTTAAAAAATAACCGGAGGCAACGCGAACGCTTTTTCTAGCGATCGTAAATTAATAACGCCCTCGTCCGCCACCGCCGCCGCTGCCGCCGCGATCTTCGCGAGGTTTGGCTTCGTTGACTTTGAGATTGCGTCCGTCGATCTCTTTGCCGTCAAGGGCTGAGATCGCTGCCTGAGCTTCCGATGCACTCGACATTTCGACGAATGCAAATCCGCGTGAGCGGCCGGTTTCGCGGTCTTCGATGATGTTGGTCGACTGGACAGTGCCTGATTCGCCGAACATGCTTTCGAGATCCTGCTGTGAAGTGTTAAATGAGAGATTTCCTACGTAAAGTTTCGTTGACATTAAAAATATATACCTTGTCCCTATGGGGACATGTCTGAGAAGTGTCGAATCGAAGGGCTTCGTAGAAAAACGGTGTGCGACGAAGGGTCGGTTTCGGATGCTCAATAAAACAAGAGCGACTTCAGTTATAAAAAAACCCGCTCTTTATCTATCCGTTAAACCGTCTTTGACGAGCGCGCCGCTATCGGCACAAGAGAAGGACTACACTTATAAGATGCACCTTTTCCGCCATAGTTGCAAACCGAATGTCACGATGTGCAAAAAAGGGCGCTAGGGCTTCGGCTAAACAGCCCAGCCGCATCAGAGATAAGCAGAAAGAGATGCCCGATTCACGACCGGCTCTTTCGTCTTCCCTGCTCTTCGATAAAAAAGCCAACGAGCGAAGCCGCCATCAGGGCGGATCCGATAAGGACGCCGGATTTAGGACCGATAAATAGACCGAAGAAAAAGACGATAACGCCAGCCGCACAAAGCAGTGCTCCGACGAGGCCTGCGGTTTTTGCCGTTCCGGTTGAAGTGCTCATATTTAGAAAAATATCAGATTGTCAGCGTAGTGACAATGTCATTCGAGCGGCGGCAATATCTGCCCGCCGTGGTGGGCAACGATCAGCCACTTGCCCCCGCGTTTCATCCATACGTGAGTGCTCCGAAACTGGATGTTGCGAACCCCCTCGACTGTCGCACGGTGGGTCATTATGGCCATGTTGCCAAAGATCCTCACCTTGTAATCGTCCGCCTTGACCATGTCGGCATTCGGAGCAAGCTGGGCAAGGTATTGAGCCTTATTTTCGATCTCGCCGCGAAGTGTCGTACCGACATAATCGTCCGCGACCATCGCGGCCGCAGCCTTTTTGTCGCCCTTGAGCTCGGCGAAAGTCCAGGCTTTGTCGAGCTGGATCAACTTATCCTCGAGACTTCCCTTCTTATATTGTCCGGCCGCAAACGAGGACGCCGCGAGTACAAGAATAGCGGTACAAAGTCCGAACTTCATATCCATTTTACCTCCGAACGACGTCAGGCAGAGATCATTTCAAGTGCTTCTTAAAGAATCCGAGAGTCCTTTCCCACGCAAGCTTTGCCGCTTCGGCATCATAGCGAGGGGTGGTGTCATTGTGGAAACCGTGCTGCTTGCCGTCGTACATGAACGACTCAAACGTCTTCTTATTTTCCTTCAAAGCAGCTTCGTAGGGGGCGATCCCTTCGTTTATTCGCTGATCGACGCCGGCGTACTGAAACATAAGCGGGGCGTGGATCTTCGGCACGTCAGCGATACCGGCTTGACGGCCATAGAATGCAACACCGGCATTGAGATCTTTACCGAGCAAAACGGCGAGTTGATTGACCATGCCGCCACCAAAACAGAAGCCGACAGCACCGAGTTTACCGTTGCCATCCTTATGCTTTTTGAGCCACATCGAAGCGGCGACAAAATCTTCGGTCATTTTCTTGCCGTCAACAGTTCGGAATGCCGCAGCTGCTTTTTGCTCATCGCCCGGGTATCCGCCGACCGACGTCAGGCCATCCGGGGCGAAGGCCATCATCCCCACCTTGGCGAACCGGCGGGCAACATCCTCGATGTACGGATTCAGTCCTCGGTTTTCGTGGATGACAAGAACCGTTGGGAATTTTTTGCCCTTCGCAGGAACCGCGAAATAACCCTTGATCGTGCCATTTCCATTGGGCGACTGAACGGTCTCATAACCGACCTTGATGTCTTTGTCGTCTGGTTTGATCGTCTGCGCCCAAGCGTAATTTGGCGTGAGGCTATCAAAGATCGCAGCCACGGTCAGGCCGCCAACCGCGAATTTCGCGATGCTGCTCATAAACGATCGCCTGTCGAGATCGCCGTGCTGCCACTCATGAAAAAGGTCAAGTAATTCCTGCGGATATTCGTCTGCGGTTCTGCGCTGCATGTTTGTTTACTCCTGGTCTTTATGCTTAGTAAAAATGAATGGCGTATTCGCCGCGGTCAGAAAAAGACGCGGTCAAGTTACTTACCTTTCGGCTTTTCTGCGGGAGCCCGTTTAGCACTCCATGACTCTTCCGCGTTGCCGCCGAACGAAACCGTTCCGGTCATCGCATCGCCGTCGAATTTTCCGGTAAAGCTCATTGTCAGATCGTTACCGTTGTAGCTGATCGTGTAGCTAAATACGATGTCCTTCCCCTTTATGGTGCCAGTGATAGCTGAATCACCGCTCGAACGCTTCGCTACGCCGGACAGCTTTTCACCGTCAACCTTGAGAACGAGCTTAAATGGCCGTGCTCCGCCGGGAGTCTCAAACGCCCCGTCCCATTCGCCGGCAACAGTTTTAGCCTGAGCCGAGGCTTCAACGGATGCGATAGCTCCCGCGATAAGGGCCAAAAAAACGAACAAAAATACTTTTCTCATGTAAACTCCTTGAACCTAAATAATAACGCATTTATTCAAATTCAGAAATTTATCAAGTTATTTACATTTCGGACAGTCTAGGGCTTTACTTTCCGCATTTGTTTACCGAGAATGCCTTTTAGAAATCAAGCAGTGGGCACCGTCCCCAAAACTAAACTACCTATGACTAACCTAAAAGTTCTTTTTTCGCTCTTACTTTGTTTAGGGCTCTTCACAGTTGCGGCCTCAGCACAGGTCAAATCGCTTCGGGGCGTGACCGATAAGGACGTCTTCGCATCGGAGGACGATGGTTTTGAGATATCTTTGCCCGAAAAATGGGTAAAGATCGAAGACGTTCCCGGCGGTACCCGCTACCAATGGGATGTGAAGGAAGGCATGATCGCCGTCACGATCCGTGAAGTGGCCGCTGCCAGGACCGCCGCTCAGATAGATGAGTTTCTCGCCGGTTACAAAAGCACGTTGGCCGGTGCCGAAGGGGCAAAGCTACTTGGCGAAGCCCCGGCTAAGATCGGAGATTATCGGGGCAAAGTGTTTAACCTGACGATCGATGGCGACAAAAATATGTTTATCGTCTTGCTCTGGGACAAGTTTAGCGTCGTTCTTCACGGCGCCGCTTCTGCCAAAGTTGCGGAGTCGGACAAGCTCATCATTGAAGCTCTTCAGAGTTTTGAGTTCGTTAGCGATAACTAGCTTTCATCTTTTGAGGCGGCCTCGACTTTGTCGAGGCCCATTGCCGTCTTTATCGCGCGAATATCGTTTTTCATCTGCTCTTGCTCGTCATGGCTGAATTGGTTCGCATCCTCTATCAGGGTGCCGAGAATTCGAGCGATGATCAGAGGAATAATAAGAAGCGGCACGATGTGCATCAAAACGAGGGCTACGATCTTGCCGCCGACCGTCACCGGATACATATCGCCGTAGCCGATCGTCAGCCCTGTGACGCATGCCCACCACAGCGAGTCAAAAACGGGCTTGTCTTCGAGATAAGAATAAAGAGTGGCAGAGGCGACGATAACAAGGACGTACGAACCGAGGATCTCGGTCCAGCTATCCGTCAATCTGGTAACAAAATGCCTAACTTTGCTCATAGTTTGCTGTTATTCGCACTTCATAAAGACGCCGCTGCCGCCGACTCCGGCTGGCACGACTTTACTACCGCTTAGGCCGACCACGAAGTCCTGCATCTGGCAAAGCGGACGGTTTGGAATTCTGAGTAGAACTGTCCCGCGCTTGTAGGAGTTGTAACTGACCTTATAATACCGGAACAGGTCATCGCTCGCGACGTAGTCCAGGCTCTTTCTCTGAACCCACGTTCGGTAGTCGAGACCTATTTTCAGAACTTGTGCGCCGGGATATTCCTTTGCAAGCGCAGACCTGACCACTGCCTCTACCGAAGCATCGCGATAGGGCGGCTGTTTGTACGAGCGTCCGGGAGCATCGCGGAGAACGATCTCCTTTAATTCGTCCGCTTTCGCCTCCGCGGCGGCGGTCGCATCGGACGGGACATCGACCTTGTAAGCCGCGAACTTAGGCCGCAGCCATGCGATCTTTTCCGTACGCCATTTATCACGGTCCCAAATAAGTTGCTGGGTCTCCCATCGTACCGGGTTGTCTGGCTCATTAAATCCGAATCTGAGGTTCTCGTCCGTATAGCCAAGGTTTACAAGCGTTTTTGCCACGCCGACGCGCGCCTTCTTCTCGATCTCAGCTCGATTCGAAGCGATCTCACACCAGACGCCGAAGCGGTAATCAACTGAACCTGCACGAATATAGCCGGGACTACGATAATCGGTAATACCGCGATATCGCGTTTTGCACAAAGAATCAAGCTCTGCAAGTTCGCCAACGGATCTTCTCCAGATGTCCGAATCAGGAACTCCGCCGCCCGCGTTATTGAATTGAGGATCATAGTAGGGAGCAAACGCGGAAACCGCGTATGAAAATCGAGGAGCAGCTTCATCCATGAAGGCTTTCTGAAGGTTATCCGGCGGAACGCTCTCGAGCGGATTTCTGCCCGCATTTCCCAGTCGAAGTTTCGGCGAGTTCTTCGGCAGGGTCACGACCTGATTATCCATGTTCCCAAATCTTACACGAACGTTGTTTCCATCAACTCGCTCGACCGTCGCCTTGACCCATTCCTGGCCGAAGCAGAAGCACTGATAGCGAACCTCATCACCAACGGCCTGAGCGTAAACGCCCGCCGCACATGCTAGAAACACCCCAATAACCAGAGTCTTCATCTCAACCTTCCCCGTATATATTATTTTTCCAGAGAATAGTAGCACATAATTCCTGACTAAAATGCTGTTAACGAAGCAAATTGAGCAACTTTCACGATTTAAAGCTTGTTTTTACACGCGTTACGTGTCAATCTCCTTATGTCATTCCTTCTCTCGCGTTGACTTCAAGTCTTCGCGCTTCGTCTTTAACGGTTTTTGGATAAGTTTGAGAGCAGGCCATTTAAGTAAAAGTAGAAGCAAGCTCTCAATCGCGAGTATCCGAGAATCGGCCTTTTTGACCACAAAAAGATCACCGAGTCATCGCCGCTTCGTTAGATCCCTAACACGGGAAAGGTAAAACAAGATGAAACTATACGTTGGAAATCTGTCGTTCAATACGACAAACCAGGACCTCAACTCTCTTTTTGGCGCAGTCGGCACTGTCGAGTCGTCGAATATCATTGAAGATCGCGAAACCGGCCGCTCACGCGGTTTTGGCTTCGTCGAAATGTCTTCACAGGCAGAAGGCGAAGCTGCTATCAGCGAACTCAACGGCAAAGAAGTCGACGGACGCGCACTGAAAGTCAACGAAGCTAAACCGCAGGGCGACCGCGGTGGCAGCAGAGGCGGCGGTGGTGGTGGCGGTTACGGCGGCGGCGGCGGTCGTGGCGGATCACGCGGCGGAAGCGGCGGCGGTGGCGGTGGCTACGGCGGCGGCAATCGCTGGTAAGCACTTTGAATTCTGAGAATTCTGAAAGGCCTCGAGGTTATGCTTCGAGGCCTTTTGCTTTTGACGGCGCATTCTACTCAGCCTTCCGGGAGCAAATCGGCCTTGCACTACGATTAATTTTGATGATATACGTCATTTTATAATGAAGTTTGCAAAAGGACTCCTCAGTGATGACTCTCCCAGACCGGAAGAGGCTCGGTCTGCTAAAGATCCTTCGCCACAACCGCAGACGCCCTCGCCCGAGCGGCCCAAGCTTATCGAAGTAGAAAAAAGCCGTCTTTTTCAGACCGTTGAAGAGACCAAGGGAAGCTCTAGAAAGTACGTGGCGGCACTCGGCGGAGTAGCTATATTGGTGGCGGTGATCGGCGCCGGCGTATGGTATTTGAACCGTCCGGGAATCGGCGACAGTATTCGTGTAAACGCCGAAACGGAACTCGCCCTTCGCGACCATTTCGTCACCAAGGAAAAACGCGAAGTGACAAATGTCTCGTTCTATCAGTGCGATGGATTTTATTGGGCACGTGTCGGAGTCGTTACCCGGACCGACATCCCGAATCCGATCTATCAGATCGCCTCCTACAGGGCCCGCGTAACGGAAAACGGGGAAACTACCATGGCTGTCCCGATAGTTTCCCCGGCTGATGACATCCCATGCAGTTAATGGGCAGTTAATTGACGGCCCGCGAGCTTAACTCGGATTCACGGAACTTTACCTGCGAATACGCTTCCGACAGAGACATTTTGCAGCCGATCGATTCGAGGCTGATGGCGTCATCGCGTTCGTTGTAGATGCGATATATCCACTGCTTTGGGTTCTGGCGTGACCAATGTTCTATCCGCATTTCCTGCTCGTTAACGAGCAGACATTCTTTTAGTTTTGGGATCGCGAGAAATCCCTCGAGCTTTTCCGTTCTGTCTGTCGCTCGGGTGCTGGCTGAGAATATCTCGATCAGAACAGTAGGATTTACCAAAAGCTCTGAATTCTGGTCCGAGAACTCCGGTTCGCCTGTCACAACTACGACCGCAGGAAAACACACTGAATTCTCGCCGAATTTCACCCTCATGTCGTTTGAGTACAACTCATGATTTCCCCGCTGGATACGGCCGCCGATGGCGATGACAAAATTGGTGGCGATCACATTATGCCAGCGGTTTGAAGCCGGACGAGGATAGGTCTTCCCTTCGATCATTTCACTTTTCAAAACTGCTCGGGCGTCAGTCGGCTGAATGTTTTTTACGGGTGCCGTTGATGGCTTGAATGAGGTTGAATTCATGGTGCGGTAATACTCCTAAGTAAAATTGCGGACGGATTGGGAGACGAGCAAAAGTGATGGTGATTTTGCGCGAAGATAAATCTCTGTAAAAATAGTGTTGCATATCGAAACGACTTCCTTCAAGGGATTTCTTATGAATCTTGCCAAACTAGCCGACTTGACCGGCTCAACCATCGAATCCGGCGCTGCCAATATCGAGATCACCTCGACCGCCGGGCTCGATCTCGCCGGCGAGGGTGATATCACCTTTCTCGCGAACCCGAAATACACGCCGCAGATCGCTCAAACGAAAGCATCGGCGATCTTTCTCGCGGAAAATGTTTCGATCGAACGCGATGACATAGCAATACTTCGTGCGAAAGACCCGTACGTAGCATACACCCGCGCGATGCGACTGTTTTTCCCCGAGCCGGAGCTGCGGAAGTTTGTTCATGCGTCAGCGGTTATCGATCCGTCAGCAACTGTTGCGGAAGATGTCGAGATCCATGCAAATGCGGTGATCGGGGCGAATTGCAGGATCGCAAGCGGTGTGCGGATCATGCCGAATGCGACGATCTACGACGGGGTTTCGATCGGCGAAAATACAACGATCCATTCGGGCGTTTCGATCCGCGAAAACTGCGAGATCGGCCGCAACTGTATCATTCACAACAATTCGACGATAGGCTCGGACGGCTTCGGCTACGCAAAAGATGAGAACAAACACTGGCTAAAGATCCCGCAATCCGGCCGCGTTGTACTCGAAGACGATGTCGAGATCGGTGCCAACACAGCGATCGACTGTGCCTCAGTCGGCGAAACCCGCCTCAAACGCGGTGCCAAGATCGATAACCTAGTCCAGATCGGCCATTCCTGCACCATCGACGAAGACGCCCTGATCTGTGCTCAAACCGGCCTCGCGGGCAGTTCGCACATCGGCAAACGCGTGATCCTAACCGGCCAGGTCGGCATCGCCGGCCACCTAAAGATCGGCGACGATGCAGTATTGACCGCCAAATCCGCAACCTCGCATGATGTCGAACCGGGCAAGATAATGTCCGGAATTCCCGCCTTCGAAAACCGCGACTGGCTGCGTTCGACGGCTGCATTTAGAAAACTCGGCGAGTTTGCCGGTCGTCTGCGAAAACTCGAAAAACGAGTTTTCGAGTCAGAACCGCCTGCGTAAGCGGGCGGCAAAAAACGCCGAAGGGAATAATCCCAGCGAGATCGGTTATACATTGATTATGGAAAAAGAATTATCCGATGCCGGCTACAACATCACTCCACTCGACGCCGAGGCAATCGAACGCCTCGCTCAGGATCTAAACGAAGAGGAATATCGCATTCTGCTCAACCACGGCACCGAGCCAGCGTTTTGCGGAACGTTGCTCGACAACAAAATGGACGGTACATATGCATGCCGTTTGTGCGGTTTGCCGCTGTTTAGTTCGAGCCACAAATTCGAATCCGGAACAGGCTGGCCGTCATTCTATCGGCCGTTCGATAAGGATCACCTGACCAACATCGAAGACAACAGCTACGGCATGCGGCGAATCGAGATCCGCTGCTCAAGATGCGGCGGCCATCAAGGCCACGTCTTCCCCGACGGCCCACCGCCGACCGGACAGCGATATTGCTTGAACTCGGCCTCGCTTGAGTTTTTTGAAAATGGGGAAGAAATCCCACAGAAAAAGTGAAAGAGTTTAAAAGTGAAAAAGCTGGATGATGTCTCTCACCAGCTTTTTCACTTTTTGACCTATTTCACTCTTTCACTTTCTATCCTTAAAGCTGTCAAACAGCTCAGTATGACGGCTCGTGAGCGGGATAAGTCGTCCGCCGATGAACACGTATTTGATGTTTGTGCGGGGATCAAGAAGGTCTCCGTCGGCTACGACGACATTTGCCATCTTGCCAACCTCAATTGAGCCGAGCCTGTCATCGATGCCGAGGATCTGAGCCGGGTAAAGCGTTACCGCTTTCAAAGCTTCATCTTTTCCGAGGCCGTAGGCACCGGCGAGTCCTGCATGGTAAGGCAGATCGCGTGCTTCTGCACCCGTGTCTCCGGTCGAAATTGAGAATTTCACTCCCGCAGCCAGCATTTTTGAAGGAGCCTCGAACAAGTAATCGTACGGGTCATCCTGCTGAACGGGCAAGCCATAGATGTTGGTGTAAATGACCGCGATGTTGTTCTTTTTAAGCTCATCGGCGGCTTTCCACGCATCCTGCCCGCCGACGATGATGCCTTTCACCTTTGTGTCGGCCACAAACTTTGCGATCGCTCTGATGTCACGTTCGCGTTCGGCTGTGAAAACGATCGGTTTCTGCCCACGCACGTACGGGATCATCGCTTCTAAACGAAGTGATGTCGTCGGAGTCGGCAGTGATTTGTCCTTTTGATACGCTTCGACGACCTTGGCATACGCCTCGACTTCGCGAAAGGTCTTCTTAAGATCCTCAACCGCTTCATCTCGGCGACGGATCAGGTCGTTAAAATTAGCCTGCTGGCCGCCGCCGAATCCACCGCCGCCAAAACCGCCACCGCCGCCCGTTACTCGCGGGAAATTGATGACAAGGCTGTGAACGGGCACGACCGCCATGTCTTCCTGCCTGGCACCGTTAAGATTTATTACGGCCCCCTGGCCCGAGACAGTTCCACCCGTCGGATGGGACAACACCGTGGTGATGCCGTTAACTCGGGTGACATTAATATGTGACGAATGCGGATTGATGCCGGTTATCGCCTTGGCATTGGCGTTCATGGTGCCGACTTCCTGCACGTCCATCGTCGCGTTCGCACCTTGCGGGATCTCCGCAAGGCCCATGTTGGTCGATGCGTCGATCATGCCTGGAAACACCGAAAGCCCTTTGCCGTCGATCCTTTCCGCTCCTGATGGTATCGCCGCTCCGACGCCTACCGCCGTGATCTTGCCGTCTCGTATTACGACGGTCCCGTTTTCAATAACGGCTCCGGAAACGGTTACGATCCTGGCTCCGACTATCGCGAAAGTTCCTGCCCTTCCGATCTTGTTCTGCTGCGATGCATCGCTCTGAGCCGAGATGGCAATGCCGGAAACTAGGATCGCTGCCGCGAGGAATGCGAACTTTAGTGCGTTACTTATCTTTATCTGGTTCATCGTTCGTGTCCTCCGTCTTCGTCGCCATGGCTGTAATGACCGCGGTCGCGTTCGGTCGGCACACGCGGCTGCGTGCCGCCTGAGCCGGGTGCTCGATTCATCTCAAGCTTTTCGAGGTCAGCCTTCTCTTTCGCAAGCTGCTCCCTCATCGTCTTATCTTTCGCCCGGTCGAAGTAAACTTCGCCCTCGATGATCGTCATTTCACACAGCGATAGCGAACTGAAAGGATGTCCCGACCAGATAGCGATGTCGGCGTCTTTGCCAACGTCGATCGAACCAGTGCGGTTGTCGATCCCCAGCTGTATCGCGGGATTAAGCGTGATCATTCGCAGCGAATCCTGTTCCGGCACGCCGCCGTATTTCATCATTTTGGCCGCGTCGAGATTCAAGCGGCGAATTCTCTCCGCCGAGTCCGAGTTGATCGACACGTTAACGCCGTTCTTCCACAGGACGTAGCCCGTATAAGGGGTAGAATCGTACGCCTCGAGTTTGTAGCTCCAGCTGTCCGCGAATATCGAAACGCCCGCTCCATGCTTGGCGATCTCGGGAGCGATCTTGAAAGCTTCGAGGCCGTGCTGAAGCGTCCCGATCTTAAATCCGAATTCCTCGGCGATCCGCAGGATGTTCAAATGCTCGTCCGAGCGGTAACCGTGGCAGTGAACCTTACGTTTGCCTTCGAGGATCTCGACCATAGGCTGCAGTTCTTCGTCGATGCGGGGCTGGACGCGGGTCTTCTTTGCACGGAAATCATCCCAAGCCTGCTTGTATTCACGTGCTCGAATGAAGGCGTCACGAATGACTTCCATTGTTCCCATTCGGGTGCGCGGATATCGGGGCGTCTGCCCTGGCTGCGGCGTTGAGCTGGATCTTTTTACGTTTTCGCCAAGAGCGAATTTTATCCCCGGCGGTGCTCCTGCGACGGGAAACTCATTAACGGGACGGCCCCATTTGAATTTAACCGTCGTGCTCTGCCCTCCGATCGGATTTGCCGACCCGTGAAGTAACAAGGCTCCCGTGACGCCGCCAGCCAATGCTCGATAGATCGAGATGTCGCTCGGGTTGAGCATGTCATCGATCCGCGTCATCGAGGTCACTGCTAGCGAGCCTTCGTTGATGGCCGAGACCATCGCGTGCGAGTGAGCGTCGATGATGCCCGGTGTGACATATTTCCCGGTCGCATCGATCGTACGCACGCCGGAACCAGCGGTCAAGCCTTTGCCGATCCGGGCGATCTTGCCGTTCTGGACCAGTATGTCGGTTCCCTCGAGAGTGCCCTTCGTCGCCGTCATGACGGTCGCGTTCTTGATCAGAAGGTCGCCCTTCGACTGGCCGACGAGCAACGTCGGCGAGATCATGAGAAGCGAAACGATAGTTAGAAAAACTGTTGTCTTCCTCATTTTCTTTTTCCTATTAAAATTCAATAAAGACTATGGATTCCTGGTTCCGGTAAACGGGATATTGCCCTGCGGCGAATCGACCGTGCCGCTGACATTCGCTCCGGAAACCGCACCCTGAACTGTTATGTCGATGGAAGCTCCGCCAAACTGAACGGTTGCCGAGAAACTAAAGCCGTTCCCCGTAGCTCTCCCGTTCGAGATCGGCGACGTGCCAAGCTGCGAGACCATCGTGCCGGTTATCGCGGTTCCCTGCTGCTGCAAATTCAGCGTCGCGGGAAGCGGTTGTCCGGGAACGTCGATAGATATGGTGTACGTACCGCCGAAATTCGCCGCAGCAGGTGCCGCACCGCCCGGACCGCGGCCGCCAGGACCTGCAGGTCGCGGCTGCTCTTTCTGTTCGAACAGACGACCATCTACAAAAACGTGCGAAGCAAAACGGTCGCGGCCGAAAAGGTCACCTTTGACGACGACCAGATTCGCGATCTTACCTGCCTCGATGGAGCCAACGCGGTCGCTGACGCCGAGGATCTCGGCCGCTCCGAGCGTCATTGCCCGGATCGCCGCATCTCGCGAAAGCCCGCCCTCAACCGCCTTTCCGGCGCCTGAGAAATAGTCCGCGATCGAAGTCGCCCCGCCGGAGCTGAACGCAAACTTGATCCCGGCCTGTGCAAGGCGGCCCGGTCCTTTAGGCGTTTCTGCCCTAAATCTTAAGATGTCGAGCGTTTCCGGATCTGCATCAGGCGATGCGGCCGCGGTGCGTCTTGGGAAGTTAAGCGAAAGCAATACGGGAACGTTCTGAGCCTTGAGCCGATCGGTCAGTTTCCACGCTTCCTGCCCGCCCGCGATGATGCCGACCAGGTTGTACTCCTTCATGAAGTCAAGCGCGCGGTTGATCTCGAGTTCGCGGTTCGCGCTAAAGACCACAGGCATCTGGCGGTTGATCACAGGGAAGAGAGCTTCGAGCGACTTATCGGTCTCGGGGCGTCGCATCCCTTTCGGATCAGCGGCGTAAGCACGCTGCATTTCCTGTAAACGCTTGGCATCATTAAATATCTGCCGCAGTGCCGAGAATGTGCCAAGCAGCGAGCCGGGATAGGTTCCCGGGATGGTCACAAACGAGATGTGGTGGGCGAATGGTGCCTTGACCGTCATCGACGAAACGGAATTTCCGGCCAGATTGATCACCGCTGACTGCCCCGAGAAGATCCCCGTACGGCCCATCGAGAGTGCGGTCGTGAATCCGGCGTTCCGGTTGGCGTCAAATTGCGAGTCGCCGGCCCGGATCAGATCCAGAACGTCGACTTCGGGGCGAAAACCCGCCGGATAGTTCGAATTTGACCCCGATTGTGCCGCCGCCGCGGCCGCGGCTGCTGCCGCCTGGCCGCCTCCGCCGCCACCGCCGCCCGGTCCGCCGCCGCCTGGCCCAGCGGCCGGAGCAGGAACACCGAGGTTACTGGCAGCGTCGATAAATCCGGGGTAGATAGTCGAGCCGGCCGCATCAAAAACGGTCGCGTCCGCAGGCGGCGAGACGTTTGCCCCGACCGAATGGATCAGCCCGTCTCGAACTACGACCGTTCCTCTTTCGATGGTCGCCCCCGAAACCGTGACGATCCGAGCGTTCGTGATCGCGTAACTCTGTCCAGACACGGCGACGCTGAAAAACGTACAAATCGCCGCAAACGAAAGCATAAGAAGCTTTGATCTCATAACTTTTGAAGCTCAAACAGTAGTGCTTTTGGAATTGCTAATACGCAAGAGAATATATGAAAAGTTTCGAAGGGCAAAATGGGTTCGGCGGTAATCACTATTTCTTTACAAAAGCTTACATTCGCTAGGCACATGACCAAGAGGGCACGATAGACGCACTTTAAGTTCGAAGATCTTGCCTCCGGGAGAGGAGGTTTGTGCTGGAGCCACAGATTCGAGGAGTAATATCGCGGGGCAGAGTGCTCAGGTCACGGGGCAGAGTGCTCAGGTCACGGGGCAGAGTGCTCAGATTGCGGGACAGAGTGCTCAGGTCGCAGGGCAGAGTGCTCAGGTCGCGGGGCAGAGTGCTCAGGTTGCGGGGCAGAGTGCTCAGGTCGCGGGGCAGAGTGCTCAGGTCGCGGGGCAGAGTGCTCAGGTCGCGGGTCTAAGGCCACAGGTCACGGGGTTTTGACGACAATTCACGCTGATTTGGCTTCTACCGCCCCTTCTTTCGCGAGCAAGGAGCGTTTTCGCTCGACGCCCCAGCGATAACCGCTGAGTTTTCCGTCGCTCGCGACCACGCGGTGGCAAGGAATGACGACTGCGACGCGGTTTCTGGCACACGCTTGAGCAACCGCTCGCACTTTTTTCTTGTCGCCTAAGGCCTCGGCGACTTCGGAGTACGAACGAGTTTCGCCGTACGGGATCTTCCGCAGGAAATCCCAAACCTGAAGCTGAAACGCCGTCGCCTGGAGATCGAGCGGCAGAACGAGCCGCCGGTTTTTACCCGCGAGATACTGCAATATCGCATCGACCGCGTTCTTCAAGTCTTTGGCGTCCTCGGCGATCTCCGCGTTTGGAAATTCTTTTTGCAGTCCTTCAAACAATCCGTCGCCATCATCGCCAAAGGTCACGCTGCAAACACCGCGTTTTGTCCTCGCGACCAGCAGTTTTCCGAGCTCGCAATCGGCGATCGTGAAATTTATCTTCATTCCGACACCGCCTTTCTTATAGACCGCGGGCGTCATTCCCATGTTCTCGCCCGCCTTCTCGTACAAACGGCTGCTCGAACCAAAACCCGCGTCGTACATTGCATCGACGACCTCGCTGCCGCCTCTCAACTCTTCCTTAAACCGCTCCATTCTCTTTGCCTCCGCATATTTTTTCGGGCTTACGCCAATTATTTCCTTAAAACTTCGCTGCAGATGGAACGAACTGACCCCGAGCCCTTCGGCGAGGCGGTCGAGCGTGATAAATTCGTCGCCTTCGATCATCTCGCACGCTCGGATGATCTTCGCCGTCTGCGGATCGACCGCATCGACCTCACGCGGCCGACAACGCTTGCACGCACGAAAGCCGCGGCCTTCCGCGATCTCGGGCGAGCCGTAAAAATCGACGTTCTCACGCTTCGGCAGCCGTGCTCGGCACGACGGTTTGCAGTAAATGCCCGTGGTCTTCACGCCCAGCACAAACGCGCCGTCAAATCGCTGATCGTTCGTAGTGACCGCTCGCCAATAAAGTTCTGTTTCCATCGTCAATAAGCTTATCGCCCTCTCACGGCTCAATTCTATCCGTTATTTGCGGTAGAATTTTAACCATGGACAGGATCGATCAAATTTGTTGCAAAAGCCCGCGCGTCAGCAAGGGCGAAACGCGAACGCTCGTAGAGATCGTCCTTGCTTACGTACAGAAACTAGCAAACGCATCGCTGTGAACACACCTCAACAGCAAAAGATCGTACTATTTGACGGAGTCTGCAATTTCTGCAACGGCTCGGTCAACTTCATTATTCGCAACGATCCTGATAAGAAGTTCAAGTTCGCGGCTTTGCAGTCGGAAGTTGGGACGGAGCAGAAAGAAAAGTTTGGGATCGGAGACGATGTTGACTCCGTGGTACTGATCGAGGATGGAGAAGCGTACATGCATTCGACCGCCGCACTAAAGATCGCCCGCGGGCTCGGCGGCATCTGGTCGCTCGCGTACGTATTCATCATCGTCCCCGCGTTCATTCGTGACGCCGCGTACAAACTTTTCGCCGCCAACCGCTACAAGATCTTCGGCCGCCAGGACGCCTGCATGCTCCCGACGCCGGATGTGAGAGAAAGATTTATTGCAGAAGCCCGCACGAAGTAAGGGCTCCGATTGCGAAGAGTCGAGATTTATCTAAACAGAGCACTTACTTCGTGCGTGCTTCTGCACAAAAACTATTATGAAAGCTATCTGGAACAATACAACGATCGCCGAAAGCAACGACACCGTCGTCGTCGAAGGAAATCACTACTTCCCCGCCGACTCGATCAACAAACAATATTTCGCCCCGTCCGAGACCAACACAGTCTGCGGCTGGAAAGGCACGGCGAGCTATTACAGCATCGTCGTAAACGGCGAAACAAACAAAGACGCCGCTTGGTATTACCCGGAAACCAAACCCGATGCGAAGAACATCGAAGGATATGTAGCGTTTTGGAAAGGCGTTAAGGTAACTGCGGAGTAACCCGAATCTCCTCGAAAATTATGAGTGGAAGAACAGAGAGAGTTATTGGCACAACAGAAGAAGCGATCGCGAAAGCCGAAAAGGAGCTCAATTTTCGCTTTCCGCCGTCGTTTCGTGCGTGGTTGCTTGAAAACAATGGCTTGCAAGTGGACGGTGTAGATTCGATTTACCCGGTTTTTGATGAACGTGATCCGCGTAAAACCTGGGATTCGATTGTTAGAAATTACAAAGAAGGAAGCTGGGCCCAATGGATCGCCAATTTTGAAGATTACGGCGACGAATTTAACTTCGACCATTTGCTTCCTTTCGCCGAAGTCGGGACCGGTGACTGTTATTGTTTCGATTACAGTCGCGAACTGGAGGGAGGAGAAACACCTGTGGTTGTGTGGTTACATGAGTCTGGTGAAACGGAAAGCCGGGCCGAGACTTTTGCCGACTTCCTCGCAAAAGCAAAACTGGGCGAATACGATGATGACTAAGGCGTTCGACCGATCCTGCTAATCCTTTGTTCCTATGGCCTTTTCCCTCGAAACCCTCGAATACGCCAAGCTCCTCGAGCTTGTCAGCCGTCACGCCCAGACTCCGATGGGCGTCGAGCGGTTTGCCGATCTGCGGCCGATCGAGGCTCGGGCCGAGCTGGACGATGCTCTGAAGGCGATCGCAGAGACCATCCACCTAAACGAAGAGAAACAGATAACGTGGTCTTTCAGCGGGCTTGAAGACCCGACCGCAGCGGTTGCGATCCTGCGGATCAAAAACACGGCGCTCGAACCGAATTTGCTGCTTGAGATCTCACGAACCTGTACGCAGGCCCTATTCGCCCGCTCGGCTATCCAGCCGGAAAAGGATTCGGCACCGACGCTGTGGCAGATAGTTGAGAATATCCCGCCGACACTGCTCGGAGCGATCGACCAGATCAATAAAAAGCTGCTCCCAGGCGGCGAGATCGACGATTCGGCTTCGCCGGAGCTGGCAAAACTGCGACGTGAGATCAACGCCCAGCGTTCACGCCTGACTAAATCGCTCGAAGCCGCAATGCGTGCCGCCGGAACGGCGATCCAGGACGAGATCGTCACGATGCGAAACGACCGTTTCGTCATCCCCGTCAAAACCGATTTCCGCGGCAAGGTCACCGGCGTCGCCCACGGCTTCTCATCCAGTGGCTCGACCGTCTTCGTCGAACCCCTCGAAGCGATCGAGGCCAACAACGAACTCCAAAATCTCAAAGGCAAAGAAGAACGCGAGATCGCGAGGATATTGTTTTCTCTTACCGAATCGCTCCGCGAACAACTCCCCGCAATCGAAATGGCCGTCGATGCGGTGGCCGAACTTGATTTCATCAAAGCGAAAGTAGAATTCGCGAGAAAATTCCGTGCCGTCGTGCCACTAATCGCCGACAACGAAACACTCGATTTGGTCGACGCACGGCATCCCTTGCTCGAAGAGAACCTGAAACGCGGGTCGGTACCACCTGCGGTAGCGGGTGGGGATTTCCGCACCCCGCGGGATGCAACATCAGCGAGTTCAAAGGCCCCACCCGCTATCGCAGGTGGTACTGACATCGTGCCGTCATCCTTCAGTCTAACCAGAGTGAACGCGATCATGATCATCTCCGGCGCCAACGCGGGTGGTAAGACCGTCGTCTTAAAAACCGCCGGCCTGCTCAGCCTGATGGCGATCTCGGGCTTGCCGGTTCCGGCGAAAGAAGCGAAAGTTCCCTTCTACCGCTCCGTCCTCGCCGACATCGGCGACCATCAATCGCTGTCAGCAAATCTCTCGACATTCTCATCCCACATGTCGAACATCGCCTCAATGATCCGCGAATGCCGCCCGCCCTCGCTCGTGCTGCTCGACGAAGCCGGAACCGGCACCGACCCCGAAGAAGGCTCGGCCCTCGGCGTCGCGATCGTCGATCACTTTCGAAATAAGGGCGCCCACGTCATCGCCTCGACCCACTATCGCGGCCTGAAGATATACGCCGCAAACGACGAAAACATCATCAACGCCTCGGTCGAATTCGACGAGAAAACGCTGCAGCCGACATACAAACTGCTCCTCGGCCTTGCGGGAGCTTCCAGCGGCATCGAGATCGCCCGCCGTTTTGGCATCGATCAACAGGTAATCGACGCGGCTCGCGAAAACCTCGACGTTTCAGCCCAGGAAGCAGAACAATACCTCAGAAAACTCCAAAACGAGACCAAGATCGCCACCGACCTCCGCATCGCTCTCGAAGAAGAGCGGGAAGCCGTCGCCATGAAATACGCCGGCCTCGAAGTCGAAGCCGTCAAAAAAGAAAAGGCTCGACAAAAGGAGTTCGAGAGCCAGCTCGCCGCCACCATCGACGATTTCGACCGCCAGTCCAAAGCCTTCATCAAAACGCTCGAAGACAAGGCCCTAAGAAACCGTCTGGAGAAAGAACGCCTTTCGCGTAAAGCCGAAATGAACCGGGCGGTGTTACGCAGGTCAGAACCGCCTGCGTCGGCGGGCGGCAAGTCTCGTGATAGCTACGGGCGTTCAGGACAAACAAACGCGCCGCCCGCTCACGCAAGCGGTTCTGACTTTGCCGTCGGCTCCAAAGTCATCACTAGCTTCGGAAACATCGGCACTATCGAACGCCTCGACAAAGAAGTCGCAGAGATCCTCGTCGGCGGCATGCGGCTAAGAGAAAAGATCGCCGACCTCCGCCCGGCAGGCGAGCCCGAAGTCCAAAGTCCAAAGTCCAAAGCCCCCATAGCCCAGACGACCTGGGACCTAGGACTTGAAACTTTGGACCAGATCTCCGAACTCAACCTCATCGGCAAAACCACCGCCGACGCCGAATACGAACTCGACCGCTTCATCGACGAAGCCTACATGGCCCGCACCCCCCGCGTCCGCATCATCCACGGCTTCGGCACCGGCGCCCTAAAAAACTACGTCCACCACTTTCTAAAAACCAGCGACCTAGTCGAACGCCACGAATTCGCCCCCTCATCGCAAGGCGGAAACGGTGCTACAATAGCGGAACTGAAACTGTAGTCAAAGTCGTCCGAGGAAGCCGCGGTTGCCGCGGGATTTCAATCAGGGCATTTCCAGAGTCGATTCGGTAAGTATGGCGTTACAAGAACCCCGAATTATTCCCATTAGGGGATTGAGAAATTACGAGGGATTATGTGGACAATCAAAGCTCATAAAATTTCTCCGTGACGAGTGGAATATTCGATTTTTGTTTTCATGAAAGCTTTCATTTTACTTGCGCAGATTCTTTTCTTTACGACAAATATCCTTGCTCAGGCGGATCCCGTCGCCGAAGTCATCGATGATTTTTCGGTTATCGAATGTGATGAAATGCTCGCCCGGATTGACAACTTTGACATTGTTTTACGCAATAACCCTACAAAGAATGGCGTTGCGATCGTGTCGGGTTCCAAGGATCACCTAATTAATAAGCTCTACCTCGAAATTCGCTTCTCTTCCGGTACCGGAAGACCGGGTACAGGTTCACCGCCGATACCATTAATTCGCGGGGATGAAAGGGGCGAGGCCAGGCTAAAGTTTTTGATGTTTCCGCGCGATAGGCCAATTCCCAAATCGAAAACATGGAACCTAACGATTCCTGATGGTGTGGAACCCTTCTTTTTTCACACGGATGCAGATGGCATCTGTTCTTATCGCACCGTGTACAAATATATAGGTGAGCTGGCAAACGCCAACCCACGACTTCGAGTTAACGCCGTATTCTCGCGGGAATCCAGGCCGCAATTTCAAAAGGCAGTAAGCGAGCTCAAGTCGAAGTTCAGCAAATCGACTGTAGGTCGAATTCGTTTTTTTAGGCAGCGGTCGGATTATCCATTCTCGGACACTAACTCGGTTGATTTTTGGCTTCTACCTTAGCGATGGGTGCGAGACTCATGCTCTACCCCCAATACTTCATCGACGACCTGAAGAACCGTGCCGACTTGGTGCGGATAATACAGCCGTATGCTCAGGATCTGAAGAAGAAAGGGGCGAACTGGATGGCTTGTTGTCCGTTTCATCAGGAGAAATCGCCTTCGTTTTCGGTCAATCCTTCTAAAGGGTTTTATAAGTGTTTTGGCTGCGGCAAAGGCGGGACGGCTTTTAATTTCATCATGGAGATGGAAGGGCTGAATTTCCCCGAGGCTGTCAAACGCGTGGCCGAGATCAGCGGTGTGATGCTGCCCGAGCCGGTCGATGATGTCGATTACGAGCGGAACAAGAAGAAACGCGAGGAAACAAAAAAGCTCTCCGAGCAGATCGTCGAGCTTAATCAGATAGCGGTCGAGTTTTGGGAGGAAGCACTACAGGGGAAAAGTGGAAAAGCGAAAGAGGCGAAAAGGTATTTGGAGCAACGCGGTATTTCCGAAGAGATCCAAAAACAGTTCCGCATCGGCTATTCGCCTGACAAATGGGACGGTCTGCTTAATCTGCTCCGCGAAAAAAAGATTGACGAAAAGCTGATCGAGCAGAGCGGGCTGGTTTCGGTAAATGAAGAAAAAGAGAGAGTTTACGACAGATTTAGAAACCGGCTGATGTTCCCTGTTCTCGATGTGAACGGGAAACCCGTGGCTTTCGGAGCGAGGGCTTTGAGCCCGGACGACCAGCCGAAATATCTTAACTCACCCGAAACCGCCGCATACGTCAAAAGCGAGCATCTTTACGGCCTGTTTCAGGCAAAGGACGACATCCGTCGCAAAAAATTCGCGATCATTGTCGAGGGTTATCTCGACCTCATCGCCCTCGCCCAATTTGGTGTAACAAACGTCGCGGCGAGCCTCGGAACAGCGTTTACTGACCAGCAGGCGAAGCTGCTCGGGCGTTTTGCAAAGGCAGTCGTCATTAACTACGACGGCGATGCCGCCGGAAAAAAGGCCGCGAGGCGTGCGATCGAGCATCTTTTGCCGCAGGAATTCGACATCAAGGTCCTCGTCCTGCCTGACGGCAAGGATCCCGACGACTTCATTCGCGAAAACGGGCTGGCCGCCTACAACGAAAGTCGCGGAAGGGCGACGCCGTTTCTCCGCTTCGCTCTCGATGCGTCGGTCGAGGGCCGTAACCTCAATAATGCCAAGCAGAAAGCTGAGGCTATCGAGGAATTTCTTCCGGTGATATCGGCGATCCGCAACAACATCCAGCGGCGCGAGAGCTTTGATCAGGCGATGGCGTTTTACCATATCGAAGACGCGGGGCTTCGTCGCGAGCTCTGGTCGACGCTGAAAACCGTTTCGCACGAAACGACCGAGTACGTCACTCAGCGGATCTCGAAAGCTGCAAGGGCAAAGATCACGCTCGCCGAACGCCGCTTGCTCGAGCTCCTCGTGCATGATACCGACCTGCGAGAGATCGTTCTGCCGCAACTCGAACCGAGCGATTTTGAGAATCTAGCGAGCGGCGAACTATTTCACGCATTCATCGAGATCCACAATCGCGGGGGCGAAATAACCGCCGAAACCCTAATGGAAACGGTCGGGGACGACGAGAACGCTCTTGACCTCGCTCAGCAAATACTTAGCACACCTCCGCGTCGGGCGAAGGAAGAAGTGCTCGACCAGGTGCTTCATGATGCGGAAAATTGTGTATTTTCGTTGCGAAATATGGCGATCTCAAACCGCATAATCGAGATCAGCCGCGAAGCTTCGCTCGCCGAACAGACCGGCGACGCCGAGCTCTTTAACCAACTCACCTATGAACAGCTCGAACTCGAAAAAATTCGCCGCGATTTGCAGCGTCGTGTTGTCGAATTGTGATATACTTACGCTTTTAAATCCGCCCCGCCGGACTGAAACCTTACGGGCGCCTAAAACGTTATTAACTATATAGCGAACAACGATTTAGGTTGTGATCTAATCAAAACGCATTTATATCGATATGGCTGATTACGACGAAAAAGAAGACTTAATGGATCGCCTGATGGCTCTCGGCAGGCGAAAGAAGGGGTTGAGCCTCGACCAACTCCACCGGGAACTCCCGGAGAATATGTTGTCGCCCGACGACATCGAGGATGTTTTGGAGCGCCTTGAGGGTGCAAATATCTCGGTTGCCGAAACTGACGCCCAGTTATTGGAACGTGCGTCGAGTCTGGCTCTCGACGACGAGGAAGAAGAAAAAGAAGAGACTGACGAGGAAGATCTGGATCTAGATCTCTCGGCCGGTGTTCTCGACAAATCTAACGACCCCGTACGGCTTTACCTGCGCGAAATGGGTGTCGTGCCGCTGCTCAACCGCGAAGGCGAAGTTACGATCGCAAAGCGCATCGAGCGGGGCCAGATAAAAACTCACAAAGCGATATCGCGTTCTCCGATCGCGGTCGAGCGTCTGCTCAAGATCGGCGACGACCTTGCCGCCGGAAAGGCGAGCATTCGCGAGACCGTCGTTTTCAGCGAACAGGCCGAGATCTCGATAGAAGAAGATAAGGCAGAAGAGTACCTTCGCTGGACACTCGAAGGCCTCGAGAGCATCCGGCAGAACTTCCAGCCGGTGCTCAAGTCATGGGTCGCCCTGCTGGCTGAGCAAGAAAAATCTGGTGGTAAGAAGACCAAGAAACTCCTGACGCTGAAGCGCAAGACCGCACGGCTTCGGCTTGATATCGCGACCGAGATCAAGCATCTCAACCTGACCGAGCGCTCACGCCAGGTTCTGATCGCAGCGATCCGAAAGGTGGTCGAGGATATTCGCAAACACGAGCGAAATATCAACAAATGGAAAGAACGGCTCGATGCCAAACCTGCAGCTCCTGAAAAGAAAGAGCTGAATCAGAAGATCGCTGACGCAAAAGCAGCGATCGCCGAGATCGAGGCCCGCTATCACATGCAGGCGGTTGAGATCAAACGATCTTACCAGACGATATCGGTCGGTGAATTTGACACGAACAAGGCGAAACGAGAGTTGGTCGAAGCCAACCTGCGTCTCGTCGTTTCGATCGCGAAGAAATACACCAACCGCGGTTTGCAGTTCCTCGATCTGATCCAGGAAGGCAACATCGGCCTGATGAAGGCCGTAGACAAATTCGAGTGGCGTCGCGGATACAAATTCTCGACCTACGCAACGTGGTGGATCCGACAGGCGATCACGCGTGCTATCGCCGATCAGGCTCGCACGATTCGCATCCCGGTTCACATGATCGAGACGATCAACAAGCTGATCCGCACCTCGCGTCTGCTTGTTCAGGAACTCGGCCGCGAACCAACGAGCGAAGAGATCGCAAAGCGGATGGACATTCCGGTTTCGAAGGTCCGCAAGGTCCTTAAGATCGCTCAGGAACCGATCTCTCTCGAAACACCGATCGGCGAGGAAGAGGATTCGCATCTGGGGGATTTTATCGAGGACAAGTCGATACTAAACCCAGCAGAATCAGTTACTTTCTCTAACTTACGTGAGATAACTGATGAAGTTTTGGCGACTCTCACCCCCCGTGAGGAAAAGGTCATCAAAATGCGTTTCGGCCTCGGCAACACGGGCTCGGAACACACCCTCGAAGAGGTCGGCCAGCACTTTGCCGTTACTCGTGAACGTATCCGTCAGATCGAAGCAAAAGCTCTGAGAAAGCTGCGTCACCCGTCGCGTTCGCGTCGGTTGAAGGCATTTTTAGAAGGTAAGTAAGCCTTTTAACCACCAAAGTCCACGAAACAACACGAACCAAGACCGTCATCGGCAATTCGTGTTGTTTCGTGTTTTTCGGGGTTCTGATTTTTCTAGTATGGCGGCATCACCAATGTCAAAAACATTCGCACTGCCGCTTCTCCTTTCCATCTTTCTCCTCGTACCGTCTTTCGATACTGCCCTAAAATATGGCGGATCGATAGGTGTTCTAGCCTACTTTGTTCTAGGAACTGCTGCTGTTTTTATCGGGTACCGTTTCCTTTTGCCGTTGTTTTTATCAAGCGTGTCGGCTCGCACCGCTGACTATTTCGCGATCGCGACGTTCGTCGGTCTGGCCGCGATCGCTCTTTACACTTATCCAATAGTAAACTCCCGTCCCGGCCTGGTTGGCACCGATGCTGACGACGCACTGATAACAGCCGCGACGGAATTCTTGAACGGTCGATATCCTTATCGGCTGACCACATATCTCGGCAACCTGATCTCGCCGATGCCTGGAGCTGTGCTGCTCGCGATGCCGTTTGTCGTCGTTGGCCTGATCCAATTGCAGAATGTCGTTTGGTTAGCGGCATTCTATCTGGTCTATCGCCGTTTCGAAGGAAGCAGCACCGCGGCTCTGGGACTGGTCTGGGTCATTCTAGTCATGTCCCCAACGGTTATGCAGAACGTTGTGACGGGCGGCGACTACACGGCAAACACGATCTACGTCGTCGTCGCGATGTGGCTGCTCGCTCCTTCTCTAGCCGATCCAAATTCTCCGGCATGGAAACGCATCCTGCCCGCCATCCTTCTCGGCATCGGCCTGTCGTCGCGGTCAACATTTATTCTGTTAATGCCGCTGTTTCTATCGTTGCTCATTCAGATAGCGGACTGGAAACAGGGTATCAAGTATCTTTCGATCTCTGGCGTAGTTTTTTTGGCGGTTACGCTCCCCTTTTGGGTGTACGATCCTGCCGCTTTTGCCCCTCTTCACGTTCAGTCGGATAAACTAAAAGCCGTCGAAGACACGCTGCCGTATGCAAGTGTTTTAATTCCAGGAACGACGCTTTTGCTCTCGATCGTTTTGTCGCTACAAACGATGAGATCCGATCTTTTTAGGTTCTTCCTAAACTGCGCGATCGTGCAGATCTACGTCCTCCTGCTGACCGCAGTTGTCTACTCCGTAAAACAAGGCCAGCTTGACCTCTACATTGGGCAGGCAGGATATGGTATTTTTACATTGTTTTTCGGAGCGACCGCGATCTGGATGAAGATGAACCGCAAGGCTCGAAATTCGGGACAGAACCATGAATTAGTCACCTAGGATTTTCCTTTGCGTTTCTTGGCGACCTTTGCGTTCTTTGCGTTAAAACCATTTTCTAAAACGCAAAGGTCGCAAAGAAGACGCAAAGCTAAAAAACAACCTTTTGACCAACATTATAAAACTTCTACGCCCGCATCAGTGGATAAAGAATTTCTTTGTCTTTATTCCTGCTTTCTTTGCGGGGAAGATCGGATTGCTGGTCGCCGATCATCGGCTGGCCGTGGCTTTCGCGTCGTTTTGTTTAGCAGCAAGTGCGGTTTACGTTTTCAATGACCTCTTCGATCTAGAAAAAGACAAACTCCACGAAGTTAAACGCAATCGGCCGCTCGCGATCGGAAGCGTTTCTCGAAGCACCGCCGTCCTTCTAATGTTACTCCTTTGTGGGGCGGCGATCAGCTCGGCTTTTTTGGTGAACCTTGAATTTCTGGCGGTCATCGGCGGTTATTTCGCGGTACAGATCCTCTATTGCCTGATACTCAAGCATATTTCTATCATAGACATTTCGGTTATCGCGGTCGGGTTTGTGCTGCGGGTCCTTGCCGGCGGTGTCGCGGTGGGGGTTCCAGTTTCGAAATGGCTGATCCTGATGACGTTTTTGCTGGCGTGCTGTCTCGCATTAGGGAAACGCCGGGACGATCTTCTGCTCGATGTCGACAAATCGGCACTTAGGCCGTCTCTCGGAGGTTATACACTTCCCTTTATCGACAACTGCCTGATCGTCCTCGCCGGCACGACGATCGTTTGCTACATCATGTATACGGTCTCAGAGGACGTCGTCACGCGGCTGAGGTCCGACAATGTTTATCTAACGTCGATCTTTGTCATCATTGGCCTACTCAGGTTCCTGCAGATCGCGATGGTCGAGCAAAAAAGCGGCTCACCGACGCTGATACTGCTCAAGGACACGATGATCCAGGCAATGATCGGACTCTGGCTCGTCGCATTTGCAGTGATTCTCTATGCGTCGTAGAACCGTAACAAATTGGGGAAATTACCCAATCGTGGAAGCTGCTTTCACCGAGACGTCGCGACAGAGCGAGATCGCCGCATTGATCGGGGGTTCTGACGAAATAACCATACGCGGAAACGGCCGCTCATATGGCGACGCCTCGCTGGGCGACAATATTCTTTCGACACTTCGCCTCAACAAGTTCCTCGATCTCGACCTCGAAAAAGGCGAGATCGAATGTGAGAGCGGGGTACTTTTCTCAGATATTCTCGACGTCATCGTGCCAAGGGGCTTTTTTCTGCCCGTGACGCCGGGAACCAAATTCATAACCGTTGGCGGTGCTATCGGTGCCGACGTTCACGGGAAAAATCACCACAAGGAAGGCGGTTTCGCGTCGCATGTTATTAGTTTTGATCTAGTGGATGAAACCGGCGTAGTCCGACGTTGTTCCCCGAACGAGAACGCCGCTCTTTTCTGGCAAACCTGCGGAGGAATGGGCTTAACAGGCCTGATCCTGAGGGCAAGGTTTCGTTTGCAGCCTATCGAAACCGCATTTATCGATCAGAACTCGATAAAATCGGCGAACATTGATGCGGTAATGAAGCAGTTTGCCGATAACTCGAGTTCTACTTACTCCGTTGCCTGGCTCGACTGTACCGCTCGCGGGAAAAGTTTAGGACGCTCGATACTTCAGCTTGGCGAACATACCAAGTTGGCCGATCTTCCGAGACAATATTCGGCCGACCCGCTTAGGCTGCCGCCGAAAAGCGGTCCGTCGATACCGTTCAACGCACCGGCCTTCGCACTAAATCCCCTCACGATAAAGTCCTTTAATACACTATATTTCAATCGCCAACTGTCCGAGCGAAAGACGTCGATAGTTCATTTCGATCCCTTTTTCTATCCTCTCGACGGCATTCGCGACTGGAACAGGCTTTACGGCAGGAATGGTTTCGTCCAGTATCAATTCGTTCTCCCGCTCGACAAAAGTGAGGGCGTCGTAGAGATCCTCGAAAAGATATCTCGGTCCGGCGAAGGCTCGCCGCTCGCGGTCCTGAAGCTTTTTGGCAAGCCGCACCCAAACTCGTTTATGAGCTTTCCGATGGAAGGCTTCACGCTCGCTCTCGATTTCAAGGTCAACGAAAAGGTTTTCGGACTGCTAGACGAACTTGATGAGATCGTGATGAAAAACAACGGCCGTATCTATCTGGCCAAAGACGCACGTATGAAGCCCAACGTCTTTCAGCGCGGTTACAACGACATCGTGCCTTCAGGGCGTTTTACGTCAGCACAGGCAAAAAGGCTCAGAAACACTAGCTGAGAAAGCAGTTATCAGTTGTTAGTTTATAGTTGTTAGTTATGGCAAAAACTCTACTTCTTCTTGGAGGTCGTTCGGATATCGGGCTGGCGTGTGCTCACGAATTCGCGGCTCAAGGCTTTGACATCATTCTGGCGGCCCGGTCGGCGGAGGAGCTTCAAACATCGGTTAAGGACATTGAGATCCGCCATGGAGTAAAGGCATTCGCCGCGGAGTTCGATGCCGAAGATACTGCAGCTCACTGCGATTTCTACACGTCTCTTACGGCCAAACCTGACGTAGTGCTTTATTCGATCGGCTCGCTCGGTGATCAGAAGGTTTCCGAAAACAACTGGTCCGAGGCAGAAAAGGTCATCTCGTCAAACTACACAGGCGCGGTCTCGATTGTCTCCATTGTCGCCAACGACCTCGAATCGCGGAACGAAGGCACGATCATCGGCATCTCGTCCGTCGCCGGCGAACGCGGGCGACAGAGCAATTACATCTATGGCTCGGCAAAGGCTGGCTTTACAACGTTTCTCGCGGGACTACGCCATCGCCTCGCAAAAACGAAAGTAAACGTGATAACCGTTAAACCCGGGTTCGTCGAGACAAAAATGACAGCGGAGATGGAGCTTCCGAAACCACTCACGGCAAGCCCCGAACGCGTCGCCAAAGCGGTTTATAAAGCTTATCTCTCACGAAAGCACACGTTATACTCGCTCGGAATATGGCGACAAATAATGTTCGTGGTACGGTCGGTTCCGGAACAGATCTTTCTTAAAACAAAACTTTAAGTGGAAGATCTAAAAGCTTCTTCGCTAACAGCTAACAGCTAGTCTTCTTTCCCAGCCGAATGAGCTAAAAATTTTGCCTCCTCCAGATTCGCAACTAATCCGTCCAACTGTTTCTCATAGATCTCATCGAGGATCTTCTTGAACTCTCGGCCCGGCGTCATTCCTAATTCAATCAGGTGACGACCCATCAAGATCGGATCGGGCGCCTTTTTCTCGACCTGCAGCTCGCGCACCTTCTCGATAAACCACTCCTGAGCTTCCGAGCCAAAGATCGCTTTGCTCTTGTCCCACTCCGGATAGCGGCCAAGACTGTCGGCTTTGGCGACTCGGTAGAGCAGGTCGGGCTCGACTTTGCGGGCGAGCCGACGGAATGCTCCGTCGCCAACGGGGTTTTTCGTTTTGTAGTATTCGCCGGGCTTTAGGTGATAGCGAACGAGTTGGATGATCTGCTCGCGCACGTCAAAACCGTCGAGCGTGAATATCCCCAGCTTATTCAAAAACGAGATGGTCGGCTCGACTCCGGCCTCATCGTGGCCGCGAGAACGAATTCTCCCGTCGACGAATTCGGTAGTCGGTGGCTTTCCCAGGTCGTGGCAAAGTGCTCCGAGCATGACGGCGACCTTTCGCGGATGATCTAGATCGTCGATAAGCATCCGCGCCTCGTCGACGACCATCATCGTATGAACGTCGACATCGCCCTCAGGATGCCACTCAGGCTCCTGCGGAACGCCGACAAGGGCTTCGATCTCAGGAAATAGCTGCCGGAAAACGCCGAATTCGTAAAGTAGCTTGAGCCCGATCGAAGGCTGCCGTGCGAGAAGCAGAAGCTTTTCGAGCTCACCCCAAATACGCTCTTTCGGCAGATCCGTGACGTCGCTATTCTTGCAGACTTCGATCGTTTCCGTGTCAACTGAGAACTCGAACCTCGCGGCAAACTGGGCCGCCCGCAGCACGCGCAAACTATCCTCACCGAAAGTCTCACGCGAAACCAATTTCAACACCTTCCGGTCGATATCGCTGCGGCCGTTAAAAGGATCGACGACCTCGCCCGTTATCGCATCTTTTAGGATCGCGTTTACCGTAAAATCACGCCGCGAGCACGCCTCTTCGAAAGACATCGATGGATCGCCTTCAACGACGAATCCACGATGGCCCGCGCCCGATTTCCGTTCCCGCCGAGGCAAGCTGACGTCGAGATCGTTGCCGATCTTGTAAACCGCAAACGACTCGCCGACCGCATTTACATCGCCAAATCTCGCCACGATCTCTCGCAGCCTCTCGGGTTCGACAGCGTAGACCTCAACGTCCCAATCCTTCGGCTCGACGCCCATCAGTTCGTCGCGAACGCATCCGCCGTTCAGCATCGCCCTGCCGCCAGCCTCAGCAACCGCCCTTGTAAAGCTCAAAACCTTTTCCGGTACCGTTATCACGTCAAACAGGATAGCAATTCACCACGAGCAACCAGAAACGGTTTGCATATGAACCGATCAATTTTGTAACTAAGGCCGCTGGCGATTTGATTTTCATCGAAAAATAAGCGAACTTCGGAAAGGCGTTATCGACCGGGTCGAGAGCGCCGATTTGCTTTTCTGCGATGAGAGGCGGCCGGATCGCCACTCAATTATGGGAAACGAGACATCTAGTAAGTTCAGCCTCAGAAACTGGTTGATGAAGGGAACAAAGCCGACTGCGGACCCTTCTGAACCCGTGAAACACGAGCATCAGAAACATTCCTGGTGGAAGGTGATGTGTCTTACAGGCGTCGATTATTTCTCGACTCTCGGTTACCAGCCAGGTATCGCTTTCCTCGCCGCGGGTGCTCTTGCCCCTTTTGCGACCTTCGTGCTCGTCATTCTTACGCTCTTTGGGGCGTTGCCTATGTACAAGCGGGTGGCTGAAGACAGCCCGCACGGCGACGGCTCGATCTCGATGCTGGAGAATCTGCTCTCTCGCTGGAAGGGCAAGATGTTCGTCCTCGTCCTGCTCGGTTTCGTAGCTACCAGCTTCATCATCACGATCACTCTGTCGGCCGCCGACGCGACCGCTCATATCGTCGAAAACCCGTTGTTCGAGCATTACCTGCCGTTCATGCATCATCCGGTGCTGATCACGCTGGTGCTGATCACGCTACTTGGCATGGTCTTTCTCCGCGGGTTTAACGAGGCGATCGGTATAGCGGTCGGGATCGTGGTCATCTTTTTGTTGCTGACCTCCGTCACGATCGTGCGTGGTTTGTATGAGCTGATCTTTGTTGATGCGGGGGCTTTTCAGAATTGGCAGAATGCGGTTTGGGCTCACCCGGACGTATCGGGCAGCCTGCTTTGGCTGGCACTTGCATCGCTCTGGGTGTTTCCAAAACTCGCCCTCGGCCTTTCCGGCTTTGAGACTGGCGTCGTCGTTATGCCGCTCATTAAGAGCGATGAAGAAACGGCGGCGAAAGAATCCTCCCAGCCTCCAATCGCCAATACCGAAAACCCACATATCGATGACTCAGCCGAGATCCCCGGGCGAATTCGCAACGGCAAGAAGCTGCTAAGTGGTGCTGCGATAATCATGAGTTTCATGCTCGTCGGCAGTAGTATCGTTACCTCGATGCTAATTCCCGCCGAGGCGTTTCAGCCGGGTGGTCAGGCCTATGGACGTGCCGTTTCATATCTTGCCCATAAGATGCTAGGCGGCGTTTTCGGAACTATCTATGACGTCTCGACGATCATGATCCTGTGGTTTGCCGGAGCGTCGGCGATGGCGGGATTGCTCAACATCGTTCCGCGCTATCTGCCGCGATACGGCATGGCCCCGAATTGGGCACGTGCAGTGCGGCCGCTCGTACTTGTGTTCACGGGCATCTGCTTTATCGTCACGATCGCCTTTGGAGCGAGCGTCGTCGCTCAGGGCGGTGCTTATGCTACCGGCGTTCTCGCTCTGATGACATCCGCGGCGATCGCCGTCGCTATCGCGTCGCGCCGCCGGGGCGAAAAGCGGTGGGTACTCTACGCTTTGATCACGCTGATCTTCATTTATACGACTCTCGTCAATATCGTAGAACAGCCGAGCGGACTTCAGATCGCGACACTCTTTATCCTGGCGATCATTTTTGCCTCATTTGTATCACGAGCCCTCAGAACAACCGAGCTTCGTATCAATAAGATCGAGTTCGACGAAACCGCGATGGCGTTTCTGGAAGATATCGACGATGGCGAGATCCGTATCGTAACCAACCGTCGTGAAACAGGTGACGTGACCGAATACCGCTTCAAGGAACACGAGAAACGCGTCGATAACCACATTCCGGCCAGTGATCCGATCATATTTTTCGAGGTTGAGATCGGCGACGCATCTGAGTTTGCCGGCAAACTCGAAGTCTCCGGCGTCGACATCGACGGATACCGAATCCTGCGAGCCAAAGCCCCGGCCGTGCCGAACGCGATAGCCGGATTGCTGCTGTATCTCCGCGACAAAACCAACAAGATCCCGCATGTTTACTTCGGCTGGAGCGAAGGAAACCCGATCCACTATCTGATCCGTTACATACTCTTCGGTGAGGGCGATACGGCTCCGGTCACCCGCGAGATCCTTCGTCAAGCCGAGCCCGACGCCGAATTTCGCCCAAGCGTCCACGTCGGCGGCTAACCCCAGCTATATTTCAACCTGTTCTCCCAACTCAACGACCCGATTCGGCGGAATTCCAAAGTAGGCGGTCGCACTCCTCGCGTTCTTTGTGAGCAGCCCAAACAGCCGCTCACGCCAGCGTGCCATTCCGGGATATTTGCGCGTCGCGATTATCGTCTCACGCCCGAGGAAGTACGTAATGTCGCAGCGACGCAGTATCAGGCCTGGACGGCTCAGTTTTTCAAGCTCTCGCGGGATGTTCGGGTCTTCCATATAGCCGTAGTAGATCTTTACGCGCCAGAAGCCATTGCCGAGCCGTTCGAGCTTTTCGCGTTCATCTTCGCGCACGTATGGGATCGGACGCGTTTTGACCGTTACGAACAACACCTGCTCGTGAAGCACCTTGTTGTGCTCCAAATTATGAAGCATAGCCGGCGGTGTCCGTGAGGCGTTGCCGTTCATAAAGACGGCAAGCCCCGGAACCCGCATCGGCTTATCGCGTTCGAGTTTTTCCAAGAATTCCTCGAGCGGTTCTGTCTCCTCCGTCACGCGGCGTTGTAGAATACTCCGGCCCTTCTTCCAAGTGACCATCACTGTGAAAATGAGTGCTGCGAGTCCGAGCGGAAACCAACCACCGTCAAGGATCTTGATAGCGTTCGCTCCAAAGAACGCAAGATCAATGATCAAAAATGCCCCACAAAGAGCTGCCGTTGGCAAGAATCCCCAGTTCCAGCGTTCCCGTGCGACAAAGTAGAACAAGATCGTCGTGATGACCATCGTCGATGTCACCGCGATACCGTATGCCGACGCAAGCCTGCTTGAGCTGCCAAAGCCGATGACGATCGCGATACAGCCCACCATGATCGCCCAATTCACGCCGGGAAGATATATCTGTCCAAATTCGCGGCTCGAAGTGTGCTGGATCTTCACGCGCGGCAGGAATCCAAGCTGAACCGCCTGCATCGTCAGCGAAAATGCACCTGAGATCAGAGCTTGTGAAGCAATGACGGCCGCAGATGTCGCGAGCACGATCATCGGATACAAGGCCCACGACGGGGCAAGGCGGTAGAATGGATTCTCGGCCATCGCCGGGTTCTCAAGCAGCAGTGCCCCCTGGCCAAAATAATTGAGGAGAAGTCCCGGAAGGGCCACGAAAAACCACGCCAAACGGATCGGTTTTTTTCCAAAATGTCCCATATCCGCATAGAGTGCCTCTCCGCCTGTTACCACCAGAAACACGGAACCAAGGATCACGAACCCGTGCCAGCCGTTCTCAATAAAGAAATTTACACCGTACAGCGGATTGGCCGCCGATAGCACGGACGGGGACTGAACGATCTGTGCGATACCGAGCACTGCCAGCACAGTGAACCAGATCAGCGTTACCGGTCCGAACACCCGTCCCACACGAGCCGTTCCCCGGCTCTGAAACATAAATAATCCAACAAGGATCGCTATGGTAACCGGAACAACGAACGGTGTCATCGCCGGTGTCGCGACGGTCAATCCCTCGACCGCACCGAGGATCGAGATCGCTGGAGTTAGAACACCGTCACCGTAAAGCAAAGCCGCACCGAAGATGCCCAAAGCGATCAGGACCCGCTTCTCTGTTTTGCCCGAGGGCTTGATCGGCGTCGCCAAAGCGGCCAAGGACAGGATCCCGCCTTCGCCGTGATTGTCGGCTCGCAGAACGAAAACCAGATACTTTATCGAAACGACGATGATAAGCGACCAGAAGATCAGCGATAGAACGCCCAGGATGTTTCCGGGCGTCACCGCGATAGCATGCGGGCCATGAAAGCATTCACGCAGAGCATAAAGCGGAGAAGTGCCGATATCGCCATACACCACGCCGAGGGCGGCGAGCGATAAAAATGCTAGATACTTGCCGCTCGGACTCTCTTTTGGTTTTTCTACGTCGGCATACGTTGAATGTATGTCTTCGACAGTTTCAGTTGTTGTCATATAGTTGAGGCTTCTCGATAGACGGTGTCTCACGCCGACGCATACGCCGGCGGTCGATGACATCCATCAGGTGAGATCCCAGAAGTAATAAAGGAATGGTTAAGATACAAAGAATGGTCGCCGCGACGTCTATTTCGGGAATCGCCGGAAAAGCCGCGTGGATAGCCGCAAGCAAAAGTCCGGCGACCGGAGCTGCCACGCCGCAGGCGAACAGCAACACTTGCGAGACAACCAGAACGCGATCGCTCAGCTTTTCTCGCTTATCGTTACGTTGCCTGTCTTTCGCGGCGTGTGTTGATAGGATCGCAGCCATACGAGTCCAAGACTAGCTGGCTGTATATAATTTGGGGGTAAATCTTATATAAAGATTTTATAAAGACTATTCCGGCTCACAAAAAAAGCGATAGCCGATCCACGGCTCGGTGCGGATGTAACGCGGTTTTGAGGGGTCTTTCTCGATCTTTTTTCTTATCTGGCCAACAAAAACACGCAGATATTCCGTCTGTTCCGTAGAGTTGCCGCCCCAGATCGCGGAAAGCAGCGTGCGGTGCGTGACAACCTTGCCGCGGTTTCGAAACAGGAAAACGAGCATGTCAAACTCCTTTGGCGTCAGATGAACCGCAGCACCTGCGACCGTTATCTCATGGGTCGCCATATCGATAACGAAATCTCCGTCGGCCAGACGTTCCAGGTCGTCCGCCGCCTTCGATTCCGGTGACCGTCGCAATGCAGCCCTGACACGGGCGAGCAGCTCATCGATCCCAAACGGTTTAGTGATATAGTCGTCCGCTCCAGCGTCGAGCGCTTCGACCTTCGTCTGCTCTTCGCCCTTGACCGAAAGCACTATGATCGGGAGGTCGGACACTTTTCGCACCTCACGGCAAAATTCGATCCCGTTCAGTTCAGGCATCTGCAAGTCTGTAATGATCAGATCAGGATGCCAATCTCGAAATGTGTCGAGAGCTGATATCCCGTCAGCCGCCGTTCTAACGTCATATTTGTGCGCGGTCAGGCTGTGTCGCAGGACACGGGTTATCTGCGATTCGTCATCAACCACCAAGACTTTTTGAAATTCACTCATTCTCTGCTTTCCCTGGAAACTTGATCACAAATGTCGTCCCCAGACCATCAGGGCCGTCCGCGATGGTGATCGACCCGCCCTGCGATTCAACGATCCCCTTTGAAATGGCGAGGCCGAGGCCTAGGCCTTCGGAACGATCGCCTTCGATCCGAACAAACTTCTCGAAAACCCTGTCTCGCAGCTCAGGAGCAATGCCTCTTCCCTGGTCTGAGATCTCTATGCAATGACCGCTTTGATCTGCACTCGCGGTTATCGTTATCGTTGAACCTGCGGGCGAATAGTTTGCGGCATTCTGCACGAGATTATAGATCACCTCGGCAACCGCACGGCCGTCGGCATGGATGGGCGGAAGATCTTTTTGAATATTGATGCCCAGATGATGTCCGGCGAGAACTTTCTCGGCCCGCTCGAGGGCGATCGAGATTATTTCCTCGACATTTGTGTCTGACCGACTGGCCTCGGCCGAACCGGCTTCCACCCTCGCGAGCTGTACCATGCTCTCGATAAATCCGTTCAAACGGTCAGTTTCCTCGTTGATGACATCAAGAAAATCGGTCCTGCCGGAACTATCCAGTTCGATGGTTCGATGCCCGCCTTCGCTGTCGAGCAAAGTTGTGACCGCAGCCTTGATCGAGGTCAGCGGCGTGCGCAGATCGTGCGTTACGGCGTCGAGAACGGCCGATTTCAGCTTTTCGCTCTGCTTTAGGGCCTCTGCCTCGGTCGCTTTCTCAAACGCCGCCTGAAGCTCAGCATAAAGCTGTTCTGCCTCTACCGCTCGGCGACGCACATTTGCGGAAAGCTCTCCGGCCACGATCGCCGTTATCGTAAATGCGGCCCACGCGATCAGATTCTGCGGATCGGCTATATGCCAGGTGCCATACGGCGGCAAAAAGAAGTAATTGAAGATGAGCATCGCCGCAAACGAGGCGACCAAAGCCGGATTTCGACCAAAAAAAGTAGCGGAAGACAGCACGATCACCAGAAAGATCATCGCGACCGTCGTAGCATTGACCGCATCCCGAAGCGCGAAGAGAGCGGCAGCCGTCAGCCCGATCGCCCCTAGCGAAAATGCAAAACGCAATGATCTGGAAGTCACCAGGTCGTCAACCCGCATATTCAATGATTCTATGCCTAAATCGCCGCTCTAACTACTCTTCGCAAAGCACTATAAAGATTTAACATGCTATCCGGAATATTCCGGTGGTATTCTATGGAATAAATCTTCGGAGGCAGGTGGTCATGCGGCATCTAGTCATTCTTTGTCCCTTGGTCTTATTTTTCAGCGTTACGACCATCGCTCAGATCGCGATCCCGTCGCCAACGCCAACGCCAAGGCCTGGTTCGCGGCAGGCAAATGTTCACCCCATCGTTGCCGATAACGACAGTTTTGATCGCATGCGCTCGATCGAGATGATAACGAACAGAAACTCGCCCATCGCCCACCCGATGCTCGACCCCAAAAAAGGCATCTATCGCCGCCCTTCTAAAGAAGAGACAGCTTCGCTCGCCGTCGCGGAACCGCTGCTAGTAAAGCACGCCGAGCTGCTGAGAGATAAGAACGCGGGCATCGTAAAGCTCAACGCCGATTCGTCTTGCGTGTCAGACGTTGACGTCGTCGTCGCTACCGAAAAGTGCATCCCGTTCAAAATGCCGGGAGCAGGGATCGCCTATTCTTTCAGGACCGAAAGCTACCGCCTGCCGCGTCTCGCCGACCTGATACTGCACGACGGCATTTTCAAAACAGGCGGGGCCTTTCAGCAGGTGATAATGGCGGATCTGGGAGACCTACCGCTTGAGGCTGTAACGCTCGGCACCAACGGACTTAAGTTTCTGACAGACCTAAAACCGGTAAGCGACAGCAACGAATTCACGAAATTTGAGCAGGAGATCGTTAGCGGGATCAAGAAAGACGGCTTTTTCTACCGCAAAGGCCAGCTTGCTAAGGAGAACACGACCTACGTCCTTCGCTCCATCGCCTACCGCGGCAAATACATGCGCTCTGTCGAAGGCGTCGACTACGACGAACTAGAATTCGACCGCCGCCGCGATACGATCGTCGCCTTCCGCGTCGTCGAAAAAGACCCCGCCGGAAACATGACCATCCTCTGGAAACGCCTGAAAGACGCGGAGTCACCGGTGTTGAAGATCGTAAAGTGAAAATTCATGCCAAGGTCGTTTTGTAAGCTAATTCTACTCACCTTTGCATTTATCGCTCTCGTCACCGATCGCTCTACGGCTCAATCGGCAGACGCGGGCGGGAAACTCACGATTTACGGGATGATGACGCAAGTTGGCATAGTTGCGAAGCGTGAGTTCCTTGATGGGCAGCGTCGTGTCTATAAGACGATCTACTATGCCGCTCCGCAACACACCGGTAGCCCTACGGGTCCTTATTTTGAGAAGGATCTCCAGGCTCGGTCGGTCGTCGTGAATTTTTACGACGAATTCAGCTGTGTGGTCCGGGAGGAGAGAAGCGAGCCTCCCGGTCGGCTCGCATCGACTATCGAAAGGAAATGCGTATTCGGGACGGCGATCCCCGAGCAAACGATCTATAGAAATCACCGCGGCATTCGCGAACGGCAAACCACAAAGACAGGCACTTTACATTTCAGTTCAGACGGAAAAAAGGTCGTCGCGATGAATGCTTCACTGCCGCAGAAGACAGACCTCGTAAACGGCTGGGGCAGAAAAGAGGGCGGAATGGCTATAGGCATCGCCGTGAATCAACCCAAAGGCCGCCAACAGGAGCTGACAATTTATCAAACGACAAAAAACATCGATAGATCATCCGATAAGACAATTTGGATTTCCCCTCTCGAATACGAACTGACACACAGCTCGGGACGCGTGATCCCGTACCGCGGCACTCTTAACAACAGAGGTCAGAAGATTCCGAATGTAGAAAACTGTCCGGGAATGTATGCCATCAGTGCACCGCGTCCTGGAACTGCCCAATCTGGTGGCCCGATTGCCCTGATGGACCATTACGACCCGCTTCCCATAGGCGAATACCGATTCAAAATGAAACTCTGCGTCAGCGGAGCCTCACAGCCCCTAGTATCCAACATGATAACTTTTGAGGTGATCGACTAGCTCAGTCTTTCTTGCAGATAAGCTTTTAGTCCTTCGATCGCCACTCGCTCCTGCTCCCATGTGTCGCGATCACGCACGGTAACGGCATTGTCTTCCAATGATTCATGATCGACCGTGACGCAGAACGGCGTGCCGATCTCGTCCTGGCGGGCGTATAGTTTGCCGATGCCGCCGGTATCGTCGTAGACGGCTCGCATCGAGGGTTGGAGGTCGCGTCTTAGCTTTTTGGCTAGTGTGACGATGCCTTCGTTGTTCTTGGCGAGCGGCAGGACTGCAACCTTGATGGGGGCGAGTGAAGGCTTGAGTTTGAGGATGACTCGGACCTCGCCTTTGTCATTCGTTCGCTCTTCGTACGCTTCCATCAAGACGGCCAGCAACGTGCGGTTGACGCCGATCGATGGTTCGATACAGTAAGGATAAAACCTCTCGTTGGTCTGCGGATCAAAGTACGAAAGGTCCTCGGTCGTATCGGAATTGATACGCTTCCCGTCCTCGCCCTCGGGCTTTTTCGAATGGACGCGCAGGTCATAATCCGTACGGTTCGCGATGCCAAGCAGTTCATCGAACTGCTTGTCTTCGTCCTCGCGGTCAGGGAAAAATCTATACAGAAAATCTACCGTCCGGTCTGAATAGTGTGCGAGTTCCTCTTTCGACTGCTCGTAATGAACGACGTTTTCGCTCGATATCCCAAGCGTTCCGAGCCACGCATCATACGCGTCGATCCACTCCTGATGGATCCGCGGAGCATCCTCAGGCCGGCAAAAATACTCGACCTCCATCTGCTCGAATTCACGCGTGCGAAAGATAAAATTCCCAGGCGTCACCTCGTTCCTGAACGCCTTCCCGACCTGTGCGATACCAAACGGCAATTTTCGCCGCGAAGTGTCGAGAACATTCTTAAAATTAATAAAGATCCCCTGCGCCGTCTCCGGCCGCAGATATGCCAACGCCATCGGATCGTCATCGCCCGAAACCGCACCGATCGTCGTACGAAACATCAGGTTAAACGGCCGTGATTCGGTCAGGTTCGTCGAACCGCAGTTCGAACAAACGAGTTTCCCGTCCGCATTTCGGTCCAATTTGTCCTCACGCAGACGCGTCTTGCAGTCGCGACAGTCCGCCAGCGGATCGCTAAACGTCGTCTCGTGCCCCGAATATTTCCACACCAAACGGTTCTGGATTATCGAAGAATCAAGTCCCTCGATATCGTCTCGCTCATAAACGACCCAGTCCCACCAGGCCTTCTTGATATTGTTCGCCAGCTCCACGCCCAACGGCCCATAATCCCACGACGACCCCAGCCCGCCATAAATATCCGAAGCCGGAAAAACAAACCCCCGCCGCTTAGCCAGCGACACAATGGTTTCAATATTCGGTGCAGTCATAAATTTCTTAGATACCTTCGGGTAAAACGCATTTCAACCCGAAATATTGCTCGAAAGGAAGAAAATCGCGATCGTTGTGTAACAACTCGTAGTTGTGGATGATACAACACGTCGCGATTAGCGTATCGATGGTCTTTCTAATTGTTATTCCTTTCTTACGAAGCTCGATATAGTTTTTCGCAGCGCCCAACGCTATACGGTAACCACCTATGACCGTAAAATCGAGCCGGGCGAATAATTGAACGGTTTCGTCAAAAACCTTTGGATCATTACAGCCTTGCAAAACCTCGGCAAGCACCAGATCGCCAATAACAACTCGCTTCACGCCGAGGATTTCATCGAGCTTCAAGGTATGCGGAGTCTCAAGCTCGCGAATGTAATCGATCCAGACGCTCGAATCGACAAATATCATTTATCGAGCCTCATTTCCTCAAGATCACCTTCCCACTGGAACTTGCCTTTCAATTTTCGCAATTCTCCCTGCCGCCGCAGACGAAGCAACTCTTCGAGGGCCAACTCGACAACCTCCTTCTTGGTCTTTAGCCCAGTGATCTTTAATGTTTCATTCATCAATTTGTCATTTATTTCTATATTAGTTCGCATAGTAAACCTCGCTGAATCGACCAGGATCATTAATCAAGCCTCATCGCCTCGAGATCGCCTTCCCACTGAACCTTCCCCCGAAGCTTTCTTAGACCTTCCTGCTTTTTCAGCCGCAGCAGTGTCCGAAGAGCCTCATCAACCACCTCACGCTTGGTCTTCAGACCCGTGATCTTCAAGGTTTCCTTCATCAATTCGTCGTTGATCTCAATATTCGTACGCATGATGTGTATAACCTCGCCATTTCATACACATCATAACAACCGCCGCCGACACTGTCAAAATCCGTTCGTCGAAGCAAGCAACCATAAAATAGCCGCTCTGCAATCTACGCATTTTGCGTCATTTTGTGCGTTTTTGTACATTCCGTGCGGAATAGCATTCCATTTTTAGTTCGGTTCGGTTAGTATGCCGAATATGGAACGTTGTGCCGTGTGTAAATGCAGTTCGAATCTTTCGGTTAAGCTTCCCGCCTTCGCGCCTGACAAAAAGCTAGCGTTTGTCGAGCGTGTGTGGGGGCTGCTGATCGAGAGCCGGTTTGGGCCTGACCGCGAATACGAATTGCTCGTCAACATGAGCCCCGATCCACGTCCGGACGATTGTACTTTCTACGAAAAAACGCCGTTCGGTATTTTCCCCTCCTACGCATACGACTACCTGCCGGATGCGCTGATAAGCCAGATCGCGACTGACTTTGTTGCGAGGCACGGCATCGAGCAATTCCTGCCCGTGGTCCGCGTCGCAGCCGCCGCCCGCGGCTCACCGAGAACACTTGCCGCCGCTCTCTAACCTTTTTTACCTTTTGACTTGATCTTTGAAAATTTGTGACGCGGAACGAACCTGTTCCGAGCTGCGGGTTAAATCTCCTCAAGAAGATGTCTGAAAAGTCGATTTTGGGCGGTGAAACCGCCAGAGAATCTAGCCAGACGTGAAACGTCTGGAAAGTTGGTGCTGCGATTCCCGCACTGAAGGTGCGGCAGACGCGCCCGTAAACACTAGCTCTTTCGCCCTTTCAGGGCGACATGTGTCGACGCGAAATTTCCAGACGTTCCACGTCTGGCTACGATCTTTAGCCGCTCCACGGCCAATAAAGGAGACATTCCAGACATCCTCCAATCAAAATTCAAATCCTCCCTTAAGCTCAACAGTTTTGTTGGCTGATGCTTCGGTCATGAAGGAAGTTCGGAGCCGCGTTCCTTCAATACAACCACATGTAGAAGGAACCGATGTAGCGAGAAGCGCGTCGGAGCCCGAAACGCCGGTACCAACTTCGGTTCCGGGTTCAACTCTCAGACCTCGGGTTCAGCACAAAAGCATAAGCGCGTCGGAGGTAAAAATTCTAGATAGCACCGGTTAACTCGGCAGCCCACAGAACGTCCGGACAACTCGATACAGTGGATCCGCCGAATTGGACAAGCCCGGACTTTCAGCTTTTGAAAGGCGAAAAGCGCGTCGGAGTTTGTAGGACACAACGGAAAGAAGGCTGCCGGAGATCGCTCTCTGACAGCCTTCCTTTGTTCGTCCTTATTAGGGGGCGAGCTTGGTTTAGTTTACGACGGGCAGGGACGCTCCCGGCGGGACGATCCAGATCTCGTAGGTCGTCTTGAGCCGCTGGCTTCCGCGAACGATCTGTATTCGTCTCGGGTCAAAGCCTCGCGTCTGAACCATGTAATCGAGTGCTCGTTTCGACAGGCGGTCGTATGTGTTTACTCGCGTGCTCTGTCGGTCGGTACCCGGATAGATGATGATGTAGAGCTGAGCGTCAGGCGTGTTCTGAGCCTGGATCACACAGTTGTCAAAGCGGGCTTTGTCATCATCCGGAGCCTTTGCTTCGAACTCGTCGCAGCGGAATGGCTTCGGCTGTTCGACAACAGGGATCGGCGTTACTTCGGTCGGAACCGAAATGACCTGACGGCAGCGGCTGTCATAGACGTCGTCATTGACGTCAAGTTCAGCGTTGATCGTCTTGCCGCCGAGTCCGGTCGAATCGACCGTTATAGACGGCGTTCCGAGCCCGTTGGTAACACGGCCATTCGAAACCTTCCACGCGTATCGCAGCGGGATCGGGGCAGTTCCCTGATTGATGGCGGCAAAGGTGACAAAATCGCCTTCGGAGATGCGATCAGGGCCGTCCAGAGTAAATCGATACGGGCATGGCGTTGAGATCGTCTCGCGAACGATCTTCAGACAGATGCAGTTCTTTCGATCTTTGACAATTTCAACCCGGTCGCGCCAAACCTTGCCGTCCGGACCACCAACTTCGACGGTGTAGATGCCCGGAGCAAGATAGAAATCCGCACCCGTTCCGACACCACTTTCACCGACGTATTTGCCGTCAACCTTTACCGGGTACGACGTTTCCGTCGTTTTCACGTTGAGCGTGCCCATTCCCTTGGGACGCTTCTTGGTCGTATCGTTTGCAAAAGTCGTCGCGATCCCGAGCGTCAGGACGAGCCCGATCACAAATAAAAAGTTGTACCTGTTTACTCGCATTTTAATTCCTCTGTCAGCCGCTCGGCGGCACAAAATATGTGGCGAGACACGTGGACGCCGCCCAGCGGCGCCCACGGTCATTCTAGCCTATTCTTCTTCTTTTTCCTCGCTCTTTTCGCCCTTCTTGCCATACTTGCGGCGAGCAGCGAGTCCGATCGATGCCAGGCCCGTGCCAAACAGCAGGATGGTCATCGGCTCAGGAACCGGCTCAGGTGGCGGAGGTGTCGGCGTGGGGGGCGGCGGCGTAGGCGTCGTCGTCGGGGTCGGGGTCGGGGTCGGCGTAGTCGGCGGAGTCGGCGTCGGCGTTTCACCCGGCACGGTTTGCGTCGGCGTCGGCGTGTCCTTCTTACGCTTGATCAGGATAAAGGCGATCGGAATAGCGGCGAGGCCGAGCAGTGCCCATTTCGGGAAGCTACGCCTCGTCACGACCTCTTCTTCGCAATCGCAGACATCGTCTGTGACGATCTCGGTCTTTGTTTCCGTGATCACACGTCCGTCCTGCGGCAGCGGAGCCTTTTTCCTCTTATCGTCCTCATCATCCCCCATCACGAAAACCAGGTCGTCGACGGTGCGAATTCGAGAGAAAGATGTGGAGTTCGCACTGCCCGGAGCCGGATTGACGATCGTTACGACCTGATCAAATCGGATCGGCCCGGCATCGACACGTGAAAAACACGAGAGGATCGATGCGATGCAGATGGCTGCGAGTAATCCTTTATATTTATTGATGTTCATGTCCTTTACCTGACTAAACAGTGATCTACGGCAAAAACGAAAAAACGTTTTCACAGCTTAGTTGGCACTCGCTGACGAATTTGGGATTATTTGGGGCTGAGTCGAAACTATAGCAAATTCGGACGGCAAAATCACGCATTTGCAAGCATTTCGACAATATATGACCTCAAATTCGGCCGTTTCTATCTAAATTCAAGGGGAAGAAATGGTTAATCCGCCCTTCTCTCCAGAATTTATGGGATTTTTTCAAATATTTTTTATCCCGCCGGACAAAAGAAATACCGGCTACCACAAAATAGTGGTAACCGGTACGTATTTCCGAAAGTTTCTTCGGAGTCAGCGCAAGTCGATCAAAGATCTCTATTCTCCGTCGCCCGCGCCTTTGGCTTTTTCTTCAGCAAGGATCGCCTTTCTAGAGAGCTTTACCTTGTTGCCTTCTTTGCCGATGCACTTGACGAGTATTTGCTGGCCTTCCTTCAGTTCGTCTCGAACGTCTTTAACGCGGCGATCCGAGATCTCAGAGATGTGGAGCAAACCGTCGAGGCCCGGCATGATCTCAACAAAGGCACCGAAATCGACGATCCGCGAAACCGTGCCGAGATACGTCTCACCGATCTCAGCCTCAGCCGTGATCGCTCGGATCCGGGCGATCGCTGCCTGGGCCGCTTCGCCGTCGTTGGTCGCGATCATGATCGTGCCGCTGTCGTCGATATCGATCTTGGCACCCGTTTCCTCGGTGATCGAACGAATAACACTGCCGCCTTTACCGATAACGTCACGGATCTTATCCGGATGGATCTGGATCGTGATAATGCGCGGAGCAAATTCCGACAGTTCCTCACGCGGCTCGGCGAGGGCTTTCGACATGATCTCGAGGATATGCATGCGGCCCTTCTTCGCCTGTTCAAGAGCTTCCTGCAGGATCATGGCATTGATGCCGCCGACCTTGATGTCCATCTGGAGAGCGGTAATACCGTCTTCGGTACCGGTCACCTTGAAATCCATGTCGCCGTAATGATCTTCAGCTCCGGCAATGTCAGAGAGGATCGCGTAACGATTGCCTTCCATCACCAGGCCCATCGCCACTCCGGCGACTGGCTTCTTGATAGGCACACCGGCATCCATGAGGCTCAAAATACCGCCGCAAACCGATGCCATCGACGACGAACCGTTCGATTCGGTGATATCCGAGACGATGCGGATGGTATATGGAAAATCCGCATCGTCCGGCAGAACCGATTGGATCGCGCGACGGGCAAGATTACCGTGGCCCGTTTCGCGCCGCGATGTCGAACCAAAACGGCCCGTTTCGCCAACCGAATATGGCGGGAAATTATAATGCAGCATAAACCGGCGATCGATAGTTCCCTTTTCAAGGTCATCCATGAACTGCCCGTCTACCTTTGTACCGAGCGTTGTGGTAACGATCGCCTGCGTTTCGCCGCGAGTGAACAGTGCCGAGCCGTGAACACGAGGAAGCCAACCAACCTCGCACGAGATCGGACGGATCTCAGAGAACCGGCGGCCATCCGGACGACGCTTATTAAGAAGCATGTCTTCGCGGAAGATCTTTTCCTTGAGCAGGCCAAAAGCCTTGCCTGCCGTAGCACGTGCACCGGGATCGTCTTCCGGATAGCTCTCGACGACCTCTTTTTTCAGAGCATCAAGCCCGGCATAGACCTCGATCTTTTCACGCCCGGTCGAATCAAGAGCGGCTCGAAGCTTGTCCGTCCAGGTCTTCTCGACATCGGCAACGATGCCCTTATCGAGTTCAGGAACGACGAATTCACGCTTTTTAATGTTGAGAGCCTTTCCAAGTTCTTTCTGCCAAAGGCAAAGCCGCTTGATCTCGCGATGGGCAAGCATCAGAGCCTCGACCATGATCTTTTCGTCGACCTCATTCGCCTCGCATTCGACCATGCAGATGGCTTCTTCGGTACCGGCAACGATCAGATTCAGCGCGGATTCGCGGCGTTCGTCGTAGGTCGGATTGATAATGTATTTGCCATCGATCAAACCGATTCGGACACCGGCAATCGGGTTATCAAACGGAATGTCCGAAAGATAAAGTGCACACGATGCTCCGGTCAGGGCTATGACATCCGGATCGTTATCCATATCGGCCGAAATCACCGAAGCAACGATCTGAGTCTCAAACCGGTAACCGTCAGCAAAAAGCGGCCGCACGGGGCGGTCGATCAAACGGCAGGTAAGAATCTCCTTTTCCGAAGGCCGGCCTTCGCGGCGGAAGTAGTTGCCGGGAATACGTCCGGCGGCAAAGCTGTTTTCACGGTATTCGACCGTGAGCGGAAAAAAGTCGAGCCCTTCGCGGGCGGTACGAGCGGAAACAGCCGCAACGAGCAGCATCGTATCTCCGTATCTAATTACGACCGAACCGTCGGCCTGTTTGGCAACCTTTCCGGTTTCCACGATCAGCTCTTGATTCCCGAGCTTGATCGATTCATTCAAATATTTTTTTGGCATGATTATCCTCTAAAAAACAAAGACGAAAGAGCGTGCCGTGAAGCTCTTTCGTCTTTGATACAACGATTAATTGTTATGCCGACCTTCCTTCGCCCACCGGCATCTTATGCTGTCACGTTCAGCAGCCGCGGACAAATTCTTCGCAAAGATCGATTTAGTTACGGCCCGAAGAAGCCGGTGATGTTAACGGCGGAGGCCGAGTTTCTTGATTATCTCGTGATACTCTTCGATGTTTCGACGCTTGAGATAGTCAAGCAGCTTCCTTCGACGCGAGACCAATTGAAGCAAGCCTCTGCGCGAATTGTTGTCTTTCTTGTGGATCTTGAAATGAGCAGTGAGCTCGGTAATACGCTGCGACAGCAACGCGATCTGAACCTGCGACGATCCCGTATCCGAGCCGTGCGTTTTATAGTCCGTAACGATTTGTTCTTTTACTTCTTTAACTGTAGCCATTTATTTACTTGCTTTTATCAGCCTCTCCTGTTGCTTGCAGTAACTCCGCGTACAAGCGCGGTAACCACAAATAATATCGAACAACTATTGCTAATTGTTGCTATCAAACTAACATATTCAAACGGTAAGGGCAATCGAGAGTCGAGCTTGAAGGTCGTGCCATTCCGATCGCTAGATCTCGTACTTAAACTCCTCCATGAACTTCGTCGAAAAGTTCCCCTTTCTGAAGTTTTCGTCCGCCATGATCTTTTGATGAAGCGGGATCGTTGTCTTGATGCCCTCGACAACCATCATGTTGAGGGCCCGCTGCATTCGGGCGATGGCGAGCTCGCGGTTGCGGGCGTGGACGATGAGTTTCGCGATCATCGAATCATAATAAGGCGGCACAACATAACCCGGATAAACCGCCGTATCGACCCGAACTCCAGGACCGCCGGGAATATTGAACGCCGTGATCCTGCCGGGGCTAGGCGTAAACTTGACCGGATCCTCGGCATTTATGCGGCACTCGATCGAGTGGCCGACGATCTGCACTTCGTCCTGCGTATAGACAAGGTCCTCGCCGGTAGCGATGCGGATCTGATTTCGCACGATGTCGGCAAGCGTGACCATCTCGGTCACCGGATGCTCGACCTGAATGCGGGTGTTCATTTCCATGAAATAGAAACTATCATCCTCGTCGAGCAAAAATTCGAAAGTTCCCGCACTCGAATATCCGATCTCCTGACACGCCTTGACCGCTACTGCCCCCATCTGCTCGCGCAGTTCCTGAGAAATGGCTGGCGATGGAGCTTCCTCAAGCAGTTTCTGATGCCGCCGCTGGATCGTACATTCGCGTTCCCCAAGGTGGATGACGTTACCGTGTTCGTCGGCAAGTACCTGGATCTCGATATGCCGCGGACGCTCAATGTAACGCTCGATATAAACCGAACCGTTCTTAAAGGCATTCAGAGCTTCGTTCTGAGCGAGTTCGAGGCTTATCTCGAGTTCGCTCTCTTCGCGGACGATCCTCATCCCTCGTCCGCCGCCGCCGGCCGCAGCCTTGATGATAAGCGGAAATCCGATCTCAAGGGCGAGCTTTTTGGCTTCTTCGGTGGACTCGATCGGGTCAGGGCTTCCGGGCAAAATAGGCACTCCGGCGGCTGTCATCGTTCGGCGGGCCTCGACCTTGTCACCCATCATGGCGATGACGCTGGGCTTTGGGCCGATAAACTTGATGTTGCAGTCCTCGCAGATGGTCGCGAAAGTCGCCGATTCAGCCAGAAAACCATAGCCCGGATGAATTGCATCGACATTAGTTATCTCAGCCGCGCTGATAATTGCAGGGATGTTGAGGTAGCTTTCCGACGAGGGGGCCGGACCGATACAGATCGCCTCGTCAGCGAATCGGACGTGGAGAGCGTCACGGTCAGCCTCCGAATGCACCGCAACCGTCCGGATGCCCATTTCCATGCACGTCCAGATAATGCGGTTCGCGATCTCGCCGCGGTTGGCGATCAGGATTTTCTTGATCTCACGCATAAAGAAAATGACCTTTGTCCTTCGGCCTTTGACCTTGGAAATACTCAAAGATCAAAGGCCGAAGATCAAAGATCGAATTTCAACAACTTATTTTTTGACCCCGAACAATGGCTGCCCGTATTCGACCGGCTCACCGTTTTGAACATAGATCTTAACGATCTCACCCGAGACCTCAGCCTGGATCTCGTTCATCAATTTCATCGCCTCGACAATGCAAACCGTGGTGTCGGCCGACACATTGCTGCCTTCACTTACGTACGGCGGTTTATCCGGACCGGGGGAGCGATAAAACGTGCCAACAATGGGCGAGGTGATCTTGAACAGCCCCGCATCCTCGTCAACCGGTTCAGTAGCAGGGGCAACGTCAGCAACAGGAGCAGGCGCAGCGGCAACCGGCGCCGGAGCGGAAACAGGTGCCGCCGCAACGGTCACAGCCTTGCTAAGCCGAACCCGAATGTTCTCGTTCTCGAACTCGAAATCAGTAAATCCGTGCTCGTTAACAAGCGCCGCGAGGGCCTGAAGTTCCTCCATGTTGAACGAAGGTTCTTCACCGTGCTTCTTGTCGTGTTTCTTTTCGTGCACTTGATCGTCGCTTTTTGCCGTAGCCGAAGTTTCGCTCATGATTCGCACCTCCGCGAAGAACTAGCCTTTAGCGGCCAACTCGCGTGGGTTATCGACCAATTCGATCACAGCCATCTCAGCATTGTCGCCTTGACGGCGACCGAGCTTAATGATTCGCGTGTATCCGCCGTTACGATCTTTATAGCGCGCTCCAAGCTCATTGAAAAGCCTCTGAACTGCTTTGACACCGGCGGTACGTTCGATCGGTTCTTTCTCTTCGCCCTTTTTGCCACGAAAACGGCTCTGCTGAGCCTTGAAGGTGCTGTTACCCGCGTGAAAGTATGCGGCAGCCTGACGCCGAAGATGAACCCCGCGAAGCACTTTGTCTTCACCGGTCAAATTCTCAGCTTTCCGTGCCAATGTGATCGCTTTTTCTACAAACGGTCGAAGCTCCTTAGCCTTTGGAACAGTCGTGACGATGTGCTCTTTCTCAGCATTGATGAGCGAGGTGGCCAGATTGCGAAGCAATGACATACGATGTTCCGTAGTCCGCCCTAGTTTACGATGTGCTTTAAGATGTCTCATAAAAGTCTGGAAAGTCTAGCAAGTCGAGGAAGTCCAGGCAGTCTTTCTAGACTTCCAAGACCTCCTCGACTTCCCCGACTTAGTCTAAATCGCGTCCGCCCGATCCGGGGATCGGATTGCCTTGCTCGTCGAAGTCCATACCGAAATCGAGGCCCATTCCGTGGAGCATATCTTTGATCTCAGTCAACGACTTCTTACCGAAGTTCTTAGTATGAAGCATGTCCTTTTCGCTACGTCGTATCAGGTCGCGAATCGAGCGAATATCGGCATTCTTCAAACAGTTGTACGAGCGAACCGAAAGCTCGAGCTCGTCCACCGATTTGTCGAGAAGGTCATTCCGCATTAGCGGCGGACGGGCAATGTCCTCGTATTTGTATTCCTCTTCCTCTTCCTCGAAGTTGACGAAGATAGACATATGGTCCTTGACCAATTTTGCCGCGAGGCCGATCGAATCTTCAGGCTTGACCGAACCGTTGGTCCAAACTTCGAGGGTCAACTTGTCAAACTCGGTGTTTGATCCCTGACGGGTTTGTTCGACGTTGTAGTTTACTTTCTTGATCGGGGTGTGAACAGAATCGATAGGGATGTAGCCGACTGAAAGGTCTTCGTCATTATTGAATTCGGCAGAGACGTAGCCACGGCCCTGCTTGAGCCGCATTTCAATGCTAAGCGAACCGCCCTGGCTGATCGTAGCGATGTGGATGTCTTTGTCGAGCACCTCGACATCACCATCAGTTTCAATGTCACCGCTAGTTACGATGCCCGCACCCTTTTTGCTGATCGACAGCGTCTTCGGGCCTGCAGCGTGGAGCGTGAAAGGCACCTGCTTTAGGTTCAGGATGACGTCAGTCGCATCCTCGACGACTCCTTTGATCGAGGAAAATTCGTGCTCGACGCCCTCGATCTTGATCGCCGTTATTGCCGCTCCCTCGATCGACGAAAGCAGAGCACGTCGGATCGAATTACCGACCGTCGTACCAAAGCCGCGTTCAAATGGAGATGCATAAAATTTGCCGTAACGCTCCGTCAATGTCTCAGTATCGACATTTAGACGACTCGGCATTTGGAAATCTGTCCAGTGGTTGCTCTGTGTCATATTTTTGTTCTTTTAAAAGTCCTATGAGTTGGTTTTGTCCCCGGGCCGTCCTAGCAAGAACAAACTCTCAAGCCCGGCTACTTCAGCCAACTCAGCTAAGTTACTATTTACTGTAAAGCTCGACGATCAACTGCTCGTTTATGTTAGCATCGATGTCCTGCCGATTCGGCGTACCCGAAACAACCACGGTCAGATCTTTACCGCCAGCGGTCAACCACTGCGGACGTCCTCGCCCGCCTGCCGTCTGCCATGCAGCATCGACAAAAGCGTTCTTCTGTGAGTTCTCTTTGATCGCCACAGTGTCGCCCGCCTTTACCTGAAATGATGGAATATCGACCTTTTTTCCATTCACGGTCACGTGGCCGTGATTGACCAGCTGACGCGACTGCCGACGCGAGGTCGAGAAGCCCGAGCGATACACGACATTGTCGAGACGACGCTCAAGCATAAAGAGGAGATTTTCACCCGTAACACCTTTCTGGCTGCGGGCTTTTTCGAAGTAGTTTCGAAACTGTTTTTCGAGGATAAAGTAGATACGCTTAACCTTCTGCTTCTCGCGAAGCTGTTCTCCGTAGCCACCGAGCATTTTGCGGCGAGCCGCTCCATGCTGTCCTGGCGGGTTGGTTCCGCGTTTTTCGATCGCACACGACGGTTTGAAGCAGCGATCGCCTTTAAGAAATAACTTTGCACCTTCGCGGCGGCAAAGCCTGCACACCGCATCTCTATATCTAGCCATAATTTGCCTCCGAGAGGCGATTTCGGATTGCGGATTGCGGATTGCGGATTCTAACTAACTCCGCTCGCGATCCCGTCCAAGACCGACTCTAATAATTCGGAAAAGTTTACAGACGCTACCCGTCCTTCATCCTTTCGATAAAACCAAACTTTCAACGCGGCTGCGAAAAATCCGCATCCGCAATCCAAAATCCGCAATCAAACGCGCCTGCGTTTTGGCGGCCTGCATCCGTTATGTGGGATCGGCGTGGTGTCGCGGATCGAAGTCACGCGGATACCGGCCTGAGCCACCGCACGGATCGCCGACTCACGACCGCCGCCGGGTCCTTTGACCCGAACTTCTACCTCACGCATTCCAGCGTCGAGAGCCTTACGGGCGACTTCCGAAGCGGCCTGCTGAGCGGCGAACGGAGTACCCTTTCGGCTTCCGCGAAAACCGCGTGCACCCGACGATGATTGAGCAAGAAGATTCCCCTGAGTATCGGTTATTGAGATCAGCGTATTGTTAAACGATGCCGCAATGTGGACGATACCAACCGGAATATTTTTCCGCTCTTTCTTTTTGAAAGTCTTTTTCTTAGTTGCTGCTGCTTTTGCCATTTTCTTTCAGTGGTCAGTGGTCAGTGGCCCGTGGTCAGCAAAACAAAACGTCTGCCAGCCCGGCCAACCGCCTACTTCTTGCCCGGTGCCTTCTTCTTAGCCACAGCCGCTTTGCGGGGGCCTTTTCTGGTGCGTGCATTCGTGCTGGTTCGCTGTCCGCGAACAGGCAGACTGCGGCGATGACGGAGGCCACGGTAACAACCGATATCCATCAAACGCTTGATATCCATCTGAACCCGCTTCCTGAGATCGCCTTCCACATCTCCCTCAGTGTCGAGGATCGTGCGGATCTTGTTCAGTTCGTCTTCGCTCAGATCCTTGATCTTCGAATCGATACCGATACCGGCCTGACCGAGGATCTCGGTAGCACGTGACTTGCCTACACCATAGATGTAGGTCATCCCGATCTGTGCCCTCTTGTTGGGCGGTAAATCAACTCCTGCAATACGAGCCATAATGTTATTTTGGATCTTTGATTTTAGATTCCGGGATTAAACTACGCCCCCAAATCTAAAACCCAAAATCAGTTTATCCTTGTCTCTGTTTGTGCTTCGGGTTTTCGCAGATCACGCGCACGATCCCCTTTCGGTGGATCACCTTGCACTTGTCACACATCTTTTTTACTGACGGCCTGACTTTCATTTCTAAACTCCCGTGAACCTTAACTGTCTACTGATCACCCGCTAACCATTCACTATTTATAGCGATAAGTGATTCTTCCGCGTTTTAGATCGTATGGCGAAAGCTCAACTAAAACCTTGTCGCCCGGAAGAATGCGAATAAAATTCTTTCGCATTTTGCCCGAAATATGGGCTAAAACCTCGTGGGCGTTCTCGTCAACGGCGACCTTAAACATTGCGTTCGGCAGTGTTTCCAGCACTGTCGCCATTACTTCTATCGCTTCTTCCTTCGACATACTCAAAAGCCAACCGGCTGATTAGTTGAGCAAACCAATAATGTTATACGCTTTCCCTCATTTTTTCAAGTCACGCGGCAGCCATAATTGGCTTTCCTTTCTCCCGCTGCTTTTTCTGCTCTTTCGTGAGCGTGAGAATCTCCGGACCGTCAGCGGTCACGGCGATCGAATGCTCGGCGTGAGCGGATGGCTTACCGTCAAGCGTGACAACCGTCCATTTATCGCTCAACGTCTTTGTCTCATGGGTTCCAAGATTGAGCATCGGCTCAATAGCAAAGCAATACCCTGCCCGGATCTTCTCCTTCGTTCCCTGTCGCCCGTAATTCGCGATCTGCGGAGCTTCATGCATCGAACGCCCGATCCCGTGGCCAGTGTAATCGCGAACGATGCCGTAGTTATATTTCTCGGCATGCTGCTGAATTACAGCACCGATATCGCCAACCCTTCCATTTATTCGCGATGCCTCGATCCCGAGCTCGAGGCATTCTTCGGTTACACGAATAAGCTGCTTTAACTCATCTGAGATCTCGCCCACCGGACACGTCATCGCTGTGTCGCCTACAAATCCGTTAAATGTAGCAGCCATATCAAGCGATACGATATCGCCATCCTTAAGCGGAGTCTCTTTGGAAAATCCGTGTACAACCTCGTCATTGACTGAGGCACAGATCGCAAACGGAAAGCCGTGATAGCCGATAAACGTCGGTATCGCCCCGGCCTCGCGAATCATCTTTTCCCCTGCACGGTTCAGATCCATCGTCGAAACGCCCGGTTTCACCATTAGACGCAGAGCCTCGCGAACCTCAGCAATAAGCTCGCCTACGGCTCTCATCTTGTCTAGGTCTTTTTGTGACTTCGCAATGATCATTTTCTTTCCAAGAAATACGGATGAAAACAAACTGGCTATCGATGCTGCCGAAAATCTGCCCATCAGAAAAGCCTCACCGAACAAAGGCTCTAAACGAGTCCTTCGATCTCACCATAAATATCTTCGATCTCGCCGGTTCCGTCGACCTTTTCGAGGCGCCCGCTGCTTGCGTAATATTCCAAAAGAGGTTTTGTCAATTCGTCGTAGGTCTCGAGCCGAACCGTAACCTTTTCTTCAGAATCGTCTGCACGATGTGTAAGTGCCACATCTGGATGCTCATCACAGAAGCCCTCGATTGCGGGGGGCTTCGAATAAACATTATAGATTTCACCGCACACCGGACAGCTTCGGCGGCCGGTCAGGCGTTTCATGAGTTCATCACGCTCGACGTCTACCTCGATCGCCAAGATCTCTTTACCCTGTTCCTTAGCAAGCTCCTCGAGTTGTGACGCCTGGACAGCGGTTCGCGGATAACCATCGAGAACATAAGTTCCTGCCGTATCCGGCTTTGATGTTCGCTCGCGAACGATCTGATATGTCAATTCGTCTGATATCAGCTTGCCCGAGGCCATGATCTCCTGAACTTCCTTCGCAAGCGGCGTATCGAGAGTTTTCATCTCCCGAAACATATCTCCCGTCGATATCTGCGGGATGCCGCGGCGCTCGTCCAAAAGACGGGCCTGCGTTCCCTTTCCCGCTCCCGGAGCACCTATAAGTACGATGATCTTATCCATAAAGACCTAACCACAGAGAACACAGAGTTCACAGAAGATCAAAAACAGATCTCTCCGCGTTCTCTGTGCCCTCTGTGGTAAAAACCAAACTAAGCGCGACGCCCACGCAGCCTCGAACCAGACCCAAGAAAGCCTTCGTAATTTTTCATCACGAGTTGAGCTTCTATCTGAGATACCGTATCCATTGCCACACCGACCAAAATAAGCAAACTTGTTCCACCGAGGAAGAATTGGTAGCCAAGCCCGGTCGGTATCCAACTGAGTCCAGGCGTACTCATCAAGAAGTTGTCAACCGAGGTCCCGATGAACGGCAGCCTTGCAACCTTGAACCCGCTCAACAAAAGCTGAGGCACAAACGCCACAAATGCTAGATAGAGTGCACCGACAGTCGTCAGTCGCGTCAAAATGCCGTTGAGATATTCCGCAGTCGGAGCCCCCGGACGAATCCCCGCAATAAAGCCGCCGTGCTTTCGCAGGTTATCCGCGACCTCATCTGTATTGAAGATGATCGTAATGTAGAAAAATGTGAAAATGACGATCAACGACAGGAATATAAGTTCATAGTACGGATCACCGCCAAAGAACTGCTGGAAGAATGCCGATACCTGCGACCATGTAGAGGTCGGATTGTTTGGATCAGGCGGGAACGCCGAGAACAACGTCTGCGGCATCGCAAGCACCGATGAGGCAAAGATCACAGGAATAACGCCGCCCATATTGATCTTCAATGGAAGACTGGTTTCCTGGCCCCGGAACGTCTGAGTACCGACCCGCCTACTGGCGTAACTTATTGATATATGCCTTCGTGCTGATTCGACGTAAACGATCAAGGCGATCAAGGCTACCAGCACCACGATGAGGAAAATAACTCCGAGCGTCTGCATCGGGTCGCCCGCACTTACACGGCCAAAAATCTGCTGTATGCCGGACGGAAGCCCGATGACGATACCAGCGAAGATGAGAAGAGAGATACCGTTTCCTACCCCGCGTTCCGTTATCTGCTCGCCGAGCCACATCACGAAAACAGTGCCGGTCGTCAACGTAATGACGATCATCGCCGTCGCTGTCCATGTTTCGGGAATGATCTGGTTCCGGGACAGCCAGGTTGCGACGAAAAAGGTCTGAACCATACAGAGGGCGACGGTACCGTACCTCGTCCATTGGTTCATTTTCTGGCGCCCGACCTCGCCTTCTTCCTGAATTTTCTTGACGGCAGGAGAGAGTACCGGCAGAAGCTGCATGATGATGGAAGCCGTGATATACGGCGTCACTCCCAGAGCAAATACCGAAATGGTCCGAAAGTTACCGCCCGAAAACAGATCGAGAACACCGAGCAGTGTACCTGCAACTTCGCCCCAAACCCTCTCGAGTTGGGCACCGTTGATCCCGGGGGCCTGAACATGAGCGCCAAAACGATACACGGCCAGTAGCCCGAGCGTGAAGAGGATCCTCGTCCGCAGCTCGGGGACTTTGAACATGTTCTGTACCGCGTTAAAAAACTTCTCCATATAATTCAGTGGCCAGTGTTCAGTGGCCGGCGGTCAGCGTGTTCGGTGAATCAAGGTCATCGACTGACCACTGACCCCGAATACTGCCCACTATTCCGCTTCCGCTGCTTTCGCTTTCTCGATAACCGTAGCCGAACCGCCCGCTTTCTCGATCTTATCCTTCGCGGTTTTAGTAAAACGATGAGCAGAAATGCTTAACGATTTTGAGATGTCTCCGGTTCCAAGGATGACGAGGTCGTGCTTCGCTTTTTTGATCAGGCCCCGCTCATGCAAAATTTCCGGAGTAACAGTGTCGCCTGCGTTGAAGCTTTCCTCGATCTTCGCAAGGCTGATCTCAAGCCACTCTTTTTTGAAGATGTTAGTAAACCCGCGCTTCGGCAAGCGACGCTGGAGCGGCATCTGGCCGCCTTCAAATCCACGCTTGCTGCTGTAACCCGAACGGGACTTCTGCCCCTTGTGCCCCTTACCAGCAGTTTTACCCGTACCTGAACCCGGACCCCGGCCGATGCGCTTCTTTTTGTGCGTCGAACCCGGTGCCGGATGTAAATTGTTTAGTGATAAAGCCATAACTATTTTGACCTTTGATATTCGATCTTTGAAGTTTGACACAAATCGACGGTCAAAAATCAAAGATCAAAGATCATCTATTCAACGATCCTCAGCAGATGCGGGACCTTAGCCACAACACCGCGACTCGCAGCCGAATCCGGCCGAGTCACCGTCTGGTTGAGCTTCGTTATGCCCAACGACTTGACGATGTCCTTCTGCTTCTGAGCGTAACCGATCATGCTCCGGTAATACTGGATCTTGATCTCGCCGCCTTCTTTAATTTCTGCTTTCTTTGCCATTTTCTTAAGTTATAAAGTTACGAAGCCTGCAACCCTACGAAGCATCTCGAAGATCTGAACTTCGTAGATTCGCAACGTCGCAAATTTCTAAACTAGATCTTCGACCTGCTTACCGCGCAGACGAGCTACCTCGATCGGATCCTTCATGCGGAGTAGCCCGTTGAAGGTCGCACGGATGACGTTGTGAGCGTTATTCGATCCGAGAATCTTAGTACGAACGTTGTGAACGCCCAGCGATTGAAGGATCGCACGCACAGCTCCACCGGCGATAACGCCTGTTCCTTCTGCGGCCGGCTTGAGGAGCACGCGTCCTGCACCGTATTCGCCGATCATCTCGTGCGGCAATGTGCCATCGATGAGGGGAACGCGAATCAGGTTGTTCTTTGCCGACTCAACCGCTTTCTTGATAGCGTTCGGCACTTCCTTCGCCTTACCGGTACCGAATCCGACGTGGCCGGCTTCGTCACCCACGACGACCAGTGCCGCAAACGACATGTTTTTACCGCCCTTTACGACCTTGGTAACGCGATTGATCGAGATCAGCTGATCCTTGAGCAACAAACCGCCCGGTGCAACTTTCTGTTTTGACTTAAGCATAATCAATTCGCAGAGCTTTTAACGCCCGCGTGTTAAATCCTTTATTCCGCCGCTGCTGCAGGCGTCTCCTGTACTTCGTGCTTATTCAGGCCCGCTTCGCGGGTCGCGTCGATCAAAGCCTTGACCCGGCCATGATAGACATAGCCACCGCGATCAAAGACCACCGTCGAAATGCCCGCCTTTTGAGCTCTTTCAGCGATCGCTTTGCCCACCGACTTTGCAGCTTCGAGATTGCCGCCCGTCTTGAGTCCGAGAGCTTTCTCGGTCGTGGACGCCGTCGCCAGTGTTTTGCCCGACTTGTCGTCGATGACCTGAGCGTAGATGTGGTTCAAGCTTCTGAAAACTGCCAGACGAGGCCGTTCACCAGTTCCCTTGACTTTCTTACGGATCCGGCTATGAACGCCCTGTCGAATATCTGCTCTGCTTTTCTGTGCCATAATCTTACTTTCCAGAGTTTAAGTGCTCCAAAGTCCAGATAGTTGATGAGAATGATCTTTCCAACCCTGTAACCCCGTAACCCCAACTATTTACCTGTTTTACCCGGCTTCAATCTATACAGTTTATCAGCATAACGCACGCCCTTACCTTTATAAGCGTCCGGCTTTCGAAGCCGGTTGAGCTCTGCCGCAACCTGACCGAGCTTTTGCTTATCGATGCCGCTCAGTGTTATCGTCGTCTGATACTGCGTGATGGATGTCTTCGTATTAATGCGTTCCGCTTTTGCTTCGACACCGTCGGGGAGCACAAATTCGATCGGGTGCGAGTAGCCGAGCGAAAACATTATCTTCTGACCCTGCACATCCGCCTTGTAACCAACGCCAACGATATCCATTTCGCGCTTAAAGCCTTCCGTCACGCCGACGACCGCATTGTTCGCAAGTGCTCTTGCGAGACCGTGAAAGGCCGCTTGATCATCACTTGCCCGCTCAGCGGTCAATGTACCGTCTTCCTGCTTGAAGCTAACGCCAGCTGGGATCGGTGTAGTTAAAGTACCTTTCGGCCCCTTCACTTCCATTTCCGATTCATTGATCGTGACGGTCACCCCTGACGGGATCGTTATCGGTTTTTTTCCTACTCTTGACATAATCTTTTGTAACTAGCTACAAGTGACAGGCAACGGGTGAAGAGACAACTCGTCACTCATCACTGCTACTTTTCACCGCTTAATAAACCTGCGCCAATATCTCGCCGCCGACCTTTTCGGCCTTTGCACGCTTTCCGCTCATCAAGCCCTTCGACGTGGAAACGATATTAATACCGTAACCGCCGAGAACCTTTGGAATATCGGCGGAACCAACATAGACTCGACGCCCTGGTGTTGATACACGCGATAAATGCGTGATCGACGAAGTTCCCTTCGCATCATATCGAAGGAATACGCGAATAACGTACTTAATACCTTCGCCCTTGGTCGAATAATTATTGATGTAGCCCTCTTCCTTGAGGATGCGGGCAACTTCCATTTTCAGCTTTGAGCCCGGGATATCAACGCGTGTGTGATTCGCAGCGATCGCGTTGCGGATCCGCGTAAGCATATCGGCTATTGGATCTGTCATCTTCTAAAAACCTCTTCAATTATTAGGTATTAGGACGAATTCGTCCTATAGGTCCTAATGGGTCCTATAAATACCCTACCAACTTGACTTCACGACACCCGGGATCTGCCCTTCAAGTGCCAGACTTCTTAACGCGACGCGAGAAATACCAAACTTTCTCAGAAACCCGCGAGGCCGTCCCGACTGCGAACAGCGGTTGCGGACCCGTGCCGGACTGGCATTCCGCGGCATTTTCTGAAGCTTTATCACCGCCGCATCGACTTCTTCGGGAGTCGATTTCGGATTATTGATGATCTTTTTGGCTGCCGCACGACGGTCGGCATAAAGCTTGACCGTCTCGCGACGCATCTCGTTTTTTACTACTTTGCTGATCTTTGCCATTATCTTTACGTTATTAGTTTCAAGCTATGCCCTGAAAGGCATTCCCAACGCTTTCAGAAGCGATCTTGCCTGTTCGTCGTTCTTTGCGGTCGTAACGATCGAGATATTCATCCCACGGGTCTTATCAACTTTGTTGAAATCAACTTCCGGGAAGATCAACTGCTCGCGAATACCGAGCGTGTAATTTCCGCGTCCGTCGAAGGCCTTACCCGAAATGCCGCGAAAGTCGCGAACACGGGGCAGAGCAACAGAGATCAAGCGGTCGAGAAATTCGTACATCCGGTCGCCGCGAAGCGTGACCATCGTACCGATCGCCATTCCCTGACGCAGTTTGAACGCTGCGATCGACTTCTTCGCCTTCGTAATAACAGGCTTTTGGCCCGTTACCGTCTTAAGCTCTTCCGTTGCGACGTCGAGGATCTTGGCATTCGCACTCGCTTCGCCAAGGCCCATATTTACGACGACCTTTTCGATCCGTGGGATCGCCATCGGATTCTTGATATCAAACTCCTTAGCAAGTGCCGGAGCGATCTCTTTCTTATATTTTTCCTTTAACCTGGCCATTTGTTTACTTTCCTTAGTAGCCTGGGATTCGGCAATAATTTCAGATCTAGCACCTCACACGTAAGGCCAGATCACTCCGTTTCCAGACTGAGAAACTAGCTTTCGTCTTCAGTCGCTTCCTCGTCCGCTTTTTTCGTCTCGCGTTTATATACGCCCGACTCGGCGAGAACCGCACCACTCTTTGCCACACGTACCTTGGCACCGTCACGGACCTCGTACTTAACGCGGGTCGGTTTGCCCGTTTCAGGATCGATCAATGCTACGTTCGAAACGCTCACCCATGCTTCCTGTTCGAAGATGCCGCCTTCACGATTCATCTGCGGGACCGGTTTCCGGTGACGCTTTACCAGCATTGCACCCTCGACCTTGACCTTCCCGTTCCTGGCATCGACGGCGATCACGCGACCGCGATACGGCTGCCGCTTCTCATTGCTGTCAAAGCGGTTGTACTCTTTCCCCGCAATGAAAACGACGGTGTCACCGCGTTTGATCTTGCTCTTGACTGTTCCTGTCTTCGCTGTTGCTTTCATTTCCAAATCAAATAGGACATGTATGTCCTATAGGTCCTATAAGTCCTATATAACTTCCGGCGCGAGACTCACGATCTTCATAAAGTTCCGCTCACGAAGCTCGCGGGCTACGGGGCCAAAAACGCGGGTCCCGATCGGTGTTCCGTCATCCTTGATCAAAACCGCAGCATTTTCATCAAAGCGGATGTACGTTCCATCCTTCCGACGAACTTCTTTACGGGTTCGCACGATAACCGCGTTGTAAACTTTTCCCTTTTTAGCGGTGCCATCAGGAGCGGCTTCTTTGACCGTCACCTTGATCGTGTCGCCGAGACGAGCGATCTTCGATGTCGAACCGCCGACCGGCATGATCATTTCGACCCGCTTTGCCCCTGAATTATCTGCGACCGCTAACGAGGTCTGCATCTGAATCATAACTTTTTCTCCGCTTTAGTCTCTGAAGCCCATGGAGCCATGTGAATACTGAAAGACTTCCTAAACTTCCTCGACTATCAAGACTATAGTTCTGCCCTATGAAGGATCTCCACTACACGCCATCGCTTTCTTGCTGACAACGGACGGGTTTCCTGAATTCTTACCTTGTCGCCAGTCTTCGCACCAAGTTCGTCGTGAGCCATGAATTTTTTGCGCTTCTTGACATACTTGCGGTAGACCGGGTGCTTGACGAGTCGGTCAACTCGAACCGTGACAGTCTTCGTCATCTTATCCGAAGCGACGATGCCGATCCGCTCAGCACGTTTGTGAACCTTCTTAACCTCAGCAGATTCATTCTGCTCAACCTTAGCAGCTGCCTTCGGAGCCTTTTCTTTCGGAGCGGCTTTTTTCGGCTTGGCCTCGGCGACCGGAGCTTCCTCAGCCGGAGCAGCCTCCAGCTCAGTTGGAGCTTCCTCTGCAGTAGCGGCTTCGGCTTCCGGGGCAGCTTCAACCGGAGCTTCTTCAACAGCCGCAGTTTCGTCCGCGGCAGCTTCTATAGCGGCTTCTTCTACCGGCGTCTCCACCGTTTCTCCCGCTACTGCTCCTTCGATTTCTTCGTTCTTCTTCTTTGGCATTTTCTTCAATGTTTGGAGTTGCAGATCTAGCTGACTTACTCCCTATGGTTCTCGGACAATGGCCGAGTTCCGAACTAAGCCTTTACTTCTTCCTTCTTATTCAACAACGTGTAAACGCGAGCGAGTGTTTTCTTCTCGCGGCGAATATCCTTAAGGACCTCGCCCATTCCCAGCGTTTTGCGAAATTTAAGCCGAAAGAGCGATTCTTTTAACGCATCGGCCTGTTCTTTCAATTCGTCAGCGGTCATATCGCTGAGCTGATCGATCTGTTCTTTCCTTTTCATCTCTAAACAATGCCTCCTTCGAGGTCGGCACGGGTCACAAATTTGACCTTGATCGGCAGCTTCTGTGCCGCGAGTGCCATTGCTTCGCGTGCAAGCGATTCCTCAACGCCCTGGATCTCATAAAGAACACGCCCGGGCTTTACAACTGCGACCCAGTGATCCGGAGCACCTTTTCCAGAACCCATTCGGGTTTCCGCAGCTTTACGAGTGATCGGCTTATCCGGAAATATTCTGATCCAGATCTTTCCGCCACGCTTTACGTGACGCGTCATCGCAATACGAGCCGCCTCGATCTGGCGGTCAGTGATCCACGCCGCTTCCAGTGTTTTCAGGCCGAAATCGCCAAAACTGAGCTTCTCGCCACGCGTCGCGTTCCCGCGCATGCGGCCTTTCATTACTCTTCGGCGTTTGACCTTCTTTGGCTGTAACATAACTTCTCCAGTGGTCGGGGTTCAGTGGTCAGTGGTCAGAAAAATCACCACTCATAAACCGCCACCCGTAATCTTTGTTTCACCTTTCAATCGTCGGCGTGTGTCTTTAACTGATCAATGACCACCGACAACTGACCACTATCTCCTATCGTCCCGACGCGGCCCGCGATCATTTCTGCGTGCGTTACGATCAACCTTGACCTCATTGATCGGGTCGGTCGTTGTTCCGCGTGCCATCGATGCGTTCGGGTCGAGGATCTCTCCTCTGTATATCCAAACTTTGATACCGATGATCCCGAAAGTCGTCAACGCTTCAGCGAATCCAAAATCGATATCCGCTCTAAGCGTGTGCAGCGGCAAGCGGCCCTGCAGCGACCATTCAGTACGTGCGATCTCAGCTCCGTTCAAACGGCCGGCGATCATGACCTTGATTCCCTGTGCCCCGAAACGAAGCGACTCTTCGATCGTCTTCTTCATTGCACGGCGGAACATTATGCGTTTCTCAAGCTGCTGAGCGATCTTCTCCGCCTGAAGCTGAGCATTCAGCTCTGGGTGACGGATCTCCTGGATCGAAACCAAGACTTCCTTACCGGTCTTTCTCGAAAGCTCTTCCCGGAGTGACTCGATCTCAGAACCCTTGCGGCCGATGATGATGCCCGGACGCGAGGTGTAGATGATGATCTTCAGGCGAGTCGCCGCACGTTCAATATCGATGTGCGAAACGCCGCCGCCTGCGAATTTCTTCTTCAGATCACGCTTCAATTTCAGATCTTCAGCAAGGAATTTTGCAAAGTCCTGTTTCGCAAACCAGTGCGAGTGCCAATCTTTGTTGTATCCGACCCTAAAGCCGTATGGATGTACCTTCTGTCCCATAATTCGTTTGGAGTTCCGCCCTCAGGCGGCCTCTTCGGCGTCAGCCTACTGCCTTTCGAGTTCCTTATTCGTCCTTTCCATTACATCATCGACCGGCTTTTCGGCATTCTCTTCCGCCGTTGTATGGGTCGATGTTTCGTGGGCCGCAGAAACCTCAGCGTCAATCTCGGCCTTGTTCTCTTCGACCGCCTCAGCGTGGGTCTCGGTTTCAACAACCTCTTCGACAATGGTTTCAACAGGAGTATCCTCGACCGTCTCCACCGGAGTCTCAACGATTTCCTCCACCACCGGCTCGACTGGCGCTTCCTCGACCTTGGTCGCTTTGCTTTCCTTCACGGCCGGAGCTTTTGCCTTATCAGCTGCTTTGGCTGCCTTTCGAGCAGCGATCCGCTCATCACGCAGGGCATCTAGCCTCTTCTGCTCTTCCGATTTCGCCTTCTCTTCGCTCGTGACCTGGATCGTGATGTGGCAATAGTGTCGCTGCTCACGATACGCACGCCCCTGCGGAGCCGGACGCATACGCTTGCGGCCTTTGGTCGGGCCCATGTCGATATAGCACAGATTGATCCAGAGATCGTCGGGATCGATAGCGATATTCTGCTGCTCCGCCTTGTAGGTCGCGTTGGCGATTGCCGAGTTGAGGCATTTCGCGATTGGGTCAGCGGCACGTTTGTCGGTAAAGCGCAGGATCGAGAGAGCACGCGAAACATTCACACCGCGAATCAGATCGATCACAAGCCGCGCCTTTCTCGGGCTGCCCTTAAGATATTTTGTTTTTGCTACAGCTTCCATACATTTAGTGAATAGTGAATAGTAAATAGTGACCAGTCTTTAAGCTTTTCACTGTCCTTTGTTCACCATTAGTTGTTCACTACTTCCTCTTCGCCATCTTCTCCGCTTTCGTTCCCGGATGTCCCTTAAAGAGCCGGGTCGGTGAAAACTCTCCAAGTTTGTGTCCAACCATGTTCTCGGTAACAAATACCGGAATGTGGCGCTTGCCGTTGTGTACGCCGAAGGTCAAACCAACCATGTCGGGCGTGATCGTCGATCGACGCGACCAGGTCTTGATCGCCTGCGGTTTCGCTCCGCCTTCCATGATCTTTCGCAGCACCTTTTGGACACTGAGATCGATGAACGGTCCTTTTTTCAATGAACGTGGCATATCCTTACAGTTGTCAGTGGCTCGTGGTCAGTGATAAGTTTCTTGACTCCTCACTTGTCACTTTGTCACTGCTTACTTTCTTCTCCTGTCTTTCACGATCATATTCGTCGTGCGTTTGTTGCGTCGCGTCTTGTAACCGCGTGTCGGTTGTCCCCATGGCGTTACCGGGTTACGGCCGCCTGACGTTTTACCTTCACCACCACCGTGCGGGTGATCGACTGGGTTCATGGCTACACCGCGGACTTTCGGGCGTTTGCCCATCCAGCGTGAGCGACCTGCTTTACCAAGCGAAACGTTCTCGTGCTCGGTGTTGCCAACCTGTCCGACAGTTGCCATGCAAACCACTGGAACTTTACGAACTTCCCCCGAAGGCATTCTAAGCTGTGCGTAGTCGCCTTCTTTAGCAACGATCTGTGCAAAACCACCCGCCGAGCGAACCATCTGACCGCCCTTACCAGGCCGCATCTCGATGTTGTGCACCTGCGTTCCCAGCGGAATATTGGTGATCGGCAAAGCATTTCCCGGCAAAATGTCGGCATCCTCGCCGCTAACGATCATCGTTCCAACCGTCAATCCGAGAGGGGCAATGATGTATCGCTTCTCGCCATCGAGATAGTTGATCAAAGCGATGTGAGCCGAGCGGTTCGGATCGTATTCGAGTTGAGCGACCTTGCCCGGTATGCCGGTCTTGTCGCGTTTGAAATCGATGATGCGATAGTGGCGCTTGTGGCCTCCGCCACGGCGACGAACCGTGATTCGCCCGTCGTTATTGTGGCCGGAGATTTTCTTCTTCGGCTCAAGCAGTGATTTCTCGGGTACTGCACCTTTCGTCAGCTCGTCACGGGTCAGATAGGTCTGATACCTGCGTGCCGGCGATGTCGGTTTTAATCTCTTGATTCCCATATATCTAGTGACGGGTGGCTAGTGAAGCATTACAGGTGACTCTTTCCTGTCACCGGTTACCGTTCACCGTTCACCATTAAATAGCTTCTGCGTAATCAACCATCGGTTCGCCCTTACGGAGCGTCACGTAGGCCTTCTTCCAGCTTGCACGGCGACCTTCGATTCGGCCCCTGCGTTTCATTTTGCCGTCGTACTGGATCGTTCGGACCGCGGCAACCTTTACATTAAAGATCTCTTCGACCGCTCCCTTGATATCGATCTTGGTCGCTTTCTTGTCAACCTTAAAGGTTAAAACCTGTCCGTTGTTACGATCGCTGTTCTCGTCAGTCGATTCCTCTTTGAGGATGACGCTCTTCTCGGTAACGACCGGCGATTTCAAAATGTCCCAAACTGCTAATTTACTCATCTTTCGCCGCCTCCTCGCTTGTCGCTTCGACCGTGGTCTCGTCGGCCGCTTCAGCCGAATCAACTACCGGAGCGTCTGCCGCTTCGACTTCCTCAACCGCTTCTTCGACCGGAGCAACCTCAGCTTTCGGAGCTTTCTCCGCTTTTGGCTTTGTTTCCTTCTTGGTCTTCGGCTTTTCCTCTACCACCTCTACCGCCTGATCAGCAGCCTTAGCACTTTCGCGTTTCGGGTCGAGCAGGCTGGTCAATTCCTCAACCGCCGCTTTCGATATCAAAAGCTTCTCGTGGTAGATGATGTCGTAAATGTTGAGTCCGAAGCTATTGGTAACCTTGGTTTTCTCAACGTTTCGCGACGACAGCACCAAATTCGCATTATCAAGCGAATCGATGATCAGAGTCTTCACCGGCTTCGTGCTCTCCGAAAGCTTGAGCGACGCGATCGTATTGACGAACTCTTTCGTCTTCGGATTCGAGAACGAAAACTCATCGATTATGATCAGATTTCCCTCGCGAAGCCTTTCAGACAGAGCCGAACGAAGTGCTCCGCGGCGCATTTTCTTCGGCATCTGGTACGACCAGTCCCGTGGCTGCGGCCCGTGGACATTACCACCGCCCTTCCAGAGCGGCGAACGAAGCGATGCGATACGCGCACGGCCCGTGCCCTTCTGCTTCCAAAGCTTCTTACCCGAACCCGAGACATTGCCGCGGGTCTTCGTCGCCGAAGTGCCCTGGCGCCCATTGGCCTGGTAATTCATCACGGCCGAATGGATCAACGCTTCGTTTAGCTCGACACCAAATACGGCATCATTGAGCTCCACGTCTCCGACCTCTTTATTCTTCAAATTGCGAACCTTTACGGTAGGCATAATCTTTTCCTCGTTAACAGTGAACAGTGAACGGCGCAGGATGTTTTCCTGTCACCCGTGACGCGTCACTAAGCTTTTTTAACAATAAGCAACCCGCCATTCGGCCCCGGAACAGCTCCGCGAACCATCAACAGATTATTCTCAACATCAACCTTCGCAACCGTGAGATTTTGAACCGTCACCCGAGCGTCACCCATGTGGCCCGACGAACGCGTACCCTTAATAACACGCGAAGGGTAAGCCGATTGCCCGATCGAACCAGGAGCACGGACGTTCATCGAACCGTGCGACTCCGGGCCGCGTGCAAACTTATGACGTTTGATCGTACCGGCAAAGCCGCGTCCTTTCGATTTTCCTACCACGTCAACGATCTCTCCGTCGGCAAAGACGTCAACTTTGATCTGATCGCCGATCGAAGCATCCGGTTCCGCAGTAAGGCGGATCTCCTTGAGCACGCGGGTCGGCGGAAGTCCGCCGCCTGTCTTTTCAAAGTGACCGCGAAGCGGCTTCGAGACGTTTTTAAGACGGATCGGCTTGTCTTCGACGAGTCCGAGCTGCACAGCGTTGTAACCATCGCTGCCCGCCGCACTCTTTGTTTGGACGACAACGCAAGGTCCTGCTTTGATGACCGTAACCGGAGTTACCGTTCCATCTTCCGCAAACAACTGCGTCATGCCAACTTTTCTACCAATGATTCCACTTATCATAAAGTTCCCCAAGTTATGAAGTTCTCGAAGTTTCGAAGACTTAACTTCGCAACTTCGCAACTCCCACAACTTCGCAACTAGTTCTTACCAAACGCCTTGATCTCAACATCGACACCCGCCGGCAGATCAAGTTTCATCAAAGCATCGACCGTTTCGGCCGTCGGGTCGAGAATGTCCATCAAACGCTTGTGCGTTCTGATCTCAAACTGCTCACGCGACTTTTTATCAACGTGCGGCGATCTGAGAACGGTCCATTTATTCTTGACCGTCGGTAGAGGAATAGGACCAGCAATTCTTGCCCCCGTCCTCTTGGCCGTGTCAACGATCTCCGAGGTGGACTGATCCAAAACTCTGTGATCGTAGGCCTTAAGCTTGATGCGTATCTTTTCGTTTAACATAAATCTTGTTCGTCGCTCGTTGTTGGTTGTTCGTGGTAGTTCTTAACAACCAACCACGAACAACGAACCACGAACTATTCCTTACAAAACTACTTCTGAAACCGTTCCGGCTCCAACTGTTCTGCCGCCTTCGCGGATCGCGAAGCGGAGTCCTTTTTCCATTGCGATCGGGGC
>LNFM01002612.1_pt1 | contig 89448 bp, 92 predicted proteins | sample 596031 | NCBI WGS metagenome assembly LNFM01 (sample SAMN04254537, study PRJNA301005) | activated carbon metagenome | isolation source: dual media filters at the Ann Arbor, Michigan drinking water treatment plant | place: USA: Ann Arbor | reverse complement strand
TTCGGTTCAACGGATCGTACGTGTAGGTCGTGGTCTGACTCTTCCGATCGAGCACGGTCGCAAGATTGCCGTTGTTGTCATAGGTGTAGGTCTCGGTGTTGAGCAACGGATCTTTGCGGCTGGTGATGCGATTCATATTATTGGGTGTATACACCGTCTGTTGGCTCTTCGCATCGGTGACGGTGAGCAGATTGCTGTTGGGATCATAGCCGAACTGCGTCACGCCGTTGATGGCGTCGGTCAATTGCGTAGTGCGATCGAGCGCATCCGGGGTATAGACCGTCTTCTGTCCCAGGGGATTAATGATGCTGCGCAACCGCCCTGCTGCATCCAGCATGCGCTGGGTTTCCCGGTTCAAGGGGTCTTTCACTTTGATCAAGTCACCGAGTTCATAGGTAAAGGTCGTGATGTTGTTGAGGGGGTCTTTAATCGTGAGCGGCTGGCCTTGGGCATTGACCGTGATCGTCGTGACCTTGTTAAGCGCGTTAGTAATCGTCGTGAGATTGCCCTTGGTGTCATAGCCGAACGTGGTCGTATGCCCTACACCCAGGGGATCCGTGACGGTGGCGATCTGACTGTAGACCGGGTCGTAGGTAAACGTCGTCGTCACGGCGTTGGGGGTGGTGGCGAGTCTCGTCACGGTCAGCACGTTGCCCTTGCTGTCGTAGGTATAGGCCGTCTTGCGACTAAGCGTATCGGTCACACTGAGGAGCAGATTCGTGCCCGCTTGCCATTCATAGGTCCGCTCCTGCGCCTCCGGCTGGCCGAAGGCATCAGTGCTGGTCAGTGTGTAGCCAGCGCTGCTGAACGTCAGCCGTTTCACATAGCCACGGGGATCGGTCATATCTGTTTGGGTCACTTTCCCCGTGCCGTCGAGCGTATAGGCAAACTGGTAGGTCGTGCTATCAGGTCTCGTCTGTGTCTGCACCCGGCCGTTGGCATCGTAGGTATTGGTCACATGGAGATTCCCGTTCGGTTCTTTGGCTGTGAGCAGGCGATGAGAGGCATCATAGGTGTATTCGCTCACACCAGACACGGGATTCGTCATCTTCCAGAGGCGGCCACTGGCATCATAGGTATAAATGATCGTGCGGCCAAGGATATCTGTCACTTGGGTGATACGATTGCTCGTGTCATAGGTGAACGTGAGATAGCGGCCATTGGGCGTGGCGATCTTGGTGAGATTCCCAGCGAGGCCGCCACCTGCCGCTCGTGTCAACGTGAGCGTATTGCCGTTCCGATCCAGCATCGCCACCAGGGCACCATATTCGCTGAAACGCCATTCCGTCCCATCCTTGAACTTCAAGCGATAACGCAGGAACGTCGTGTCCCAGGCGAGCGTGGCACCATAAAACTCTGTCGGCGTAACCGTGTGTTGCAGCGTGCTGTTGAGACACGTGGTGCCGCTGGTCCGGGTGAACTGTCGGTAGCCACCGTCTGGAAGAATGATGCGGACGAGACTGCAGAGATCATCGCGCAGGAGGTATTGCTCATAGGGATGACTTGCCCCGATCCCAAACACCCGGACGCCCGCGTCCTTCGTGCGATAAGTTCTGGTGAGTCGGATGGGTAGGACATCGGGGACTTCAATGTCAGTGTCTTCCTGATAGTAGAGCCCCGTCATCATACTGACCGGATCGGCACATTGATTATCGGGGCACGGCGTACTGGCCTCCTCCGGTGGATCAGGCGTGGCCACGGGCGCGTTTGCACCCCCAATCTGATGGCTCGCTTCGCTAAAGAGTGGATATTCACAATCGCCCAAATACTGACCCCAGACCGTATTCTGAAGGATATTGCCGTTGAGATCTTTGATAAGAATCTGACCAGCAGGATTCGGCGGTTGGGGAAACGGAGGCATGACATAGTATTGATATATGACGCCTCCGTTGAAGAACCATCCAGGGGGAAAGGGAATAACCTGGCAACTGGCATTACGCGTTGGAAACCAGCCGAGTGCGTCATATATGCCGGCGGTATTGGTACCGGCTACCACGGTGCCGAAACGCAGGCCGCCCTCACCTTGGGGAAAGTAGACGGTCGTGGTGGTGTTGGGAAGATTGATGTTGCCCAGGGGCAGTGGAACACCTGCGACGGTGTAGGGCTTGACCGGCACAAAGGTCTGGGCGCCCACCGGACCCGGTGCCATGCACAGCCACAGGACTGCGGCCCCAACAAGGGATGCTCCTGCGAATCTTGGTATCCACGCTCTGGTGCTCATGGGCTCGTCACCTGGAGGTTGAGACTCCCCGTGGTCAGGCCGGTGGGATTCACCGTGACCGTGTAGGTACCGGTGGTCGCCAGCGTGACGGGGGTGAGATTGAAGCTGGCCGCGGAACTGTTCGTGCCTATTTGATAGCTTCCACTAGGCGTATAGAGATTCACGGTGGTACTGCTGAGCGTATTGCCCGTGATCCGCACGGTGACCTGCTGCCCCGATGTCCCGCTGAACGTATACCGCGCATTCCGACCGACCCTGCTGAGTGTCACGGGCGTGGCGGCGGCGTTGATCGTGAGCGTGCCCGTGACGTCTGTTGACAGCGTTAAGGTCATGGTCCCGGTGTACTGCGCGGAGGGATTGACGATCACGGCATAGGTGCCGGTCGTCGGCAGTGCCGTGGGGGAATCCAGACTGGTGCCGGTGGTGCCGACCGGCACCGAGAGCCAGGTCGTCCCGTCCGGTCTCACAAGCATCACCGTGCTGGCGGTGATCGTGACACCCGTCATGCCGAGACTCACCCACTGGCCGGCCGTCCCGGTAAACGTATACCGCGCATTCTGGCCTACCTGCGTGATCGTGGTGGTGGTCACCGTGCCGTTGAGATTCAGTGTGCCTGAAAGGTAGGACATGAGCTTCAGCGTGATCGTGCCGGTGTTCGTTCCAGCGGGATCAATGACGATCGTATAGGTCCCAGTCGTGGGCAAGCTGTTGGGTGGCTCCAGTCCGCCTCCGCTGGTGCTGATCGAGGTGGACGCGAGGGGGGTCCCGCTTGGGTTGAGGAGCGTCACGGTGCCGGAACTGATCGTCACGGCGGTCATCCCGAGGCTGACCCACTGTCCACTCGTTCCACTGAACGTGTAGCGGGCCGTCCGCCCTGCCTTGGTCAGACTGATAGGCACCGAGGCGCCATCGAGTGTAATCGTGCCGGTCAGCGGCGAGGTGAGCGTCAGCGTCATGCTGCCGGTCGTGAGGACAGCGGGGTCCACCACTATCGTGTAGGTGCCGGTGGTGGGCAACGTCGTGGTGGGATCAATGCTGCCTCCGCTGGTGCCAATAGGCCCAGCCTCCAACGTCGTGCCGTCCGGTTTCAGCAGGGAGACGGTACTTGAGCTGATCGTCACGGCGGTCAGACCAAGGTTCACCCACTGCCCAGCCGTACCGGCAAACGTATAGCGGGCGCGCTGGCCGGGGACGGTCAAGGTCGAGGTCACAGTGGCTCCATCGATGGTAATGGTGCCGGTCACGTCCGGGGTATTATAGAGAGTCAGTGTCACGTTGCCGGTGTAAGCAAGCGAGGGATCGACGAGTATCGCATAGGTGCCGGTCGTCGGCAGGACCTGGGTATCGATCGCGCCCCCGCTGGTGTTGAAGGAAACTGGCCCCACGAGGATGCTGCCATCTGGCTTGATGATGGACACTTTACCATCGGCAATCGTGACGGCCGTCAGACCTGCACTCACGGTTTGTCCGGCTGTGCCGGTAAAGGTATAGCGGGCGTTCTGCCCGACACGGGTGATGGAGATCGGAACGGCTGCGCCCCCCGGCGTGATCGTGCCCGTGACTTCTGTCGAAAGCGTCGCGGTGAGATTGCCGGTGTAATTCAGGTAGGGATCGAGGAGAATCGTATAGGTGCCGGTCATCGGTAACACCGCGAGCTCGATGCCGCCTCCACTCGATCCAATTGACACGGGTGGTCCCATGACCACGCCATCCGGGCGATACACTGACACGAAGACTACCGGCACCGTCATGTTGCTGATCCCCAGACCCAACCGCTGACCGGCGGTCCCATCGAACACCATCAAGCCGGTCTTGTTTGCGGTGGTGATCGACGCGTTGACCGTCGGTCCGTCCACGGTGATACGACCGGTGTACTGGACATCAGTCGTGACGACGCCGGGTGGCGCGACAAAGAATTCTTGGCTGCTCGCGGCTTTGCCCTGGATCGTGGACACGGAGATCGGCCCGGTTTGCGCCGTGCTCGGCACTGGGACCGTGATGCTTGTGCTCGTGGCGGTGGCCACCGCCCCCATGGCGGCAGCGAAGGCGACTCGATTATTGATCGGTGTGGTGTCGTAGTTGGTGCCGGTCAGCGTGATCGTGGCCCCATAGGTCCCCACGGCTGGGTTGAAACTGGCCAATGTCGGGGCCCCGGAGCCGACGGTAAACGCTGCGGAACTGGTGGCCGTGTTCGCTCCCACCGTCACGCTGATCGGCCCAGTGGTGGCGCCGCTCGGTACCGTTACCGTCAGAACCGTCGTGGACGCCGTGAGGACGGTTGCGGTCGTACCGTTGAATTTGACGGTGTTCGATGCGGGGGTGGCACTGAAGCCAGTGCCATAGATCGTGACAGTCGTGCCGATCGGACTCGATGAGGGAGTGAATTGTACAACGGCGAGGGTTGAGGACGGTTGTCGGGTGATGCCCGTTAGATTCCCGACGCTGTCGTAGGCGTAGATCGCAGTGTCACTTGCGGGATCGATGACGGCCCGCAGCCGGCCCGCATCGTCATACACGTAGCTGATGTCGGCGGCGAGCCCAGGGAAGACGCCGAGGCACGCCAGGACGATTGCTGCTGTTGCCAGCAGGGCGCTGCGCCCTCGTGACTGCCACTCACATCGCAGGTTCGCGTGCATTGTCGCTCCGACCTCACGCTCATGGATACGCTATGTGTTCCTAATCATGTGCGACTCTACACGGGTTCGCGCGTAGCGCAAGCCCCGAAGATGGCCTTATTCCCATACCAGATTCAAGGCCATTTGGCCCTGTGCGGCCTTGAAAGAGAAATGGATCAGCCCTTCTCTCGTTGCGAAGGAATTCGGTGGCAGGTGAGGGCTACGACGACGGTAGGTTGTCCGAGGTGGTGCTAGGGGAGTGCCTAAACCGCAGGTCAAATTTCTAAGCTGCCAGAGCAACCCCTCGTATGTTAAAATGGAAAAGATGAGCCAACGACGGCAGGATTCCCTGCCCTTTCAACAATGGGGTGGCGTTTAGATGCCATGAGCGGGTTGTTATTGAAGTAGAAGACCCAGTTTGGAGCGTGCCTACCCGCCTGCGTCAGCACTGATGGCGGCACCATCAATGCTGACGCGATGTCATAGCACAGAGGTTGAAGCTTCAGTCCTCCCTCGTAGAACAGGTGGTCTACAGGGACGCCGAGATAAACGTCGTCAGCGTCAACGTAGAACCCACCTTCTGTGAGCATGTAGCAGAGGCGAAAGTAGTCTGACTGCATTGCTGGGTGGTAGCACCTATCGAACGCAGTCGTGTAGCGCTCCCCAAGTCTCTGACCAATGAATGCCCGTGCAGTGCCTCGGTCGAACAGGACGTGGGTAAACCCACGCCGCTCTAACAGTCTCCAAGACTCAATGCAGTCCTCAACATCCGGCGGGATCTGGCCAATGTTGTGCCAGAACTGCACGATAGTCATCGGCGTTTCGTTCTTGTAGTCAGGGGGTGCCGTCCCTGCGCTGCAGGGGCGCTGAACCAACATCTGAATGAAGTTCGAGCGTCTCCGATGATGTTCTGGGGTGTCTTCCGCCGATTCCATGACGCCCGAGTTCCTCCACAGATCGTTGTCTGGACTTTCCAAGCCTGGCAACCTGAGCGCTTGGGCTTTCACTGGATCGCGGCGCCATCCCAGCCGTTAGCAAGGTGGCTCACATGTCGAGCTGCAATCGGCTACGCATCGATGAACTGCTGCTTCTGCAACTGCGGCCGACCACTCTGGGTCGAGGACTGCCATCGGCCACAAGCGGAGGTTCGGCGCCAAGATCACCCCGCCATAAAGCGGTCCTCAGCCCTACTACATTAACGTCACCGTTGAGCCGCCGAGCGAGCGGGCAACGCCCGCTTGCGAAGGTCGGCCTCGAACGGGTTGTTAGCCTTCAGTCTCATTTGGGATCATCTCCTACTGGTCGTCGTCATCACGCCCCTCGTCCATTGGGTCGACGACGGCCAACGCGAATGCGGAGACAAATGCCAGCAGACGAAACCCGTGGACTGATTCAAGCGCAAGGGCTGAATCAAACAGCTTTTCTATTAATTTATCCAGCTTGCCGACCAGGTAACCAGATGCAAAGACAGCGACAGCCTTTGAAAGGTCTGTGAACTGCTGTTGCTCCTTCTTTGAGTACGGAGAGACAACGATCCCAACAATCCACCCCAAGGACGCGCCAAACACGAGTACTGCGAGATTGAGAGCGATCGAGAGCTTAGTCTCGCCGACGAAGAAGGATAGAACGCACAGTGCGGCAAAAAGTACTAATGCAGATAATGAGCTGCCGATGATCTTCCAATTCATGAGCGTTACTGAAGGCTAACAATGTTTAGACGGATCCGCGTAAGAGCTGGACCCGACCATTTCTGTCCGTATAACGCGCCACTATGGTTCGTGAACGATACTCCATGCTCGTTGTCGTTTCAATGAGTTGCGACGGTGGGACCATGTATCACGGGTTCTTATGCGGATCGGCGTAAGCCCCCCTCTGATAGCGGTTGGTCGTGTACTTCTGCTGTGAGTCGAACTGAGACAGTCTGCCCGACCTTCCGCGAGCGTCCGCTTTCAAGGTATCTGACACTGTCTGTCAGATCGGCTGCCGACTATTACATTTTCTTTCAGAACCGGCGCTTTGATTTATGGTGCGCGTCTCGAATAGTCCGGCAGGACCCTCTTTGGTTGCCCTACCCAGCCGTCAAGTTTGTGCTTTTTCCCTTCTCGTTGAAATGCCGCAACCAACGCACGTGCTCTCGTCGTTCGAATGCGTCGACTCAAGGCCAGCTCTCGAACTTCCGCCATCACACGGTGCCGAATCGACCGACTAAAACTGTCGATTACTTTTTTCCAGAATGGCTCATAGGCCTGATCGCGATATCCGACAAAATCGTATATTTCCTTTAACGCGTACGCCCTGTCTTCTGTCTCTTCAGAGATATCGAGACCGAACTTTGTGGTATCCTCCTGCTGGACGATGACCTCCCGGACAGGTCCACGTTCAATCTCCTGCAACTTCTCCCGCTCATGTTGATACACTTCATGCCATGTTGGGCCCGCTTCCCAGACAATAATATATTCCTTCGTCTGTGAGGGCATCAGTTCCAATGACCATTTCCCAATAAATCCAAGTTTGAGCAACTCATCGTGAGCAGGCTTCAATTGGCGCCGAATTTCAGAAATGGCTCGCAATCGCTTTAAACTCAAGTTCATGGATAATTCGGCATAGGACTCACTCGCAGCTCCACGCCCCACGCGAAATAAGGCGTGTAGATGTTGATAGAGAAGCTTCGTCAAATCTCGCTGCAGCGCCCAAAAGATCCTTTGATCCTGGATATGACAATGAAAATTATTCAAGTTAGCCCAATACCAATCCGCTAGGCGAATCTGATGCGTCCATTGTCCTTCGCTCCGATCACCAACTGACATCTCCTCCCGATCAATCCGCTCGAAGATATGGACCCCTGTTTCCGAACGTCGGCCTTTCGCATTCTTCCGATGTTCTTGCAACACTAAGCCACTCAACCGATCTAAAAAGTCTCGCACTTCCTGCTGGCGATCACCATTTGGCGTTCGACCTGTCAATCGTATCAATTCACGCCCGCTAATTCTTAAAACATCCGGCACCACACCTTCCCGTTCCCACATCATGGTCAGAGCACGTTCGAATGCTCGAAAATATTCCAAGTCTAAGACTGTGGGGTATCCCCATTTGGCACTTGGCATAATTTCAATCGCCACCTTACGTGGACCCCCGTCTCTTTCCATCACTCTGGTCACGACCTTCGAAAGAGTGTCTGGACTAACCTTCCCTTTGCCTGGGAGCTGCCACATAGGAATTTCTGAGATGGAGACCTCAGAATGGATCAAGCCGTCTAAGACAGGAGCGGTTTTTTCTTTCTTTTGAAGAGTGGTATCCATCAGCGTGGCCGTAACGTATTCTTCTCTTTAACGTAAGGGTTTACGTGGGAAAGGAATACGGAGAAACAATAAAGAGATAAGATAATGAAAGACATAAGGAATTGCACGTCAGACATTTGTTTCAACCCTCTCACTTTGTGTCAACCCTCTATAGCCATTGCGCGAACCCTCTCACTCTTCTCTTGTGCGAACCCTCTCGCAGTTGTTTGAAGGCTCCCAAATCGCGGGCATTTTCTTGTGCGAACCCTCTCACCTGGGGATAAATCCCTGCTAACGGCTGTCAGAGACATGGTTACAGAGCTCACATCCTTGAGGGAAAGAGGAGCAGATGAAAGGTTTTCGGACAAGACAAGATATTTGTCGATTGAGGACGAGGGCGAAAAATTGGAAGAAAACCTTCAACCATGAGAGGGTTGGAACAAGAAGCTCACGATGAGACATTGTCACCAGATATTGTGAATGTTTAATGATGAACGGAAGGAGAATCCAATTAGGAGGAGTCAGTTCGTTGAAAATTATCCAAGTGTTCTTGTGCCTTCCGTAACCCCTCTTCAATAAGCCTGATGTCATGAGCACGGTTCGGGTGAAAACGGATAACAAGGCGAAATGGACCATCGGTTCCCCTGGCATCAAATCGAACTGATTGAGCACCCTGGTTGGTACGTGGAACCCGTGTCACCTCCTCCCGAATGCGCCGAGCGGTCCACCCACCCTCGATTGCTTGGCGCGCTACTTTCTGTAGTCTGACGAGATTGGACCGTAAGGGAAGAAGCTCCTGAACGTGTGTCAATGTTAGGGGTGATCCTGCTCCAAGCGTGAGTTCAATGATGTGTTCGGGTAAGTCGAGAACTTGGAGCGCACGAGTGATCCTCGTTTTATCACACCCCAGGCGTTGGGCGAGTTCCGATTTCAAATAGCGGTGTTGTTCAATCAGCCGCTTATAGCCTTTTGCTTCCTCATAACCGGTCAATTCTTTTCGCAGGAGATTGTCGATGAGGGCTTCAGCTGCTGCAACGTCCAGATTGTCATGCCGGATTAACGCTGGGATTGTTGCCTTTCCGAGAATCTGACATGCTCGCCATCTCCGTTCACCCGCCACAATGTGATAGCGGCCGTTGGCCACAGGACGAACATGAATGGGGGTACGCACGCCGAATAAGCGGATGTTCTCCAAGAGTTCAGGATCAGGTTCAGCCTGGAGTCTTGGTTGGTCCGGGCTCGGATCGAGAAGCTCGAGTCGGAGATTGTGGACACGCTCCCCTTCCGATTCGAGAGAGAGAGGGGTTTCGAGAGAACTCGAGGGGTCAGTTGTTGCTGAAGCAGCGACCGGAGCACGTGGGGGGCTTGGTGGGATCTCAGATGCGGCAGGTTGAGTCTCTGATGGCGGAGGAGTCTTAGCGGCCGATGGCGAGGATGTGACGGAGGGTTTTGGCTGTGATGGATGGGCCGTGACCCTGAGTGTTTCAGCAAGGACTCCGTGGATTGCGGCCTCACTGGTAATACCCAATCCCATCAAAGCTCTGCGGCTTTGTTCCTCGAGCTCTTGGCGTTCTTTGGATACTCGCTGCTTTCCACTCATCAGCTCACCACGACCTCAGCGGAGGGTGATTCTGATTCCGTCGCTAGTTGAGCCTCCAAGAGGTCTCTTTTCTTGCTGGCCTTCGCCACACGCGATACGACTTCAGCGGCGAGCCCGGCATAATCCTCTGCGCCCGAGGCGCGCAATTCCTGCTGGAAGATCGTCTTGTTCACCATGATGGCTTTACCAAATTCTGTGTTCTCGCGGATGATGGTCGAAAAGACCTGATCTCCGAATGTATCCCGCATGGTCTTGACGATGGTCTTCGCCACGTTTGTACGCATGTCACATCGGGTTAGAAGGTACCCCAATAATTCGGTCTTGCGTTCCGTCTTCACGACGTTGACCTGTTGAACTTTGTTCTGTAAGGAGCGCAGCCCGTCCAGGGCGTATTTGTCACCGGCTGCAACGGGCACAATGACGTAATTGGCCGCATACAAGGCGTTGGACATAAAGGTGCCGAGATTCGGAGGGCAATCAATGATGACCATGTCATAGTTATTAAGTAAGGCAGACTGCCGAAACGCGGCATCCAAACCAAGCAGTGCACGGGGAGTTCCTTGGATATAACTCTCTTGTTCAAAGAGATCGATATGGGATGGAATGAGATCTAGGTTTTTGGTGGAGGTTTCAACGATGGCTTCATCAAGTACCGCAGTGCCTCCAAGGACGTGGGCCAGCGTCGTCTGCCCTTTATAATCCCGACGTTCGTGAGGGAACAGGGTGGCTGTGAGGTTTGCCTGCGGATCAGCATCGACCACAAGGTATTTCTTCCCTTTACTGCTGCGAGCAAGGCCCGCGGCAAGATTCGACGCTGATGTGGTCTTTCCAACACCTCCTTTATGGGTGGCTATGGCGACTATCACCCCCATTGCAGACCTCCTAGTTATGATAAAAGCAGACTAAGTGTTCATTGAAGTATAGAACTGTAGCAACAAAGTCAAGGGAAAATACGTGGCCAAATGGTAGGACACAGTGAATTACCCACTTGTTATAGGGCCAATTAGACTTGGGAGTAGATAGATCCAGCCAGATGAGGTGCCCTACTTATGATGATTATGAGGCATGAGTTATCCAAAACTCGGATCAGACCCTATGGCATATCTTAAGAGACAGCCATGGTATGTCCTCCATCTCAAAACGAATAGTGGTTGCGTCAACGCAACTAATAAACGTTACACAATATTTAAAATACAATAACTTGCTTGATAAATATTATGAAATTATGAATTATATGACTCTAAGATCATGAAAGTATATTGTAAAAGATTTATATATACATAAGCCCAATGAGTTTACCTATAAATATGAACGAACATTTAATAATTGCGTTGACGCAACTTATCGTACTGTGCGCTCTCGACGGTATCCCCCTCGATGGACCAAGGAAGGGCTCAAATGATAAGAGGTCCAAGTTAGAAAACTGAAGTTGCTGCGGATACTCTGAAGGTCAGCCAGGCATCACTCATCAATCGAGAACTCCGACCGCTATGTATGAAACTTTGACTATATAGAGGAGAAGAAGTTTAGAATTGTTTTGAAATATATTGTAAAAGGTTTCAGTATATTGGGATAGAAGAGAAATGAGGTGCCTAAATAACGTCCCACTCCTTGAAACGAGAGATAATTCTCCACCGTCCGGTCAAGCGCACGAAAGCTAAATATTTGTAGATCTTTGTTTCAGTTTCAGGCGGAAGCTCGAAGCCTCCTCGCTTCATATCGACCAGGAGCTGACGGGTCTCGTCGAGCAGCGCCTCACGGACTTCAGGCTCGGCTGTGCGAATTTGCGAATCGAGGGTCTCAAGATCTTTCGCCGTGAATTGGTGAAAACGATGAATCATAGTGTCTGGAGAGATGTGTGGGCGAGCCTGGGGCGAAAAGAGTCTCACTTCAAATTGACCTTTGACAAATTGGCGTGGCCGAACGGCAATTTTGAGTAGGCCAGCTGTAACCAGCTGCTGTCTGGCGCGGAGTGCGTTTTTCCCGCGTGTCCCGACCCATTGCGCCATATCGGCGATCGACGCCTTAACATGCCTCGTGCCACATCCGTGGCTGTGTCGAAGAAACTGTACATAGAGGATCTGTAGATGGGAGGGGAGGGCCCGAAAATCAGGATGGTCGAGTGTCTGGCAGACGAGTTCTGAAAACCTAGCCGGGTTAAAATCAGGCGGTGCTGGTCGAGTCTCTGAGGCAAGTTGGGGAGCAGATTCCCGTTCTTCAAACTCTCGGGCAAGTGCTTCTTCATCAAAGACTTCAGAAGATTTCACGGTGTCCATTGAGATCTCAAAAGTCGATGTACGCATAGATCGCGTACCATACCCATACGTATCATGTCAATTACTTATATACAGATCGATCCAACATGCCTCAATTCATGTTGGTATCCGGGATGGTCACCTTCTCGGATGCCTTGACACTTAGGAAGGGAGGGGATAGGGTGGGGGCGGGAAGGGAAGAGGCTTGGGAAGTCGGGTGAGAAGGCAATCGTCTCCTGGTGCGTGGAGGAGCGGACATGGGGCGGGACACTCCGAGACCGTGCACGGTCCACCTCTATCCATAGAGAGAGAGGCGCGCGGGCGTGATGCTGGAGTGACGACCGTGCAGTTTGTAGAGACTTCTCCATTATAGAGAGGGATGGATGGAGAGGGCCCTGAGAAAGGACGGAGGATTACGATGGAGTTGGTGCCGCTGACTGGTGAGCCGCAGGTCCCGGATCGAGGGCCGTCCACCGCCCTGGTCCCGTTGGCCACGACCGGGCTCCGACGGGTGGGCGGGGAGTTGCCGCCGGTGTGCCTCCAGCTCTCGTCCTCCACGTTGATTGGCCTGAGGGTTTATCTCGACGAGTTCGCGCGGCAACTCGTGGCGAAGAAGCCGACCTCGACGACCGCCCGCACCTATTTCAAGCGCGGCCGGTTCTTTATCGCGTGGCTGGAGCAGGGGAGGGACCCACACGTGCGTCGGCTCGATCGCGTCTGTCTCGAGGCCTATCGCGCGTATCTCGATCAGCGCTTTGCGAATCTGCGCACGAAGAACGGCTACCTCACGGCGGTCCGTCAGTTTCTCAATTGGCTGGTGCCGCTCCATCCAGGCCTCGTCAATCCTGCCGAGTTCGTCCAGGGCTGGGCCTGCAGTCGGCAACATACGCGGCGGCATCTGCCGGTCGAGGATGCGAAACGGTTACTTGCCGCGCTCGAGACGGATCCTCGAAAGACGGATCTGCAACGTGCGCGCCATGTCGCGATGGCCTATCTGATGCTGAAGACCGGGTTGCGCACGATTGAAGTGAGTCGGGCCCGGATCGAGCATCTTCAAGAATTGGTGCCGGGTGAAAAATGGCGGCTCTGGGTGCATGGCAAGGGGAGAGGGTCGGCCGATGAGTCGGTGCAGGTGCTGAAGGAAGTCTACGAACGGATTCAAACATATCTGGCACTCAGACCGGGTCCATTACAGGGGACTGATCCACTGTTTGCGACGACGGCGTGCTTTGATCGCGGCGGCAACGTCCTGACGGCAGCCGGCAAACGGCTCTCGACCCGCGCGATTCATCGGATCATTACAGAGGGCCTGTTGTTAGCGGGTGTGAAAAAACCCGGCATTGTGGTCCATAGTCTGCGGCACTCGGCCCCGACCTTTGCGCTCCTCAACGATGCGAGCCCGACACGGGTGCAGAAGATGATGCGCCATCAGCACTATGCGACAACGGAGATTTATGTGGAAGAAGTGCAGCGGCTGCTGGAGGGGGCGGAGGAGGCGGTGACACAGATCTAAGCCTGAACGACCCTAGATATATGGCACTCGCTGATGCTCAGCTCCTCGTCGTCTCTAGACCGAAACCGTTCATGCACATCCCATAGTCACGTGGGCAACGAGCGTACTGACGCATGCCTATGACCCGGAAACTTGGTTGTGGAAGGGAGTTGCCAATTCCAGGACCTTGAGCAATACCTTGTGAGCCGGGACACCTCTATCCCTCCCGAACCCGGTCGGATCGTTCCTCCACAATCTGCAGCGTAGTGTGCCCGATTTTCCATCGGTCTTGGAGCAGCAACTGAAGACGACTCAATACTGCATCCCGGTTCTCTCCGGTAGAAACCACCACGTGAGCACTGAGAGCATCGAGACCCTGAGGTAATGGTCCAAATGTGAAGATCATGAATCGCACAACCTCTCCCCATTTCGAGCCGTACGCTTACCAGTTTGGGGGCGAGTAGGTCCGCCCGTAACAGACCGTGCCAACTAAAACCATACCCTCAACGCCACCACGAATCGTATCTGGCCTAGCTCTCCGCCCTGTTGCCGCACTCTCGTGGCAGTCTGGCTGAAGCCGCAGTCGAATGACATGCCGAATATGGTGGGCACGCCATCGAGTCAGCGCCAGATTCCTTCTTGTTCGCCAACTGAAGGACTCTACTTCCTCCTCCCCCATGACGCAATTCGCCACAGTTACGTCGATACGCAGTTGTCCAGAAATGCCTCACTACGTGCCTGGAAGGAAATCGAGATCATCAACGGGGAGCATCGCAAGCCATCGGAATCACAACCCTTATGCCATAAGGTTCCTCGAATGAGTGTGCTGGCATTATTGATGCTTCTTCGAGGGTGTTGGGTTGAACTTGACGAATCTGCTGAGAGTGCGTATAGGAGGATCGGATTGAAGTGAGTGAGGTGGGCTCTGATGTTAGTCCAAACTAACCTACGGTTCATGGTTTTGGCCTTTGCCTTCTGCCAGGTCATCGGCGTGATGTGTGTGGTGCCGGATCTGTCGTTGGCGGACGACGTGCCGCAGCTGGGTGGAGAGGTGAGTCACGCGGCCTGTCCGATGGACGGGACCATCATGTGCCCACCATCGCTCACCGCGTCGCCTGAGCGTCAGCTAAAGAACAGTATGGTTGTGGTGGGTGATCCTGTTCTGTCTCTCGTCAGTCATGCCGAAGTTCTCGTCGGTGTCTCTCTTGAGATGATTGAGTCTTGGAGTAGCGCGTATTCCTCTGTTCCCATCTCTATAAGCTCCTCCTCGGTTCTCCGAATCTGATCCTACACCTCCGGTTTCGTCGTCCCCTGCTTGGCTGCTGACGCTGAGCGGGCGGTGATGTCTTTTACCGTCGGAGGTGTGCCGTGAGACAAACTTCTATCCCTCTTTCATTCTTGCGTGTGCGGGCTGGGTGGCTAATTATGCTCACGCTCCTGCTGCTCCCCTGGCCGGTCTGTGCGGCCGACGAAGTGGCCGAACCTCGCTTGGATCTTTCCGGTCTCATTCGAGAATTTGAAGCCGCGAATCCTGAGATCAGGGCGGCCCGCCAGCGCTGGGAATCCGCCAAGGCGGTCGTACCCCAAGTGCAGACCTTGCCGGATCCTCGCCTCCAGTTGGGCTATCAACGCATGCCGATGGTGCCACCGGTAGTGGAAGGAGTGATGTACGGGGTTGGGCAAGAGATCCCGTTTCCGGGCAAGCTGAAGCTGAAGGGCGAAGTGGCCCAACGTGATGCCGAACGGCTTGAGCAGGAATATCTCGCCGTTCGGTTGAGACTCATCGCCTCGTTAAAAGAAGCCTACTACAGCTTGCACTTCGTCCACAAAAGCAGCGATATCGTGGAGAGGAATAAGGCGCTGCTGACACAATTTGAGAGGACCGCCAAGGCTCGATACAGCGTCGGGCAAGCCGCGCAGCAAGACGTGTTTCGCGCCCAGGTCGAGATTTCACGAGTCCTCGATCGGTTAGCCGTGTTGGATCAACAAAAAGAAAGTCTCCATGCTGCGATCAATCGTCTTGTGAATCGACCGCCAGCCGGACCATTGGGGGCACCGGAGGAAATTCGAACCACGATTTTGACAATCCCGTTACAAGAACTCAGCCAGCGCGCCGAGGAATTCTCCCCCGCACTGCTCGCTACGGCAAAAGGCATCGATCGCTCGGAACGGTCCGTCTCCCTCGCCAAACGGCAGTACTACCCCGATTTCGATGTGACGGCCCTCGGCATCCGAAACGACAAGATCAATGACAACGGCTACCAGGTGATGGTGGGGATCAAGATCCCGTTATTCTATGAAACCAAACAGAAACAAGGGGTTCGAGAAGCGCTAGCCAGCTTAGAGGGAGCGCGTGAGGATTTTTCGGCGACTCGTCAGGATCTGTTGTTCCAGGTGAAAGATGGATTTGTGCAGGCCCAGCGGGCCGAGCGGCTGATCACCATCCTGCGCGATGCCATCATTCCCCAGGCCACGCTCGGCCTGCAGGCCGCGCAAGCAGGGTACGCGGTGGGGAAAGTAGACTTCCTCACGCTGCTGAATAGCCTCCTGACGTTGCAAGAAAGCCAGCTTGAGCTGCATGGCGAGATGGTCAATCACGAGAAAGCGCTCGCTCGGCTCGAAGCTGTAACGGGTGGGCCGTTAGACGGCCCGTTGTCGGAAAGAAAACCGTGATCATAACTCGTCAGCGTGTCATCGGTATGACAGCGGTCCTCATCATAGCCGCTGCCGCAGTCGTCTGGTTGACAGCGAGGCCGGTGGTGCTTCCACCGACGGATTCCCGACAGGACGAGATGGCCGGGATGGACATGCCGGGGATGGGAAGGGAGCAACAGAAGAAGCAGGCCCCAGTGGAGGAAGTAGTTGGACCAGCGACTCCGCTCGAGTCCGAAGGTGTGCCAGGCATCGTGACCATTGCACCGGAACGGCTCCAAACGATTGGCGTGAAGTACGAGCAGGTGGTACGTCGTTCCTTGGAGAAGAGCATCCGCACGGTCGGCAGAGTAGCCATCGACGAGCGCAAGCAGGCCAAAGTCACGACCAAGTTTCACGGCTGGATCGAGCAGCTGTTCGTGAGCGCGACCGGGGATCATGTGAAGAAAGGTCAGGCGCTCTTCACGATCTATAGTCCCGATCTGGTCGCAACTCAGGAGGAGTATCTCCTCGCGGTGCGTAGTCAGAAGCAATTGGGGGGCAGCGAGTTTCCCGAAGTGGCGCAAGGCTCCAAGGATTTGCTCGAAGCGACCAAGCGCCGCTTTCAGCTCTGGGATATCACGGATGATCACATCCAAGAACTCGAAAAGACCGGGAAGGTGCTGAAGACCCTGCCGATCCATTCGCCCATCACCGGGACGGTGATCAAGAAGGACACCCTCGCTGGTGCGCATGTGGATGCTGGAGTAGAACTCTATACCATTGCGGATCTCTCCCATATCTGGATCTTGGCGGACATTTACGAATACGAGCTGTCGTTCATCAAAGCGGGACAGAAGGCAGCCGTCACCCTCTCCTACGACCCTGGCACGGTGCTGACTGGCCACTTGAGCTTCATTTATCCCACCTTGGACCCGAAAACCCGCACGGCAAAAGTGCGGTTCGAACTCGACAACCGTGATGACACGCTCAAGCCGGACATGTATGCCAACGTAGAACTGCGGGTCAGCCTGGGCACACGACTCGCGATTCCACAAGAAGCGGTCATCGAGTCTGGTCGGAAGCAAGTGGTGTTTTTGCATCACGGTGAGGGAAAGCTCGAACCACGCCTGATCAAGACGGGGGTGAAGACCGGGGAGTGGTCTGAAGTACTGGAAGGGCTGAAAGAAGGCGAGCACATTGTGACCTCGGCCAATTTTCTGATCGACAGTGAAAGCCGCCTCAAGTCCGTCGTCGAGAGCATGGGTGGCATGCCCGGCATGAAGATGAAGGATTGAACGCCCGTGGTTGAACGGATCATCGAATTCAGCGCGAGAAACCGTTTCATTGTCTTCCTGCTGGTCTTCGCATTCTCAGCGGTCGGGTTGTGGGCCATGTGGCAAACGCCGATCGACGCCCTGCCGGATATTTCTGACACGCAGGTGATCGTCTACACCACCTGGCCGGGACGCTCGCCCGATCTCGTGGAAGATCAAATCACCTATCCGATCGTCACAGCACTCCTGTCTGCGCCCAAAGTCACCGTTGTCCGCGGCTTCTCGGACTTTGGCTATTCCTATGTCTACATTCTCTTCAAAGACGGGACGGATATTTATTGGGCCCGGTCGCGCATCCTCGAACGGTTGAGCCAACTCTCTGGACGCATGCCGGAAGGGGTCACTCCACAGCTCGGCCCAGACGCGACGGGCGTGGGCTGGGTCTTTCAATATGCCCTGGTCGATGAGACCGGCCAGCATGATCTCGCCGCCCTGCGCAGTTTCCAGGATTGGTATTTACGGTACTGGCTGCGCGCCGTGGAGGGCGTGGCTGAAGTGGCGAGTATCGGCGGCTTTGTCCGGCAGTACCAAGTGAATCTCGATCCGACCAAAGTCTTGGCCTATCGCCTATCCCTCCCTTCCATCATCGAAACGATTCGCCAGAGCAACAACGACGTGGGGGGCCGCGTCGTGGAGTATTCCGGAATTGAATACGTGGTCCGTGGAAGAGGCTATATCAAGAAAGTCGAGGACATCGAAAAGATCGCCGTAGCAGTCAACGAGAACGGCACACCGATTCTGTTGCGCGACGTGGCGACGGTCCGGCTCGGGCCGGACATGAGACGAGGGCTGGCGGAGCTCAACGGTCAAGGCGAGGTGGCGGGCGGGATCGTTGTCATGCGCTTTGGCGAGAACGCCCTCAATGTGATCGAACGAGTCAAGGCGAAACTCGAGGAGATCGAACCCTCCATGCCGAAAGGCGTGAAGGTCGTCACGGTCTATGACCGGAGTGACTTGATTCGAGAATCAATCGCCACGGCAAGCGAAAGTCTCCTGGAAGAACTGATCGTCACAGGTGTGCTCATCATCGCCTTTTTGCTCCATGTCCGATCCGCGATCGTGCCGATCCTTACCTTGCCCATCGCCGTGCTGATCGCGTTCATTCCTATGTACCTGCTGGAGATCGGCATCAACATCATGTCGCTGGGCGGCATCATCGTCGCGATCGGCGACATGGTGGATGCGGCCATCGTGATGGTGGATAACGCACACAAGCGGTTGGAGGACTGGGAGCGAGACGGACGAGCGGGTGAACGGCTCCAAGTCCTGATTGATTCGGCCAAGGAAGTCGGTCCGCCGATTTTTGCGTCCGTGCTCGTGATTGCCATTTCGTTCATCCCCATCTTTGCTCTTGAAGCCCAGGAAGGGCGCATGTTCAAGCCCCTGGCCTGGACGAATAACCTCGCGATCGCCATGTGCGCGGTGCTGGCCATCACCTTGGTCCCAGCCTGTCTCCCGACCTTCATTCGCGGAAAGATCTTTCCGGAGCAACGCCACCCGGTAAGCAGGAGCCTCCAGCGGCTTTACGCCCCTCTCTTGCGATGGGCACTACTCCATCGCGGAATCGTGGTGGTCCTCGCCATCGGACTCCTGCTCAGCATCGTCCCGGTCTATCAGCGTATGGGCTCCGAGTTCATGCCGCCGCTGTATGAAGGCACGATCCTCTATATGCCGACGACTTTGCCGGGCTTGTCGGTGACGGAGGCCAGCCGGCTGCTTCAGATCATGGATCAAAAGCTGCGCGCCTTTCCAGAAGTCGACCATGTCTTCGGCAAAGCCGGACGAGCGGAAACCTCCACCGACCCGGCACCCTTCAGCATGATGGAAGTGGTCGTCGAGCTGAAATCGAAGGAGCAGTGGCGGCCAGGGTTGAGCTATGAGGGACTCGTGGATGAAATGGATCGCGCGCTCAAGATTCCTGGTGTGACGAACGCCTGGACCATGCCGATTAAGGCGCGGATCGACATGTTGACCACCGGCGTTCGCACGCCGGTGGGGATCAAGATCTTCGGTCCCGACCTCAAACAGATCGAGCAAATCGGGGAGCATCTGGAAATGGTGCTCAAAGAGGTCCCGGGGACACGCAGTGTCTATGCGGAGCGGGTGTCCGGCGGCTATTTCCTCGATTTCGATATCAACCGTGACGAGATCGCACGTTATGGGCTGAAGCTGATGGATGTCGGCAAGATCATCGAAACGGCCATCGGGGGTGAAAATATCGCCACGACGATCGAGGGCCGTGAGCGATATCCCATCAACGTCCGTTATCTCCGTGAGTTGCGGGATGATCCTGAAAAGCTGAAGCGTGTGCTTGTGGATACCCCGACCGGCGCGCAAGTGCCGCTCGCGCAACTCGCGACACTCCGTTTCGTCAATGGGCCGCCGATGATCCGTGACGAAAACGGCATGCTCGCAGGATATGTGTTCTTGGACATGACCGGACGGGATGTCGGCGGCTATGTGGAGGATCTCAAACGGGTTGTGGCGGCACAAGTCGAACTGCCGCCGGGCTATACGATTGCCTGGTCCGGCCAATACGAGTTCATGGAGCGGGCAAAAGCGAGACTGAAGTTTGTCGTGCCGTTGACGCTCATCATCATCTTCGTCATCTTCTATTTCACATTCCAGTCGGTCGCGAAAACCTGCATGGTGATGGTCGGCGTGCCGCTCTCGTTGGTCGGCGCCGTCTGGTACCTGTCGATTCTCGGCTACAACATGAGCATTGCTGTGTGGGTGGGACTCATCACGGTCGTGGGCACGGCAGCGGAGACCAGCGCCGTGATGTTGGCCTATCTGGACGAAGCCTGCGCCCGGCGTAAAGCGGCCGGCGGTCTCACGACGCTCCAGGATGTAATCGAGACCGTTCAACTCGGCGCAGTCGAGCGCATCAGGCCTATGGCGATGATCGGCTTTGTCGATGTCATTGGGTTGATCCCGGTCATGTGGGCGACAGGCACAGGGGCGGATGTGATGAAGCGGATCGCCGCACCACAGGTCGGCGGGGTCTTTTCCGCCATGATTCTCACGTTGTTCGTCATCCCGCCCCTCTATGTCATGTGGCGGTGGTGGATCGAGAACAAGCGTGAGCAATGAAGGAAAATGGAGCAAGAAGCATGTGGAGCATTGAACCGATGACGTTCTCGACGGTGGTCTTACAGGCCAACAGCGCCTGGCGCTCTAAGTTTTCCGGGGTGTCGATTTGTCTGAACACCATTAGATGAAAGAGGGAAGTGCCTATGAAGCTCTCGCAGCAGCCGTCGTGGTTCGTCTTGTTGTTCGCCATGGCAGTCATGGCCTGTTCGACCGCTCCACCGCGCGAACTCATCGAACGCAACGATCACAGTGGACTGGCGACTTGGTATGAGCAGGAGGCCGTGCGCCTGCGCGGAAAAGCAGAGGACATGCGTCAGATGGCTGAACTGTACGCCAAGCCTTCTTATCAACCTTCACCGAAGGAGTCCAAAACACAGTTGATCGCCCACTGTCGGCTTTTCATTGATTACTACACCAAATCGGCCGAAGAAGCGGAGGCACTCGCTAAGCTGCATCGCGAACAAGAGCCGGCCATTCCGTGATGAGGGACAGGATGATGATCCCACTGTGGGTGTTGAGTTCCTGAAGTGTTCTGCAGGCAGCGCGTTTCAATTATGGACCGGTCACTACATTAATCAAGGCATCGCCCGTCTTGCGATCGACGCCTGTGTCGCCAGACCGGTCCGGAGGTGCCAGGGCAATCGGGTTATACCAACATTTCAACATGGTGGCATTACGCTACAGCTAAATTGGTAAGCTGCCCTTTATTGCCACGGAGCTTCGGTAGCAAGAGAGGATGTGTGCAGTAATCAAAGTAATACATTGGAATTCACGTATAAATGACGCTCGGATGACTTGGCACAGCGGTTGCTCGGGTGCCATCACAGGCAGTGAATGGGTCACTGCCAAATAAAAAGGGGGGATTACAATGCGACAGGTTATGAGGGGGCTTCCATTCATCGTCCTCTTGCTAGTCTTGGCCATGCCAAGCTTTGCTGCGACAGGTCCTGAGCCTGGGATTGCCAAGGGTAATCATCAGGAACTCGCGATGTACTACGCCGATCAGGCGCAGGATTTCAAGGCGAAAGCGCGGTTCTGGGATAATACCGCGGAATCCTACGAGCATCACCCAGAGCTCTATAAGTCGAGCGACATCGCCGACGAGGCGGCGCATTGCCGTCAGATTGCTCGAAACTACAGGAAGATGGCAGACGAGGCCGCAGCCTTGGCGAGTGAACACTTGAGCCTAACACGCAAGGGCCCGTAGACAGCGAGGCAGTTCAAGTCTCTGTTCGAGAGGAGCCGAGCAGGGAAGCTATGCCGAGGCGATCTGTATTCACAGCGTATGCGAAGAGACGCCTCGGCGGCGCTCTGGGTTTCGGATTGTTGACCTGTGCGAAGCCCCCTATTTGAAGGAAGGAAGCGCCTATGAAGATCTCGCGGCCGCTGTCGTGGTTCGTCCTGTTGTTCGTTGTGGCGGTCATGGCCTGTTCGACGGGCCCACCACGCGAACTCATTGAACGCCATGATCACAGTGGACTGGCGAGCTGGTATGAGCAGGAGGCCCTGCGCCTACGAGGAAAGGCAGAGGAGATGCGTCAGATGGGTGATCGATACGCAGCGCATGCCTATCCGCTCTCTCCAAAAGAGTCCAAAGGAGAGCTGCTCAGGCATTGCCGCGACTTTATGCACGCTTACACGAAAGCCGCCGAAGAAGCGGAGGCTCTCGCTAAGCTGCATCACGAACAAGAACCGGCCATTCCTTGATGGAGGGCAGGGTGATCCATCGGTGGTGTTGAGTTTTTCGAATTGTTCCGCGACTAGCCTGCTTCACCCATGTCGGCAGATGGACATGGAAACATGAGGGCGATGAGATTCTATCTCACGTTCAGCAGCTCACAGGACCTGGCGAGGATTTCATCCGTAAGACCGGAAAAGGAGAACGCATGAAACCGCAGCATGTGAAGAAACCACACGACGACAAGTCTGATACCACGCAGACTGCTAGCCCCGAACAGATCATGTCCGATGACCTTCGTGAGCGGATTGCGAAGCGGGCCTATGAGCTCTATCTCGATCGAGGCTGCAGTCCAGGGTGTGATGTGGAAGATTGGGTCGACGCGGAGCGAGAGATGCTTGCGTTGCCGACTGTATAGGCGTGACTGTTCTTTTAGCCGACAGGTTCTTCTGGACCGGCACCAGAGTTGTTGCTAAACGGCATGGCGAAACCTCGCGAGAGATGTCTCGTGCGTATGCCGTCGATGTAGTAACCGAATGATGTCCATTCGGGGGGTAGGGAACTGACGATGGACGAGAAACGTCACCAGTACATCCCTGCGCTGAGGTTTGGTTGGCTGACTCGCCTGTACGATCCCGTCATTCGCTGGACCATGCGAGAGGACCTGTTCAAGCCTCGTTTGGTTGAACAGGTGGGGATGCAACCGGGTCACCGCGTGCTGGGTCTCGGTTGTGGGACCGCCACGCTCACGATACTGCTCAAGCAGCGTCAGCCTCAATCAACGGTCGTGGGTCTCGACGGCGATCCGGTGGTGTTGGCACGCGCTCGTGAGAAAGTCGTGCAGACGGGCGTCGATGTCGTGTTCGACCAGGGGATGGCCTATCAACTCCCGTATCCCGATCGATCGTTCGATCGTGTCGTCGCGAGTCAACTCTTGCACCATCTGACCTCGGATACCAAACGCCGCGCGCTGCGTGAAACCTTCCGCGTGCTGAAACCAGGTCTGTGTCTCGCTCATCGTGCGTTGGTTGGAAGAAGCCTACGAGCACGTGAAAGGAATGGTGCCAGGGCTGATTCGCGAGGCGGGATTTACTCACGTGGAGGAAACGGGCCGCTACACGACAGGGTTCGGGACACTTGTCCTCATTCGCTCGGTCAAACCAGAGAGAGGAGCGGGCGGTATTGAGAGAAGAAACGGGACATCGTGAATTTGAGCGTTGCCTGCTCAATCGAAGGCGATGGTTCTTCGGAGTCAGAGTGATGTGGAACCACTTGCTCCATCGGCAGCTCATCGTTCTCTTCGGTCTTGCTGTGGCGGTCAACTATCCGTGGGAACGGGTCCAATCCCGTCTGTATGTCCTACCTGGAGAGGCAGAGGTTGGGTGGTGGATGTGCGCGGCGGCGAGTATCGCAGACGGCTTGGTGGTTCTCCTGATCTTCCAGATCAGCCGGCTGGTGATCGGACAGCGTGACTGGTATCTCCGGCCGGGAGCGCGAGGGTATACCGTGCTGCTGCTGTCGGGAGCGGTCATCAGTGTCGCGGTCGAGTGGATTGCGATCTATGGTGCACATTGGTGGGCCTACAGCCCGCGCATGCCTCTCGTGCCGGGGTTGAACATCGGATTGGCTCCGCTGGCGCAGATGCTGGTGCTGCCGCCGCTGATTTTTACTCTGCTGGCGTGGTGGCATCGGAAGATGATTGGGAGGAAACCATGCGATGGCTGACCGCGCGGCAAGGATGGCAGAGTTGGTGGCTTATCCTGAGTCTGGTGTCGGCAGTCGCCGGTTGCGCCCACTCAATGCCGGAAAATGTGCCGGTGATCGACCGAGTACTGGGTGATCCAGTCTTGCGGGAACAACTGGTCGCAACGGGGACGTTGGATGAGCATTTTGTGCACGAGGTGCTCCATCAACTCGGCCAAGGGCCTCGCGGAGATCACAACGTCGCTCGGCTCCTCGCCGATCATCTCCACCACCACCCGACCACCGCTCGCGCGGTCTATGGGGAACTTGTTCGGCACAAAGCCTTTCAAGAATGGCTCCTTGAGCGAGTGCAAGGAGCGACGGGTGACTCTGGAGACCCATAACCAAAGCGTGTTGGCCGATTCGTTCGGCCACTTATTTCAAAGGCTGCTCACATGAGAACACCAGAACGACAAACCGAACCCCTCTTGTTCCGTCTCGGTGACTATCCGGCCGGCATACTGACCGGAGTGCTTACGGCACTTGCCGTGCGAATCATCGTCGGTTCGAATTGGGGCATGGTCATGGCCATGCGGGTCGGCATGGCGATAGGCATGGGCGTCCACCTGAGTCTGCTCGTCCTATTGATCCCGCTGCTCAGCGCCTTTGAGGTGATGAAGCCCGGCGGAATCATCGGCATGTATGGGGGCATGCTGCTCGACATGCGGGACGCTATGCAGCAGGACGTCATCTCTCTTAGCCAAGCCTTAACGGTCGTCAACCTGCGAGAGGCGGGGGTTCACCGGCAGCGGGAGGAGAATGTGTACCTGGATATCGTGAAAGCCATCGAGGCCACCAAGTGACCGGCGGAGCCGTGACGACCGGTCAGAACAGGTTCATATGGAACGAATAAAGGATCCGGTGTGTGGAATGATGGTCTCCATCGAGGAAGGGCGTCCCGCCTTTCATCACGGAACAACCTATTACCTCTGCTCCGATCTGTGTCATCGCATATTCCTCGCCGATCCGGAAAAGTATACCGGTCGAACAACTGGCCTCTCTCCGGGCCAACCCGACATCGTTCGGCGGATCGCTTACTTTTCCATGGAAGTGGCGGCGGACCCCCGCATGCCGACATACAGCGGCGGGCTCGGCGTCTTGGCGGGCGACACCTTGCGATCCTGTGCGGATCTCAAGATCCCCGTGGTTGGCATCAGCCTGCTGTACTGGAGAGGATATTTCGATCAGTCATTGGATGAATGGGGGAACCAGCACGAACACCCTGTGACGTGGGATCCGAAAGCATTACTGCGCGAACTGCCGATCGCCGTGCAGGTGACTTTTGAGAATCGCTCCCTGAAGATCCGCGCGTGGCAAGTCGAAATTGTGGGAGCCACAGGCTTTGTCGTGCCTCTCCTGCTTCTCGACACCAACCTGCCCGAGAATACCCCACATGACCGCGAACTCACCTCCTGGCTATATGGTGGGGATACTCGGGAGCGACTGGCTCAGGAAATCATCCTGGGCATCGGTGGGATCAGAATGCTTCAGGCGCTGGGCTACTCCCAGATAGAGCGCTTTCATATGAATGAGGGCCACGCCGCCTTGCTCACCATTGAACTGCTATGCACCATGAAACTTGCCGGACCAGCCGAGTTGGACTTCAACACCGTCAGGAGCCGCTGCATCTTCACCACCCACACGCCGGTCCCGGCAGGCCATGATCGATTTTCTTACGACCTGGTTCGGAACGGGCTAGGAAACATCCTGCCCCTGGAGGTCCTGCAAATGCTCGGGGGTCGTGACGAGCTAAATATGACCTTGCTGGGCTTGAACTTGAGCCATTACGTCAATGGCGTCGCTAAGAGGCACGGACAGGTCTCGCAGGAAATGTTTCCTGGATACGCCATTGATTCCATTACGAACGGCGTGCATTCCGCCACCTGGACATGCGAGAGCTTCAGGGCCTTATACGACCGGCACATCCCCGGTTGGATCAATGATCCATTTTCGCTCCGCTACGCCATCAGTATTCCGAACAACGAGATCTGGGCGGCTCATGTTGAAGCCAAGCAGCGCTTGCTCCATGAGATTCGTACCCGAACAGGAGTGCCGCTCAATCGCAACGCATTCACCATTGGATTCGCACGACGTGCGGCCTTGTACAAGCGGGCAGATCTCATCCTTTCAGATCCCAATCAACTGAGAGACATTGCGAAACAGGTGGGCCCCGTCCAGCTGATTTTTGCGGGCAAGGCGCATCCGAAGGATGAACCCGGAAAAGAGGTGATCAGGCGAGTGGTGCAGGTTGCAAAGCAACTGAAGAACGACGTCACGATTCTCTACGTAGAGAACTATGACATGGTCTTGGCCCAACTTCTGACCGCCGGGGTCGATCTGTGGTTGAACACGCCACAACGACCGTTGGAAGCATCGGGCACTTCAGGGATGAAAGCCGCCCATAACGGCGTCCCGAGCTTGAGCGTTTTGGACGGCTGGTGGATTGAAGGTCACATCGAGGGTGTGACTGGATGGTCGGTCGGACCAGGACCAACTGAAAGTTCTCAGGAAGGTGAGGTGAACGCGCGAGACAGTGTTGAGCTGTACCAGAAGCTGCGATGGGTCATTGCCCCGCTCTTTTTCCAGCATCAGGAACAGTGGGTTGATGTCATGCGGCACACCATCGCGTTCAACGCCTCGTTTTTCAACACGCACCGCATGGTCCAGCAGTATGCGGCCAATGCCTATGTGTAAGAAACGATGCTCCCCGGCATGAGCGAGAATGGCGGGGACGAGAAGATCTGGGCGAATGGAAGAGCATGAAACGCGACCGCGGGCGTTACCGGAAGGAGGATGACCGATGAAGAGCCACTCACTGCGTGTGATGTTGACATGCGCCTTTCTAGCCGTTCTTGGGTTTTTCTTGCTCACGGAGCACCGGGCTCATCTCTTTGGAGCGCTGCCGTACGTGTTTCTTCTCGCCTGTCCCTTGTTCCACCTCCTCCTGCACAGGCGACATGGCGGGCATGATTCCGACCCTCAGCAGGACAGGAAACAGGCTGAGTCACAGGACAACGTCGAAAGACATTCCCATGGATGAAGGATCGGCCTATGGGTTGTGGGCGCAGGTTTCTATCAACTGATCCCGACACTCAAACCCGAGTATGCCGTGGGGTTGCAGCGGATCGATCTTCATGGAGAACACGGGCAATAGTGGCAACGGACTTGGGCAGTACCCTCAACGTGATCAGAGTACGCTTGCATCGGGCCCGACGAGCTCTCAAGCAGATACTCCTCACGTCATGCAAGGACTGCTGTCCTGAACACGGGTTTATGAACTGTGAAGGTGCACATGGGGGGAATGCCACGGGGAAAAGTTTCCCTTGCTTCCGGACACTGTAATGCTACGAGCCCAATCTCGTCTTATATGCATACGTGTAAAGAAAGGAGGAGCAAGGCACGCATCATCATCGCTATTGAGCGAGCCTTCGGCAGCGTCACGCTCCCAGATGATGCTGACGGGGGGCCACGGCATCTTCGGTATCCCCAAGGCTCGCTGGCGTGGAGCAAGAAGAAGAGGGGCATGAAATAGGTGGGGAGTGAAGATGACTCACCATAGCCGGCGAAACGGTTCGCCACAAACAAGGAGGGCGTAGGATGTTAAAACTTAGAGGGATTTGCGCATTTGTGGTTCTCGGTCTCCTGGTCGCAATGCCAATTTTCGCTGCGGATCCTCTTGAGACTATGATTAGTAAAGGAGATCATCAGGGACTGCAGCGTTACTATTCGCAACAGGCTCAGGAGCTCAAAGCCAAAGCGAATTATTGGGATACCATAGCCGAATTCTATGAAAGACATCCAGGCGAGCCCACCGGGGCTCGCACCAGGGCTGAACACATCGCGCACTGCCAAGCTATTTCGGAAACCTTGAGGAAGGCTGCGCACGAGGCTCAGAATCTGGCCACAGAACACTATGATTTGACACGGAAGGGGCCCTAAAGCCAATGTCGTTACTGATTTGGCCGGCGACCACCGCGCTATGAACACTCGATGGAGGGAAGACTCTAAGTTGTATTTCAAGAGCTGGACAGCTGTGGCCAGAGGCTCTTCCGATGAATAATCTCCGACGGCTCGTTCTCGGCGCCTTTCTCGCGGTCCTGGGATTTTTCCTCGTGACCGAGCACCGGGCGCATCTGTTCGGGGTGCTGCCCTACCTATTCCTTTTCGCCTGCCCGCTGTTCCATCTCCTCCTGCACAGGCGACACGGTGGTCATGGCATCGACTCGCCACAAGGCAGGAAGGAGCCCGATTCACAGGCCAACGCTGGGGGGCATTCCCATGGATGAAGGATCGGCTTATGGGTTGTGGTCGTTAGTGATCATCAACTCGGTGGTGTTTATCCTCTTCGCGTTCAGCTTCACGCGGCCGCGGACGACACGCGATTGGCGATCCTTGGGTGCCTTCTCGGCGTTTATCGTGGCTCTGTTTGCGGAGATGTACGGATTCCCTTTAACCATCTATCTGCTGTCAGGATGGTTGGCAAGACAGTATCCCGCGGTCGACCTGTTTTCCCACGAAACCGGCCATCTGTGGCATACCCTCCTGGGCATGGAAGGTCATGCGCATGTTGATCCACTCCACATTTTCAGCGAGGTGCTGATCTTCGGAGGGTTCTTTCTACTGGCGGCCTCGTGGGAAGTCTTGTATCGGGCGCAACGGACTCAGACATTGGCCACGACCGGTCCGTATGCCCGGATCAGACATCCGCAGTATGTGGCCTTCATCGTGATCATGCTGGGTTTTCTCCTCCAATGGCCAACCATTCCGACATTGTTCATGTTCCCCGTACTCGTGGCAATGTATGTCCGTCTCGCGCACAAAGAGGAGAGACAGGTCCGTGCGGAATTCGGCGAGTCCTATGATCGTTATGCGGCGGCGACGCCTGCCTTCTTCCCACGATGGAAGAGGCAGAGTCGAGAACAGCTTGACGGGCGTCTGGACCGTTGAGGGGGTTGATCGTCAGAACCAGCCGCTTGAGGACCTGATGAAGTAGAGGACGCAGGAGAGTCACAGAGCATGGTGATCTGGCATCTCACATCAGACACGCTGCGGTTTCCGTTTCACGTCAGTGCGGGGCAGCACGTCAACCTCCAGTTCGGCACTTGGCCGATCGAGGAGGGCCAGCAAGCCTGGATCGACGTTCGGATTGTGCATTCGGACGGAGCCGAGGAGAGCAGGCGTGTCGAAGGGACGTGGAACGTCAACCGCGACGCCAACAGCTATTGGTTTGTCAACGTCGGGCCGTTCACGGATGGAGATCAAGTGGAATACCGGCTGCACGGGAGTTCGCCGTCCGGGGCTTGTGAGATTGGCCCCTTCACCTTTCAGGTCGGGCCCAAGATTCATCTCGCGATCCTGTGGCATCAGCACCAGCCATTGTACAAAGACCTGCAAGCCAAACGACCACAGGGATCGTATCGGTTCCCCTGGGTGCGGCTGCATGCCATTCGTGATTATTACGCGATGGCGGCCATGCTGGAGCAGCATCCCGAGGTGCATCTGACGATCAATCTCACACCGGTCCTCCTCTGGCAATTAGAGGATTATGCCGAGCGAGGGGCGACCGACCGAGCGCTGGATCTGACGCGTATCCCTGCCCGCCGCCTCACGATGGTTGATCGCGAAGAACTGCTCAGCACGTTCTTTGAAGCGAACTGGCATACACAGATCTTTCCATGGCCTCGCTATCGGGAACTCTTCGAACAACGCCGGAAGGGAGATGCGTTCACGATCCAGGATCTGACCGATCTCCAGATGTGGTTCAACTTGGCCTGGTTCGGTCCGGAATTTCAGGAGGGCGAGGTGGAGCTGCCGGACGGCGGGACTGTCTCCCTGCATCGCCTCATCAAAAAAGGTGCCGGCTACACGGCTCGTGAGATTGAGGCCATGGTTGACGAACAGCTAAAGATCCTACGCAATGTCGCCGCGATCCATCAACAGCTCCAAGAGCGAGGCCAGATCGAGGTTTCCACCACCCCGTTCTACCATCCCATCCTTCCGCTGTTGGTTGATTCCGATCGTGCCACCATTGATCGTCCTGGTTCGGTGCACCCCACACGATTTCATTATCCAGAAGACGCAGGGGCGCAACTCGACCGTGCCATGCAGTACTACGAGGAGCGCTTCAGGCATCCGCCAGCTGGGATGTGGCCCGCAGAGGGCGCCGTTGGGCAGTCGGTGGTCTCGCTGTTTGCCGAGGCTGGCATGCACTGGATTGCCACGGATCGTGGCGTGCTGGCGCGCTCTGGCCAGTATGGCTACGACGTCCAGGACCCGAATGTCCTATGCCAAGCGTATCGGGCTGAAGATGAGCTGGGCCGTGGTGTCGCCGTCTTCTTCCGTGACCCGGTTCTCTCCGATAACATCGGCTTTCACTACCAGCAGTATCCTGATCCGGTCGAGGCCGCAGCGGCCTTTGTGCGCCATCTCAAGGATCGATTTGCCTGGCAGGTGAACGACCCTTCCAATCGCATCGTCTCTGTCATTCTGGACGGCGAGAACGCCTGGGGAGCATACAGGCGGCAGGCGCGTCCGTTCCTTCATGCGCTGTACACGGCGCTCGCTGGTGATACGGAGATCCGGACGGTCACGTTTCGAGAGTATCTCGAGGGCAATCCCACGCGGCAGGTGCCGACTCACCCGATTTCGGCATTGGCGAAAGTCTATAACCTCGCTGAAGCGAGTTGGATCGACGAGAACGGCTCGGCGCCGGGGAACGACTTAGGCACATGGATCGGAGAGGCCGAGGAAAATCAAGGGTGGGACCGCCTTCGCGAAACCCGGGAATGGCTCGATTCCATCAAGACCATGCTGGAGCGTCATCCCAAAGCGTTCGAAGCGTTGTATGCCGCGGAAGGAAGTGATTGGTTTTGGTGGTTTGGTGAAGATCAATCCTCCGATTCGGATGCGGAGTTCGACGAGCTCTTTCGAAACCATCTGAAGGCGGTCTACGGGGCACTGCGTCGTAAACCTCCACTGGCGCTCGGTGATGCCATCGTGCCCCATGCTCTCGTGTGGACGTTCGCCAAACCGATCCGATCAGTTCGTTTTGGTGATCGCCTCAGCATCAGAACGAACTGCCCCGGTGAGCTGACCTGGAAGACCGATCAGAACGAACAGTGGACGACTCGCGAGCTGATCGCAGCCGGCGGCGTAATGGCCGCCGTGTACCGATTCAGTCTGACGCTTGGCCCGTTCGCTTCGCCGGTTCGATGGATCGAGTTCCAATTCCGGTGCCTCCATCCAGGCTGCTGCGGAACTGATCCTTGTTGTCGAACAGGCCTGCAGCGCGTCGCAGTGATCGGCAGTCTAGCTAAAGACAGACAACGCACACCACGTCGTGGAGGGAGAGAAGGCATGTAGCATGGCGTTCCTCGACCGGTGGCGTATTTCTAGAACAAAGGTGGAAGGAGAAAAACCATGATATCGAAGCAAGAGATGGATCGAGTCTGTGGCATGTGGGTCGACAAGGAGACGGCTCCATTTCGACTACGATCCGGAATCCTACAGGAAAGGCTTTGAAGGTCGAAAGACCTGATGCCCATGACGCTGCAAACTCTCTCACTCCCGCTGAAGGTCTTGGTCACCCTGTTTCTGCTGACCATGGGACTTGGTTACCTCTTCGCCCTCGCCTACCTCTATTTGATTGATGTGGAGCCGCACACCAAACACGGAATGGGACTCGTCGCTGCTGTCATTATGAAATATTACGGTCAACGGGACACGACGAAGCTTGATGCGGCCCTCCGAGGACCTATGACAGAGTACGTCACTGACGCCCAGCGAGCGCAGGTGATCCAGTGGATACGAGCGGGCGCGGCCGAAACCGACTTCGTGAAGGTCCTGCCGATCCTCAAGCAGGCTTGCGGCTGACTTCCTATGCGGAGGTCGTTCGCTATACCGACGTGGACTTCGGACAATCCATCAAGTCACTCGTGCGGGTCTCTCACATTCATCTGTTCGGCATGAGTTTCATCTTTATGCTCACGAGCCTTATTTTCATCTTCAGTGAGATCCCCGCCTCCGTTCAGACCTTTCTTGTCACGATTCCTTTCCTCGCCATCTGGCTGGACATTGGGTCCTGGTGGTTTACCAAACACGCTCCAATCTTTGCCTACATCGTGATCGGTGGAGGGGTGCTGATGGGACTGTCTCTGGCGTTGCAAATTGTAATCTCGCTGTATGACATGTGGTTCCTCGGTGAAAAAGCTTGACGTTACCGTCGTTCAAACATGGAGAACGGACACATGTGGAAAGAAGATTATCAATCGACAGCTGCGAGCCACGGTGTTCTGCGCAGGATATTGGTGGTCATCGGATTCCTGGTTGCATTGGCAGGAGCCGCCGCTTCGGCAGATGATGCACCTGAGGAAGCTATCCAGCCCGAGTATGCGGAGAAGATCATGCCGGTCGCCATGCGAGACGATTCCAAAGCGCGTGTGACAGGGAAAGAACTTTACGATGGGAAGATTAATCCGGCAGTTAATTGCGCTCGGTGTCATGGGAGCGATGGTAAGCCAACCAAGCTGGGGAAGGGAGCTCCGGATCTTTCAGATCCAGCGGTCAGCAAGAAGCATTCGGATGCGCATTGGTTCTGGCGTATCTCGGAAAAGAAAGCGGGGACTACGATGCCGTCGTATAAGGACAAACTGACCGAAGAGCAGCGTTGGCAAGTGATCGCGTATCTGCGGACCTTGGCACCATCCGGCAAGTAGACCGCCGGAAGGGGGGTCGCTATGAAGAAATCGTTCATCCCCATGACCGCCGTGCTGATGCTCGTAGTACTGGTAGCTCTTGTCCTCTTGTCCGCTCGTCGAGCCTCGGCCGTTCCATCATTTTCCCGGGAACATGGCCTCAAGTGTAGCGACTGCCATGCGGGATTTCCCCTGCTGAATGAGTTCGGGATGGAGTTCAAGCAACGGGGATTCCGGCTGCCGGACGAGGACGGTAAGTATCCCTGGGAGCTAAAGAGTCCGCCCGTCTCCGTGATCGGGATCATGCAGTACCGCAATGCGCACGAAGACGATCCCGTGACCAAAGCCCGGCTATCTTCCACCAGCAAGGTAGAAATCGAAGTAATTGAACTCATGGCTGCTGGAACTGTAGCGCCGAAGGTCGGATTTCTGGCTGAGTTTGCCCAGGAAGTGGCCGAGGGGGGAACCTTTGGAAACGAACAGATTTGGATGCAGTTCAGCGACCTGATACCGGCCAGTGTGCTCAACCTCCGGGCTGGGCGCATGCTGAACGAACAGTACTACCTCTCTCAGAAACGGCGACTGACTTTCCAGCGGTACCTGGCGCCAGTGACATTCAACGTGACCGGCGTCGAACTCAACGGATTCTGGTCTGGACTTCGGTACGCAGCCGGAGTCGTCAACGACGAGCGCGAGGAAGGAATCAACACGCCGACGGTTAACCTGGAGAAGAAATTTCAGGGTTTCTACGCCTGGGGAACCTACACTCGCTGGGACCACATCATTGGTATTAGGTACATTAACACGAAGGCGAATTCCGATCATCCCTCGCCGATCATTGACGGCCGAACCAGGCAGCAGTTGGATGCCACGATGAATCTCCGCTTTGCTCGCGGCCAGATCTTGCTCGGCTATTTTCATAACTGGGACATCGGAGGCGTGAATGGACAGGATCGGAGGAATTATCTGGTGGAGGGCATCCTCGAAGCGCTGCCCGAGAAACTGTTCCTGGATGCCCGCTACGAGAGACAAGATACTGGGCTGGCCCCCGGCAGTCCCAACAATCCGATGAGGGCTAACGGCACTCTCGTCACCGCGCACGCCTCCTATTACGTCACGGAGAACGTGCGAGCCGTGGTGGAATTCACCAGGGTGAGGGGCGAGGGGCTAAATGTACAGGGGATTGGGGAACCCAATGGTGTCGCGGCCGGTAGTCAGGAACGCTACCTGGCGGGGATCCATTTCGGTTTTTAGTGCGAGAGAGTGATGTATTGCGTAGAGTGTCGCCGACCAAAACTGCGAGAGGCGTCTAGAAGCGTTTGAGAATCTCTTGACGCTTCTCCAGGTATTCGTCGTCGGTAATCAGGCCCTGTTCGTGCCATAGCTTTAAGTGATGGAGCTTCTCTTCGGCTAGTGAACCTGGAATATCCGGTTGCGCCTGAGTCGGAGAAGAAGCTCGGCTAGGCTCAGTGAGCCATGCTTTGTAATCGAGAGAAAGAGTTTGGACAGAGCTCTTGACGAGAGTCGTTGAGAGATCGTTCCTGGCCAAGGTTGTCTGGTGAGGTTCAGGCACGAAATGAAACTCCATTTCTCCGATCGGCTGAAGAGGAGCCTCCTCGGAGGTTTCACGCTTTCGTGACGTAGTGGTTGGTCTGCGGACATTCGCGAGTAAGACGATGAGCTGATCGCCGTGAATGAGCATACCGCCTGTCGTGACGAGGGGAATGCCATCCTCACGGGTTCGTCGCAGAACAAAGACGGCTGTTTCATCGGGTCGGGCTTTGACCAATGCGGCCAGAAGATGAGGGGCAAGGAGTTGAGCATCGTCATTGGGAAAAGCCGGTTCCGGTTGCGGTACTCTTCTCAGAACCCAATAGCTGATGAAGCTTGTCTCCCGCTGGATCGTAATGGATCGCAGGAGGCTAATAAGATCCGCGGAGGTCAACTCGGCAACGTGCTGATCGGATCCTCCAGAAACCTCCTTCGGAGACGGAGGACTGTCCAATCGCACAAGGAGGATTGGGTCTTCGTACACGGTCCGGGAAACGATGGGTGAGTTCACACAGCCAGTGAGGAAGAAGATGGCGGCAACGCCAGAGGCGCCGCACCCCCTCCACGTAAAGGAGCTAAGCCGGATTGTCATCACAGGTAATTATAGGTGAGGGCGTGCGACAGGACAAGATTGTGCGCCAGTCAGGTTCCAGTTTCGGTGCTGGATCGTTGAGGCTGCCGTTTCCGCAGCGTAACCAAGCCGGTTGATATTTGATGGGAGGCACGAGATATGGTGAGTCAGGGTCTCAAGTTGGAGATGCTGAGAACTTCCACGAACGAGTGGGGCCAGCCTACCTCTCAGGAGGCGACATGAAGCTCAACGGCTGGCACACGCTCACGTTCGAATCGCTGGAACATGAACTAGGCTCCGACATCGATGATGGATTGACTGAACGTGAGGCAGAGCATCGTCTTACGACGGTGGGACCGAATGAATTGCCCGAAGCTCCTCCACCCTCTCCGCTCAAAATCCTTCTCGCGCAATTCTCGAGTCTGATCGTCTGGGTCTTGATCGGAGCAGCGCTCGTATCCGGCTTGCTGCAAGAATGGATCGACGCGGCCGCGATCGTGGCGATTGTGGTCTTAAATGCCATCTTAGGGTTCGTCCAGGAGTTCCGCGCCGAACGGTCCTTGGCAGCGCTCCGCAAACTGTCGGTCGCAACGGCGCGAGTCATTCGAGAGGGAGTCGCCCAGTCGATTCCGGCCCGCCAACTCGTCCCCGGCGATCTCATCCAAGTGGAAGCCGGAGATCGGATCCCGGCAGACAGCCGGTTGATCTATGCGACGAGCCTCCAGACACAGGAAGCCTCTCTGACCGGGGAGTCCACGCCGGTCAGCAAGTCTGCCGAGCTCATTTCTCAGACCGAGGTGCCCTTGGGGGACCGCCGCAACATGCTCTTTATGAGCACCGTCGCGGTCTCTGGGAAAGGCCGGGCGTTGGTAACGGCCACCGGACTTCAGACCGAGCTGGGAAAGATCGCGGCGATGATTCATCGCGAGGCGCAGTCGGAGCAAGAGGAAACGCCACTCCAGCGCCGGCTCGAACAGCTCGGACACACCTTACTGTGGCTCACGCTGGTGATTGTAGGAGTGGTGTTCCTCCTGGGCATGCTCCGCGGCGTGCCGCTGATCATGATGTTTCTCACATCGGTGAGTTTAGCCGTTGCGGCCATCCCAGAGGGTTTGCCCGCGGTGGTCACCATCACACTGGCCCTCGGTGTCACTCGCATGGTGCAGCGCCATGCCTTAATCCGGCGGCTGCCGGCAGTGGAGACCTTGGGCTCAACAACCGTGATCTGCTCGGACAAGACGGGCACACTCACCAAGAACGAGATGACCGTGACTCGATTGTACCTCGGCGGTGAGGTGTTGACCGTCTCAGGCGAAGGATACGCGCCTGTGGGCGAGATCCAGTGGAAAGGAGGACCGACAGGAGATCCTTGTCCGGGGCTTACAACACTGCTGCGGGCGGGTGTGTTGTGTAATGGAGCCGAGTTGCGCCAGGAAGGATCAGTCTGGCAAGTACTGGGCGACCCGACAGAGGGTGCCCTACTCGTCGTGGCGGCGAAGACCGGCCTTTCGAAAGCGGATCTGGACCGCGAGAACTCGGCGCTGGGTGAGGTGCCGTTCGACTCCGAACGTAAAAAGATGACCATGGTCCGGAGCGCCGCCTCCGGTCCTGTCGCCTATGTCAAAGGCGCACCCGATGTGCTGCTCCGTGATTGCACTGGCTGGATGACCCGTGACGGGCAGATCACAGCGTTGACGGATGAGATCCGTCAACGAATCCTCTCCACCAATCGGCAATTTGCTTCGCAAGCCCTACGGGTCCTCGGCATGGCCATGCGACCATTAGACATCTTGCCGGACGCGTATACCGCGACCAGTTTGGAGCACGACTTAACTTTTTTAGGATTGGTCGGGATGAAAGATCCGATCAGGCCGGAAGCCAAGGCGGCCGTGGAAACCTGTCGGGCCGCCGGCATTCGGACGGTTATGATTACAGGCGACCATAAGGACACAGCAGTCGCCATTGCCCAGGACTTGGGGATTTTCGAAACCGGTGCGCAAGCGATCTCCGGTGCAGAGCTGGACCAGCTGTCGGATGAGTCGGCTGAGCACAAGCTCCGGGTCGTGAAGGCTTGGAAGCGACGAGGGGCGGTGGTCGCCATGACCGGCGACGGGGTCAATGACGCGCCGGCGCTGAAAGCGGCTGATATCGGTGTGGCCATGGGCATTACCGGGACGGACGTCACGAAAGAAGCCTCGGACATGGTCGTCACTGACGATAACTTCGCGTCGATTGCGGCAGCAGTAGAAGAGGGACGCGCCGTCTTCGACAATATCCGAAAGGCGGTCTTCTATCTCCTCTCCTGTAATATCAGCGAGATTCTCCTCATGCTGCTCGCCACGCTGTTTGCCCTTCCGCTGCCGTTGTTGCCGGTGCAGATCCTCTGGATCAATCTGGTGACAGATGGGCTCCCTGCATTGGCCCTCGCCGTTGATCCCAAGGATCCCGACCTGATGCGACGGCCACCCCGACCACCGGCGGAACGATTTCTGACGAAAGAGCGGTTTATCATGTTGTTCGCTCAGGGCTCATTTTTGGCACTGATTTCGCTCGGGGCGTTTGTATACTGTTTGTACAGCATGGACTTGAGTCTGGAACGGGCCCGCACGCTGACCTTCACGATTCTCGTCGCGGCCCAGCTCTTCCATGCCTTCAATAATCGCAACGACCGCCGGTCCATCTTCGAGATCGGGCTGCTCACGAACAAGCCGCTCCTTGGGGCCGTTGGGCTTTCGGCGGCGCTGCAAGCCGTCATTGTGCTCACTCCGCCGATCCATCCGATTTTTGACGTCGTGCCCCTTGACACGGAGCATTGGCTTCTCGCTCTGGGCATCGGGATCTTGCCGCTGGTGGCGATGGAGATCTGGAAAGCTGGATTGGCGAAAAGGCGCCTCTCTTCGTCGGCACCTGATCCCAAGAGCTTGTAGTGTTGCTCGGCAATCGTCCTCTACGACAGCGGCTGAACAAGCTGCCATTCATCGCGATTACCGGGATAGTGGCGACCTGGCTCGGATCCCCGCCCTGCCGACGCGCCAGAGTTGGCCGTTGCCCCGAAGCTGCGGTCGAACGACAGGTAGGCAGATGTCCTCTTGGTAGTGGGTCAGTTTGATTCAAGTAAGCCTGCCAATTCTTCCAAACTCCACACATGATCGGCAATGCCCGCCTCCATGGCTGGGGTCACTCGGAGTGTCTGGTGAATCCTGCAAAAGTTATAGTGCATAAAATAGATTGAGATGGCAAAGACATGATTCTCGATCTTCTTGGAGAACGCATTAGTTAGCCGAGTGAACCGCCGGATGCTCATCCGCATGGTCAGGTTCTGACGTTCCGCAAAGCTTGTTGAGATATGGGCTGAATCTGGATTCCCCATGATCTTCTTTGTCATAGTTCCGCAGCATTCACCGGGACTATACCGGACTGGTCCCACTTGAGGGGGAGGAGAGTAAATCTTCTCTAGCATGGCGTAATCGACATCGCTTCCAAATGATTCCTCGATGGCCCGTAGGTATGCCTTATGCCCATCGGTAGTGATCTGAACGCGATGTTTCAGCCTCCCGGCTAGATCTTTCACGAAGCTAAAAGCTGTTGCACTACTACGGTCTCCGACTAACCAAGAAGCAATCAGCTTTGTATCCGCATCGATAGCCGTCCAAGTCCATACGTCGCCAGCCACATTAGGAGCCGCAACAGCACAAGCTACATTCTTCGCTTTCGCATAGACAAAGCTCCAGATTTCATCCAATTGAAGACGGTCACAAGAGAGATTTCTAAGAGTTTCGTTTTGATAATCTGAGAATCTTGTTCCGGCATCGGCAAGCAACTTCACGATTGTGTTCTTGCTAGCTCCGGTCATGCGAGAGATGGCTCGGATAGAAACTCCCTCGACCATCATGCCGAGGATTTGTGCTCGTTTCTCTAAACTCAATCTGTTCATGAATGGGAGTATATGACCTTTATGCTTGAGTGTCAAGAATAAAATGTCAGTTTGCCAGTTTGGGCAAGTTTAAGTTGACAGGATCTTTGTGCTTTGATAACATCCCCACTATGCAGATGTCGCAATACAGAACCCCTGGACAATTAATCGAGGAATTACTGACAGCTAGGGGATGGACCAAGCGGGCCTTGAGTATCGTCCTAGATATGGACGAAACGGTAGTCAACAAGCTTATCTCGGGCAAGAAGCCTATTGATGCTAGGACAGCATTGCAGGTTGCTGAGATCTTTTCAATTCCTCCAGACCAACTCCTGGACTTACAGAAATCGTATGACCTCGCACATGCCCGTATTACTGCACGTCCAGATCCTGGGCGTGCAATACGGGCATGCTTATTCGGAGACCTACCGGTTTCTGAAATGATTAGGCGGCGATGGTTAAGTGCGACAGATGTTCGTGATGTTCCGACTGTTGAGATGGCTCTGACTAAATTTTTCGGGGCGAAGTCCATAGATGAAATCGAGCTTCTCCCGCATGCTCCTAAGAAAACGCACATTTTCATGCAAGGAACAACGGCTGCTCAACTGGCTTGGATTTATAGGGTTCGTCAAATCGCAAGCGACATGATGGTCTCTCGATACTCGCCTGCGGCAGTGCAACAAGTTCCTTCGCATCTCGGTAAGTTGCTGCTTTCACGTGAAGAAGCCAGGAAGGCACCGCGCATATTAGCTGAGTGCGGCATTCGCTATGTTATTGTGGAATCATTGCCGTCCGCAAAAATTGATGGGGTGTGTTTTTGGCTTGACGATGTTTCACCTGTGATTGGGATGTCTTTGCGTCATGATCGCATCGACAACTTTTGGTTCGTCTTGCGACATGAAATTGAGCACGTCATTAGATTGCATGGGAGATCGGCTGTCACTGTCATGCTCGATACTGAGCTAGAAGGAAAACGAGCTGGCACGGGACCAGATATAGTGGAGGAGGAACGGCAGGCAAATGAAGCCGCTGCTGATTTCTGTGTGCCTCGAAAGGCAATGAGCAGCTTTATCGCCCGCAAAGCGCCGTTCTTCAAGACCCATGACATATTAGGTATGGCAAATACTCTCGGCATTCATCCCGGGCTAATTGCCGGGCAGCTGCAACACCGAATAGAAAGATTCGATTTGTTTCGTCAGTACTTGGTCAAAATCAGATCTATCGTCACGCCGAACGCAATGGTAGATGGCTGGGGTAATGTAGCTCCGGTAGATGAATAGGAGGATTCCCATGTTAAATAAGAGACACGAAATGCGAAGGCTGATCGAGTACTACAAAGAGCAAACCGGAAGTGATGAAGTTGACATGAAGGAAGTGGCGAAGTTCGCGGTTAAAAATAGTTGGCCACTCCCAGAGCCGGTAGACCCATATGAAAGGCTTGCTAAGCAATTCACGGATGTTGCCCGCGAAGTAACGAGATATGACAAGACTACCGGACGGCCATATCGCGTCTACCATGCCATCCCGGCAGTTGGACAACAAAGATTTAGGTATATCGATATTGACGAAGCTCCACGCAAAAAAATGCACAAAAGTCTCGTGCTGCGGCGTGAGCAGATGGTCGGGGATGCCTATCATTTGACCATAGATTCTGATCATTGGAACAGTATTAACCCAGGTGAAGAACCTATAGAGCTGCCATTGGATTTTACGGATGACGTAAATTGGAAGAAAAATGGACCGGAAGAGAAGGCAAGTTAGTGTTCGCTCTTTTTCCAGCGGGCTTGAGCGGCTATCCTAGCAATTTCAGCACGCTGCATGGGCGTCATGCTTTTTGCCCTCGCTCTACCGCCCTTCAAGCCGCCTTGTCGCATATATTCTGAAGCAATGGGGTTCGGGCCATCATCTATTTGGTCCTGGACTTGTCCCGTTGCAATGTCTCCAATGAGCTTGGCAAGCTGGATTGGATCGCGTGGGCGCTTCTTGCGTTTGGTAACCATGTCGCAATCATATCAGGAATCCACCGTTTAACATAGGAGGAAACGGCACTCAGGGCCTCTGTTCTTTAGTCCTCATACTCCGAGCCAACCAGTCGGGATGATTACCGCTACCGGGACGCGGCGGAATCTCCCGCCGGGAAAGGAGGTGAGGCTCCAATGAAGGAGAAGCAGAAAGAGAAGGAGGGTGCCACGGTGATTTACAGGCCGTGGATCACCCTCCGGAACGGACGGCGACTCTACGCATCTACCTACGGACGAAGGTCTTGGCGGATCGTAGTCCGGAAGTAGAGTAGGTCGTCAGAGCAACCCTGAGTGCCCCTATGTTATCAGATATGAATCCGGAAGCAAATTCAAACTGACCCACTACCGTCCTATTTTGGGGCTTGACAGGTGCCTTTGCATTGATGGATAACTGTCACGCTATGAAAGGCTGGATACTTGCTAAGGTGAGGATGCGGTTGTTCAGTCTGGTCTTAATTTTCGCCCTCTGTCCGATCGTCGGAACAATGTGTGCGGTGCCAGATCTGTCGTTGGCCGACGATGCCGCACGGCTGGCTAAAGAGATGAGCCATATGGCCTGTCCGATGGATGGGACCCTCATGTGCCCGCCGTCGCTGGCCGCGTCGCCTGAGCGTCAAACAAAGAACAGCATGGTCGTGGTTGTTGATCCTGTTCTGTCTTTCGTCAGTCTTATCGAAGTTTCCGATGGTGTTTCTAGTGAGATATGGTCTTGGAGTAGCGCGTACTCCGTTGTTCCTATCTCCATAAGCTCTTCCTCGGTTCTTCGAATCTGATCCAACACCCCCAGTATCGTCATCCCCTGTTTGGCTGCTGACGCTGAGCGGGCCGTGATTCTATTTTCCTCCAGGGAGGCGCTGCCATGAAACCAATCGCTGGGCTTCACAAGCATGCGGGGTCAATCGCCTCGTGGATCGTCCCCCGGACGGTGCTGTGGGCACCCCGGAAGATGTGCACAGCACGCTTTTGACACTTCGTTTCAACCTTCTTGTGTCGTAAGTCGACCGTAAGTGTTGGACCCAAGGGTAGGGCCATGGATCCACAGAGAGTTCTTCAGTGATGAACCGTTGGATCATCGTCAACGATAAGATGCAGTCCTTCAGCGTGGTCCTGCTCTTCGCCCTTTGTCAGATCATCGGGACAATGTGTACGGTGCCGGATCTGTGGTTGGCTGGCGAGGCAACACAATTGGCTGAAGAGATAAACCATATGGCCTGTCCCATGGATGGGACTCTCATGTGCCCACCGTCCGCCGTATCATCGCCGGAACGGCAACTCAGGCAGGCAGCAACCACTAATCTGGATCAGACGCCGGTACTGCTAAACCCTGTCACAGCGTCCACTGTTTCCTCAACTTTAGAATCCTCATCCTGGAGCTCTGCGTCGGGGTTCGTCCCCATCTCAATAGCCTCCTCATCGGTCCTTCGAATTTAATTCAAAACTTCAGTTCATGCACTTCCACTCCGTTTTTGTGCTCGGAGGCGGCATGGATTCATTCGTTCCTTGGTCTGGAGGTGTCATTAGACAATCGGCCCCGATGCTACTCCACCCGGTGTCCATGGGCTTGGAAGAGGGGCTGATGATCACATGAAAGGAGAAATCTCATGATGGGGATGCGTTGGACCAATTGGCTAGGTTTTGCAATGCTGGTGTTCTTTCTCGTTATTCATGAGCCCATATGGCTACTCCTCGGGTTTGGCACCACGGCGGATGGCAGCATGACATTTGACAGCACGAAGATCCTGTGGGTTATTCCGGTTGCAGCCTACGTTATCGTTGCGGCTGTGTTGATAATACGGGCAGGTCCAGAACGCGACGACGCGTGATCGTCTCGTGTGAACAGGGAACGTGTGGTGCTTCTATCTCTATCCGATAGGGAGGTGAACATGAGATACCTTCGAGAGAAGATCATAAGAAATTGGTCTCCGGCTCAATACCTTTTGGTGGCACTGACGCTGGTCTCATCCACTCCGGCTACGGCTCAGCCAGTCCCGTTACCGGGGAGTGAGATCCCGCAGTTCGTGGACCCGTTGCCTCTTCTCGCTGTGGCGGGCGGAACCATCGAAACGATTACCACGGCATCAGCGACGCTCTCGATGTGCGAGTTCAAGTCCAACGTCATGCCTTCGACGTTCGTACCGCCGTCTTCCGCCCCCGCCTACACGGGAACCTACGTCTGGGGCTACCGCAACGGTTCAACGTGTCCTGGATCGGGGACCCTGCTCCCAACCTACATTGGGCCGGTGTTCGTCGCGACGCGTGGAACCCCCACCGAAATTCAGTACATCAACAGTCTGCCCAATACGGCGGCGAGCCAACTATCGGCGTGGAAGACCTCGACCGATCAGACTCTTGACTGGGCCGATCCGCTGAACGGTGAAGCGAACAGGTGTGCGGATGCGGTCACTGAAAACCAACCGCCGGTGGGAATCTGCGCATCGAATTATGCCGGTCCTGTCCCAACCGTGCCCCATTTGCACGGAGGGGAGGTACCGCCGGTGCTGGATGGAAATCCGAACGCCTGGTTCACCGCTGATGGCGTCTACCGAGGCCATGCGTACTACAGCAAAACGGGTGCGGTTGCGAACGGAGCGATGTACCGCTATCCGAATACACAAGAAGCCGCTCCTCTCTGGTTTCATGACCATGCCTTAGGCCTCACACGCTTGAACGTCTATGCGGGGTTGGCAGGGGGCTATCTGATCGTGGATCCGGCGCTGACGTTGCCGACCGGTCTACATCCGACCGGATTGCAACAAGGCACTGCAGGCTCCGTAGACTATATCATTCCGCTGGTGATTCAGGACCGCATGTTCCGGAGCACCCGTTCTGGATGATGGAGTTCTTCGGCGACACGATTGTGGTGAACGGCAAGGTCTGGCCGTATCTGAATGTCGAGGCCAGGCGCTATCGGTTCCTCCTCATCAATGGATCAAACGCGCGTACGTATGAACTCTCCTTGCACGGACAGCATCTATGGCAGATCGCAACCGACGGAGGGTATCTCGATGCGCCGGTTCGGGTACACAAGCTGACCGTGATGCCTGGTGAGCGCGCCGACATCATGATCGACTTTTCAGGATTAGAGGGCCGCACGCTGATTTTGAAGAATCACGGTCGCGCACCATTCCCCAATGGGGCACCACCCGATGGGGCGACGGTGGGACGCGTTCTCCAGTTTCGAGTGGGACCGTCCACATTGGCAGGGGCGGACGCAAGCTACAACCCGGCTCATGGCGGCGCGCTTCGCCCACCCATGCGTCGGTTGGTAAACCCGGCCGCGGGAACGCTGGCCGTCGTTCCTTCGAAAACCCGCCAACTCACGCTGAACGACATGATGGGTGCCAGTGAAATGGAAATGGTCGAATTGCTGCTGAATAATACGAAGATGTCCGGCAAGCGCGCCGATGGAACGGTCCGAACGGATTTCACGGCTGTTACGGTGGGAGGCATGACGGAATATCTGTCCGAGTTGCCGGCAGAAGGCGAGACCGAAGTCTGGGAAATCGTCAATCTGACAGCCGATGCCCATCCGATCCACACACACTTGACGCAGGTTCAGGTGATCAATCGGCAGACGTTTCATCGGAACCGGTACAGTAAGGCCTACGAAGGGTCGTTCCCCGGCGGCGCCTCTCTGTTTGGCGATGGTCCGCCGTTGACGTATGCGCCATCTGCTGCCTCTGGATTGAAATATGGAGGAAATCCGAATATTCAGCCCTATCTCCATGGCCCCGTACATCCACCGGAAGTCAACGAAGCTGGATGGAAAGATACTGTGATCGCGTATCCGGGCCAAGTCACTCGCATTGCCGTTCGCTTCGCACCGACAGACGCGGCAACCGGCGCGGCGAGAAACTATTCGTTTGATCCAGATGCCGGTGCGCATGGGTTCGTCTGGCACTGTCATATCCTTGACCATGAGGACAATGACATGATGCGGCCGATTAAAATCACTGCGGCACGAAGTGCGGCGAGAACCTATGTCATGGGCGTGGATTACTAGGCGAGAGTGGGACGGGAGAATAAACGAGGAGGTGCTGCGGCTTGTCATGTGGTGAATGTCCCGTCCCATGACATGCTTCCTCGGATGGTTGTGTGCGCTTGCAGCAGTAGCATTGGTGTCCGATCTGGGTCGGCTATGGTGAAATCCGACCTTGATGATCACTGGCGAACGATCGAGATCATTTCCGGTTGGCGTGAAGGCCGCGGTGCACCGCTTTCGGCTGACGCTCGGCCCGTTTCCTTCCTCCATGCACGTGGTGCGGTTCCGATTTCCGTGCACGCACCACGGTGCTCGGGCACAGAACCGTGCTGCCGTGGCCAGCTGCGCCCAGTGGAGATTCGAGAAGACCAGCCAGGGAGCATATCGACGGGACACCAGTGGGCAAGAGAGGGCGAGTATCCAAACTATATGAGCGAAGGACGTACTTCTCTATGCAAGAGAACGAATATAGAAGATCCATCGCTCTTATGTAAGTCGGATAAGCTCAGGCGGGAGAGGGATTCTGCCGGCGATAGAGAGGACCTCACGGTGGGAACAACTTCCGTCAGGGATAATCGGCATTACGCTCTCCATCGAGCGCCACTGGATGTCCCAGTCGACGCCTGGGAAGTCCTCTGCTTCCATGAGATGGAAGGCAAGCTGAAAGAGATCGAGATGCGATATCTGCAATGGGAAGGTCCATAGAGGGACAGAAGGAAAGGAGAACAACTTTATGAAGCTCATGAAGAATCATAAGAGACACAAGTGGCTCATGACCGCGGGCCTCCTCTTTGCCGGAAGCCTGGCAATGCCGACGCTTGGGCTGGAGAACTCTTACGCCCAACATGCGGCAGCACAGGCAACTGACAACCAGGCCTTAGCCGATCAGATTCGGCAATTGCAGCAGCAGGTCGCCACCCTGCAGGCCATCGTTCAGAAGCAGAACTCGCAGCGGCGTGGCGGCGGGATGGGAAGTGGCGGAAAGAGGGGCGGCGGTGGCATGGGCATGATGAGCGAGCAGGGTGAGATGGGCGGGATGTCCTCGGGGGGAAGCTCCGGCATGGGCATGATGAACGACGAAGGAGAGATGGCTGGCATGTCATCCGGCGGAAGCAGCGGCATGGGAATGATGGAAGGTGAGATGGGCGGGATGTCCTCTGGCGGCAACATGAAAATGTGTTGCATGGGCGAAATGGGCGGCATGATGGGTGGCACGAGCGGTTCAGAGATGGCGGCGATGAAAAGATCCCCCTCCACCATGCCTGGGCAGCCTGGCGCCTCTCACTTGTATCACATCGGATCGACCGGCTTTTTCCTCGACCATGCCAAACATCTTGCCCTCACTCCGGAGCAACAGATCCGGCTGAACCGAATAAAGGAAAAGGCTCTGCTTGACCGCACCACCCAACAACGCCGGATCGATCAAGCGGAGCAAGAGTTGTACCTGTTGACGGGCGCCGACCAGCCGGAAGCGGCCCAGATTCAGGCGAAAATAGCCGAGATCGAGAAACTGCGGACCGATCGGCGCATGAATTTCATCCGAGCGGTGGGGGAGGCCACCAACGTTCTCACGCATGATCAACATCGAGCCCTGTTAGGGACGATGACGTCTAATCAACAGTAAGGACCGAACCATGAAAGGAGCACATGCCATGCCTACCCAAAGACACACCATTTCAGCTGTCCTTGTCTGTTTCACGTTGGGTCTTTCTTCCTTGAGCTTCGGAGCAGACAAGTCCCAGTCCATGACGGACCAGATGTCACCTGAGTTGCGCAGAGACATGGCGGATATGTACCAGAAGATGGCGGACTGTGTGAGAACGGGGAAGTCAAGCGAGGACTGCCAGCGACAGATAGCGAAAGATTGCCCGGTGGTCGCGAAGACAGGTCAGTGTCCGATTGAAAAGGGAATGGGACATATGATGGGTCCTCGTGGCATGCGTCCAGAGGGCATGGGTCCCACGACAGGTCCTCATGAGATGCGCTAGCGGAGGCGTGTGATACCATGAAGCATCCTCACCGTAACTTGTGCATCCTGACTCTAGCGGCCATTCTGGTGCTGGGCACGCCCGCTACCGGCCAGATGGGGCCCGACGAGCATGCTAGACACCATCCTCAGCCAAGCACAGCCAATCCGCCTGCCGGTGTGAATGCCACGGGTGTGGCTCCTGGCGGCGGTATGGGCGGAAGCCAGCTGGTGGTCGGTGGAGGTCCAGGGCCCGGTCGTATGGGGCCGCTGGCAGGCGTAGGGCCGCCGGGCGGCATGGGCGGCGGTATGGGCGAGATGATGGAGAAAATGGGTGCGCCGCCGCCAAAGGAACTCTACCCCCTACTGATGGATATCCCGGATCTGCCGCCCGAACAGCGTGCCGAGGTCGAGCAGTTGGCGCATGAACGAATGAAGGCGGGGGCCGCACGTCTCTCGTCCGGCTTGGAGAAGCTTTCCGAATCGACGGGTAATAATGACTACTCGGCCATGCAAGAAGCGACCGGGCACATGCGACAGGGCCTTGCCGAATTTGAAAGCGGGCTGGCGGCGCACCGGGCGCTGAGGGAGGGGCAGGTCACCCGCAATGTAGCCCTGCAGTGGTTCAAACGCGAAATGAACCTCGCATCTCCTATCCCGCGCGACGAGCTACGCGGGATTTTCGGTGTCACGCCATTTCACCTCTTCACCATGGGGCTGCTTATCGCGTTCGCGCTGGCAATGATCGTTATGTACTTCTTCAAGATGCGCCGCGCCGCGGCCCTCTTTGGACGTATCGATCCCAGCTCAAGGCCGCCAGCCGGAAGGCCACCACCGCCACCTACTGGTGCACCGGGGCCGTTCGCGCCACCGCCCGGAGGGGCACCGCCACCTGCCGCGCCGGCCTCGCCCGCGACTCCGCCCGCCAAAGGATCCCCGGCTCCGCCGCCCGGAGGATCATCCGCCGTCCCCGTTCCGGGTGGAGATGCCGCAAAATCAGCGGATACGCCACCAGCCCCACCTGCTGGTGGAGGCTCTCCGGCCTCGCCGGCCACAGCACCAGCCGCTTCGGAGGCAACCTCTGAGCCTCCGCTAACTGCGAAGTGGCAAGGGCAGCTCCGCGTGGGGAGTATCGTTCCTGAAACGCCGACCGTCAAGACGTTTCGCCTCCTGCCTTCAGGCAATGGCCGCTCCATGCCGTTCACCTTTCTGCCCGGTCAGTTCCTCAACGTCACGTTCTGGATTGGCGGTGCGAAAATGAACCGCTCATACTCCATTTCGTCCTCCCCGACGCAGCGGGATTACGTCGAGCTGACAGTGCGGCGTGAGCCACGGGGCGCGGTCTCCCGTCACATTGTCGATCTGCTCAAGGTGGGCGACCAGATTGAAGCAGGGGGCCCGGTCGGAAAATTTACGTTTACCGGAACAGAGGCGGACAGCATCGTGCTCATCTCGGGCGGCGTGGGCATTACGCCGATGATGAGCATCACTCGTTTTCTCACGGAGCGGTCCTGGGCCGGAGACATCTTCTTTATTTACACGTGCCACACTCCGGCCGACTTCATTTTTGCGGATGAAGTCACCGCGCTTCAGCGCGTGAATCCGAAGTTGCACGTCGCGGTGACGATCTCGAAGGCAGAAGGGACACGCTGGAAAGGCGCTCGCGGACGCATCACGAAGGACTGGCTCGCACAGACGGTCCCCGATCTGGCTTCGCGGACCACTCACTTGTGTGGGCCGCCGGCAATGATGGACACGATCAAGGCCATATTCGCTGAATTAGGAATTCCTCCCGACCGCTTGAAGACCGAAGCGTTCGGCACGCCCAAGCCCGCTCCGGCCGCCCCGGCCACCGCTGAGACTGCCGCTAAAGCGACGGCAGCGGCGACCGGGCCGCTGGTCACGTTTTCGAAAAGCAACAAGTCGGCCAAAATTCGGGTGGATCTCCAGAGCGGAGACAGCCCGCCGAAGCAGAGCATCCTGGAGCTCTCCGAGGAACTCGGCATCGGCATCGACTTCTCGTGTCGGGTGGGCACCTGCGGTGTGTGCAAAGTAAAGATGACGTCCGGCGAGGTCGAGCAGGCGGTGGAAGACGCGCTCGATGCTGACGACAAAGCCACCAATATCATTCTTGCCTGCCAGGCGAAGCCTAAAGGTGAAGTTGTGGTGGAGGCGTAGTCATGAAGGAGCGTGAAGGCCTCATCGTCAGCAGCACCGTTGGCCTCTTATTGCTGGCCTGGCTTGGCTTTCTCCTCCACAGCTCGCCGCGCTTTCCAGGCAGCGGAACAGGGGCCGTGTTCGGCATCGCGGGGGCCGTACTCATGCTCGTCCCGCTCGCGTACCCCATCGTCAAGCGGATCTCCTTTTTCAAAGCTCGAATCACCCCGCATGTGTCGATGCAGACGTTGCTGACCCTGCATGTCTATGCAGGCATCCTTGGTCCTCTGCTCGGAATCATTCACACAGGTCACAAGTTCAACAGCCTGCTGGGAATGGCCCTCACGGCCGTCATGCTGCTCGTCGTCGTGAGCGGATTGGTCGCCCGCTATCTGCTCGCATTTGTCACCCATGAGATCAAAGACAAATTACTCCTGCTGCAGACCGCCCGGGGCGATCTCGACAGTGCGTGGGGAGTGCTGGAGAACTCTCCTGCTGAAATGAGAGCCCTTCCCAAAACGCCCGTCCTGGCGGCGGGCCTGGCATCGCTGGGAATCGAGCTCCCAGTCGGCGGCCCGGCCGGTGAGGTCGTCCGCACGGCCGAAGGCGTCGCGGACCTGGAATACGCAATCCGCACGCACGAGGTGTTCAAACGCTGGGTCAGCCGATCTCTGACGCTGCATATCGCTGCATCCTTCGTACTCTATATCCTGCTGCTGCTTCATATCTGGTCGGGGATTCATTTCGGACTCCGATGGTTCAGCTGAGGACGGTATGAAGAAAACAATCCTCCTCCTCATGCTCTTTTTCGCGACGGCGGCGGCCTTTGCCGCACTATGGGAATCCGGTGCCAACGGTGTCGCCCTGTGGCAGCAACAGGTGCGTCCGGGGAATCTCTCGGTCGCGCATGTATCGCTCCAAAACAATTGTGCCGCCTGTCACACGCCCGTGAAAGGACCTGTCGATGTGAAATGTCTTGGCTGCCATGCCAACAATGAGACACTGCTGCAGCGGCAACCCACCGCCTTTCACGTGAACATCGGCCGTTGTGCACAATGCCATATCGAGCATCAGGGCCTGCATGCACGACTGACGAAGATGGATCATGTGACGTTAGCAAAAATTGGCTTGGAGCAGTTGGAGCGATCGGCGTCTGATAGTGAGCAGAAGCAGGCCGCCGATCAGCTGGGGGCCTGGGTCCGCCGGCCAGCTTCCCTACCCAACCAGCCTTCCCTGACAGCGCTGGAAATGACACTGGACTGTTCGAGCTGCCACAGCACCAAAGACCGCCACAAAGGGCTCTTTGGACGCGAGTGCGTGGAGTGCCACGGGACGACAAAGTGGACCATCGCGGGATTTCGCCACCCCTCTCCGCAGTCGATCGAGTGCGCCCAGTGCCACCAGGCGCCGCCAAGTCACTATATGATGCATTTCGACATGATCTCGAAAAGGATTGCCAGGCAGGAAGATGCGCAAGTAAGCCAGTGCTGCGGACCGGCACAAGTGAATCAGTGCTATCGCTGCCACCAGACCACATCCTGGAACGACATCAAAGGCGTCGGTTGGTATAAGCACCATTGATGGAGCGACGGGGGTTTGTAGGGTGACGGAGAGTTTCAGAGGAGGAGAAAGTGAGATGGACGCAGGCGAAGGCACCAGGATCAATCTCGTGCAGGAGCTGCGGCTGCATGTCGATCTCCCGAACTGAAGGAGGAAAAGCACATGAGTTGTTGTAGCGAAGTGATGAACCCCATCGAAGCGTCCTCATGCTGCACCCCGCACGATACGGCGGCACGCGCGGCGCAAGCAATGCGTGATTCCGGTTGCGGCTGCGCACCTGTGGTTGAGGATACCGAACACCTCAAGCTGGTCGGCGTCGTCACCGAGCGCGACGTGTGTTGCGGCGTGGCGGCTGACGACCGGCGCGCGTCAGACGTGCGCGTCGAAACGATCATGCGACCCGTGTCTGCCTGTTGCGGTGCGAGCGAGCCGGTGGAAGAAGCGCGCCGGAAACTTCACGAGCATCGCGCGACGAGCTTGCCCGTTTTGGACAAGGCGGGCTGTTGCTGCGGTACCGTCAGCGTTCATGGTTTGGAGAACTCGTAGACCAACAGACGAGGACATCGGTAACTGCGACGAGCCATTCGACACATTGATGGAGATCTGTGATGCGTGGCTGTGTTCTTCGAATCGTGGCTGCGGGCCGGTGGCCGCGACGTCAACGGCTATCCGTAGCCGATTCATCGGCACAGGTAACGCCGCCCCACCCACGAGAACCTGCACGTGCGCGGCCACAATGCCGAAGGCACGACCTCGACCCTGTCGAACGGTGGCAACCGAGCGACGAGGTCGATCCCACGTCCATCCAAGGCGGGCGCGGCCCTCCGTGCCGCTCCAGTTCCTACGTGATCCGGGACAGTTCATCCACAGTACACCGAGATAGAAAATGGAGGGTTATCCCAATGATGAAGTCCAAAACCGTTACATTCGCAGTGGTTGCGCTCTTCTCCATGTCATTCCTTGCCTCCCCTGTTGTGGCCGAGGTGGGCGGCGAGAGCATGGATGGCGGCAAGGCCATGCAAGAAGGCAAGACAATGCAGGGCGACAAGGGGGTGGGAGGTGATAAGGGCATGCAGGGTGATAAGGGCATGCAGGGCGGCAAGGGCATGATGGGCGACAAAGGCATTATGGGTGGCAAGGGCAAGGAGAGTCACAAAGGCATGATGGGCGACAAAGGCATGATGGGTGGCAAGGGCAAGGAGAGTCACAAGGGCATGGAGGGTGACAAGAGCATGAAGATGGAGGGGATGGACAAGTAGCGTCTCAGAACCGTAGGGTCTGACAACGCCGAAACCACACCCCCGTGCGGGCGCGTCAGCGCATCACGGGGGCCATCCTCTGTGGGCTTGTATAAACACACGGAGCCGGGGAACCGAGAAGCCATGACCTCTACGCCAGGTTCCATCGAAGGCACAATGATTTGTCGTGCGTTGGGTGACGCTCGATGTCGAGATCTTCGGCGCGGGGCTTGTCACGCGCGGCATGTGCGTGCCGATCGCGCATCTCACGCGCGAGGTGAAAGGGGTCGTCGCGTACACCTCTGGAGCATCTGATGATGAATGTCCTTGCGATTGATAGAGGCGGAACGCACGTCAAAATCCTTGCGTCCGGAAAGACCACGCATCGGGAATTTCCTTCCGGACGGGCGCTGACGGCCAAGCGGATGGTCGTGGCCGTCACGAAACTGGCAAAGGATTGGAAATATGACGTGGTGTCGATTGGCTATCCGGGCCTTGTGGTCCACGGGCGACCCGTTTCGGAACCGCACAACCTCGGGCCGGGCTGGGTCGGATTTGATTTCGCCGCCGCGTTCAAGCGTCCCGTCACGGTCATCAATGATGCGGCCCTGCAAGCCTTGGGTAGCTGTAAGCGCGGCACGATGCTCTTCCTGGGCCTGGGAACCGGCCTAGGCTCTGCCATGATTGTGGAGGCAGCGTCGCCCATGGATTTTGACCTGCCGTACAAGAAGGCGACGTACGAGGATTATGTGGGGATTCGCGGACTGAAGCAGCACGGCAAAAAAAGATGGCGACGAGGCGTCGTGGATGTGGTGAAGCATCTGGTCGCCGCCCTCCAACCCGACGACGTGGTGCTAGGCGGAGGCCACGTCAAGAAACTGAAGAAGCTGCCTCTCGGTTGCCGCGGCGACGACAACGCGAACGCATTCATCGGCGGATTTCGGCTGTGGGCACATGCCGAAGGCGGGCAACGACCTGTGAAGAAGGCCCGCTCCTCGTGAGAGAGAAGCGGAGAACGGCCTTGGACCAAGCAAGAGACAAACCTCAACACATCGCAAAGGCTGTGATGAAAAAGAACACAACAACACAACTCGGGATGGTGGGACTGGGCCGGATGGGCGCCAACATGGTGCGACGGCTGATCCAGGGCGGCCATGAGTGCGTGGTCTTCAACCGGTCGCAGCAGAAGGTGAAGGACTTGGTTAAGGAGAAGGCTGTCGGCGCCTCCTCGCTCGCCGACCTCGTGACGAAACTCCAGAAGCCGCGAGCCGTGTGGTTGATGGTGCCCGCCGCCGTCGTGGACCAGTGCATCGCCGACCTGCTGCCGCTGCTGGAGCCCGGGGACATCCTGATTGACGGTGGCAATTCCTGCTACGTGGACGACATTCGGCGCGCGAAGGACCTTGCGCCGAAGGGCATTCACTATATGGACGTGGGCACGAGCGGTGGGGTGTGGGGATTGACACGCGGCTACTGCCTGATGATCGGCGGCGAGACAGACGTGGTGCAGCATCTCGATCCCCTCTTCGCCACGCTGGCGCCCGGCATCGGCGACATTCCGCGCACAACCGGACGCGAGAAGCTCGGCGGCACTGCCGAGCAAGGCTACCTGCATTGCGGCCCGAACGGCGCCGGCCACTTCGTGAAGATGGTCCACAACGGCATCGAGTATGGCCTCATGGCCGCCTATGCCGAGGGACTCAGCGTCTTGCGCGCCGCCAATATCGGCAAGCAGCCGCACGATCCCGACGCCGAGACCACGCCCCTGCGCGATCCCGAGCATTACCAATACGACCTCAACCTGGGTGATATCGCCGAAGTGTGGCGACACGGCAGCGTCATCGCCTCGTGGTTGCTGGACTTGACGGCGAATGCGTTGGCCAAGGATACCGGCCTCGCGCAATTTGCCGGCCGGGTGTCGGACTCCGGCGAAGGCCGGTGGACGATCAAGGCCGCCATCGATGAAGGGGTGCCGGTGCCGGTACTCACCACGGCGCTGTATGCGCGATTCGCGTCCCGCGGCGAGGCGGATTTCCAGGACAAGCTGCTCTCGGCCATGCGTTATGGGTTCGGCGGGCATCTGGAGAAATCCACGAAATAGGGAGCCACGTATGAACATTCTTCACTCCGACGCGCTCGTCTTATTCGGGGCCACCGGCGACCTCGTGTACAAGAAAATTTTTCCCGCTCTCTATGCGATGGAGCGGCGGGGACATCTCCAAGTGCCCGTCATCGGGGTCGCGAGATCGGACTGGACGATCGAGCAGTTCCAGGCGCGCGCCCGGGCGAGTGTTGAGAAGCAGGGCGGCTTCGACGAGGCGGTCTTCGCGAAATTCCAGGAGCGGCTCCGCTACATCAGCGGTGACTACGGGGCTCCGGCCACCCACGCCGCGCTCCGTCAGGCACTCGGCGGCGCGGCCCACCCCCTGCACTATCTCGCCATCCCTCCTAGTGTGTTCACGAAGGTGGTCGAGGGACTCGGCCAGTCGGGCTGCGCCCGCGGTGCGCGCGTGATCGTCGAAAAGCCCTTCGGCCGGGACCTTCCGTCCGCGCAGGCGCTCAGCGCGACGCTCCACACGGTCGTTGACGAGTCGGGTGTCTTCCGCATCGACCATTACCTGGGGAAGGAATCGGTGCAGAACCTGCTGGTCTTCCGCTTCGCGAATACCTTCCTCGAGCCGGTCTGGAACCGCACCTATGTCGAGAGCGTGCAGATCACGATGGCCGAGAGCTTTGGCGTCGAAGGCCGTGGCAGTTTCTATGAGGAGTCCGGCGCCATTCGTGACGTGATCCAGAACCACATGCTCCAAGTCGTGGGCTTCCTCGCGATGGAGTCGCCGCCGACGACGAACCACGAGTCCATCCGCGAGGAGCAAGTGAAGGTATTCAGGAAGATTCGCCCGCTCAGCCCCGAGGACCTGGTGCGCGGGCAGTTTCGCGGCTACCGCCAGGAGGACGGCGTCGCTCGCGACTCGAGGGTTGAAACATTCGCCGCTGCCCGGCTCCGCATCGACTCTCCGCGCTGGGACGGCGTGCCCTTCTTCATCCGGGCGGGCAAGTGCCTCCCGACGACGATGACCGAGGTGCTGGTCATGCTCAAACAGCCCGCGCTCAGCACCCTGTGCCCAGGCCAAGCGAATTATGTGCGCTTCCGGCTGAGCCCCGACGTGACGATTGCCATCGGTGCCCGTGTGAAGCGCCCCGGCGAGGAGTTGATTGGCGATCCGACGGAACTCAAAGTGGTGAACCACCCGCACGGGGATGAGATGGACGCCTATGAGCGACTCCTGGGCGATGCCATGGTGGGCGACGGCCCCCTCTTCGCGAGTCAGGGCGGCGTGGAGGCTGCGTGGGCGGTCGTTCAGCCCGTCTTGGGGTTGGTGACGCCAGTGCATGAGTACGAGCCAGGCACCTGGTGCCCGTCCGAGGCCGAGAAGCTCACGGCTGGTATCTGTGGCAGCGCCAGCCCAGTCTGGCTGCTACCCCAAGGGAAACTATTGTGACCTATGAATAAGCACTCCAACGCCTTTGGGGCGCCAGGGATTGAGCCACGCTGGACGTCGAGCGCCAAGGACGGCATTGGCACGGCCTATCACAGCAGTTCCTGCATCTGGTTCACGCTCAGCCACGGCATCATCAACGAGATCTATTTCCCACATGTCGATACGCCCAATACGCGCGACCTGCAGTTTCTCATCACCGACGGCGAATCGTTCTGTCACGAGGAACGGCGCGACCTGCTCCACCACACCGAATACCCCGAGCCACACGCGTTGTTGTATCGCCTCACCAACTCCGACCGCGAGGGCCGGTATCGCCTCGTCAAAGAAATCGTCGTGGACCCGCACTCGTCGGTGTTGTTGATGCACACGCGGCTGGAAGTCTTGGACCCGACGCTGCGCGGCAAACTGCGTCTCTACGCGCTGCTCGCCCCTCACATGAAAGGTACGGGCAAGCACAACTCGGCCTGGTGGTGTGGATTGGATGGCCGGAAGCTCTTCGACGTGCAGCGCGAGGACATGGATCTGTCGTTCGGGTGCACGCCCGATTTCACCAAGCGCTCCGTCGGCTACGTCGGATTCAGCGATGGCTGGCAGGATTTGATGGACAACTTCACCATGGATTGGGAATTTGAACAGGCCGAGGACGGCAACATCGCATTGATCGGGGAGATTGATTTATCGGACGGACTGGAGTTCACGCTGGGCGTCAGTTTTGGGCGCACTCCGCACAGCGCGTCAGCGCACCTCCTGCAAGCGTTCGCCACCCCGTTTGCCGACCAGCGCGAGAAGTATATCAGCCAATGGCAGCGCACTCGTGCCAAGGTGGATTTGAGCGGGCACACCAAAGACGGTGGGTCACTGATGCGCGTGAGCCAATGTGTATTACTGGCGCATGAAGACAAGACATTCCAGGGCGCGTTCGTGGCGTCGCTGAGCATTCCCTGGGGCGAGACGAAGGACGACAGCGACCGCGGCGGATATCATCTGGTCTGGACGCGCGACATGGTGCAAACCGCTACGGCGCTGCTGGCCTGCGGGCAGACGGAGTCGCCGTTGCGCGCGCTGATCTGGCTGGCGTGTGTCCAGGCGGCCGATGGCAGCTTGCCGCAAAACAGCTCGATTGCCGGCGAGGCGTACTGGCACGGAATTCAACTGGATGAAGTGGCGGCGCCGATGCTGCTCGCCTGGCGTGTGCAGCAGACGGACGCGCTCCGGCAATTCGATCCGTGGCCGCTGGTCTCGCGCGCCGCGCGGTATGTGATCCTGCACGGACCGGTGACATCGCAGGAACGGTGGGAGGAGAACTCCGGTTACTCGCCTTCGACGCTGGCGACCATCATCGCGAGCCTGGTGTGTGCGGCGGAATTTGCGCGCGGCAGAAAAGACACGCGCGCGGCGGACTTTTTGCTCGAGTACGGCGACTGGCTCGTGGCCCATTTAGAGGAATGGACCGTCACGACCCGCGGCGAACTCGTGAAGGGCACACCGCGACACTACGTCCGCATCACGCCGGCCGATCCGAAACAGGCCGTGGCGTCGCCTGACCCGGATGAGGCTGAGATTGTTCTAGCGAACGGCGGCGGCACACATCCGGCGCGCAACATCGTCGGCGGCGATTTTCTCCAGCTTGTCCGGCTGGGAGTGCGGGCTGCGGACGACCCGCTGATCGTCGATTCCCTCGCGGTGATCGATCACGTGCTCAAACGCGATCTGCCGCAAGGCCCGTGCTGGCGGCGCTACAATCACGATGGCTATGGCCAGAAGCCCGACGGCGGCGCCTACGACGGGACGGGTGAAGGTCGCTCCTGGCCGATTCTGACGGGCGAACGTGGTCATTATGAGCTGGCTGCTGGACGCGATCCGTTGTCGTTCATCGACGCGATGGAAACATTCGCCAACGAGGGCGGGATGTTACCGGAACAGCTCTGGGACGCCGATGATTTGCCGGAGGGAACGATGAAACGCGGTCGCCCGACCGGGTCGGCCATGCCGCTGTGTTGGGCGCACGCGGAGTATGTGACCCTGGTGCGCAGTCACAAGGACGGGGTGTGCTTTGACCGCATCGAGCCGGTGTATCAGCGTTATGCCAAGGCCGGGACAAGCAGCACGATTGACATGTGGACGCTCGCGCATCAGCCGCAACGGATCGCCCAAGGGAACACGCTCCGCATTATCACCGAAAAGGCAGCGACGATTCATTGGAGCGTTGATGGATGGGTGACGGCGAATGATCTGGACACGCGGGAGGTGGGACTCGGGTGCTGGTGTGGAGATCTGCCGTCGGCCCAGCTCCAGGCCGGTACCCGCATCGTGTTCACGTTGTTGTGGGAAGAGGGATGGGAGGGGCACGATTTTCAGGTGCTGATTGATGCGTCACCTCCCACCCGGCACACGGCATGAACCAATCCAACTGGGCTGTTGATACGACGACACGCCTCATCGATGGCGCGTCGGGATTTGGTCGCATGACGGAGCATTGCAGAGGAAGGCACCAATGACATGGAAGCGGTTGAAGGCACCATTGTTGCCCTGGTGCAGTGGCTGCGGCTCGCCGTAGAAACGATGGGCGCGCTCGTGATTGCGGTCGGCGTCATGGTGGCGATCTACGGTTTTGGACGCGCGCTTGCTTTGCAACGGCCCGAACAGTACGTCGAGGTCCGGCTGACCTTGGCGCGTTATCTGGCACTCGCGATTGAGTTTGAACTGGCCGCGGACATCCTCTCGACGGCGATTGCACCGAGTTGGGACCAAATCGGCAAGTTGGGCGCCATCGTGGTGATCCGCACCGGACTCAACTATTTTCTCATGCGCGAAATGAAAGAAGAGCGAGTGAAGGGCGTAGGTCACGCGTAGATACCCGCGAGAGTGGGGAAAGGAGCATTTGCATGGATATGCATAATAGCAGAATGACACGGCGCGTATGGCTGCAACGCGCTGGGGCGTTGGGGCTGTTGGCAGCACTGGAACGCTTCGTGCCTTCCTATGCCTGGGCCAGTGCGTCGAATGGTGAGGCACACACTTCACAGTTGGACGGACACGTCGTGGATTTAACTATCGCCGAGACTCCGTTTCGCCTGGACGGCCGGACCGCACCTGCCATCACGATCAATGGGACGATCCCAGGTCCCGTGATTCGGCTGAAAGAAGGGCAACAGGCAACGCTACGCGTGACGAACCGGTTGCAGGAAGTGACCTCGATTCACTGGCACGGGTTGCTTCTCCCGCCCGAGATGGATGGCGTGCCTGGCGTCAGCTTCGCCGGCATCGAGCCAGGCACCACCTTTACGTATCAGTTCCCGGTGCGCCAGAGCGGCACCTATTGGTGTCATAGTCACTCCGGCGGTCAGGAGCTCCTGGGCATGTATGCGCCCATGATCATTGACCCCGTCGAGCCGGAGCCGTTTCAGTACGACCGTGAGTACGTCGTCATGCTGTCCGATTGGACGTTCGAGTCGCCGGAGTCCGTGCTCGCCAATCTCAAAAAGCTCCCCGGCTACTACAACTTCCAGCGGCGCACGGCGGGAGAGTTCTTCTCGAATGTCGCGAACTGGGGCCTGTGGCCGACGCTCAAGAACTACCTAATGTGGGACCAGATGCGGATGGACCCGACGGACTTCGCGGATGTCACCGGCTATACCTTCACCTACCTCATGAACGGCATGTCTCCGGCCGCGAATTGGACCGGACTGTTTCGGCCAGGAGAGAAAGTCCGCCTGCGCGTTATCAATGCCGCCTCCATGACCATCTACGATGTCCGGATCCCTGGTCTCACGATGACCGTCGTACAGGCCGATGGGCAAAATGTGCAGCCCGTGCTGGTAGAGGAGCTTCGCATAGGCGTGGCGGAAACGTACGACATCATCGTCGAGCCCCTGGAAGATCATGCGTATACCATCTTTGCCGAGACGCTAGATCGGAGTGGGTACGCACGTGGGACGCTCGCGACGCGAGCAGGTATGAGCGCGGAGATTCCCGATCGCCGTCCGCGACCGCTGCGCACCATGGAAGATATGGGCATGAGCATGGAACGCATGGAGATGGACGGTATGGATAAGCACTCCAATGGCAGCGGCATGCAGATGCCCGGCAAGAAGCCCTCCAGCGACATGCCGAGCATGGAGCACATGCAACACGATCCAGGACGGCAGGAGATGCCAACCACGTCTCCGAGCCACCAACCTGGTTCGACGATTCCAGGGGCGGAACCCGTCAAGCATGGACCTGACGATCATGGCACAGGGAACCAAACGGTGGCGGAGTATTCACAGACCCGCCTACACGAACCCGGACGAGGACTGGAGAACAGCCCTTGGCGAGTCTTGCTTTACACCGATTTGAAAAGCCTTACGCCCTACCCTGACCAACGGGAGCCGGAGCGAGAGATCGAACTCCACGCCACGGGCAATATGGGGGACCGCTACATGTGGTCGTTCGATGGCAAGAAATATTCCGACGCGAAAGACCCGATTCGCTTCCGCTATGGGGAGCGCCTGCGCTTCACGTTATGTGGATGCACCTGGAAAACGGCGCCGGAGCGTATCTTCCGCGAAAACATACGGTCATCGTGAAGCCGGCCGAGCGGCTGTCCGTCGCCATCAGCGCGGACGCCCCGGGACGCTGGGCCTTTCACTGTCATTTGCTGCTTCATATGGAGGCCGGGATGTTCCGCGTCGTCGAGGTTTCTGATAAAGAGCTGGAGGTGAGATGATGTCTCATCGGCAGACTTATGCGATGACTCTGAGCGGTGTTCTGATCGTCGTCTGCACTTCCGTCGCCTCTGCTCAGACCCTGTTGAACGCATCGAGTAAGGGCAATGTGCTTGGTCCTTCCAACTCCGCCGGTCCGCTCAGTGCCTCAGTGAAAACGATCCAGGCACCGTTGGGGGGAGCATCAGCCATCCCCACCGGACCTGGCCTCAGCTTGCCGAACTTATCGCCGCAACAGGACTGGGCGCCGCCGGTCAATGATCAGGAGAACCACCTGTTCACTTTGTTCGACGTCATCGAATACCGCCCAAGGAGAGGGGGAGGTGAAAGCACGAGCGACTACCGATGGGACATCGAGGGCTACTACGGCGGCGATTACAACCGGCTCTGGTTCAAAAGCTCAGGACAGCAGGACACGGCCTTCAAAGCGGACTACGACGTGGACTTTCAACTGCTGTATGGCCGGTTCATTCAGAAATACTACGATTTTCAGATCGGCCCGCGCCTCGAAACGCAAACCTTTCGCGGGCAGAATGTGACCCGCGGACTCGTGGCGATCGGGATCGAGGGAATCGTACCGTACAACTATGCAGTGGAGGCCACCGCATTCATCGATCAAAACGGCGCCGTGTCTGCGCGTCTGACCTTGACGAAGGATCTCTTGCTGACGCAACGGCTCATTCTCCAGACCCGCCTCGAAACCAACGCCGCCATACAACGAGTCGAGAAATTCACGACCGGTTCGGGTCTCAACAACCTGGAATTCGGGGTTCGGCTGCGCTATGAAATCCGACGCCAGTTTGCGCCCTACGTTGGTATCTCACTGGAGAGAAGCTTCGGCGAGACAGCGACGCTGGTGCGCCAAGAAGGGGGAGACCCGAGTCAGGTGCGGTTCGTTGTAGGCGTGCGGGCGTGGTTTTGACCTATGTGGCGACCTTCATGTATCGGTTTCCCATCAAGCAGAGTGGCACCTATTGGTATCACAGTCACTCGGGAGGCCAAGAGATGCGGGGCATCTATGCGTCCATGATCCTTGATCCTCTCGAACCCGAGCCATTTCACTATGACCGAGACTATGTCGTGGAGCTTCGTATGGGAGTGGCGGAGACATACGACGTGATTGTCGAACCGACCGGCGACCGCGCCTATACCATCTTTGCTGAGACACTGGATCGCAGTGGGTACGCGCGCGGCACGCTGGCCCCACGTCCGGGCATGCGCGCCGAGATCCCGGAACGCCGGCCGCATGCAGCACTCGAACGGCGGCGGAATGATGATGCCGGGCATGGGGTCATCCGACGAGAAGCCGAGCAGCAAGCTCTCAGCTAACCCTCCGAGCATGGAGCACATCCAGCATGATCCGCAGAAGGACCGCATGCCCGGCAGGGGCGATCAATCTCGTTCGAAGATTCCTGGCGCCGAGCCCGTCAAGCACGGGCCCGACGATCATGGGACCGGCAATCAAACGGTGGCCGAGTACTCGCAGAACCGGTTTGGGGAACCAGGCAGAGGGCTGGAAAACAGCCCCTGGCGAGTCCTGCTTTATACCGATTTGAAAAGCCTTACGCCCTATCCTGACCAACGGCAGCCGGAGCGGGAGATCGAGCTACACGTCACGGGCAATATGGGCGACCGCTATATGTGGTCGTTCGATGGGAAGAAATATTCCGACGCGCCGGAGCCGATACGTTTTCGCTACGGAGAACGGCTGCGTCTTACGTTCGTCAACGACACGATGATGGAGCATCCGCTTCATTTGCACGGCATGTGGATGCACTTGGAAAACGGCGCGGGCAAATATCTGCCACGCAAGCACACCGTCATCGTCAAGCCCGCGGAGCGGGTATCGGTTGCGGTCACCGCGGACGCTCCCGGACCCTGGGCGTTTCATTGTCATTTGCTCCTCCACATGGAGGCGGGCATGTTCCGCGTCATCGAGGTCTCTGACAAAGAGTTGTAGATGAGATGATGTCTCTCCGCCCCGCTTATGCGATACGTTTAATCGGTCTTCTGAGCGTCGTCGTCTGTGCTTCAGTCGCCCCTGCCCAGACGCTGTTGAACGCATCGAGTAAGGGCAATGTGTTGGGTCCGTCCAACTCCGCCGGCCCGCTCGGTCCCTCGGCGAAAACGGTTCAAGCGCCGTTGGGAGGAAGGTCAGAAATCCTCGGAGGATCCGTCCGCACCTTGCCGAATCTATCGCCACAACAGGACTGGGCTCCACCCGTCAACGATCAAGAGAACCATCTGTTCACCTTGTTCGATGTCCTCGAATACCGCCCGAACACGAGTGGGGGTGAACATGCAAGCGACTACCGGTGGGACATCGAAGGTTGGTACGGCGGAGATTACAACCGCCTGTGGTTCAAGAGCGAGGGCCAGCGGGATACGGCCTTCAAAGCGGACTATGACGTGGACTTTCAATTGCTCTACGGCCGGTTTCTCCGGAAGTATTATGATTTGCAGATGGGCCCGCGTCTCGAAACGCAAACCTTTCGCGGGCGGAATGTGACCCGTGGGTTCGCGGCGATCGGGATCGAGGGAATCGTGCCCTATGATTACACGATGGAAGCGACCTTGTTCATCGATCAGAATGGCGCGGTGTCGGGGCGATTGACGTTGACGAAGGATCTGTTGCTGACCCAGCGGCTGATTCTCCAGGGCCGCTTCGAGACCAATATTGCCGTACAACGAGTCGAAGAATTTACGACCGGCTCGGGACTGAACAACCTGGAATTCGGGATGCGGCTACGTTATGAACTTCGACGCGAATTTGCCCCTTATGTAGGCTTCTCGCTCGATAGAAGTTTTGGTGAGACCGCCACGCTGGTGCGCCAAGAGGGTGGAAACCCGAGTCAGATCCGATTTGTAGCCGGCGTGCGTATGTGGTTCTAGCACCCTTTTATTCTTTCCTTCGTATCAGCATTTGTTTCTTTTTCCAGGCTCATCAGGATCGGACAACCCTCGGTGGGCTGACCAGCTTCACAAGTTTGAATGATTTTGTTCAGCACACGAGCCAGTACCCGCAAGTCTTGAACCTTGGATCCCACCTGCAGGAGTTTCACGTGCCCGTTTCTGCACATCATCACGGCAAGCCGTTGAGGCAATCCGTAGAGTAAGTAATTCGGGAATCTCGCGCAGGGTGAAGCTCAATGCTTGGGCCTTCTTGATGAACCTCAGGCGTCCTTCCTCTTCATGTCCGTACAGTCTATATCTCGAAGGCCTCCTCGCTGATGGACTGAGCAAGTTCAGGCGCTCGTAGTAGCGGACGGTCTGGACATTCACTCCGACAATTCTGGCAAGCTGGCCGATAGTCAGTTGAGCAGCCATGTCATCACCTTGAAGGGAATCTACACCTTGCACTACAGTATAGAGTTAACTGCCTCTACAGAGTCTCGCACCCTCTTGACTCGATACTATGGTACAGCCCGTAGGATGGCGTTCAAAAGGGGAGGTGATGACCATGTGCCCTTGGGTAGAACAGTTTGGCTTTTGCCCCTATGAGGCTGCATCCAAGATATGGCAGTGGGAGCACAGCTTTCTTTCGTCTTTGTCACATCGCCCTCGTGCTTTTGGATGCACTGCCGATAGCCTTTCAGTAGTTCGGCTGCTTCTCGGCTAATCTCCGCGTTCGCTTTACGCTGTCGTCTTAGCATTGCCTCGTCACGGAGTGGGCGAGGAGGAATTGAGGCGCTTCCACACATAGCTGCCGCCATGCTCACGCGGCGGGATATTGTTTCTTGTCCCGACCCGCACATACCACCAGATACCGTTCGCCAACGTCCCGTCTTCGGACAGTACCAGCTCAAATTCTCCTTCACGATCATTCCCCGTTTGCTTCCAAGTACCTCGCCACCGTCGATCCACGAAGCTCGTAGTCTTGAATTGTCCGTCTTGCCACGTATAGGGTCCATTTCCCTGTCGATCCAGCGTGGCGCGATACGTGCGATTCTCTTCGACCTCTAGAATTTCCCATTCACCGCTGAGATCGTATGCCGCTGGCGACGTGCCGTTCCTTCCATGCGAAGTAGGCTCCACCGTCACAGCCGTGCCGGCCCCAATGCTGACGGCACGTTCCGGTTCCAATGCCCGAGAGACGGACAACGGACTCAGCGACAAAATGACCAAACATGTGAAGGAGACGAGCAGACTTCTCGGTGACCCAGGGGAACAAGTGAATTCATGATTGCTCATACTGAAACTCCTTTTTACCTCTGGAGGTACTTGTCAGCGTTTTGCTCAGGCCCATGTTCTCAATGCCCATCGTGAGGACTTCCAGCGCACAAGTCATACTGGTTGCTGGTTGTCCATGACAGCACGGCCAATAGTTCTCGGCGTGCATCCTGTATAGGACTTCGGCAACCATGTGAATTTCATGCTCCCATTCCTCCACCGGGAACGGCTGACTTCCTCGAACTGACCTCACGCACACTAGACCAGGGCATCCCACCTCATTAATGACTATGGCTGTGTCCGTCGGACATACCCTGAGATCCGCCGTATCTAGATGGCGCCTCCGCTGTCGTGAACAGAGGTGCGCTATGGATTACCTCGTTTTCTGGCGCCAAGGCCGCCGCTGTCAGAAAGTGCGTCTTGGCCTCTGCATCTTTCCCTTGCCGATATAACACCATGCCCAGGTTGTAATGCGCTTCCGCGAGGGACGGCGCCATCTTGACTGTTGCCTCAAAGTGTTCCTTCGCTCGGTTCCACTGCTCTTGCTTGTACGCTTGAATTCCGGCTTTGTTGTGGCGCGCTGCGAGGTCATCGGTTCCGGACGGAGCAGATAACAGCGGGCCTTGCCATAACTGACACCCACTGACTGCTGTGGCGACTATACACAGGGCAATGATGTTTCCGGCTCCAATTCTCATTGAGGCACTCCTTCCTGGGTAAAGCAATCATCGTGATATGGGGATGCGGGACTTCCAAGAATCCGACCGCGGACAGGATGTCTATGGTATGAGAGTATTTCTCCCCTTAGACATGCGTCTATGTTTTTCCGGATGTCGCAGATACTGAAGAGCCTTCTCCTTCCACGCATCGGGTTCCTCCCCCGGCGATAAGTAACCGAGAAAGTTATCGCCTTGGTCGCAAAACGAGAGGGTGGCATCCAGGCCCACCACCGATCGAGCCCTTTCCTGCCGCACCAGCGCCCAACACGCCAAGGGAGCAATCCGGACCGGATTATCCTTGTTGCAATCAGGACGAATGGCGTAGACGGCGTTCCAGCCGTCTGCAGGAGTGATTTGGATGATTCGTCTTGCCATAAAAGCCTCGCTTGTCACCCTGTTAATGGCGATTGTTTTGTTGAGTCAGCCGTTCCGCCTGCATCAGGAACACCAAGCACAGCGCCCCAACGCCGATCCATATCAGTTCTCTCACCCGACGCAGTAAGGCAAAGGTCATCCCCGTCACGTCGCTATAGCCATAGGCCTTGAGCAGTATCAGCGTCCCTGCCTCTTGCGCGCCGATACTTCCAGGCACGAAAAACGTCCCTCCCTTTATGAGAGTGGTCAAGGCGTCGATAGACAGCGCCGTCACGATATCGATCGGTTCTCCGAGGTACCGCACAATCACATAAGCTTCGAGGGCTCCGACCAACCAACCGCCAAAAAACGTTCCGGCGGAGAGGAAAAACGACCCTCGATTACGAGTGTAAAAATCCACGATCGCCTCATCGAGCGCGAGCAACTTTTCGCGTTTGGCTTCAAGAGCCGCGATCCGAATCCCGCATTGCGCCATGACATAAAACATGACGGCGAAGAGTCCTTGGTGTTGAATGACAATAAACATGGCAGTAGCGAACAGAAGGAGCCCTAAACTGACGATGGTGGTAAGGCCGGAAAGATATTCAGCCGATGCCGATGCGGAGGGAATCAAAACGCCGATGCTTAAGCCGATGCCAATAAAAATATAGATAATCTGGGCGATCGTCATAGTCGTCTTGGCAACGATGACTGATGCCAATCCATCGGCCATCGGGACGGAGAAGGTCTTGAGCAAACTCGCTTTGAGAGGTTCTCCGCCGACATAGGCGGCCGGGGTCGTCGCGTTGACCAGTTCACCGGCCGTTCGGATAATAAACAGCCAAGCAAATGGCACAGCGGCTTTGTGGCGTCCTAAGGTGAGTTGCCATCCAACACAATCAATGAGATAGATCACAGTCGACGGTACCAGCATAACGACCAGCCCCACTGCCCCTAGACTCACGCATGTTCTATAAATCCTTTCTGGCCCGATATGGAGAACGAGACCACTCACGGTGACCACACCCAACAGAAGCAGGATCACCTTAATGCCACGCGCTGAAAGAATAGATGACATGAGCCGCTATCCCGCAGCAGAGAATCCACCGTGGAGTGATGTCGCGACGCGTTCCCGCATGGTGAACGCGCGCAAATAACGACGGCAGCCCTTTCTAGTCAAGGCGGCCATCGATACCAGCTTTAAGGAATCAGTCAAACCGGAAGCGCGGAGGGTGAAACGGCGATCGCGGGGCTAATAGGTTTGGAAGCACAGGGGCCAACGAAGTTGCAAGACCTAGAAGAGTTAGCAGGAAAAATAACGTGGACACGTCGACTGCCGCCATACACGTTGCGCAAGAAGCAGTGTCGTCATGGTGATGAAGGTGACCCGACTGGGGCGACATACTTCCCATCAGTGGGACCATACACAACAACAGAAGGCTCAGAACTATTATGATCGGAGCTGTCATCAGATACTCTATGACAAATCGGGCCATTGGAGTCAAGTAAGTTCTCGCTCAACAATTAGCTTTTCCTTCAGCGAGAGGTCGTGGCTCGTCGGTAGTTCAGGTTGTGCTTCGCTGTTGACATGGCTCACCAGGCCGTATACTTTTCCTTCTCATTCGATGCTTATCAAGCACAAGGAGTCTTCTATGCGCCATGCGGAATCGCTTATATGTGGAAGCCTACTCCTTCTCATCTGTCTCGCTCCAACCGTGATGGCGTCAGAACCTCCCGATCCAGAAACCATCATTCGCAGAATGGTGCGCGCCAATGCCGAAAAAGATCTTCCGACGCTTTCTCGCCTGATGGCGCATGATGCCGATATCGTCAGTTACTCCGTCGGTGGGAGAAAATACGTCGGCTGGCCCGAGTTCGAACGGGAAATGCGGGAGGAATTTGTCAATGCTCAGAAGATCGAGATTCCAATCAATGAACTCAAAGTCTGGACAAAAGGAGACCTCGCTTGGTTTACGATGGAGCTTGATTATATCCGCCACGTCGGTGAAGGGTCCGAGGTTAAGCGAACCGTTCTCCCGCTGAGGGAAACCGGTGTGCTCGAACGTCGCGCAGGCCGATGGCAGTTGTTGTCGTGGCACGAATCGTTTCGATCCGCTCAGCTTGGAGGTCCTCTGGCCTTGCCATCGATGGCCGTAGAATCGCAAAAGCTGGTCAATGGTGCTGTTGCCGCGACGCCAAATGTGAGCGGGGAGTGGGGTATTCTCGAAGTCGAGGACGAAAGACGCTACACGGCGACGTTGGACAAGAATGGAAACGGCCCCTATACGTGGCAGGGCGGGCGGTTTGTCACAACCAAAATTGAAAACCGACTGTGGCAAGGCACCTGGCACCAGCCCGGCAATGATCGCGAAGGCGGGTTTGAGGTACTTCTCTCGGAAGACGGCACGCAAGCAAAGGGGATCTGGTGGTACACTCGAGTCGATACGAAAAAAAATATTCCGCCGAAGGAACACGGCGGCACGTACCACTGGAAGAAAGTGACACCATCACCGGCCAGCGCCCCATGAGCTAGTGTGGTCCTTCTCAGCCATTACCAACACATCGGAGTCCTGTCCATAAGGGTAGGCGGTAACAAACCATCAACCTTACCGCACCAGACGCCTGCACGTGCTATAAATCCTTTTAAGTCCGTTTTGACAACAAGACCACTCAAGGTGATCCACCCAACAGAAGGAGGAGCACCTTAATGCCACACGCATCGCCCTTGTGCCTTCACCTCACATACATGAACACGACATGCTACTCACTTCAATACGTTCCAGGCCTTCTCGATACAGAGCACAGCTTTCTTCCGTCTTTGTCACATCGCCCTCGTGCTTTTGGATACACTGCCGATAGCCTTTCAGTAGTTCGGCTGCTTCTCGGCTAATCTCCGCGTTCGCTTTCCGCTGACGGTAGTCCACACATCGCAGCGCATCTTTGCCGAACAGCATTCCGCAATCTGCATGCTCATACTGCGTACCCATCCCGCAACTTATGGTCAGAGGTAGAACGAAGGCCGTTATAAGATGAATTGATAATCGGTTCATGATGAGGCTCCCTATCTGACGAGCTAGATAATGTACCGACTCCAGCTTGCGTATTGTTCACGTATGGCCCCTCGGGGGAAGCCGGTGAGTAAAAGCAAGAACCCAACGACGAGATCATTGAGAGTTGCCGTCAACGTTCCGCCGACCAAGAACCATGGCGCGGCGAGGAGCCAGACGCCGAACAAGGCGTTGAGCCATCGTGCGGCCCGGGTAACTTCTGCCCACGCGATCACGCTGAACGTGACGACCAGCGCGCCGACCAGATGATCGGAGTCCGCGATCGCCGCTTGGGTTCCCAATACGGACGGCGCTACCATCAGCCATACTCCTAACAGCGTGCTCACAACCAAAGTCCATGGCAGCGCGACCCCCCACGTCATCGCGGGACAGACCGCAGAGGCCGGTGCACCAAACTCCGGGGAGCGTCTATCTGGTCCGCCACCTTCGATGCTGCCGCCCTTCCAGAAGGTGCGCCAGAACGGCTGGCCTGCTCGCCGACTCTCCACCATGAATTGGCCCATCGCCACCACTTCATCCACGGCTAACGGCACCATAATCAACATCGCCACGGCGGCAACCAGACAGAGTGTGCACCACATGCCGATCGAGATAGGTTGCAGAATGACGAGGATAATGCTGGTGGCGCCGAGCGGGACGACCAACAGCGCGAACATGAGGACCATCCAGGGCATCGTGCGCCAGCGTCGGCTGTCCCCCATATACCCGGACAGGGCTTCCAACATGTACGAGAGTGCGCCCAAGCCCGCGTCTGGAATCGGCCAGGCTTTCGAAACATCTGAGGTGAGGACCTTCTGGGTACTTTCGCCGAAGAAGGGGTCCCAGGCAGCCGGGATATGTCCCAACTGATAGGCCGCCAAGTAGCGGGAGATGAAGAAGCCTATGAAGGCGAGCGCGATGATCGGCCCTCGTTGCAACCAACTGGACGGGTTGTACGTCCATCCCGGCGGAATCTCAGGGCCGGGCATTTCCATCCATCCCATGCCCGGCATGCCGGGAATCAGCACGGAAAGGGCGATCAGGAGACTGCCGACGACCGTATCATTGAGATAGGCTGCTGCGGATGGAGCCCAGAACACCAGTGGCGCGAACAACAGCCAGATCCCTGTAAAGCAAACGACCCATCCGGCCCAGGCGCGACGAAACAGCGCCAGCGTCCCAAAGATTACTACGAGTCCCCCGCTGGCGATATCGCTCCATGTCATGCCGACGCTGTGATAGCCAAAGGTCACGGGGCTGGTGAGTAACCAGACACCTAAGAGGAGATTCGTGTAAGAGGTCCACAGGAATTTCTTATGGTTCTCCAGCAACATCGCCTCATGCTCAGAGGCCGCCATCCCTTCGTGAGCTTCCTCCATCGGGGCCGGGTGTGTGGAGTGCTCTTTGCGAATCGCTTGACGAGTTGCCATCACCATTCTCCTCTCCAGGCTTGTGGAGCTTGTGCGAACCGTGAAGGCGGCTCCAATTTGTGCTCGCGGTACCACCCGAGCGGGTCTTCTTTCAGCGCCGAGATCATCAGTGGAAGCGTATCGCGGAGCGAGCGCTTCGGCTGCCACCCGAGCAGCTCACGGGCGCGCGTAATATCCAAAGCGTAATGATCGTCCGCATGGTCGATCATCCACGGCTTGATGAAGGGTTCTTCACCCGGCATGGCGTCTTGCAGCCAGGCGCCGGTTTTTGCTACCGCCTTTGGAATTTCGCGCGTGTCCCACTCCTCGCCATGGATCAGGCGACCGAACTGATGCTGGAGTTCGTCGTAGCTGAGCGTCTCGCCTTCGCCGACGAGCAGTGGAAAAGCCGGTGGCAATTGTTTGCGACGGTGCACCAGCCGCGCGAAGGCGTCGATCAGATCATCGAGATGCAGGAATGCCTGACCATGGGCGATGTGACCGGGGAAGACGTGACTTACGAGCCTTCGTTCGTAGATCCGCTGGATTTGATGCGCCAAGGGAATCGAGTGGCACCGGTCGATATAGACGCCGGCGATCCGAAGCAGCACAACCGGCATGGCCCCCCGTTCGGCAAGAATCAGCTCTTCCGTCTTGACCTTGGATTCTGGATAAGCCCATGCGGGTTCAATCGGCCAGTCTTCATTGATGCGCTGTCCAGGCTTGCAGGGCGCGTGAACCAGCATCGTGCTGGAAAAGATGAACTGTTCGACTTGAAATGCGGTCAAGCCCTTCATGAGCCGCTCAGTACCCTTCACGGTGATGTCGTCATACTTCGGGCTCGGTTCCCCCGAGAAATCATAGTAGGCGGCCAGATGCAGGACCGAGGCGAGAGTGTCCCCATAACGTTTGCGCACGTACGTGAGCCCGTCTTGCACACTTCCGTCTGACGTGAGATCCACCGACACGCAGTCCACATTCGACGGCGGGTGTGGCGGGCCTTGACGATCAAAGCCGACTACCCCAAATTGATCGGCCAAACGCTGAGAGAGCGGGTACCCAATCAGACCGCTGCCGCCGGTAATGAGAATCGTCTCGCTCAAGACATCCACCTCGGACTTCTCCGCAAGTGCCGATCTACCGACTTTTCCGCTCCATCATGCCACCCATGCCCTCGCGCATGCTGCCCATCTCGCCCATATGGCTGCCCATGCCGCTCTCCGTCTTTTCCAGCATGCTCATCATATTCATGCAAGCGGCCATATCCTGTTTCAGAGCGGCCAGGCCGTTCTGGCTCGCTTCTAACGTTGCCCGCATCCTGGTCGCATCGTTCGATCACTGCCCCTCTTCCATCTTCATCATCATCTGGTCGATGGCCTTGTACGCCTTGTCATGATGCGCTCGGCACTCCCCCATCATTTGCTTCATGCTTTTCATGGCACTGCTTCCCTGCGCGAGTTTCATCTCGGCAGGCGTCGGCGAGGACATGAAGAACGCTGAGACTAGGAGTCCCAATCCGACGGCGATGGGTAACAGAATCCTCCTTCCCTGTATCATGGCTTCTCCTCCTTCTGACCGACAAAGATTGATATGAATTAATCGGCCTTCTTCACGTTCGCTTCTTCCGTGACTACAGCCCCATCGGGTTGCACGGCCGTCTGACGATTGATGAAACGTCCGGCAGAGCCACCATGCTTCTTTTCCACTTCTTGTTGTACCTCTTCAAACGAGGCGGAGATATCGGCCGTGATTAACTCGAATTGCGGAACATCCAGGCCACGGTCAGGATTGACCCTGGCCCATGAGCCTTCAGTCCAGCAGTGGGTCTGACCCGGTCCGACATTGCGCAGAATGTCCCTTGTCTCCACGTTATAGAAGTAGCCTTCACAATTGTGAATGTCCCGAAATGTCAGCATGGCGAATCTCCCTGATCACGGCTTCTTCAATTTCCGGACTTCTCCCAGTATCTTCGAGAGCAGGACCGCCTGAACAATGACTGTGACTGCGACAACCAACGCGAACAGCGCCGAGGCGACCATGCAGAGCATCATAGTCCCGTCCATGCCCGGCATCATTTGCCTTTCCATTAGAACATCCCTTCCTCTAAAGAATGTGCATCAACTCTTCAACAATTTGGCGATGAGCAGGACGAGCAGCACGATCAGCAGAATCCCGACGATTCCCCAGATCAGCATCCCGGCGCCCATTCCCATCATGCCGTCCATCATGGCACGTCCTCCGTATCTAGAAGGAGTACTGGATGCCCATCGTCACTCGCATTGTAGGCGACTCTTCGGCGATGCCGGCACCGACGCCTAGAGAGAGGACGGTCAACGGATTGATGATCTGCCGGATCCCCAGTTCGATGATATTGGAGTCGGCGCCTTTCCGGCGTTGCTGCTCCCGGACGTAGTCGGCGACGAAGACGGTGGCGCGGGCGACGCGGGCGCTATATCCCACGATGGCAATATAGCGGTTGTCGCGCTCGTCGATCCGTGGGTCGGCGTTATGAACCCACGTGGCATTGATGTGGACACGTTGTAACAAGGAGGTCCCACCGATTGTTTTTGTGGCGAGAAACCGCAAATGGGTGTCGAGCCCGCGGCTGTTGACCCCACTTGGCACATCGATCCGGCCTGCAAGGGCGAGGGCGGGAAGAAGCAGCGATTCCTGATTAAAGTTGTACATGGCTTCGGCGATCAAGTCGCGGCTGCCGCTCTTATCCGCATCGCCTAAGAGAAAGGGAGCTCCGATACGAGCTTGCCAGTTCCGGGCAAACCCCACTTCCACGCGCGGCTCGAGACGAAACATATCCCTGCCTTCCCCGTCCTGTTCATACCGGCCGAAACCCTGAATTTCTCGGTTCAGATAGGGTAAGGGATAGGCATCTTCGACTTGTGTGGGGATGTTTTCTTCCAGGTTGGTATGATCGGCGGCGAGCACGACCATCGGCGTGAGGAAGAGGTGCCAGAGCATGCCATACAGCAAGACCGATCCCAGTCGGCGGAACTGTTGTGGGGTCATCACGCGCCCTCCCTTGTTTACATAACACTAGCGGACACTGATCGGCACCGATTGCGCGGCTGGCGGCGGAGCGGTCGGCTCGCCTTCCATCGGTAGCGGAAGGACATCGGGCAGCGAGCCGTACTTTTTGTCCCATCCTTGCAGCATCGCGTCGATCATTTTCTGTGGCGTTCCGCCCGGCTCCATGGCTTCCGGCATCATCTGCATATCCGGCATGAGCGCCTTCAGCGCTTCCATCAGCGAACCCGGCTGCTCCCCGTCCTCTAGGCCGGGCGTCATCTTCATTTTGAACTGCGACATCAGCCGCACACGCTGATCCTGGCTCATGCCCTGCGGCATCATCATGGGCATCATTTCTTCCAACATTTCTCGCATGATCCGGTTCATCTCGCCATCGGTGCCTCTCATCCAGTCGTAATACACGCGGGGATCCATGTCTGGATGGGGCACTGGGAACTTCCGCGCGAGCTGCTCATCGCCGGGATGGTATTTCATCGCGTCCAGGACTCGGTACAATTCGGCACGTTTTTGCTCGATGGTCCACTTGTCGTAAGCCAAAATGTCGTAGGCGATGCCATGCAGCATATGCAGGTTGTCGAAGATGTTGGCCGACTCGGGCGACAAGCGGGAGTAGCGCGGCATGATTTCCCGGCTCAGCAGCATGCGCAAGGGGCGATCCACGAGCACACGGAGATATCCAGTCTCATTGGTCTGGCGAATCATCGATTCCTGCTCCTGGTCGTTGCCTGCCAGCATCATGGCTTCGTAAATCGATGGATGCCACCAATGGGCGTAGTAGAAAAAATTATTGGAGAGCGGATAGTAGTTCCGGAAGCGTGTGAAATAGGGCTTCATCATGACCCCGGCCCGCCGCATCGTGACGTCGAGCGGAGCCGGGCTGCGAGGAATGTTCATGTAGTGGAGGTAATAATGGACCGCACGGTCCGTCCACTCCTTCTTTTCATGCCAGGGAATATTTCGATCCGACAGAATGTCATAGGTCTGTTCATGATGCATGTGAGTCCAATCAATGGCCCGATAGAGCTGCCACATCACCGTGGACGCGTAAGGACCGTAATACTGCATCTGTGGTTCAACAGGCGGGGCATGGTAGAGATAGGCCAAGCATTCTAGGTTGAAGTCGTAGTCCGTTCGAGGGTGCTGGTCGAACGGATTTAAGAGCAAGACATCATGTTGCTTGCCATGCGCGAAGTGAATGCCAGAACTGACCAAATAGGCCGGGCGGTGGCGCTGGTAGAAGTCGATATTGTAGCTGAAGAGCGTCGTGTGTCGCTGCCCCCGGAGATGGGTAGTCTCCGTCCGCTGCTCAATGAGAGGAGGAGGAAAAACCGGATGAGTGCTCGGATCGACTTGGCATCCAAGCATGAAGAAGACCACAACGCCTGACCCCAGCTTCCCAATCATGCCGCGCAACGTTACGCAAGCCTCGGAACAACGTCTCAGGGCTTCTATTCTCCTCATGCCGTCCATCATGATGCGGCCTCTCTTCTGGATGTCTTACCTAGTGGGGCAAGGTTCATTGAATCTTGCCCCACTCATATTTGGGTGGACTTTATCGCCGAGCTCCCGTCGGCTGTTGCCGTGCCCCGGCGCCGGCGGCCACCTTCCGACATTCTTCCGCACAGCGGCGGCAGGCCTCGGCGCAGCGACGGCAATGGTCGTTCTGGTGCTTCTCACATTCTGCGGCACAGGCGTCGCAAATCGTGGCGCAGACGCCGCAGAGCTCTGCGATGAATCGGGAATCCCGGCTCATGAACGCGGCGCAATCCCAGCACTGGTCCGCGCAATCGATACAAAGCCGCGCGCATTCCGCCATTTCGCCGAGACACTGATTGCCGCAGGATTCACACTCTTCGGCACATCGCACACAGGCTTCCATACAGGATTGATATTGATGAGCCATTGGAGAATCTCCTTTTGTTAAGTACGTTGATGCGAGACAGACGAACAGCTCACAGCGACCGTACAATGTTAAAACGAGAACGATAGAGAGGGCCAGAAGCGTTACGATAGAGTTGCCAACGTTAACGCCGTGCTCTAGAAGATGTGCGAGAAGGAAGGCGGATCACAACCGGAGAACAACGAGTTTGGCAAGGACTTCCTTGACAGGTGGGCCTATACTTTCACTCTCAGAGAGACGGGAGAGCGCCTTGCCATTAGAGGGACACATCAGCAATACTGAAATGGTTTCTCCCAAAGGCATGCTCTGAATATCAAGCCACGAAAGGTCATGATCGACATGACGTACGCTGAAGGTTTTAAAGACGTCGCAATAGTCACGCGCCGGCTGATCGGGTGAGGATTCACAGCTCATCGGCGTTTGCCCAGCACTATACAATGGGACCAGACACGCGTAGGCGTTAAAGGTCATCCCGAACAGAAGCGCTACCAACGAAATGGAGAGACTTCGCACGATCATGGACAAGGAACTCCCGCAGATATCCTCTTTCACAAATTGGAGAGGACGAGGTGAAGCCTCGCAAGATGCAGACCTGAAGCGTTATCGGAGGCGATTTATGGATAGATCGGCGAAATGACAGGATAGGAGAAAAGCATCTTTGGGAAATGAGCGAAGGTCATGAATCGGATTTGAGACAACTTGTCTTGATCGGGACAACTCTTCTTGCGGCACATCGCGGCGACCCAGAAGATCAACGGCGGAAGCAATAACATCTGGGCCCTCGGACTGATGACCACGGCAATTCCCGGAATCAGCGGCATCTGTACGGTATAGCTCCACCACCTTATCTTAGAAATCATAATCCATTTCAAGCAAAATGATCGTGACCATCCCAGCACCGACCATGAGCAAATAGCCTCGTAGACCAGGATGGTGAAACCATGCCGGGTGACCAAAGACCACCCGGCCTGCCCAGAACATGAGCAGGAGGAGGAGACCGTCATGATGAACTCCTTCATAGCGCATCTCGCAGTTCCATTGTCCTCGATCTCAATCACGATCCAATCATCGCCTTATGCGAGGCGCATTCAGTCAGAGATTCAGCGGGCATCAGCGGTCTTAGCACCTCTCTGCTCTTCTAACTTTGCCGGAAGAGATAGGCCCCGCCACAAGGCATACAGAATCGGAATGACGAGCAATGTCAGTGCCGTTGAGGAGACCATCCCGCCGATCATCGGTGCCGCAATCCGTTTCATCACGTCGGCCCCGGTGCCGGTGGTCCACATGATCGGAAGTAATCCGCCCATGATCGCCGCTACTGTCATCATCTTGGGCCGCACGCGCTGAACCGCACCCTCCATGATGGCGTCGCGGAGGTCCTGCACCGTGGCCATGCGACCTTCGCGCCCGCGCCGCTCATACACTTCATCGAGATAGACCAGCATCACCACACCGGTCTCTGCTGCCACACCGGCCAGCGCAATGATCCCGACCCACACGGCCACGCTAAGGTTGTAATCAAGGTAATAGAGATACCAGATGGCTCCGATCACGGCGAAGGGGACGGACAAAAGCACGATCAGCGACTTCGCGAGCGATCGGAAGTTGAGATAGAGGAGCAACAGAATCACGGCCAGAGTCACAGGAACCACCAGCTTCAATCGCTCCTCCGCGCGCACTAGATGTTCATATTGACCAGTCCAGATCAGCCGATACCCAGCAGGTAGTTTGACTCGATCGTGGACTGCTCGCTGGGCTTCTTGGACATAGCCGCGCAAATCGCGTCCACTCACTGATGCCGATACAAGACCGGCCAGCGCGCCTGCCTCGTCCGCGATCGACGGCGGCCCTTGCGTAATCACGATGTCCGCGATCTGTCCGAGCGGAATCTGGGCGCCATTCGGCGTGGGGATCAGGACCCGTCTGAGTCGATCCGGATCATCTCGTAGCTCACGCTTGTAGCGGACGTTGACCGGATACCGTTCCCGCCCCTCGATCGTGGTCGTCACCGTTTCTCCCCCGATAGCCGACGTGATCACCGCTTGCACATCTCCCACTGTCAGGCCATGCCGGGCCGCTTCACGCCGGTTCACAACCAGATCCAGATAATAGCCCTCGTTGAGCCGTTCGGCGAAGGCGCTCTTTGTGCCGGGCACGGTCACCAAGGCCTGTTCGATTTCTAGGCCGATTCGCTCGATCGCCTTGAGATCCGGCCCCAGTACTTTGATCCCGACAGGGCTCCGGACACCGGTCGTGATCATTTCAGTGCGGGTCTGGATCGGCATCCACCAAATGTTCGGAAATCCAGGGATGCGCAGTTTGGCATCCATCTCGTCCAATAACCGGTCCCAGGTCATGCCTGGCCGCCATTGAGCCTCCGGTTTGAGAGTAACGGTGATCTCTGCCATGCCGACGAAGGCCGGGTCAGTCGCGGTCGGGGCTTTCCCCATTTTGCCGAATACCCGCTCCACTTCGGGGAAGGTCGTGAGCAACTGATCCTGTACCTGTAACACTTTGGTTGCTTCGGGGATCGAGAGGCCTGGGACGGTGGTCGGCATGTAGAGAATGGTCCCCTCGTTGAGCGGCGGCATGAATTCCGCGCCGAGTCGAGAGAACACCGGCACCGTGATCGCCACTGCCGCAACCGCTAGCCCCAGCGTCACCCACCTCACTCGCAATGCTCCTGAAAGGATGGGCCGATACAGGGCAATGAGCCATCGGTTCAGCGGATTCTTGATTTCAGGGCGAACCTTCCCACGAATCAACAACACCATCAGCACGGGCGCCAATGTCACTGAAAGCGCGGTGGCAAAGAGCATCGAAAAGGTCTTGGTATAGGCCAAGGGCGTGAACAGCCGACCTTCCTGCGCTTCCAGGGCAAAGATTGGCAGGAACGACACCGCGATCACCAGCAGTGAAAAGAACAGGGGCCGCCCCACTTCTTTCGCGGCAGCGATGATGATTTCCGTTCGGTTGCCTGAGGGAGATTGCTCCAACCGTTTATGGGCATTCTCGACCATCACGATCGCGGCATCGACCATTGCGCCGATAGCAATGGCGATCCCGCCCAGCGACATGATGTTGGAGGTAATCTTCAAGTAGGCCATTGGGATAAAAGCAAGCAGCACCGCCACGGGGAGAATGAGGATGGCCACTAGTGCGCTTCGAACATGAAACAGAAAGATCAGAGCGATCAGGCTCACGATCACACTTTCTTCAACCAGTTTCTCGCGGAGGACGGCGATCGCGCGATGAATGAGATCGGACCGATCGTAGGCGGGAATAATGCGCACGCCTCCAGGCAAGGTCGGGGCGATTTCTTCCAGCCTGGCTTTGATCCGCTCGATCACAGTGAGCGCATTCTCGCCGGCTCGCATGATCACGATCCCGCCGACCGTCTGACCCTTGCCGTCTAATTCGGCGATACCTCGCCGTTGATCCGGACCGAGTTGGACATGCCCGATGTCACGCACTAGGATCGGCGTGCCTCGTCCATCCGTGCCGACGGGAATCAGCTCAATTTCATCAACCGACCGCAGATAGCCTCGCCCTCGAATCACGTATTCAGTGCCGGCCATCTCCAACACCCGGCCACTGATCTCCGCGTTGCTGTTGCGGACGGCTTTGATGACCGTCTGGATCGGCAGCCGATAGGCCGCCAAGGTGTTCGGGTCCACTTCAATTTGGTATTGTTTGACGAATCCACCGATCGCCGACACTTCCGCCACGCCAGGCACACTCTCCAGTTGGTAACGCAGATACCAATCCTGAAGACTGCGGAGCTGCGCCAAGTCATGGGCTCCAGACTCATCCACCAAGGCATACTGATAGACCCACCCCACGCCCGTTGCGTCAGGCCCTAGGGTCGGCGTGACGCCGATCGGCAACTTGCCGGTGAGCTTCTGGAGATATTCGAGGACACGACTTCGTGCCCAGTAGAGGTCGGTCCGGTCTTCGAAGATCACATACACATAGGACACCCCATATTCCGAGACTCCTCGGAAGGTGATTTGATCCTCAATAAGCGTGGGACTGCGCCCCTGCCACTCGGTGTAGACGATCACCTGAACATCCGAAAGATCGGGAATGGCATCCAGGGGGACTTGAAACAAGGCCCAGCCACCCCAGCCGGCCAACAAGAGCACACACAAAATCACCAGGACTGGATTCCTAGCGCTCACTTCGATTAGTCGTCCAATCATATTTCGTCACCTTCCAACTGCGCGGCGTGCTGCAATGCCCGCTGTTCCAGACTACATACCTTTCCCTGCGACCATGAATTGAAACTTTTCAATAATCGGTGGTTGGCCTGGTATCGTCACGTTGACCGTCACGACCCAAGTACCGCCCATGCCGAACATCACCTTGCCTTCATAGAGCCCGTCCTTGGTATGGCGCGCCGTCACCTTGGAATCGGTCATTCCTGGCATCGGCATGGTATAGACGAACAGGACTTGCGCATGGGTCACTGGCTTGCCGCTCTGAGTCGTCACCCTGAGTTTGAGAAAAACCTCACCCGCCTTGGGCGTTTCGGGCAAGGTCGTGAAGGTCAGGGTGTATCCGGCTACGTTGCGAGTTTCAGAGATGGCTTTAGCTGAACCAGGATCCATACCCGGCATGCCGCTCATGTCCTTCATGCCTGGCATTTCTTCCATGCCTTTCATGCCCTCCATGCCCTTCATCTCTTTCATCCCTTCCATCCCTTGCATGCCGGACATACCTTCCATCCCTTCCATCTTGGCTTCATAGGCGCCGCGCATTTGCCAGTCACCCATGCCGATCCGGCCCATCATGCCCTGCATGCTCGAAGCCGATGCCAATTTGCTTTCCGCATCCAACAAGAAATTGGCCGAGGTGACGATCCGATCTCCTTCTTTGAGTCCTTCCATCACTTCCACTACGTCCTGACCTCGACGACCCAGCTTGACTGGCACCGGCTCATACCGGCCTTGCCCGCGATCCATGAAGATGAGTTGACGAAGTCCGGTATTCAGCACGGCTTCCTTTGGCACGACTAAAGTCCTGGTCGCATTCGTCTGCAAAGTCACGTTTCCGTACATGCCCGGCTTCAGCTTCAGTTCAGGATTCGGTAATTCCAGACGCACCCGCACCGTGCGGGCTTCGGCATTCAGTGTTGGATAGACATAGGCCACCTTGCCGCTGAACGTTTCTCCCGGATAGGCGGCGAAGGTGATCGTTGTCGGTTGAGCGACTTTCACGGCAGCCACTTCTGATTCGTAAATATCGGCAGAGATCCAGACCATAGAAAGATCCGCGATCTCGTATAGAGTCACGCCTGGCTCCACATACTTTCCCGGTAAGGCCTCACGTTTCATTACAATCCCGGAGGAAGGGGCATAGATCGTAAGCACCGGATCGGCTTGGCCGCGACGCTCAAGAGCCGCGATTTGCGCATCGGTTACATCCCAGAGCCGCAAGCGTTCCCGCGCACTCGCCACGAGTGCATCGGCGTTGCTTTTCACTTCGTTGAGCGGGCTCGCAGCCAGTTGCGCCTGCATTTTCACAACGAGGAGATACTCGTCCTGCGTGGCCAGAAGATCCGGCGAATAGAAGGTGAAGAGCGGTTCACCTTTGCGTACCGGTCGACCGATCGAATCGATGAAGACCTTGCGAACCCAGCCGGAGATTTTCAGCGTGACTTGCGTGAAACCCCGTTCGTCGTAGCCGACCGTACCGACCGTGCGGATCTCCTCCTCCAACGTTGCGTGGGCAGCCGGGGCACTGCGGACACCGATCAACTGTCTCAACCCAGCCGGGACAGCCACAGCTCCGGATGGAGTGTCGGACACGCCTGGCATTGGTTCCATGTCTCTCATGGGCTTCGCAGCTTCCATCGGCATCCCTTTCATGTCGCCCATGCCCCCCTTTCCTTTCATGCCTTTCATCCCTTCCATGGACATACCTTCCATCCCATGGCCCTTCATCTCCCCACCGCTCGTCATCCCCGACATGTCGTCCATCATCCGATGCGCGGCGAAGAATCCGGCGGTGATTCCGACGAACAAACAGACGACGGCAACACCGACAACAAAACTTTTTCCTCGCATGTCCTGACTCATGGCCTATCCTCCCTTCTAGCTGTTTCCATTCAGATCCGATCCGATCACCTGTTCGAGCTCCGCGAGACGCTGCTCCCGCTCGACCAGCGCTCGGTAGTATTCAAGTTGAAACCCCCGCCAGGCCCTATCTGCATCCAAGAGGTCGAGAAAGTTGGACTTCCCCACCTGATATCCGACCCGCGCAGCCTCCACGCCTAGTTCAGCTTGCGGCAACACGGTGGTCCGATACAGCACGGCCACTTCCCAACTGGCTCGGACCTTGGCCAGCAGATCGCGAATCTGAAAGCGAGTCATGTTTTCCAATGTGTGGAGGTTGGCGCGTGCTGCTGCGCTCGCCGCGGCTGCTTCCTGAACCGCAGCATCGTATTTCGGCTTGGTCCAAGGCGAGAAAGGTATGCTCATCGCCACGTAGGCGCCGAATCCGTCATCGGCTTGATAGTTCTGGAAGCGCCGAAATGACAGATTAAAGTCCGGGTAGTACTGACGCTGGGCGAGCGCGCGGGACTGTTCGTTCCGCTGCACGGCCAGCTCGGCGGCTTTAAGCTCGGGTCTGGCGGTCGCCGCCGCGCGATAGAGGTCTTCAAAGTCCAGATTAAACCGTCCTTCATGCGGAGGCTGCGGAGATGCGAGTGGAAAGCGTGGATCCCGATCCAGGAGGGTGTTCAGCATCGCTTGGGCAGTCTGCCGACGCTGTTCCAGGACGGGAAGTTTCTCGTGAAGCACGGAAAGTTCCACCTGGGCTTTGAGGACATCGACCTGAGCTCCCTTGCCCGCACGGAACTTCGCGTTGGCTATTTCAAAAAATTGTTTGAGCAGATTAATCTGCTCATGATGAATCTGGATCGCCTTATCTGCAAGAAACAGGTCGTAGTAGATCTGCTTGAGACGGGCGATGAGTTCACGTTCCTTCGCGCGGACCGATTGCCCCATCATATCGGCTGAACGACTCGCCACGTCGCCTTTGAGCGCGAGTTTGCCGGGGAATGGGAAACTCTGAGAGAGACCAAAAATACTGTTCTGAGTCTGGGTTACATTAAAGGTCTTGGGGGCATTGAATAACTCGACGAATAGGGTCGGGTCATCCAGTGACCGAGCCTGGGCAATCCGATTCGTGGCAGCCTCCCATTGCTTGCGCACCGCCACAAGTTCTGGATTTCTAGCCAAGGCTTCCGGGATCAAATCTGGTAACGCCAAGGACGATTGTGCAGCCTGATCGGCGGCATGGACGACATGGCGTCCATCTGTTCCGAGGGTTAGGCTTGTGACTGTTATAGCGAGCAATAAAACCCGAATTGAACGAGTCATTGGATGGTCCTCCTCAAGAGCTTTCCTGCCCACGTCTGTCACGGATCTCAGAGTCTCGTCCCGCTACAGAAAAAACGACGGGATGAGCTCAGGCTCCGAGCAGGGCAGATAACGCCATGATGAAACGGTATAAGGAAGAGCCGGAGAGATCAGATACGAAGCACTGTGCTTGTGAGAGACTGATGCGGAGGAGAACTTGATTCGAGAGCGCAATATAGACTGGAAATCTGTACGAGCCGAGGGCTCACCGTGGGAAGCGTAGGCAACGTATGGTCTGCCGACCAATGATGGTCCACGAGCAACGATGACGACTGAGCCTGGGATTCGACTCCCAAGATCTTGAAGGCGTCACATAATTGCCGACTAGGTTGTTCGACAGGAGTTGAACAGCCGTTGGCCATTGACGCATCGGTGGTCCCTGACAGCGGCAAGAGACAGGCGTATGCGTTGAAACTGAATACCAGCAGAAACACTACGATGGTCGCAGCGAGAAAAGATCGGGAGTGATACGGACTTAATCGCATAGTGTAAGCCTATCCCTTCGTCAGCTTAACTGTCAACGGTATTTCGACTACAGGTTCTCGATCAGCGGCTCCGCACAATCTACTGTTCTTCTGAGAGCATCGTCATCGCGACTTCGAGAAATTCGATCAGTTCGTCCTGGCTGACATCCTTGGCCTGCGCCATCTTGACGTAGGCCCGTATGCAAGGTTCACAACGAATCGCGATTGAAATCGTCATGACAGTGAGCAACTTGTACTTCGCGGCTACAGCCCCATCCCGGTACGCCTGTTGCCGCATGCGCAACAGCCCGCCGGTGACCACAGGACTTAGCTTCCGTAGTTCAGCAAACAGACCGTTTGGAGCATTCGTCTCCTGAATCATAACAACGCCTCCTTCAACTTCATAGTCTGACACCAATGACCGTCGCCTACTTGTCAAGCGCCAGGGCCCTGTATTTTGACAACGGGTTGCCGGCCGCCTCGACGGCCCTGATCAGCGTCTCAACGTTCGTCTTCTGTGGATCAAACGTCACTGATGCACGTGCGTCCGAATAATCGGGGAAAACGATCCACTTCTTTCCCGTGCTGAGTCCCACCTCGCTGACACCAGGCACCTTTGCCAACGCGGCTTTGACATCCTTCACACACCCCCCGCAGGTCATCCCATCGATTTGTAATGTGACGGTCTGCTGGCTTTGCCCCCAGCGACAAATCCCTGGAATCCTGGCAGGCTCAGAGTCACGACACCGATCACGATCATCATATGAATGAGTCTCCACATAATCGTTTCCTCCTCTCCATCACCTCGATGATTCTGAACGCGCGTATCCCCGTGGTAAGGGAGCCATTGGGGTTTTTAGTATGGTGTCCACTTCGAGATAACCGCATTTTTTCAATCCACCATCGGGGTCATGCGTGAGGTCTTTCACACTACAAATTCGGTCTATGAGGAACCGGCACTTCTTTGGCTTCCCCTCTTCGTTGGGTCCATGCTTTTCGAAGACGCTCTTCCCAGACATACAGCGTGGGAAGGACGAGGAGCGTGAGCGCCGTCGAGGTGACCAGTCCGCCGATCACCACGGTGGCGAGCGGGCGTTGCACTTCCGCACCAGCGGAAGTCGAGAGTGCCATAGGCACGAATCCCAAGCTGGCCACTAGCGCGGTCATCAAGACTGGCCGCATGCGAATCAACGCGCCTTCGTAGGCTGCATCTTCCGCCGGACGCCCTTGCTTGCGTAAATCCAAAATGTAGGACATCAGCACGACACCATTGAGAACCGCTACGCCGAAGAGCGCAATGAACCCGACTCCGGCGGAGATGGAAAATGGCATCCCACGAAGCGCCAAGGCTAAAATGCCCCCAGTTGCCGCCAGCGGCACGTTGAGATAGACGAGAAGCGCGGGCCTGACGCTATTGAAGGTCGTGTACAAAAGCACAAAGATCAGAAACAGGGCAATCGGCACGACGATGGCGAGTCGAGCGGACGCCCGCTGCAGATTTTCAAATTCACCACCCCATTTAATCCAGCGCATTTTAAACTCTCATGTTTTAGCCAAAAACCTATCTCCTGCTTGGATGAAGCTTCGCCGTGCGCGATGCGATCCTCGAATTGGCGTGGCCGAGTCCCTCCTGCCTATGGACTGCTGAGTGCAGGAGGGCATGGTACGGAAGGCACCAGCTGGCGACAATGGGTCAGACATCACGTTAACGGGATAACTTCATCGAGCCAACCCTAATTGTATCGAGGGAGTGGTGCAAACCCGTATAGATTGCGGTGATTGAGAGTTTCAACGGACGGGTTCGCGATGAATATTTAAATGCCAATGTGTTTGTCTCACTCCACGATGCCCGACAGAAGAATGAAATGTGGCTGATCGATGACAATGAATATTGGCCGCATGGCTCACTGGGGAATCTCACCACTCGGGAAGTTTTCGAGCAAGCGGTCAAAACCGGGCTGCAGGAAGTATCGAATTTCTAGCTCCCCGCCGTCTGAAGAGGTCTCATTTTCACTAGACCTACAATTCTAACACCAGTGTTGGAGTGGGGATCATCCATCGGTCTTAGAATCAATTTTTGACTATTGCGCTCTGAACCTGCTCAGTTCAGGTTCCGGCCAGAGACCACGTGGCCGGGTAGGGTTTCGTGTTACAACTGGTGCTTGCATGGTGGTGCAGGTGCAATTTCCATTGATCCGACATGCGCCAGCTCTTCTTCAGGTCCAGACATATTTACGAACCGGCATTCAGCAATTGAAATGACCTGGTCACCCCAAAGATATAACTTATCCCTTGGGCAAGATTGTTGTTGGAATCGCGCATGATCGGAATCTGCGAATAGAAATATATCGATGTCATCCTCGTCAATGGCGAATCGATCAAACCTTCCAAGCTAACCTGGAACCCCGGTGAAAACGCCAAATAGGTGGAACCGGTGTTCGGAGCGCGGCGGTCTAAAATGGCGGAATCGACGACGATGGCCTCACCAGGGAAGTCGGGGGCATCAGCCGACGTGGCCGATCGTTCGAGCGACGCGCTGATATTGTCATGGACTAGATATCGCCAGCTGAATTGACCAGTCAGCATCAACCACGGAGCTCTTTCTAGGGGACGTGCGTTCGCGCCAAGATTGAGGTTGTATTCATCTCCGAATTGATAGCCATCGTTATTGCGAAACGTATGACGATAACTGCCGTAGAAAAACTGGTTCAGCCGATGCGGAATCAGTTCATAGGTCTGATAAACCGACCCGATGAGTGCCACATTTCCTCGTCCCAACTGGGTCGGAGATTCCATAAGCTCACCAGCCCCATCCCGTGAGCTCGTACTGCCGGTCGGAACTTGCACCCCGAATCCAGCAACGATCATGCTTCTCATTGTAGGGAGCACATTGTACTTGGCAGTGATGATCATGTCCCCGATTCCATTGTCTCGAAATGGAACGAGAGCTCCCTCACCGTTGACGCCCTCTTCTCCCAATCCATCAATATGTTTGTGCGTTCGCCAAAGATAGGGAACGGTTACCTGGACGCCCAATCGGTCGGTAATGCCATAGTTCAGGTCGAAGTTAATGGTTTGTGTGATTGTTCGGATCTCCTGGTGATGATCCAGGATCAGACGACGGCCAGACTGGTCGACTGCAGAGATCACGCCGTTGGTGCCATCAAGCAACCGCATCGGTGTGTAGTTGTAGATTGTGTTGAAGGTTAGGAGCCCTGCTTGCGGTACCTGTTGCTGCGTGCCGACGACAACAAAGCAGGTTACGGCTCCGCAAGACGCCGCGACGTGAGAAGGCCAAAGCATGAAGATGGCCATTATCACTACACCCCAGATTGTAAAGGCACAGGAGAGGATTGTGCGTGTCATAATTCTATGATCTTTCTGTTCGTCCCACGAAAGAATCCACACATCGGATTCGACATGAGACAAGGTTTAGAAGAATAACGTCTGCTGCCTATGGGCCTTAGGCAAGAAGGCTGGGAGGTCCACGTAAGAAGCAAGGGAAGGCTATTACACTGATGACGATGTCAAAGGAAGGAATGCTGACCCATTCAAGGAGCTGAAGTCCTGAAGTCAATTGAACGACGGACGACTCGATCCCCACGCCGCCCGCGCACAACCATGCACAGATACCGGAGGAGTGGGTCCCAGCCTGGTGGTGGGCATGGTGTTCCGCATGGCCGACACTGGGGGCAGCCATGACCCCGTTCACCAATATGATGCAGAACAATAAGGCCCAAACAAATACCGATCGTTTCACGTCACCTGTCCTGCCTACTGTAAGGATGCAGGCTTCACTGCTTCCGGTTTCTGGATGCGCGCCACGGTATCGAGAATCACTTGCTCCGACAATAAGCCACCCTTGATGTACTCGCGAACGACGCCCTTATCATCAATGAAGACGCTGACCGGCAGACCGAAAACTCCAAACTGGTTCGCGACTTTGTTATCGCGATCCATAAGCACCGGGAACGTATGGCCATGTTGCTTGATGTGCTCCCGCACTTTGGCCTCATTTTCCAATTCATTGATTGCCAGTACCACAAATCGCTTTTCGCGCAGCTTGTCGTAGATGGTCTGCATGGCGGGCATTTCTGTCGTGCAGGGCTTGCACCAGGTGGCACAAACATTTACGAGCACGACTTTGCCGCGATATTGGATCAAGCTCTGCTCCTTCCCCGTCAGGTCAGGCAGATGAAAATCCTGTGCGGCCGTTCCTACCGCCGGGACTCGTGAACCCATTCCCCATACTAGACCAGCACTCGTCACCACCATGATGCTCGTAATTAGTAGCCTAAATAGGAAGCGTTTCTTGTTGATCTGATTCATGTTCATGACCCCCCACAAGGCATTCATCTTAAAGATCTTGATCCCGCTCTCGCCTCCACATGCCGACAAAACCGGTCCCTTAACTATGGGTTCCTAGCCAAACGGAAGACGCTTCAGCCGTTTTATGAGAAGTGTGGTGGTGCTCGACTGGGAGAGATCCAAGGCAGATCGTAAAGGACCTGTATCATATAGGAAAGCGAGACAACGGCAACAGGGCTACGCTGGGGTTGAATCAGAATGACCTCGACATCGAGAACCGTGCCTGCGGCGCACATTAAGAAGCACAGAACTGTGCCATGGGTTGCTTGTTGATGATGCACAGGTTGTGACTCGTGGACCAACAAGTGAGCTGATGAGAACGCACCGACCACAATAAGATTAATGACCAACAGTGCGACAGCAATTCCTTTGTAGGATGAGGATCTCATAGAGGGAGAAGAAAAAGATTACGTTACTAAAGCTACCTAAGTACCAGACGGCAAGTCAAACCTACTGTAAGTCCAGCTACTTTAGAAATGTCCGCTTTCTCCCACCGTAGAACTGTTCGATTCATCATGGGGTCTCCGTCTGCATGGCTCGTGCGAACAGTCTGAACCGGATTCCACGGATGAGGGGTGGATAGCTGACCACGGGCCGCGGGCGGGCGTTGGAGTTAGGACTGGTCGCGGCCTTGGATAGCAGAGAGTATGTGTCCTCAGACAGTGTCAGTGAAGATTGAAGCAGCCTCGTTACGATTGCTGGTGCGGAAGGCAGGTCAGCATACGGGGCAAATTGCCGTCCTGAGCGAGAGTATTCCTTTAGGACCAGTTGAGACGGGCGCCCGTTGTGATCTGACCCTGTCGGCCACTGTCCGACAGATCAATCCTGAGTTTTACAGCTAAGCGGCAACCTTCCACGATCGACCACATTACAGGACAATAGGGATTCGAAGCGCGGACACCGACGCCATGGAGACGATCCTATGCGTTTGGTCTGCCCTCGAATCCGATCCTCTTTACGCCTCTCCTGACGGCGGGCTTTAAGCCGGTCGAGACGCAAAACTGGCATATCAATACGAACCTCTTCATGGGCCTCGAGATGTCGCGGGCCGGTTCGACCTCTGCCAATTTCTGGTTCTTACAGGAGATTTTTGCGCCTCTCCTCAAATTCCTCTTTGCTAATCTCCCCTCTGGCGTAGCGCTTTTTCGGAATCTCCAAGGCTGATTCTGGTTCCCGTGACGCTGAGCCAGGCCTTCCTCGCTCCAACCATGACTTGACCCATAGAACGGTGGCTACGAGCGCTACTGCCCACAATGCGACCATGAGCACATAACCTAGCAATCCCCACATTCCCATCATCGGTTCATGCATGCTGGTCGCCTGTAGCGTTCACCCACTGATCAGTGCGGGCCTATTACGACCAGTCTCTCAGGTTCGGGTAGGCAGGGCGATTGGATTCTTCCCTAGGAGCCACATCATCTAAAGATCGATGTGTTATGGTTTGGTCCCAGGGCTGATTCGGATGAGCGATGAGCGGTCGCTTTCCAGCTGGACCGTCGTGTGCTCAATGCCGAATCGTTCGCGGAGAAGCGCCTGCAGGTCTTTCAAGATATGCTGGCCATCAGACAAATCATCTACCAAAACATGAGCACTCATGGCCTCCTTGCCTGAAGTGAGTGTCCAGACATGAAGATCATGGACAGCGCGAACACCATGCGATACACGCATGGCGGTTTTGATCTCTCGGACATCCAGATGGGATGGGACGCCTTCCATTAAAATCTGTACCGCCTGCTTGATCAGGTTCCAGGTTCGAGGCAGGATAAACAGGCCGATCGCTCCACTGATTAACGGATCGGCAAGTGTCCATCCTGTGAATTGAACGAGGAGCGCGGCGCCGATGACGCCTAGTGAGGCCATAGCGTCACCGAGCACTTCGAAATAGGCGCTGCGAAGATTCAAGCTCTCATCGGCTTCGCTATGAAGCAACCCCATATTTACGAGATTTACCCCCAGCCCGACGACCGCAATCACCAACATGGGGCCAGCTAAGATTTCGGCTGGCGACCAGATACGTCGATATGCTTCATAAAGAATGAAAATCGCCATGCTGCACAGCAACACGCCGTTTGCGAGCGCGGCCAGAATTTCCGAGCGCATATATCCATAAGTATTCGACGGCGTAGGCGGCTTTGAAGCAAACCAGATGGCGAACAGACTCAGGCCGATGCCGGCTGCATCCGTCAGCATATGACCTGCATCTGCCAACAATGCCAAGCTTCCCGTGACCAGACCGCCGACCACCTCGACGATCATAAATATTCCGGTCGTCAGAAGGACTGTCGAGAGTCTTTTTTGTTGTCGAGAACTATCGTGTGTCGGATCCGGCAAGGGCTCTCCTGAAATGTGCCTAAATTCTTGCTTTCACTTAAATTTTCGAAAAACTAGCGATGTACTGATAGAATGGACCAATGAACGAATGTTGCACAGTCACAATGATTGCTGCTTGGCAGCGGTCCATCCTGCGCACCGTGTTCGGCATCAACCTCGGCATGTTTTTCTTCGGGTCGACCGCCGGAATTCTCGCATATTCGACGGCACTCCTGGCCGATTCTGTTGACATGTTAGCCGATGCCACACCGAGAGATCGGCCGACAAGGCGAGGGCGGTGACATAGCCGAGAGGCAACAGGATCAACGCCGCGCTGGCCAGGGCGGCGAGTTGGAGCGGTGAAACAGCTGATCGGTGTAGAGTAATCACGGGGCGCTCGCAGTGTTACCGCATTCCGACTTGTTCGATGAGCA
>LNFM01000602.1_pt1 | contig 89483 bp, 78 predicted proteins | sample 596031 | NCBI WGS metagenome assembly LNFM01 (sample SAMN04254537, study PRJNA301005) | activated carbon metagenome | isolation source: dual media filters at the Ann Arbor, Michigan drinking water treatment plant | place: USA: Ann Arbor | reverse complement strand
TTTGCGGTGCTGGTGATCACGCTGCTGTTGCTCACCTTCATGGGCGATGCCCTGCGCGATGCGCTCGACCCGAGAAAGCAGGACCGATGAAACCGCTGCTCGAAGTGCGGGACCTGCGGGTTGCTTTCAACGGCTTCCCCGTCGTCCAAAACATCGGTTTTTCCATCGCGGCGGGCGAGAAGCTCGCGCTCGTGGGCGAATCGGGGTCCGGCAAGACGGTCTCAGCCCTGTCCCTGCTCAAGCTCGTGCACAACGCGGAGGTGTCGGGCTCGGCCCTACTGGATGGGCGCGACCTGCTGCAGCTGAGCGAACACCAGTTGCGGGGGGTCCGAGGTGACGAGGTGGCGGTCATCTTCCAGGAACCGATGACCGCGCTCAATCCGCTCTACACCGTGGGCGCCCAGATCACCGAGGTGCTGCAGCTCAAGAAGGGCCTGACAGCCATACAGGCCTGGACCGCCGCCGTGGCGCTGCTGGCCGACACCGGCATCCCCGAGCCGGCCCGCCGCGCCAGCGCCTACCCGCACCAGCTCAGCGGTGGCCAGCGCCAGCGCGCCATGATCGCGATGGCGCTGGCCAGCCGCCCCAAATTGCTGATTGCCGACGAACCGACCACGGCGCTCGACGTGAGCCTGCGCGGCCAGATCCTGGACCTGCTGTCGGACCTGCAGCGCCAGCACGGCATGGCGGTGCTGCTGATCACCCACGACCTGAACCTGGTGCGCCGCTTCGCCGACCGGGTGGCCGTGATGGAGCGTGGCCACCTGGTCGAGCAGGGCGCTGTGGCCGATGTTTTTTCTGCGCCCCAGCATGCATACACCCGCCGCCTGCTGGCCAGCCGACCCGAGCGCCAGGTGGACGAAACCCCGGCGGCGAGCGACGCAGCACCGGTGATGCACACCGATGGTTTGCGGGTGAGCTACCCGGTGCCCTTGCCCGGTCTGCGCGGCTGGTTTAAAAAGGGCGAGTTCGTGGCCGTGCGGTCGGCCAGCCTGAACATTGCACCGGGCAAGACGCTCGGTGTGGTGGGCGAATCGGGCTCAGGAAAATCCACACTGGCCCTGGCCACGCTCGGCCTGTTGCCGTACCAAGGGCGTTTGCAGGTCAGCGGTACCGACTGGGCCCACGCCGCCGCCTCTGGCCAGGCCCGCGCGCTGCGCAGGCAGATGCAGGTGGTGTTTCAGGACCCGTTTTCGTCGCTGTCGCCGCGCATGACGGTCGAACAGATCGTGGGCGAAGGCTTGCTGGTTCACGAACCGGCGCTCACGCCGGCCCAGCGGCGGGACCGTGTGGTGGCCGCGCTGGCCGATGTCGGTCTGGCGCAGAATCCCGCCGATGCCGGCGACTGGCTGCAACGCTATCCCCACGAATTCTCGGGTGGCCAGCGCCAGCGGCTGGCGATTGCCCGCGCGCTGATCGTCGGGCCGCGGCTGCTGGTGCTGGACGAACCCACCAGCGCCCTGGACGTGACGGTCCAGCAGCAGGTGCTTGCCTTGCTGCAGCGGCTGCAGACCGAGCGCGGCCTGAGTTACCTGCTGATCACGCACGACGTCGACGTGATCCGTGCCATGGCGCACGAACTGGTGGTGATGAAGGATGGCGAAGTCGTGGAGCAGGGTCCCGCCTTGCAGGTGCTCGAGGCGCCGCAACATCCCTACACCCTGCAGCTGGTGCGGGCTGTGCTCTGACCCCCACACCCCCGGTTTCTGAATCCCGGTGTGTCCACGCGCAACCGGCGTTCAGCGTGGTGTATGGTGTGCTTGACTTTCGTCAACCGCACCGCTCGGCCCAGGCGCTATAAACCACGGTCCGGCGCGGTGACCTCATCCGATTTGTGCTGGAAACCCGATGTCCAACCGCTCTGTTTCGTTCGTGAACCCTGATCCGGAACCCGTGAACCTGATGTCCCCCGTGCGCTGGCTGGCACTGGGTTGGGCCGACCTGCGCCGCAATCCCAAGCCAGGCCTGTTGCACGGGCTGCTGTTGGCGACCTTCGGCTGGCTGTTGCTCTGGCTGGCACACGACCGCTTCTGGATGCTGGCCGGTGCCTTTTCCGGTTTCCTGATCGTGGCACCCATTCTGGCCACTGGGCTCTATCACATCAGTCGCGAGCAGGCCGCGGGCCGGACGGCGGGCCTGGGCGATGTGATCGCCTTGTGGCGCTCGGGCGATGGCCGACTGGTGCGGTTTGGCCTCTTGCTGGGCCTGGCCGGTACCGGCTGGGTGCTCACCTCCGCAGGGCTCATCACCCTGATGTCCCCGGATCCGATCGAGAAGCCGGTGGACTTCCTGCGCACCGTGGTGCTGCAGCGGGACGTGGGCCTGTTCGAAATCTGGTTGCTGATGGGCGCCTTGCTGGCGGCACCGATTTTTGCATCCAGTGTCATGGCGATTCCCATGCTGGTGGACACCAAGGTACCCGTCAGCACGGCCGTGGGAGAGAGCTGGCGCGCCGTGGCCAGCGAGCCCGCCGTGATGACGCTGTGGGCCTTGCTCTTGGCCATGTTGTCGGCCATCGGCATGTTGACGGGCATGCTGGGGCTGATCGTCATCATTCCTTGGCTGGCCCATGCCAGTTGGCACGCCTACCAGGATCTGACGGTCGTGTCGCCCTACAAGCTGACCCGCTGAAGTCGAGACCTCTCTGACATGCAAAACACCATCTTTGGCTACACCGAGGGGCAGATTGCCCAATTCGGTCTCACCTTCGGGGTCGGCGCCTTCATTTTGTACATGCTTTTCATTGTGCTGAATCTGGCCAGGGAGTCCAAGGCGGGCAAGTTCGGCACCTTCATGCTGTTTCTGGTGCTGTCGTTCGGCATGCTGGGGTTCCTGGCCAAGAACCTCATCCAATGGGTGCTCGGCATTTGAGATTTTGTCGGCCTGAAACTTGCAAACAAGGGTTTTCAGGCATTACAATGCGAGCTTCACGACCAAATGGGCGGGTAACTACCGGCCCATTTTTTTTGGCCGAACGCTTTTCAATCCAACATTTTTCACAAGGCAAACACCTCACACGATGGCCTGGCAAGAAACCGTCACGCAAACCGTCACCGGACTGGGTTACGACCTGGTGGATCTTGAGCGTTCCGCCGGGGGCTTGTTGCGGGTCACGATCGACTGGCCATGGTCCCCGCCCACAGAGGGTCGGGCGGTGGGTGAAGAGCGTTATGTGACGGTGGAAGACTGCGAAAAAGTGACCCGCCAGCTGCATTACCTGCTGGAGGTGGAGGGGCTGGAGTACCGGCGTCTTGAAGTGGGTTCGCCGGGCATTGACCGGCCCCTGCGTCATGAGACGGATTTTGTGCGGTTCGAGGGCCAGGTGATTGACCTGACCCTCAAGGCGCCGATTGGCGCCACCGGCTCGACGGTGTCGGCCAGCCGCAAGAAGTTTCGCGGCACGCTGGAGCGCGCCGCCGACGGGGTCATGTGGCAGGTGGTCTGGAGCGATGCGCCCGAACCCAAGCCCGGCCAGCGCGTGAGCAAGAAGCGCGTGCCGGAGCCGTTGCAGGCCCTGACCTTCGTGCTGGCGGACATCCAGCAGGCGAGGCTGGCGCCGATCGTGAATTTCAAGGGTCGTCAGGCCGCGAGCGGACCGGGAACGGTTTGACCGCACTGAACCCTGCAGGTTTTCAATTTTGTGACTCTGAAAAAAGATTTCGGAAAGGTGGGCGAGTGAAATGAACCGCGAAATGTTGATGCTGATCGATGCGATCTCGCGCGAGAAAAATGTCGAGCGCGATGTGGTGCTGGGCGCTGTGGAGCTGGCGCTGGCCTCGGCCACCAAGAAACTCTACAAAGGCGATGTGGACATCCGCGTGGCCATGGACCCGGACAGCGGTTCCTACGAAACCTTCCGCCGCTGGCTGGTGGTGCCCGACGAAGCGGGCCTGCAGAATCCGGACGCTGAAGAGTTGCTGACCGATGCGCGCGACGAGATCGCCGACATCGAAGAAGGTGACTTCATCGAGAAGCCGGTGGAGAGCGTGCCGATCGGTCGCATTGGGGCCATGGCCGCCAAGCAGGTGATCCTGCAGAAAATTCGTGATGCCGAGCGCGAGATGCTGCTCAACGACTTCATGAGCCGAGGCGACAAAGTCTTCGTCGGCACCGTCAAGCGCATGGACAAGGGGGACCTGATCGTCGAGAGCGGTCGTGTCGAAGGCCGTCTGAAGCGTGGCGAGATGATCCCGAAGGAGAACTTCCGCACCGGCGACCGCGTGCGCGCCATGATCATGGACGTGGACCTGACGTTGCGTGGTGCACCGATCATCCTGTCGCGCTCCGCTCCGGCGTTCATGATCGAGTTGTTCCGCCAGGAAGTGCCCGAGATCGAACAGGGCCTGCTGGAGATCAAGACCTGCGCCCGCGATGCCGGCTCGCGCGCCAAGATCGCCGTCCAGTCGCACGACAAGCGCATCGATCCCATCGGCACCTGTGTCGGTGTGCGCGGTTCCCGCGTCAACGGCGTGACCAACGAACTGGCCGGCGAGCGCGTGGACATCGTGCTGTGGTCTGAAGACCCGGCTCAGTTCGTCATCGGTGCACTGGCTCCTGCGAACGTGGTCTCGATCGTGGTGGACGAGGAGCGTCACGCGATGGACGTGGTGGTGGACGAAGAAAACCTCGCCATCGCCATTGGCCGAGGCGGCCAGAACGTTCGCCTGGCGTCCGAACTGACCGGCTGGCGCATCAACATCATGACCGCCGACGAGTCGGCGCAAAAGCAGGCCGAAGAGGCTGACGGCATCCGCAAGCTGTTCATGGCCAAGCTGGATGTGGACCAGGAAATTGCCGACATCCTGATCGAAGAGGGTTTCACCAGCCTGGAAGAAGTGGCTTACGTGCCGCTGCAGGAAATGCTGGAGATCGAGTCCTTCGACGAAGACACCGTCAACGAACTGCGTGCGCGCGCCAAAGACGCCCTCCTGACGATGGAAATCGCCCGCGAAGAAAGCGTCGAAGAGGTCTCGCAAGACCTGCGCGACCTCGAGGGCGTGACCCTCGAACTGGTTGCCAAGCTGGCCGACGGCGGGGTTCACACCCGCGACGAACTGGCCGACCTGGCCACCGACGAATTGACCGACATCACCGGCCAGACGCCGGAAGAGGCCACCGCTCTGATCATGAAGGCCCGTGCACACTGGTTCGCCAGTGAAGAAGCGCCTGCATCGAACGGAACCGCGGAGGCCTGAGCGGAGAAAAGAACCTATGACAAGTACCACCGTCGCCGAACTGGCTGCCGAGCTGAACAAGCCAACTTCCCTGTTGCTGGAGCAACTCTCCGCATCCGGGGTGCCCAAGACATCCGGGGAGGATCCGGTGTCCGAATCCGACAAGCAGATGCTGCTGGGCCACCTCAAGGCCGCGCACGGCACGGCCGGTGGTGAACGCAAGAAGATCACGCTGGTCAAGAAATCCACCAGCGAGATCAAGCAGGCGGATGCCACAGGTCGCGCACGCACGATCCAGGTCGAGGTGCGCAAGAAGCGCACTTTCGTCAAGCGCGATGACGATGTGGTCGCCCCCGAGACGGAAGCGCCGGTCGCTGCGCCTGCGGCTCCGGTGGTCGATGAGGCCGAGCTGGCCCGCCGCGAAGAAGACGCACGCCGCCAGGCCGAACTGCTGCGTCGCCAGGAAGAAGAGCTGGCCCAGAAACGACGCGACCGCGAAGCCGAGGAAGCACGCCAGGTGCAGGCCGAACAGGAACGCGTCCGTGCCGAGGCCGCCGCCCGCGCCGAGCGCGAAGCCGCCACCATCGCCACCCCGCTGCCGATGGATGCCGAGGGCAGCGCGGCGCTGCGCATTGCCGAGCAGGCCCAGGCCCGCACCGCTTCCCTGGAACGCGAGTCCGCTGCCCGGGTGATTGCCGACAAGAACGCCGAAGTCAAGAAGGCCGACGAGTTGCGGGCGCAGGATCTTCTCGAGCGTCGCCGCAAGGCCGAATCCGAAGCGGCCAACATCCGCGCCATGATGGCCACGCCGTCCAAGACGCTGGTCGCCAAGAAGCCCGAGCCTGCACCGGATGCCAAAGCCATCAAAGGCACGCTGCACAAGCCCGCCGGTACCCCGGGCGCCAAACCCGCAGGCACCACCGGCGCAGCCGCCGCAGGTGCGGTGGCCGGCAAGAAAGAGATCAAGTCCGAGAACCTGTCGTCGACCTGGAAGGACGACGCGGCCAAGAAGAAAGAAATCAAGACCCGTGGCGACACGTCGGCCGGCCGGTCCAACTGGCGCGGTGGTCCGCGTGGAGGCAGTGGCCGTCGCGGTGACCGCAACGACCGCGACAGCTCGACCAGCAATTTCGTCGCACCGACCGAAACCAAGGTCATTGAAGTGCATGTGCCAGAGACCATCACGGTGGCCGAGCTCGCCCACAAGATGAGCCTGAAGTCGTCCGAGGTCATCAAACAGCTGATGAAGCTCGGCCAGATGGTCACCATCAACCAGCCGCTGGACCAGGACACCGCCATGATCGTGGTGGAAGAGCTGGGCCACACCGCCGTCGTGGCGGCGCTGGACGACCCGGAAGCCTTCACCGAAGAAGAGGGCGGGCAACAACAAGCAGAACTGCTGCCGCGCGCTCCGGTGGTGACCGTCATGGGCCACGTGGACCACGGCAAGACCTCGCTGCTGGACTACATCCGCCGTGCGAAGGTGGCTGCTGGCGAAGCCGGCGGTATCACGCAGCACATCGGTGCCTACCATGTGGAAACGCCGCGCGGCATGGTGTCCTTCCTCGACACCCCGGGTCACGAGGCGTTCACCGCTATGCGCGCCCGCGGTGCGCAAGCCACCGACATCGTCATCCTGGTCTGTGCGGCCGATGACGGCGTCATGCCTCAGACCAAGGAAGCCATCAAGCACGCGAAGGCGGCCGGTGTTCCCCTGGTGGTGGCACTGACCAAGATCGACAAACCAGGCATCAACCTCGAGCGCGTGCGTTCCGAGCTGGTGGCTGAAGAGGTCGTGCCCGAAGAGTTCGGTGGTGATGTGCCTTTTGTGGGCGTGTCGGCCAAGACCGGCGAGGGCGTGGACGCGCTGCTGGAACAGGTGCTGTTGCAAGCCGAGGTGCTCGAACTCAAGGCGCCGGTGAATGCGATGGCCAAGGGCCTGGTGATCGAAGCCCGCCTGGACAAGGGTCGCGGCTCTGTGGCCACGGTGCTGGTGCAAAGCGGCACGCTCAAGACCGGCGACGTGGTGCTGGTGGGTCAGACCTCCGGCCGCGTGCGCGCCATGCTGGACGAAAACGGCAAGTCGATCAAGGAAGCCGGTCCGTCGATCCCTGTGGAAATCCAGGGCCTGGCTGAAGTACCGCAGGCGGGCGATGATTTCATGGTCATGGTGGACGAACGCCGTGCGCGCGAAATTGCCACCTATCGTGCCGGCAAATTCCGCAACACCAAGCTGGCCAAGCAACAGGCCGCCAAGCTGGAGAACATGTTCACCGACATCTCGGCGGGCGAAGTCAAGGTGCTGCCGATCATCGTCAAGGCCGACGTGCAGGGTTCGCAGGAAGCGCTGGGCGCATCGTTGCTCAAGCTCTCGACCGACGAAGTCAAGGTGCAGTTGGTGTTCTCGGGTGTGGGTGGCGTGAGTGAAAGCGACGTCAACCTGGCCATCGCCTCCAAGGCGGTCATCATCGGCTTCAACGTGCGGGCCGACGTGGGTGCGCGCAAGCTGGCGGAAGGCAACGATGTCGACCTGCGCTACTACAACATCATCTACGACGCCGTCGATGAGTTGAAGGCGGCCATGTCCGGCATGCTGGCGCCCGAGAAGCGCGAAGAGATCATCGGTTCGGCCGAGATCCGCACCGTGTTCGTGGCAACCAAGATCGGCACCATCGCGGGCTGTATGGTCACCTCCGGCCAGGTCACGCGCAACGCGCATTTCCGCCTGCTGCGCGACAACGTGGTGGTCTACACCGGCGAGATCGACACCCTCAAGCGCCTGAAAGACGATGTGCGCGAAGTCAAGGAAGGCTTCGAGTGCGGTATCAAGCTCAAGAACTACAACGACATCAAAGAAGGTGATCAGCTGGAGTTCTTCGAAGTCAAGGAAGTGGCGCGCACCCTGTAAACGGGTCCCCTGCTCATCGTCATGGCTGTCAAGAAGTCTTCCACCCCCAACCGCGGTTTCCGCGTGGCCGACCAGATCCAGCGCGATCTGGCCGAGCTGATCGCGCGCGAGCTCAAGGACCCGCGGGTGGGCATGGTGACGATCAACGCTGTGGAGGTGACGCCGGACTATGCGCACGCCAAGGTCTTCTTCAGCCTGCTGACCGGCAACCCGGACGAAACCTTGCAGGGACTGAACGCCGCCGCGGGTTTCCTCCGCAGTGGCCTGTTCAAACGGCTGCACATCCACACCGTGCCGACGCTGCACTTCGTGTTCGACCGCACCACCGAGCGCGCTTCCGACATGAACGCGCTGATCGCCAAAGCGGTTTCTTCCCGCGTCAAGGACGAGTGACCATGCATGCGCCGCGCACGAGGGTGCAACGGCGCCCTGTGCACGGGGTGCTGTTGCTCGACAAACCGCTGGGTCTTTCCAGCAACCAGGCCTTGCAAAAGGCCAAGTGGTTGTTGCGCGCCGAAAAGGCGGGACACACCGGCACGCTGGACCCTTTGGCCACCGGTGTGCTGCCGCTGTGTTTTGGCGCCGCGACCAAGTTCAGTCAACTGCACCTGGACGCCGACAAGACGTACGAGACCACGGTTCGCCTGGGTGTGAAAACCAGCACCGCCGACGCCGAAGGCGATGCGATCGAAACCCGCCCGGTGGTGTGTACCCCGGGTCAGGTGGTGGAGGTGCTGGACCGCTTCATGGGGCCGATCAGCCAGATTCCGCCCATGCACAGCGCCTTGAAGAAAGACGGCAAGGCGCTCTACGAATACGCCCGCGAAGGCGAAACCGTGGAACGCGAGCCGCGGCAGGTGGTGATTCACGATCTGGAGCTGCTCGACATGCAGCTGCAGGGCGATTCACCGCAGCTGGTGTTGCGGGTGACCTGCAGCAAGGGCACCTACATCCGCACACTGGGCGAAGACATCGGCGAAGCCCTGGGTTGCGGTGGTCATCTGACGCGGTTGCGGCGCATCGCCACCGGCCCGTTCCACGCCGCGCAATGCAGCGCGCTGGACGCCCTGGAATCGGACGGCGAGGCGGGTCGACTGGCCCGTTTGTTGCCGGTCGAAGCGCTGCTTGCAGGCCACGCGCGCGTCACACTCGACAGCGACAATGCCGGGCGATTCCTCAGCGGCGTGCGCCGCCGCGGCGACTGGTCCGACATGGCGCAGGTGGCGGTCTTTGGCCCGGCGCCGGGCGCGCCCACCGAAGCACCGGTGTTGCTGGGCAGTGCCCACACACAGGGCGGTGAACTGATCCCGGGGCGGCTGCTGAGCCCCATCGAAATACAGCAAATCCTGGAAACCTCACCGGAACTCACATCATGAGCAAACAAATCCGCAATATCGCCATCATCGCCCACGTGGACCATGGCAAAACCACCATGGTGGACCAGCTGCTGCGCCAGTCGGGTACCTTCGCCGAGCACGAAAAAGTCGTGGACACGGTGATGGACAACAACGCGATTGAAAAAGAGCGTGGCATCACCATCCTGGCCAAGAACTGCGCGGTGAGCTGGCAAGGCACCCACATCAACATCGTGGACACCCCCGGCCACGCGGACTTCGGCGGTGAAGTGGAACGCGCCTTGTCCATGGTCGACGGCGTGGTGCTGCTGATCGATGCCCAGGAAGGCCCGATGCCGCAGACCCGGTTCGTGACCAAGAAGGCGCTGGCCCTGGGTCTCAAGCCCATCGTCGTGGTGAACAAGGTGGACAAACCCGGTGCGAATCCCGACAAGGTGGTGAACGCCGCCTTCGACCTGTTCGACAAGCTCGGCGCCAACGACGAACAGCTGGATTTCCCGGTGGTCTACGCATCCGGCATCAACGGCTGGTCCTCGCTGGAGGAGGGCGCTCCGGGCGAGCAGTGGGGCCCCGACATGTCGGCCCTGTTCGAGACCGTGCTCAAGCACGTGCCCGCGCAGACCGGCGACCCCGAAGCACCGCTGCAGCTGCAGATTTCCGCACTCGACTTCTCCACCTTTGTGGGCCGCATCGGTGTGGGCCGCATCAGCCAGGGCACGATCAAGCCCAACATGGATGTGCTGGTCATGGAAGGCCCCGACGGCAAGACCGTCAAGGGCCGCGTCAATCAGGTGCTGACATTCCAGGGCCTGGACCGTGTGCAGGCCACCGAAGCCGGCCCGGGCGAGATCGTGCTGATCAACGGCATCACCGACATCGGCATCGGCGTGACCGTGACCGACGTGGCCACCCCCGCTCCGCTGCCCATGCTCAAGGTCGACGAACCGACCCTGACCATGAACTTCTGCGTGAACACCAGCCCGCTGGCCGGCCGCGAAGGCAAGTTCGTGACCAGCCGCCAGATCTGGGACCGCCTGCAGAAAGAACTGCAGTCCAACGTGGCGCTGCGCGTCAAGGAGACCGACGAAGACGGCATCTTCGAAGTGATGGGCCGGGGTGAACTGCACCTGACCATCCTGCTGGAAAACATGCGCCGCGAAGGCTACGAGCTGGCCGTATCCAAGCCGCGCGTGGTGTTCAAGGAAGTCAACGGCGAGCGCCACGAGCCGATCGAGCTGGTGACGGCCGACATCGAAGAGCAGCACCAGGGCGGCGTGATGCAGGCCCTGGGCGAGCGCAAGGGCGAGCTGGCCAACATGGAGCCGGACGGCCGTGGCCGCGTGCGCCTGGAGTACCGCATTCCGGCTCGCGGCCTGATCGGTTTCACCAACGAGTTCCTGAACCTGACCCGCGGTTCCGGCCTGATCTCCAACATCTTCGACAGCTACGAGCCGCACAAGGGCGAGATCGCCAGCCGCAAGAACGGCGTGCTGATCTCCATGGACGACGGTGAAATCTTCACCTACGCCCTGGGCAAGCTGGACGACCGCGGCCGCATGTTCGTCAAGGCCGGTGACCCGGTGTACGAAGGCATGATCGTGGGCATCCACAGCCGCGACAACGACCTGGTGGTCAATGCCACACGCACCAAGCAGCTGACCAACTTCCGTGTCTCGGGCAAGGAAGACGCGATCAAGATCACGCCGCCGATCGACCTGAACCTGGAGTACGGCGTCGAGTTCATCGAGGACGATGAGCTGGTCGAGATCACACCCAAATCGGTCCGCCTGCGCAAACGCTTCCTGAAAGAAAGCGACCGCAAGCGCAACCGCGACTGATGACCCTGCAACACGGCCTTCGCGCCGTGTTGTTGTTTCAGACCATGCCGTTCCGTGCCCTCAGCCGCCTGAGCCACACCCAGGCGGTGTTCATGATGATTGTGGTGACCCTCATGTGGTCCATCGCAGGGGTGGTGTCGCGCCAACTGGAGTCGGCGGCCCGGTTCGAGGTGACCTTCTGGCGCAGTGCATTCACCGCACTGTCGCTGCTGGTGATCCTGCCGCTGTGGCGGGCCGCTGACCGCGCCTCGGGCGTGCTCCCGACGGAGGCAGGCGAAGGCATCTTCAAACGCCATTGGGGTGTGCTGCCAGCGTCCAAGGCGTTCTGGATTTCGGGCGTCTGCTGGAGCGTGATGTTCACCGCCTTCATGCTGGCGCTGAGTTTCACCAGCGTGGCCAACGTGCTGATCATCATGTCGGTGGGCCCGCTGTTCACCGCCCTGCTGGCCCGGTTTGTCATCGGCCAGCAACTGCCTGTCAGAACCTGGGTCGCCATCGTGGCGGCAGGCGCGGGCATTGCCTACATGTACGGCAGCCAGATGCTGCAGACCTTCAGCGAACCGGACGCCAACGCGTCGGGTCTGCTCCTGGGTTCACTGGCATCCCTGTGTGTGCCGGTGGCCGGGGCCATCAACTGGACCGTGGTGCAACGCAGCCAGTCGCACGGCGAGAAGATCGATCTGGTGCCGTCGGTGCTGCTGGGCGCACTGCTCTCGACCCTCTTCACCTTGCCGTTGGCGGTGCCGTTCGCCGCCACCGCCACAGACGTGGCCTGGCTGGCGCTGCTGGGTCTGGTGCAGCTGGCCATACCCTGTGCGCTGGCGGTGGTCTGCGCACGCTCGCTCAAGGCGCCCGAGGTCTCGCTGCTGGCACTGCTGGAGGTCATCTTCGGCATCGTCTGGGCCTGGCAGTGGGCCAACGAGACACCCGGACACGAAGTGCTTCTGGGTGGTAGTGTGGTCATCGCAGCGCTGCTGCTCAATGAACTCCTGGCTTGGCGTGACCGCAGCGCCAGACCGATGCAGACTCTCCACGACGACAGCGGCGCCACGCCGCAACGACCTCTCCAGGACCAACAGCCATGAGCCAGACGCCCGTCGAACAGCACGTCATCACCGAAGTCCGCGGCCGTGTCGGCTGCATCACACTGAACCGGCCCAGGGCCCTCAATGCGCTGTCGCTGCGAATGATCCGTGACATCACGGCTGCGCTGATCGCCTGGCGTGACGATGCCCACGTGTTGGCCGTGGCCGTGCGTGGCATGGGCAAAGAAGGTCCGTTCGGTGCTTTCTGCGCCGGTGGCGACATCCGGTTCTTCCACCAGGCGGCGCTGGCGGGCAACCCCGAGCTGGAAGACTTTTTCACCGAGGAGTACGCCCTCAACCACCTGATTCACACCTACCCCAAGCCCTACATCGCGTTCATGGACGGGATCGTCATGGGCGGCGGCATGGGCATCAGCCAGGGCGCGAGCCTGCGCATCGTGACCGAACGCAGCCAGCTGGCGATGCCTGAAACCGGGATCGGCCTCTTTCCGGATGTGGGCGGGGGCTACTTTCTCAGCCGCTGCCCAGGGCGGATGGGCGAGTACCTGGCACTCACCGGCCAGGTCAACGGTGCGGCCGACGCCCTGGCGCTGGGGCTGGCCGACGCCCAGATGGACAGCGGCCGGCTGGCGGGCCTGTGGGAAAGCCTGGGCCAGACGCCCTACGAAAGCGGCGAGGCGGTGCAGCGCTGGTGCATGAACCACACACAGAAAACCCCGGCGCGCGCGCGCGCGCCCGACAGCGAACTGGAGCAGGTGTTCGCGCTGCCGACCGTGGTTGCCATGGTGCAAGCCCTTGAGGGCAGCACCAGCCGTTGGGCGCAGGACACAGCGGCGTTGTTGCGCAAGCGCTCGCCGCTGATGCTGCACGTCGTGCTCGAGCAGGTGCGCCGGGCGCGCGGCATGGGACTGGCCGACGAACTGCGCATGGAGCGCGACATGGTTCGCCACTGCTTCCAGTGGCGGCCGGGTGCGGCGGGCGAAACGGTGGAAGGCATCCGTGCCCTCGCGGTGGACAAGGACCACGCACCGCGCTGGAATCCGGCGCGCATCGAAGACGTGACGACGGAGCAGATTGCTGCGTTCTTCGACCAACCCTGGCCTGCGCACGCGCATCCTCTGCGCGCGCTGGGTCGCTGAAGCCGGTCCGGAGGCGGATCAGCGGTTGCGCGACTTCATCACCCGCTCGACCTCGCGCTTGCCTTCGCGTTCCTTGATGGTGTCGCGCTTGTCGTGTTCGGCCTTGCCCTTGGCGAGTGCCATCTCGCATTTGACCTTGCCGTTCTTCCAGTGCAGGTTCAACGGCACCAGCGTGTAGCCCTTTTGCTCGACCTTGCCGATCAGGCGGCGGATCTGCTCGCGGTGCAGCAGCAGTTTTTTGGTGCGCACCGAGTCCGGGCTGACGTGGGTGGAGGCGGTGTTGAGCGGGTTGATCTGGCAACCGATCAGAAACAGTTCGCCTTCACGGATCACCACATAGCCATCGGTCAGCTGCACTTTGCCCTCGCGCAGGGCTTTGACCTCCCAGCCTTCCAGCACCATGCCGGCCTCGAAGCGCTCTTCGATCGCGTAGTTGAAGAGCGCTTTCTTGTTGTCGGCGATGCGGCTGTCTCCGCCCTTGGTGGGCGCGGTCTTGCTGGGTTTGGTGGCCATGGGGTCTGAGGTGAGGCCGGGTCTGGCCAATACAATGGCAACGGAGATGTTGCCGGGTGGCGAGCCGAGTGTTGGCCGGTTGCCTTGAATGCACACCCGATTGTATGAAAACGATTCAGAAGTCCGTCCTGCTCTCGCACAGCGCGCACGAAATGTTCGCGCTGGTGACCGATGTGCAGCACTACCCGCAGTTTTTGCCTTGGTGCGACCACAGCGAGGTGGTCGAACGCGGCGAAACGGGCATGGTGGCCAAAGTGGGCATGTCCATCAGCGGTCTGCGCCAGAGCTTCACCACCCGCAACACGCACGTGGAGGACAGCCGGGTGCTGGTGGAGCTGGTGGACGGTCCGTTTTCCCACCTGGAGGGGGCCTGGCATTTCATCCCGCTGGGCGATGGCAGCCAGCGCGCCTGCAAAGTGGAATTCCGCCTGACCTACGGTTTTGCCAGTCAGACCCTGGCCACCCTGGTGGGTCCGGTGTTCGACAAGATCGCTGGCAGCCTGGTGGACGCGTTCGTCAAGCGGGCCGATCAGGTGTACGGCGCATGAACATCACGCTGATGTACGCCAGCGCTCCGCGCACGGTGCACGAGCTGGCGCTGGATGTGCCGGTGGGCTGCACCCTGGAGCAGGCGCTGGCACGCGCTGGATGGATGGATCGGTTTCCCGAAGTGCGTTCTTTGCCTACAGGCGTCTGGAACCACAGAGCGGGCCGTGAAACGGTGCTGCGAGAAGGTGACCGGGTCGAGGTCTACCGCCTGCTTCGGGTGGACCCCAAGGTGGCCCGTCGGGAACGTTTTGTCGGGCAGGGTGCGCGGCGGGCCGGACTGTTTGCCCAGCGCCGTCCTGGATCGAAAGCGGGTTACTGAACGGCCTGGGGCATGGGTCCGCAGTCGTTGCGGATCGTTTCGTCCATGCGCTTGGCTTCGTCACCCCGAGCCTTGTCGTCCATGATTTCGCGCTCGCCCTTGGCGTTGGTGGTCGCGATGCGGATGCCAGAGTCGAGCGTGGCTTTGGCCCGTTTGGCCCGCTCGCAGTTGTCGGCACGGGCTTTGGCCACCTTCTCGGCCTCGGCTTTCTTCTTGGCCAGTTCGGCCTCTTCGGCCTGCTTCTTTTTGGCTTCCAGTTGCTCGTCGCGTCCACTGGGCTTGGGGCTGGCTGCCGCCGTGGAGGTGCCTTGAGACGGTGCCGAAGCAGCCACTGGGACACGCGGCGCAGCCGCCACACGGGAACCCGGCGCCTTGATGATGTTTTTCTCGGGCGTTCCTGCCGGCGGTGGCGTGTCGCTGAACACCTTGCGGCCCGTGCTGTCCACCCACTGCCACTGGGCCATCGCGGAACCGCAGACCAGCAGGGTCAGGAACCCGAACGCGACGAAACGTACAGACTGCATGGAAATCGGTTTGAGAATGGCCATGCGATCAGTTTAGCGCGACGCAACCGCCAGATCACGTTCGAAAGCAGGCCGTGTGTGAACCATTTGCTTATGCGGTCGGTTTTGCGGTTCGAAAGGCAGCCGTACCTCCCGAAAGAGCCACAAAAGCGCGACAAATCGCGGCGGGTACAATCGTGTTTTTGGAGCTTTACCCCATGCGCCTACTCGGCAAAGCGCTCACCTTCGACGATGTTTTGTTGGTGCCAGCGTACTCCCAGGTCCTGCCCAAGGACACCTCCCTCGCCACCCAGTTTTCCCGCAACATCAAGCTGAACCTGCCTCTGGTTTCGGCCGCGATGGACACCGTGACCGAAGCCCGTCTGGCGATCGCCATCGCCCAGGAAGGCGGGATCGGCATCATCCACAAGAACCTGTCAGCCCAGGAGCAGGCCGCTCATGTGGCCAAGGTCAAGCGCTACGAATCGGGCGTGCTGCGCGACCCGGTGGTGATCACGCCCCAGACCACCGTTCGCCAGGTCATGAAGCTCTCGGACGAACTGGGCATTTCGGGTTTTCCCGTCGTGGAAGCGGGCCGCGTGGTCGGTATCGTCACCGGCCGTGACCTGCGTTTCGAGACCCGTTTCGACCTGCCGGTGAGCGAGATCATGACGCCGCGAGAGCGCCTGATCACCATGCCCGACGGCACCACGCCGGCCGAGGCCAAGGCCCTGCTCAACAAACACAAGCTCGAACGCCTGCTGCTCGTGAACGACGCCTTTGAACTCAAGGGCCTGATCACGGTGAAAGACATCACCAAGCAGCTCAATTTTCCCAATGCGGCGCGTGACTCGGCCGGCCGCCTGCGTGTGGGCGCCGCGGTGGGCGTGGGTGAGGGCACCGAGGAGCGCGTCGAAGCGCTGGTGAAAGCCGGTGTGGACGCCATCGTGGTGGACACCGCCCACGGTCACAGCAAGGGCGTGATCGACCGCGTGCGCTGGGTCAAGCAGAACTACCCGCAGGTCGACGTGATCGGCGGCAACATCGCCACCGGCAGCGCAGCCATCGCCCTGGTGGAAGCCGGTGCGGACGGCGTCAAGGTCGGCATCGGCCCCGGTTCCATCTGCACGACCCGCATCGTGGCCGGTGTGGGCGTGCCCCAGATCATGGCCATCGACAACGTGGCCACCGCACTGCAGACCACTGGCGTGCCCATGATCGCTGACGGCGGCATTCGCTACAGCGGCGACATTGCCAAGGCTATCGCGGCCGGCGCCAACACGGTGATGATGGGCGGCATGTTCGCCGGCACCGAAGAGGCGCCGGGCGAGATCGTGCTCTACCAGGGACGCAGCTACAAGAGCTACCGCGGCATGGGCTCCATTGGCGCCATGCAGCAGGGCAGTGCCGACCGCTACTTCCAGGAAAGCAGCACGGGCAACCCGAACGCCGACAAGCTGGTCCCCGAAGGCATCGAAGGCCGGGTGCCCTACAAAGGCTCGGTCGTGTCGATCATCTTCCAGATGGCTGGCGGCCTGCGAGCCTCCATGGGCTACTGCGGTTGCCCGAGCATCGAGCACATGCGCGCCAAGGCGGAGTTTGTCGAGATCACCTCGGCCGGGATCCGCGAAAGCCATGTGCACGATGTGCAGATCACCAAGGAAGCACCGAACTACCGCGCGGACTGACACGCGTGGGACCGGATCTCCATCAATGGCAGGTCAGGGCGCTGTATGCGCTGGCGGCCCTGTTTGCCGGGATGCTGGCCTACGGCCTGCTGACCGGCGAAACCCCCGGTCGCTCTCCTTTCAGCCGGGTTGAGGAACCGCGCCAGTATTGGCAATCCCTGTCCCTGCTCTTCATGCTGTCCATCGTTTGCCTGCTGGGCGGACGCTGGATGGCTCGCCGCTGAGCCCGTTCTTTCCCACCCGCCCCATGCAGCACCAGAAAATCCTCATCCTCGATTTCGGCTCCCAAGTCACGCAGCTCATCGCCCGCCGGGTGCGAGAAGCACATGTGTATTGCGAAGTGCATCCGTGTGATGTGAGCAGCGACTGGGTCCGAGCGTTCGCGGCCGATGGCCAGCTCAAGGGTGTGATCCTCTCCGGCAGCCACGCCAGTGTTTACGAAGTGGACGACAAGGCGCCCGATGCGGTGTTCGAGCTGGGTCTGCCGGTGCTGGGCATTTGCTACGGCATGCAGACCATGGCGCAGCAGCTGGGCGGCAAGGTGGAAGCCGGCAAGACGCGCGAATTCGGTTACGCCGAGGTGCGTGCGCGTGGCCACACGGCGCTGCTCAAGGGCATCGAGGACTTCCACACCCCGGAAGGCCACGGCATGCTCAAGGTCTGGATGAGCCACGGCGACAAGGTCACCGAGATGCCGCCAGGCTTCAAGCTCATGGCCAGCACCGACGCCTGCCCCATCGCCGGCATGGCCGACGAGGCCCGCGGCTATTACGCGGTGCAGTTCCATCCCGAGGTGACGCACACGGTGCAGGGCAGGGCGCTGCTGGAACGCTTCGTGCTGGAAATCTGCGGCACCCGGCCCGACTGGGTGATGCGCGACCACATCGAAGAGGCGGTGCAGAAGATCCGCGAGCAGGTGGGCGACGAAGAGGTCATCCTGGGCCTGTCCGGCGGCGTCGATTCCTCCGTGGCGGCGGCCTTGATCCACCGCGCCATCGGCGACCAGCTGACCTGTGTGTTCGTCGATCACGGCCTGCTGCGCCTGCACGAGGGCGACATGGTCATGGACATGTTCGTCGGCAAGCTGCACGCCAAGGTGATCCGGGTGGACGCGGCCGACCAGTTCCTCGGCCACCTGGCCGGTGTGAGCGAGCCGGAGGCCAAACGCAAGATCATCGGCCGCGAATTCGTCGAGGTCTTCAAGGCCGAAGCGGCCAAACTCATCTCAAGTGGTGCATCAACAAAAGGTGCCAAGTGGTTGGCACAAGGCACTATTTACCCGGATGTGATCGAGTCCGGCGGCGCCAAGAGCAAGAAAGCGGTCACCATCAAGAGCCACCACAACGTGGGCGGCCTGCCCGAGCAGTTGGGCCTGAAACTGCTGGAACCGCTGCGCGATCTGTTCAAGGACGAGGTGCGCGAACTGGGCGTGGCGCTCGGCCTGCCGCACGACATGGTCTACCGCCATCCCTTCCCCGGCCCGGGTTTGGGCGTGCGCATCCTGGGCGAAGTGAAGAAGGAATACGCCGACCTGCTGCGCCGGGCCGACGCGATCTTCATCGAAGAGCTGCGCTCGACCATCGACCACCCGAGCGGCAAGAGCTGGTACGACCTGACCAGCCAGGCCTTCACCGTGTTCCTGCCGGTCAAGAGCGTGGGCGTGATGGGCGATGGCCGCACCTACGACTACGTGGTCGCTTTGCGCGCGGTGCAAACCAGCGACTTCATGACCGCCGACTGGGCCGAACTGCCTTATGCGTTGCTCAAGAAGGTGTCCAGCCGCATCATCAACGAGGTGCGCGGCATCAACCGCGTGACCTACGACGTGTCCAGCAAGCCGCCCGCCACCATCGAGTGGGAGTGAAGGCTTCCACGACCGGGCTTGTGACCACCCGCCCCGCATGAACGACACCGATTTCATGGGCCTGGCGCTGCAAGAGGCCCGAGCCGCCGGCGCTGCGGGCGAGGTGCCGGTGGGCGCAGTGGTGGTGCGCCGTGGCGAGGTCATCGCCAGCGGACGAAACCAACCCCAGGCCACCCACGACCCGACGGCCCATGCCGAAATCGTCGCGCTGCGCGCGGCGGCGCAAGTGCTGGGCAACTACCGGCTGGACGACTGCGAGCTGTTTGTGACGCTGGAGCCCTGTGCCATGTGCAGTGGCGCCATGCTGCACGCCCGGCTCAAACGCGTGGTGTTCGGCGCAGCCGACCCCAAGACCGGCGCCGCAGGCTCGGTGCTCAACCTGTTCGCGCAAGAGCGGCTGAACCACCAGACGGCGGTGCAGGGCGGCGTGCTGTCCGACGAATGCGGCGCCCTGCTGAGCGGATTCTTTCGCGAACGGCGTGACGAGCAGAAACGCGACAGCCATCCGCTGCGCGACGATGCCTTGCGCACGCCAGACGAGCGCTTTGCCGCCTTGCCCGGCTACCTTTGGGCGCCGCACTATGTGAGCGACCTGCCGACGCTGGCCGGTCTGCGCATGCATTTCCTGGACGAAGGTCCGCGTGACGCGCCGCGCACCTGGTTCTGCCTGCACGGCAACCCGGCCTGGAGCTACCTGTACCGCAAGATGATCCCGGTCTTTCTGGCGGCGGGTGACCGTGTGGTGGCGCCCGATCTGATCGGCTTTGGTAAGAGCGACAAACCCAAGAAGGACGGTTTTCACCGCTTCGACCGGCACCGGCAGGTGCTGCTGGAACTGGTGGAACGGCTGGAGCTGGAGAACGTGGTGCTGGTGGTGCAGGACTGGGGAGGGCTGCTGGGCCTGACCTTGCCCATGGCCGCGCCCGGGCGCTACCGTGGCCTGCTGGTGATGAACACGGTGCTGGCCACTGGCGATGCGCCGTTGTCACCCGGTTTTTTTGCCTGGCGCGAGATGTGTGCAAAGAACCCGGAATTCGACGTGGCCCGCCTGTTCGCACGAGGCAACCCGCAGATGAGCGCCGCAGAGTGCGCCGCCTACAACGCGCCGATCCCTGACCGCGGCCACCGCGCGGCGTTGCGCGCCTTCCCGACATTGGTGCCAGAGCAGTCCGATGACGATGGCGCCGCGGTTTCGCGCGAAGCGCGCGAATTCTGGCGCCACCAATGGTCCGGGCAGACCCTCATGGCCATTGGCCAACAAGATCCCGTGCTCGGCGAGCCGGTCATGCGCGCCTTGCAGCGCGACATCCGCGGCTGCGGCGAACCCATGCTGCTGCCCGAGGCAGGGCATTTCGTGCAGGAACACGGCAAGCGCATCGCGCGCAATGCCTGTACTTTTTTTGCACGATGATCCACACAACGCTTTTCAGGTTTTCCCCATGAGCCACATCTACATTTACTCCCCCTCCAGCGCGGTGCGAGACAAAGCCGCCTTTCGCCGTGGGGTGAAACGTTTGCGGCATCTGGGCCATGAAGTCGAGATCGATGAAGCCGCGTTGAGCAGCCACATGCGCTTTGCTGGCGACGACGCGACCCGCGTGGCCGCCGTCACCCGTGCGGCCGCAAGCGGCGCGGACCTGGCTCTCATCTCGCGCGGTGGCTACGGCCTGACCCGCATCCTGCCGGAGCTGCCCTATAAAAAGATCGCCAAAGCCATTGAAGGCGGCACCCAGTTCGCCGGCCTGAGCGATTTCACCGCGCTGCAGTGCGCGCTGCTGGCCAAGACCGGTGCGGTCACCTGGGCTGGCCCCGCGCTGGGCGAAGACTTTGGCACCGAGGACACGCCAGACGACATCATGGAAGCCTGCTTTGACGACTTCGCCTGCGGGCAGGGCGAGGGCTCGGGCTGGCAGTTGCCCAAGTCCGACCTGCCAGCCTTGATGGCGCGTTCCAAAAGCGCCGCACCCGAAGCAGCGGGTTTGAACGTTCGAGACGCCACGCTGTGGGGTGGCAACCTTACCGTGCTGTGCTCACTGGTGGGCACGCCCTGGCTGCCGCGCGTCAAGGGCGGCATCCTGTTTCTGGAAGACGTGAACGAGCATCCTTACCGCATCGAGCGCCAGCTCACCCAGCTGCTGCATGCGGGCATTCTCGGCGAGCAGAAGGCTGTAGTGCTGGGATCGTTCAACCGCTTCAATACAGTGCCCCACGACCGGGGCTTCAAACTGGCCACGGTGGTGGATTGGCTGCGCGGCAAGGTCCGCACGCCCGTGATCACCGGGCTGCCGTTCGGTCATGTGCCCACCAAGGTGATGCTGCCGGTGGGAAAGAAGGTGGAACTGCTGGTGCAGGGCAGGGACGCCCTGATTTTCTGGGGGTGAACAGAGCAGGATGGATGGCCGGGTCCGTACCGGGCGAGGCGCTCAGCGGCGCATGCGGCCAGAATCCATCAGGCTCTTGGGCAGCAGGCCCTGAAAGATCGGCGACAGGCCGATCACCATGTCCACCGCCTTGGCCTCCCCGTGCAGGCTGCTCAGCACAGCCACCATTTCCGAGCGGGCAAACCACAGTGCGTGCGCATCGTGCAGGTACATCAGCCGGTGCTTGAGGCGGGGATTCCTTTCGGCACCTTCTTTGCCCAGGGCAGCCAGCATCGCCTGACGCACAGGCTCCAGCGCTTCGGGCGAATCCTTGCGCACCTCGGTACCCAATAGAGCCGAAATGCTGTTGCGTAAACCAGGTTTGATCCAGCGCATGTCTGTGACCTCAACGACGATTTGTATAGTGGCTCGAAGAATAACGGCTGGGGTGCAGGTGCGCAATCCTGTCAGCTTGACTCAAGCCAAAAAAACAACTGTCGAATCAAGTGTTTACCCCACGTGCTTCAGGCAGTGCATGATCATCGTTAATACCTTTGGAGGGAATTTCGACCGTTGCCAGGAAAGTTGTGTGCCGGGAGTAAGTCCTAGGACCGAACCCGACCTGACGCGAAGAATGAAAGCCAATTCCCGTGCAGTTCTTCTCAACAAAATCCCTCCGGTGTGCTAAACCTCACGAGCTTGTTCTTGACCAGCCGCAGTTTGCATGGGTGCAAAATGCGGGCTCCCTGTGTTGTAATTCGTAAGTTAACCTCTGCGAGCTCATGGCCGAACTGACGATTGCTTTTGTGGATTTGACCGGTAGCGTGTCCGTGTTTGAAACACTGGGCAACGACCGCGCCACGAAGGCGGTGACCAAGCTCACGCAGTGGATCGGCTCCGTGGGCCTGGAAAACGGTGGCAAGGTGGTGAAGATGCTGGGCGACGGCGTGCTGCTCTCGTTCACCAACAACCGCAGCGCTGTGGAGACCATGACGCAGATCCAGCAGGAGCACTCGCAGCGCGTGGCGCAATGGCCCAACCGGCTCAAACTCATGATGCAGATCGGCATGGCCCGCGGTCAAGTGGTGCAGGTCGATGGCGACTGTTTTGGCGACGCGGTGAACGTGGCTTCTCGCCTGAGCGATCTGGCCGGCCCGGAGCAGATCCTCACCACCGACACCGTCATCCGCAAGCTCGGCACGCGCAGCGGGGTGCGCAGCCGCAGCCTCGGACCCATGCGCATCAAGGGACGCGTCGAACCTTGCGAGGTGTTTCGCATCGAGTGGCAGGCCGAGATGCTCTCTGAGTTCCTGACCCTGCCGGCCGATCTTCATGCCTTGCGCAAGAACACCGAATCGGTGTTCGGTGGCATTGAGCTGGGCTGGCTGGACGCCAGCCTTTCATTCAACCTGACGGACTTGCCTTTGAAGATCGGCCGGGTGCCTGAGGCCGACTTCGTGGTGAACGACCCACGCGTCTCGCGCATGCATGCCAGCATCGACATCCGGTCCGGCAACTATGTGATCGAAGACACCAGCAGCTACGGCACCTGGGTCCGCTTTTCGGGTGTGGACAACGTGATTTCGCTGCGTCGTCAGGAGTGTCTGCTGCACAGCGACGGCGAGATCGCCATGGGCGCGCCGTTCACCGACTTCAGCACACCCACCGTCAGTTTCCGCCTGGTGGACGGCAGCATGGTCCTCGGGCATGGCCCGCTGACCAGCTGAAGCCTTGTCTGCCGCTCTACCCGGATCGGGTCGGGCACGACCCGGCTGGGGGTGAACCGGTCATTTGAGGTTGCCGGACAGGAACTGGGCCAGTCGATCGCTTTTCGGGCTGGCCAGCACCTCCTTGGGCACACCCTGTTCTTCGATGCAACCCTGGTGCAGGAAGAGCAGGTGGTTGGACACCTCGCGGGCAAAGCCCATCTCGTGGGTCACCACCACCATGGTGCGGCCTTCTTCGGCCAGGGTGCGCATCACGCGCAGCACCTCGGTCACCAGCTCGGGATCGAGCGCGCTGGTGGGTTCGTCAAACAGCATCACCTCGGGTTCCATGGCGAGGGCGCGTGCGATGGCCACCCGCTGCTGCTGGCCACCCGACATGTGGGCCGGGTACTTGCTTTCGACATCCCGGAGACCGACTTTCTCCAGGTATTTGCGGGCGGTGGCGATCGCCTCATCCTTCCCTTTGCCCAGCACGTTCATCGGTGCTTCGATGATGTTTTCCAGCACCGTGAGGTGCGACCAGAGGTTGAAATGCTGGAACACCATGGCCAGCTTGGCCCGGGCGCGCTGCAGCTGTTTGTCGTCGGCGGCCTTGAGCATGCCGTCTTTGGCGGTGACCAGTTTGAGCTCTTCCCCGGCCACGATGATGCGACCCTGCTGCGGTCGCTCCAGCAAATTCATGCAGCGCAGGAAGGTGGATTTGCCCGATCCGGAAGAGCCGATGATGCTGATCACATCGCCCGCTTGGGCGGTCAGCGAGATGCCCTTGAGCACCTCGTGCGTACCGTAGCTCTTGCGGATGTCAATGGCTTCGAGTTTGGTGTTCATGGATGCCTTCAAGGGCTGAGCAGGTTGCCCGAACGGAGAGGTGTGGCTCCGGCCACGCGGCAGACTTCCATGCCGGTGGTGGCCCAACGCAGGTTGTGGCGTGCGTAGACGACGCCGTCGGTCCGGGTGGCGAGGGGCGTGCGTCGCTGGTTGATCGGGTCGACGATGTGCGCCAGCACATCGCCGGTTGTCACCATGTCGCCGACCTGGCGATGGAAAACGATCACACCCGGGTGGGGTGCATGCAGATCGTCGGTGGCGGTCAATGGTGTGGGCTCGCACAAGGCCGGCGGGAGGGCAGGAACCGGCCCGGCCAGCACGCCGCGCTCGCGCAGGTAGTTCATGATGGCCTGGGCGTCCTGCGCGGCCAGTTCGTCAGACACATCGGTCTGGCTGCGCAGCTCCACGGTGGTGCTGGCGCAGGCCAGCGGAACGGGGGCACGGTCCTTGAAGTGCTCCTGCAGGCGCCACCAGGGGCCCGAGAGCGCCTCGTCGAACGAGATCAGCGGACCGGACCCGCGTGCCCACAGCACCGCACGCGCACCGAGGTAGCGGGCCAGCGGCAGCATTTGCTCCATCATCGGCTGCTCGACATACAGGTGCATCACCGCTTCAAAGTCGCAATGCAGATCCAGCACCAGGTCGGCGTCGTGGGAGAGAGTCATCAACACCTGACGCAGACTTTGCAATTCGGTGGTGGGCGTTTGCGCGTCCAGTGCCTGGCGCATGGCAGCGCGGATCAGGCGCTTGTTGGTGTCGGGGTCCGGCCCGAGCTGGTCGGCCACCCCATCCTTCACCAGGTTGAAAAAGTCCGGGTAGTGGCGGTTGAAGTTTTCCATGCCGCCCAGCTCGAAGCGGCCAACCTGGTGGTGCATCACCGTCTGGGACAGTCCGATCGGGTTGGCCATGGGCACCAGCACCACCTCACCCTGCATCTCACCACGGTTTTCGGCTGTATCGAGAAGGCCGCGCAGGTGTTGCGCCACCAGCATGCCGGGCAGTTCATCGGCATGCAGGCTGGCCTGTATGTAAACCTTGCGTCCCAAGCCGCCGGGACCAAAATGCCAGCTGACCAACTGCCGCTGTGTGCCCAGCGACGGGGAAAGGAGGGGGTGCAGTTGGAGTTGCATCGGAGCGGAAGGCGGCTGCTGGTTCGGGCCGGTTCGCCGACTATTCAATGGGCTTGGGGACGCAAGTAGGCCAGGAAGCGGCGCTCGAGCAGACGGAACGCGTACACCAGGGCAAACGTGAGCATGAAGTAGATCACCGCCACCACGATGAAGGGCTGGAACGCCAGGTAGTAGGTCTTGTAGATGGAATAGGCTGCATTGGTGAGGTCGTACAGCGCCGGCACCACGCTCGCCAGCGAGGTGGCATGCAGCATCATCACGACTTCGTTGGAATAGCCGGGCAGGGTGCGGCGCAGGGCGCTGGGCAGTATCAGACGGAACATCATGTTCCATTTGCCGTAACCGGCGGCCTGTGCGGCCTCGATCTCGCCGACCGGCGTTTCCTTGATCGCCCCGGCCAGCATTTCCACCGTGTAGGCGCAGGTGTTGAGCGTGAAAGCGAAAACCGCACAGAAGAACGGGTCCTTGAACCAGGTGAATGGCCAGTGCGTGTCCCAGAGGGCCTGCACCCATTCCAGCTGGGCGATGCCGTAGTAGATGAAGTACACCTGAATCAGCAAGGGCGTGCCGCGCACCACATAGGTGAACAGCCAGACCGGCCACCAGAGCCACTTGCTGCTGGAGACCCGCATCAAGGTCAGGGGCAGGGTGAGCAAGGCACCGGCGATCAGGCTGATGGCCAGCAGTTCCATCGTGGCGATCAGTCCGGTCCAGTACAACGCCAGATTCTGCGGTTGGAAGATGATGGCGAACTTGTCCATCAGAAATCCCCCCGCCTCACGCCGACCGAATAGCGCTTCTCGGCCTTGCGCAGAAAATAGAGGCTGATGCTGGAGATCATCAGGTACAGGAAACCGGCGAACGCCATGAAGATGATGGCAGCACCGGGAATGTCGCCGCGGGCGGCGGCACCAGCCTGTTTGGCCAGGTTGGTGACGTCGGCCAGACCGATCACGGACACCAGGGCTGTCGCTTTGAGCAGCACCAGCCAGTTGTTGGTGAAGCTGGGCAGGGCGAAGCGCACCATCTGCGGCAGCACCATGCGGCGGAACGTGTAGAAACGGCTCATGCCGAACGCCCAGCCGGCTTCGGACTGGCCCTTGGGCACGCTCATGATTGCGCCGCGGAAGGTTTCGGTCATGTACGCGCCGTACACGAAACCGATGGTCAGCACACCCGCCACAAAGGGATTGATCTGCGGCCCGCGCCGAAAACCCATCGCCTCGGCGATGTCGTTGACGAGGATCTGCCCGCCAAAGTACAGCAGCAGCATCCAGACCAGATCCGGGACGCCCCGGATCACGGTCGAATAGATGTCACCGATCCAGTTCAGCGATTTGTAGGGAGAGAGCTTGGCGGCCGCCCCGGCCAGGCCGAGGACGGCCGCGACCACCAAGGCCCCCAGGGCCACGCCGAGGGTGACGAACAGCCCCTGAAGGATGCTGAGGAAGTAGGTCGTCATCGGAACGTGGCCGCCGGGGTTCCGGGCTCAAGAACCCCAGATGTCCACGCCAGGAACGTGCTTCTCGGACAGTTCCTTCCACTTCCCGTTGTCACGGATGGCCTTGATGCCGGCGTCCAGCGCGTCGCGCAGAGCGGTGTCTTCCTTGCGGATGGCAATACCGGCACCCGAACCGAAGTACTTCGCGTCGAATTCCACCGGGATGCGGCCACCGGCGCAACCATAGTCCTTGCCGTCGGGCGTGGACAGGAAGCCGCCGTTGACTTCGACCACGTCGGCCACGGTGCCGTCCAGGCGGCCGGACTTGATGTCCAGATAGACCTGATCCTGAGCGTCGTAGGGCACGATGGTGGCGCCTGCTGCCTTGAGTTCGCCCATGGCGTACTTCTCCTGGGTCGAAGCCTTGAGCACGCCCAGCTTCTTGCCCTTGAACCCGGCAGCTTCAGCGCCCAGGTTCAGCGCGCTCTTGACCACCACACACGACGGCGTGTTGTAGTACTTGCCCGTGAAGTCCACCGCCTGCTTGCGCTCTTCGGTGATCGACATTGAAGAGACGATGGCGTCGTACTTCTTGGCTTGCAGGCCGGGGATCATGCCGTCCCAAGCCTGTTCCACGAACACGCACTTGCTCTTGAGTTCATCGCACAGGGCTTTGGCCACGTCCACGTCAAAGCCGGCGGGTTCGCCCGACTCGGTCTTGTAGGTGAAGGGTTTGTAGGTCGGGTCGATGGCGATGCGCAGCTCCGGCCACGGGCTGGCCGGGGCTGCGGGGGCGGCCGGAGCCGCGGTTGCAGCGGGGGCCGCCGGTGCCGGTGGCTCCGACTTGCCGCAAGCGACCAGAGAAGCAGCTGCAATCAGGCTCAACGGCAGGAGGATGTATTTCATGAGGTTTCCTTTGATGGGAAGAAGAATGGGCTCGACCGGATTGGACTCCTGTCGTGGCTCAAGATTGTAGGACTGGTGCGTCCAATTTCGGGTTGCACCAAGCTGGTGTTTCCCCGGGTCAAGACGGAGTGTCGGGCGATCAGAGCAATAACCGGGCCTCCTCTTTACCCATAAATATATACATAATATACATCGTAGAATATCAATCCAGCGGTGGGAATCTTGCTTCACCATTGAAAAAGCCCCGGCCATGCGGACCGAGGCTTTGTTGAGAAGCTGGGGAACTCAGTCCTCAACAAACGCTTCTTCGCGCTTCTTCTTGACCGACGGCAGCAGCACGATGACCAAAAGAATCGTGGCCACCAGCAACAGACTGGCCGACAAGGGGCGGGTCACGAAGACGGACCAGTCGCCGCGAGAAATGAGCAGCGCTCGACGCAGGTACTCCTCCATCATCGGACCCAGGATCAGGCCCAGCAACAGAGGCGCAGGCTCGCAACCGAGCTTGATGAAGGCGTAGCCGATCAAGCCGAACAGCGCCACCATCCAGATGTCGAAGTTGTTGTTGTTGGCCGAATAAACACCCACGGCGCAGAACAGGACGATGGCCGGAAACAGCCACTTGTATGGGACGGTCAGCAGCTTGATCCAGATGCCGATCAGGGGGAGGTTCAGGATCACCAGCATCGCGTTGCCGAGCCACATGGAAGCGATCAGGCCCCAGAACAGCTCGGGGTTGCTGGTCATGACCTGCGGACCGGGCTGGATGTTGTGGATGGTCATCGCTCCGACCATCAGCGCCATCACCGCATTGGGGGGAATGCCCAGAGTGAGCAGCGGGATGAAAGAAGTCTGCGCACCGGCGTTGTTGGCCGATTCGGGAGCGGCCACACCCCGGATGTTGCCCTGCCCAAAAGGCACCTCGCCCGCCTTGAGCCTGGTCTTCTTTTCGATCGTGTAGGCCGTGAACGAGGCCAGCAGCGCGCCGCCTCCGGGCAGGATACCCAGCGCGGAACCAATGGCCGTTCCTCGCAGCATGGCCGGAGCCATGAGCTTGAAGTCCTGCAGCGTGGGCATGATGCCGTGCACCTTGCCGGTGAAGACTTCGCGCTTTTCGTCCGGTTGTGACAGGTTACTGATGATTTCGCCGTACCCGAACACGCCCATGGCAATGGCCAAGAAGCTGATGCCGTCGGTGAGCTCCGGAATGTCGAAGCTGTAGCGGGCCACGCCGGAGTTCACATCGGTGCCGACGAGACCCAGCAACAGACCGAGCACGATCATGGACAACGCCTTGAGCAGGGAGCCCGAAGCCAGCACCACCGCACCGATCAGGCCCACGATCATCAGCGCAAAGTACTCGGCCGGGCCGAACTTGAGGGCCAGCTCGGTCAGCGGTGCGGCGAAGGCGGCCAAGATCAGGGTACCCACGCTGCCAGCGAAAAAGGAACCGATGCCGGCGGCCGCCAGTGCGGGGCCTGCCCTGCCCTTGCGGGCCATCTGGTAGCCGTCGATCACGGTGACCACCGAAGACGACTCGCCCGGCAGATTGACCAGAATGGCCGTGGTGGAGCCGCCGTACTGGGCGCCGTAGTAGATACCAGCCAGCATGATGAGGGCTGCCAGCGGCGGCAGGCCGTAGGTCACCGGCAGGAGCATGGCAATGGTGGCCAGCGGGCCGATGCCCGGCAACACGCCGATCAGCGTGCCCAGCAGGCAGCCAATGAAGGCGTAGGCCAGGTTTTGGAGCGTGAACGCTGCGCCGAAGCCCAGGGAGAGGTTGTCGATCAGTTCCATGGTGTGTTGTTCTCTTGGATATCAGTTGCTCAGGAACCAGGGCCAGACCGGAAACTGCAGGTTGAGCATCTTGACGAACGCGACGTAACTGCCCGCGGCCAGCACGGTGGCCAGGATCACCGACTCTTTGAGCTTGGCGCCTTGGCGGGCATAGCCCGCCATGATCACCAGGGCATAGATCGCGATGATGAGCCCGAAGGCAGGGATACCGAATTTGGGGATGCCCACCAGCAACGCACCGAACAGCAGATTGGCGCCCAGGATGAACACCAGCGGGCGCCAGGCGATGGCGCCGATCTTGTCACCGCCCGGCATGCCCGACTTGAGCGCATTGACGGTGACGAGGGCACCCAGCGCCACCAGAATCAACCCGAGCATGAAGGGGAAGTAGCCCGGCCCCATGCGCGCGGCATCTCCGATTTCGTAACTCACAGCGCCCCAGGCAAAGGCGCCGCCCACCGCCATGAACATGAGCCCCGAAACAAAGTCTTTTTGACTGGCGATCGCCACGGTATGTCTCCTCGAAGTAAGAACAGCGCGATTCTGGAGGTCAATTGCCCGACCACCCATGTGGGTTACACCTACCTGACGCACCCGGTGGGGCGTGCCCGCCCATCACCAGGTGCCAGAGGGCGACCTGGCGCGGACAGACGCCGCGATGATGGCGACGGCGTCGGGCCGGCTGGCATCGCGCGCAAAGTCAATGGCGGTCAGACCCTGTTCGTTGCGCAGCATCGGGTCGGCGCCCTCTTCCAGCAACAGCCTGACCACCTCGGGTAAACCGTATTGAGCCGCCATCATCAGCGGTGTGGTGCGATTCGGTGACTCCGCGTCGATGTAGGCATGGTGCTCGAGCAGCAGCCGCACCATGCTGGCGCTGACCGGCGTCGCACTGGTGGCGGCGTAGTGCAGGGGCGTCCAGCCGGTCTTGTTGACTTCGGCCTTGCGCTCGATCAGACGCCGGGCCAGCGCCAGCTGGCCATTGAGCGCCGCCATCATGAGCGGACTCTCTCCTTGTACATTTCGGGCTTCGACCTGCAGGGACGGTTGTTTGAGCAGGAAATCCGCCACCTTCATGGATCCCTCGCGAATGGCCACCGACAGGGCGTGGTTGCCGGCCGCATCCCGCGTGTTGAGGTCAAAACCGCGAAGGAGCAGCTTCACCATGGTGGACTCGTCATCGTTCCTGGCCGCGGTGAAGAAGTCATCGGACGCGTTGGCTGTAGCGATGGTTGAAACCACACATAAAGCCAATGAAACAATGGTCTTTTTAACTTTGTTTAAGTTGCACATGAGCATATTCAACCCATCACTTTGTTGAACAGGGCCTCGAAGTTTCGGCTCGTCGCAGTGGCCACGACTTCCACCGGCAGCGCCTTGATCTCGGCGATCTGGCGCGCCACGTGGGGCACGTAAGACGGATTGTTGGTTTTTCCCCGGTGAGGCACCGGTGCCAGGTAGGGGCTGTCGGTTTCGATCAGCATGCGATCGAGCGGGACAAACCGGGCCACCTCGCGGAGATCGGCGGCGCTGCGAAAGGTGAGGATGCCGGAAAACGAGATCAAGAATTCCATGTCCAGCGCCGCCCGCGCCACCGCCTCGGTTTCGGTGAAGCAGTGGAACACGCCGCGCGAACGCGCAAGGCCCGGTTGGGGATCTTGCGAAGCATCGAAGCCGCCCTCTTCGCGCAGGATGGACAGCGTGTCGTCGGACGCACTGCGGGTGTGGATCACGAGCGGCAGGCCGGCGATGCGGCCGGCGCGGATGTGCGTGCGGTAGCGCTCGCGCTGCCAGGCCATGTCGGCCACGCTGCGCCCGTTGAGCCGGTAGTAATCGAGCCCGGTCTCGCCGATGCCGACCACCCGCGCCCGGTTGGCCCGGGTGAGCAGATCGTCCAGGGTGGGCTCCTGAACGCCCTCGTTGTCGGGGTGCACGCCCACGGTGGACCACAGCCGGTCGTGGTTGCGCGCGAGAGCGTGCACGTCTTCAAACTCTTCCAGCGTGGTGCAGATGCACAAGGCACGGTCCACCTGGGCCTGGGTCATGGCGTCCAGGATGGTGGGCAGCTGCTCGCGCAGCTCGGGAAAACTCAGGTGGCAGTGGGAATCGGTGAACATCCCGGAAGCATAAGGTCAAAGCCCGGCACAGGGCCGAGCCGACGGGGGCGCGATGCGCTCAGATGGTCTGGGTCGGACGGTCCGAACCCAGGCTGGTGCCGAGGATTTCCTCGATCTTGAGCTTGAGCAGGCGGGACTTTTCGTCGGCTGGAAAGCGGATGCCCACACCCTGCGTGCGGCCGCCTTGTGCCTTGGCGGGTGTTACCCAGGCCACTTTGCCGGCCACAGGGTAGCGCTGCGGATCGTCTGGCAGGCTGAGCAGCACGTACACGTCATCGCCCAGACGGTATTCGCGCGACGATGGAATGAAGATGCCACCGTCGGCGAAGAGCGGAATGTAGGCCGCGTACAGCGCGGCTTTCTCCTTGATGGAGAGCTGGATCACGCTCGGGCGAGCGGCCGCCGACGACGGGGAAGGAGATGTGCTCATGAGTCTCGAGTTTAGCGGGAAACCCAGGCTCCCAGCCCGCCAACAAAGGGGTTCCCGCCCCCTTGTTCCGCCCTTGGCATGTGCGGAATTGCCCGACCCAGGAAGATTTCTGCCGCGAAGTGTCAGGCCCGAGCAGGCCGGACTGCCAGCATCTGGCGGGTGCGGGCGGTCCAGGCTTCCTGCATGAGGCCTGCGTTGAAGGGATGCTCCACCGAACGGGTTGCCGCCAGGAGTTCGCGCGACCAGGTCGCGAGCAAACCCAGGCGCGGTGGCGCCGGCAATTGTGCCGCCGGGAAGAAGCGCGGGGAGGCACCCACAGCCGTTGCCATCAGGTCGTGGCACAGCTTCTGCAGGACTTCAAGCTGTTGCGCGGGGGGCCAATCGCTCAGGCCCGACCAGTCCCCTCGGGCCAGCGCGGCCGGCAGATCCGCCCAGGCCTTGGCACTCAGGCCGGCCGCTGCCCAGGCCAGTGCATCGCTGGGACGCCCGCCGGCGGCCTGCAACCAGGTTCTCGCTTCCTCGTGGCTGGCACGCCCCGGCGCCCTGGCGATCAACCAGTCCATTGCTTCGGTTTCCTCGGGCCAGCTCATGGCGTGGGTCTGGCAGCGGCTGCGGATGGTCGGCAGCAACTGGTGGGTGGCCTCGCTGGCCAGGACGAAGCGCGTGTCGCCGGGCGGTTCTTCCAGGGTCTTGAGCAGGGCGTTGGCCGTCACATGGTTCATGCGCTCGGCCGGATACACCAGCACCGCCAGACCACGTCCGCGGGCGCTGGTGCGCTGGGCAAACGCCACCGTGTCCCGCATCGCCTCGACCCGGATCTCCTTGCTGGGTTTGCGGTTCTTGTCGTCGATCTCCTTTTGAGCCTTCTCCGACAGCGGCCAGCCCCGTTCCAGCATCACCGTCTCTGGCATCAGCACCGCAAGGTCCGGATGGGCGTGGCTGCCCACCAGGTGGCAGCTGCCGCACAGGCCACAGGGTCCGGCGGGTGTGGGTTGCTCACACAGCCAGGCTTGTGCGAGCCCAAGGCCCAATTCGTATTGCCCCAGGCCGGAGGGTCCCTGCAGCAGCCAGGCGTGGCCGCGCTGGCCGAGCAGATGGGTCAGCTGGCGCTGGATCCAGGGGGCGTGGGCGTTGGCGGTCTCGGTCATTGGGGCCCGCTGTTGGCAGCCACCATGATGGACAGCCAGCCACGGCGCACGCAGGTGCTGGTGATCTGTTGCCAGACCTGGTGGCGCGACAGGTCGGCCTGGATCCGGGCGAAGCGCTGGGGGTCGCCCGCCGCCCGGGCGGCATATCCGGCGCTGACACGACGGAAGAACTCGACCGGCTGGGCCTCGAAGCGGTCGGGGGCTCGGGCGTCGGCAAGGCGGGCTGCGGCGGTCTCGGCTGGCAGGTCGAACCAGAGGGTGAGGTCGGGCTGGCGCAACGCACCATCGGGTCGGGCCGGCGTGCTCTGCACCCAGCGTTCCAGCGTGGCAAGGGTCGCCACGTCGAAGCCGCGCCCCCCGCCCTGGTAGGCGAAGGTGGCGTCGGTAAAGCGGTCGCACAACACCACGTCGCCGCGGGCCAGCGCCGGCTCAATGACCGTGATCAGATGATCGCGCCGCGCCGCAAACACCAGCAAGGACTCAGTGAGCGGGTCCATGGCGTCGCCCAGCACCAGGGCACGCAGCTTCTCGGCCAGGGGCGTGCCGCCAGGCTCGCGGGTGAGCGTGACCCGCCGGCCCTGCCCCTGGAAAGCTTCGGCCAGACCGGCAATATGCGTTGATTTGCCAGCGCCGTCGATGCCTTCGAAACTGATGAAAAGACCGGTGGCCAGTGGGGTCATGGGGGGCTCTCAAGGCTCATCGGAGTTGGTAGCGACGCACCGCCGCATTGTGCTCGGACAGGGTGGCGCTGAACTGGCTGCTGCCGTCCCCCCGGGCCACAAAATACAGCGCGGGCGTGGCCGCGGGTTGCACCGCCGCCATCAGCGAGGCCATGCCGGGCATGGAGATCGGTGTCGGTGGCAGCCCCGCGCGGGTGTAGGTGTTGTACCGTGTGTCGGTCTGGAGGTCGACTTTGCGCAGGTTGCCATCGAACCGTTCGCCCAGTCCGTAGATCACGGTGGGGTCGGTCTGCAGGCGCATGCCGATGCGCAGGCGGTTGTTGAACACCCCTCCCACCAAGGCGCGGTCGCTGTCCACGCCGGTTTCTTTTTCGATGATGCTGGCGAGAATCAGCGCCTCTTCGGGCGAGCGCACCATGGCGCCGGGGGCGCGCTGGGCCCAAGCCTCCGCGAGGCGCTGTTCCATGGCTTTGGCGGCCTGCTTCAACACGCTGGACGCGGGCGCGTTCCGGGCCACCCGGTAGGTGTCCGGGAAGAAACGGCCTTCCGGATGGGCGCCCGGGTAGCCGATCAGGGCCATGAGCTCGGCATGCCCCAGGCCTTCGATGTCCTGCGTCAGGTGGGGCGAACTGCGCACGGCGTTGAGCACCTCGCGCACATTCCACCCTTCCAGCAAGGTGAGGCTGCGCAAGGCCTGCTCGCCCCGGACGAACTTGGTCAGCAGGCTGCGGGGTGTAACGCCGGGTTCGATGTCGTAGCTGCCGGCCTTGATGCTGCGCGCCTGCCCCGACAGCCGGAACCAGGCGAACAGCAGCCCCGGTGAGGTTCGCACACCGGCCCGGACCACCGCCTCGGCGGTGCCGCGCGCCGAGGTACCGGGTTCAATGTTCAGCGCCAGGGGTTGTTCTGCGCTGACGTTGGATGGGATGCCGAGCGGCTGGCCGACCCACCACCAACCCCATGCGGCCGCCAACCCGAGCGCGAACAAGGGCAACAGGATCAACCACAACAAAAGACGTTTCACAGGCAGACGGCGTGCGAGGACAAGGGACAGCAACCCGGCCGAGCGCCGGGCCAAAGATCATAATCGAGCGTCGCTTTCGAGTCGCTTCAGAAAACGTTCCAACGAATCCCATGACCACCACTCCCGCAGACCCTGCCCGCCTGAACGGCGTCACACCGCTGCCCGCCCTGGGGGTGATCCGCGCTCAGGGCGAAGAAGCCGCCAAGTTCCTGCACGGCCAGTTGACCCAGGACTTCTCGCTGCTGGGTCTGAGCGAGGCCCGGCTGGCTTCCTTTTGCTCAGCCAAAGGCCGCATGCTCGCGAGCTTTGTGGGTTTCAAGCGGGCGCACGACGACATCCTGCTGGTCTGCAGCCGCGATGTGTTGCCGGCCACGCTCAAGCGTCTGTCGATGTTCGTACTGCGGGCCAAAGCCAAGCTGAGCGACGCCAGCGACACGTTTCAAGTCTGGGGTCTGGCAGGTTCGTCGGCGCCTTCGTCTGGACCGGTCTGGAGCACACAACCCGGAACCGAGGGCGCCCACACCGTGGTGCTGTACCCGGCCGACGGATTGCGGCGTGCCCTGTGGGTGGCACCGGCGGAGACACCACCGCCGGCCGGCGAGCGCCTGGCCGATGGGCTCTGGCCCTGGCTGGAGGTGCGCAGCGGCGTGGCCGGCATCAGCCTGCCCACCGTGGAAGCCTTCGTGCCGCAGATGCTGAACCACGAGTCGGTGGGCGGCGTGAACTTCAAAAAAGGCTGCTATCCCGGCCAGGAGGTGGTGGCGCGCAGCCAGTTTCGCGGCACGCTCAAGCGCCGGGCTTTCCTGGTGCACAGCCCTGACGCCCTGACCGTGGGGCAGGATGTGTTTCACGACAGCGACGCCGAACAGCCTTGCGGGACCGTGGCCGCCGCGGCTGCCCACCCGGCGGGCGGCTGGGACGCCATCGTCTCCATGCAGACCAGCGCCGCCGCTGGCGGGCAGCTGCACGCTGGTGGCTCTTCGGGCCCGGCGCTCAGCCTGCTGCCCCTGCCCTACCCGCTGCTCGACGACATCTGACCGGCAGGCCAGCACCCGACACAGGCCGACGCGATGTGCCTGATCGCTTTCGCCATCGACGCTGCGCCCGACTGTCCGCTGCTGATCGCGGCCAACCGCGACGAATTCTTCGACCGACCTACCGCCGCCCTGCACCGCTGGGCCGAAGACGGCCAGGCGGGCATCTGGGCCGGACGCGACCTGCGCGATGGCGGCACCTGGCTGGGCGTGAGCGAATCCGGCCGCGTAGCGATGCTGACCAACGTGCGCAGCACCCGGGCAGGCCCCGGCGCCCGAAGCCGTGGCGAACTCGCCACCGGCTGGCTGCAAGGCAGCGACTCGCTGGATGAGTGGGTCCGCCGCATCGACCCGACGGCCTACGGTGGTTTCAATCTGGTGGTGGGCGATGTGCGCGGAGGAGCTTGGATCTGGCTGGGCAACCGCGATCCACTGCAACCGCATGGCGATGAGCCCATGGTTGCGCTTCATCAGCGCCGTTTGCCTCCAGGTGTCTATGGCCTGTCCAACGCCGTGCTAGACACGCCCTGGTCCAAGACCCGGCGCCTCAAGGAGGCGATGAGCCAGGCCCTGACACAACCCGGTGACTGGCTGGGGCCGCTGTCCCGGGCGCTCGCCGACGACACCCCCGCCCCCGGCCACGAGTTGCCCGACACCGGTGTGCCGAAGGATCTGGAAACCGGGCTGTCCAGCCCGTTCGTGCGACTGCCCGAGCGCGGCTACGGCACGCGCAGCAGCCTGGTGCTGCGTGCCTGGCCCGAGCGTTCGGGCCAGCGCGTGGAACTCCACGAATGGACCCATTCGCCTCTGGGATGGAACGCTGACGGCCGGGTCAGCCAGCACCTGCACTGGTGACGGTGGCGCCCGGCCGATGCCGCCAGCCCGCTATTTCTGCAGCAGCGGCCAGAGCCCCTGCGGAATGGCGTTGAGCATGGTCTGGCGCTGCTCGGGCGGCGTGGCGGCCAGGGCGGAACGGAAGTACTCCAGGGCCTTGTTGACGTCGCCCTTGCCGATCCAGGCGTTGCCGATCTTGGCATCGCCGTCCGCCTTGTTGGCCGGCCAGCCCTTGTTGCGAAGTTCCATGGACTTGATGGCCAGGTCCCAGTCTTTGGCGCGCATGGCGAGCACGAAGCCGGTGTTGACCATGTCGTAGTCGTACTTGTCGGCCAGGATGTCTTCGCGGGCGATTTCCAGGGCCTTGGGCTCGTTGCCGTTGCGGCTTAGCAGGATCACCTCCAGCGAACGCACCGAGGGCGCCTTGGGCTGGATCTTTTTGGCACGTTCCAGCATGGCCATGGCCTTGTCGGGTTCACCCATCTGGGCGTAGCCCCGAGCGACGTTGGACATGATGGCAGCCACGTAAGGCCGCGAACCGAGCACCGATTCCCAGATCCAGACCGCGTTCTTCCAGTCGCCCCATTTGGCCAGCTCGTCGGCCACCATGGGCGTGATCTTGCGGTAGTGCGGGTTGATGTCGATGCCCTCTTTGATGAGGCGCAGCATCTCCTCACGCTGGGCAATCCATTTCGGGTTGTTGTAGTCGCCCGACTGGCTGACCGAGAGCGCGATTTTGGTGGCGCGCACGATCAGGCTTTCGCTCGCGGCGGCCTGCTGCGTGATGTAGGCCGCCAGCGCCATGCACACCATGGTGGTGACCGCCGCCAGCTGGGAAAACACCGGCTTCCAAGACAAACGACCGGCGGCCGACCAGCCGCGCTGGGCCAGCCGCGCATCCGACGCCGCCAGGATGGCCAGGAACAGGGCAAACAGGGCACCCGTGCTGGCCATGCGCCAGGGGAAGCCGGCGTTGCTGACGATCAGGAAGGCCAGCAGACCCGCCAGCGTGGTGGCGCGCAACAAGCCCTCTGCCTGGGCTTCTTCGCCCCTGAGCCACCAGGTGCGCCAGGCTGCCCTGAGCAGGTACGCCACCAAGGCCAGCAGGAACACCCATCCCACCAGGCCGTACTCGGCCAGCAGTTGCAGGATTTCGTTGTGCACGTAGTAGTCGGTTTCGAGCTGGGCGCCTTCGGCCTGGTACAGCGGAATGTCCACTTCCCAGGCGCCGGCACCCACGCCGGTGAGCGGGCGCTGTTCGATGATGCGGCCGGTGGCTTTCCACATGACCCAGCGCACCGAGAACGAACGCTGGGTGTATTCCTCGGTCTGGGTGATCGACTTGGCGCGCGCGAAGCTGCGCTCCAGCGCGTTCAGGCCGCGGCCCTCCACGCGGTTTTCCTCGATCAGCTTGGGGTTGCCGGTGCTGATCAGGCCCATGCCCAGCACGCTGGCCAGCAGCACACCGCCCGCCAGGATGCGCTTGCCCGAGTCCCAGCTCTTCACGGCCAGCTGGCCACGGTAGCGCCACAGGATCCAGGGCATCACCAGCAGCAGGGCAAAGAAGGCGATCAGCGCCGAGCGGGTGCCGGTCATGAACATCGCGACGATGTTGAAGCCGAGCGTAAAGGCGAGCAGCGCCACGGTGGCACTGTTCTTCGCGCGCACCAACAGCCAGACCGAAAACGGCAGCGTGCAGACCAGGAATTCGGCAAAGAAGTTGCGGTTGACGAAGGTCGACGCCGGGTTGGGGCCCTGCGGGAAAAACGCCATGTCGGTCCAGAACTGCAGCGCGGTCCACAGGGCGGACACGAAGGCCCCGGCGTGGATGCCCCAGGCCAGCGTGGGCAGGCGCTCGCGGTCCAGGGTGTTCAGGCCGAGCCAGACGATGAGCGTGAAAATGAACCAGCGGATCGCTTCCACCCCGGCCAGATAGGTGTGCGACCAGGCCATGCTGCCCAGCGCGTACGTCATCAGCAGCAGCGGCAGCCAGACCAGTGCGTGCCAACGCAGGGCGGTGTCGCGGTTGCGCTGGTTCCAGAAGAAGAACAAGGCCGCCGCCAGCGCGGCGAACGACACCACGATGGATTTCAGGGTGTCCTGCAGCATCAGCTCGTGGGGCACGCCCAGGGCCGGCGCAAGGAACATCATCAGCGCCAGGATCGCGACCGTCCAGTCGCCCTTGGTCACCTCGTCGGGCAGGGGCAGCCGGGCGGCGGGTGCCGCCACGGCAGCGGCCCGGGCGGGTGAGGCGGCCGCGGTGACCGGCTCGCTGCGCGGCGCCGGGGTGGCGCCGGCAGCCGGCGGTGGATTGCGCTTTTTCTTGGCCATGAAGAACCGTTCTGGAGGGAAAAGCCGGTCTCGCCATCAGCGACCGGGCGGTACCGGCCACCGGGGGGCGAGTACCAAAGTCAGCTATTGTCGCCGCTGCCCAAGCCGTGTCCGCCCGCCCGGGGCGATCGGTTCACACCCGCTTACAAGCGCGTGAACATCTCCACATGGGCGATGCCCGCCTCGTCGAACGGTTCGCCCCGGCGCTGGTAGCCCAGCCGCTCATAAAAGCCTTCGGCGCTGCGCTGCGCGTGCAGCAGCACCTCGCGGTCGCCGCGCGCGCGGGCCGCCGCCGTGAGTGCCTGCAGCACCTGCCGGCCGATCTGGCCGCCGCGCAGCACCCGGTTGACCGCCAGGCGCCCGACCTGCGCCACGCCCGGCGCCGCCGGAATGAAGCGCCCGGTGGCCACCGCCCGACCCAGGCGGTTGATGGCCACGGCATGGACGGCGGTGGCGTCTTCGGCGTCCTGCTCCAGCTCCTTGGGAATGCGCTGCTCGTCCACAAACACCTCGGTGCGGAGGCGCCGGGCATCGGTGCCCAGCTCGCTCCAGGCGCCCACCCTCACAGTCACCATGGCCTCGCCCGCCTCGTAGCCGAGCAGGATGTCCCGCAGCGCCTGTGGCACCGGCTTCGAAGTCTGCGTGGCCGGATCGGCAAACACATAGATGATTTCGCCCGAGATCAGGTGTTCATCGCCCCGGAAGATGGCGCCGGTGAAGGTCATCGACGAGCTGCCGATGCGGCTGCACTTCATGGCCACCTCGATCTGGTCGTCCACCCGGGCCGAAGCATGGAACTCCACCGTCGCCTTGACCACGTACAGATCGCCTTCCAGGCTGTCCATGGTGTCCTGGTACGGCAAGGCCAGCGCGCGCCAGTAGTCGGCGATCGCGGTGTCGAAGTACATCAGGTAGTGCGCGTTGAAGACGATCTTCTGCATGTCCACCTCGGCCCAGCGCACGCGCAGGCGGTGGAAAAAGCGGAAGTCGGCGCGGGTCAAGGTCGTCATGTCAAGTTCCTTCAAATGCCCGGCGCAGGGCGCGCGCCGCGTCGTTGTGGGCGGTCAGCGCCACCGGAATGGCCCGTCCGAACTGGATGAAGCCGTGCACCACCCCGGGGTAGATCTCCAGATCAACCAATGCGCCCGCCATGCGCAGGCGGTCGGCGTAGAGCACGCCTTCGTCGGTGAGGGGGTCGCACTCCGCCAGGCCGATCCAGGCCGGGGCGACGCCTTCCAGATCTCGCACATGGCCGGATTCGTCCACGCCGTCGAGCGGCGCAAAGCGCCAGTCGTTGCGGTCCGCCGGGCTGCGCAGGTACTGCTGAAAGAAGTAGCTGATGTGCGCTTCTTCCAGCATGAAACCCGTGGCAAACGCCTTGTGGCTGGGAGTGTTCTGGTGACCGGCGGTGCCCGGGTAAAAGAGCAGCTGCAGCGCCAGCGGCCAACCCGCGTCGCGGGCGCAGATGGCGGTGACGGCCGCGAGGGTGCCACCGGCGCTGTCGCCGCCCACGGCGATCCGGGCGCCGTCCAGCCTCAGGGCAGCGGCGTTCTCCCGCAGCCAGGCCAGGCTGTCCCAGGCGTCGTGCACCGCGGTGGGAAATGCCCATTCCGGTGCCAGCCGGTAGTCCACCGACACCACGGCGCAATGGGCCAGGTGCGCCAGGTGGCGGCACAGCGGTTCGTGTGTGGCCACGCTGCCGACCGTGAAACCGCCGCCGTGGAAATACAGGAGCACCGGCAACGGATGGTCGGACGCCGGGGCGAACAGCCGGGCCTTGAGCGTGTGGCCGTCGCGTGCTGCAAAGCTCAGGTCTTCCACGCGATGCAGCTTGTGCGGCGGCACATCCAGCACACCGGCTCCGGCCTCGTAGGCGAGTCGGGCCAGGGCAGGCGCCATCGCGTGCATGGGCACGTGCCCGGCGCGGGCGATGCGGTCGAGCACGCCCCGCATGGCGGGCGACAACAGGGCTCTGGGGTTGCGGTGGTGCGACATGGGACGGCATTGTGGCTGTCTTTTGCGCGACGGGCTGACGGGTTTGCGACCTTGGGACGACCGCGCAGCCCTCGTATAGTTTTCGCTACCACCCACAACGAGCGAAACAACCCATGGCCCAGATCCTTTACGTGACGAACATCCTGATCGACTTCGGCGCGCTCGCGCAGCTGCAGGCCGAGTGCGAGCGCGTGGGCATCCGCCGCCCGCTGATCGTGACCGACGCGGGCGTCAAGGCCGTGGGCCTGCTCGACAAGGCGCTCGCCGCCCTGCCCGGTCTGAAACCCGCCGTGTTTGACCAGACACCCTCGAACCCGAACGAAGCCGCCGTGCGCGCTGCCGTGGCGGTGTACAAGGCCGAGGGCTGCGACGGTCTGATCGCGCTGGGTGGCGGCAGCTCGATCGACTGCGCCAAGGGCGTGGCCATTGCGGCGGTGCATGAAGGCCCGCTCAAGACCTACGCCACCATCGAAGGCGGCTCGCCGAAGATCACGCCGGCCGTGCCGCCGCTGATCGCCGTGCCCACGACCGCTGGCACCGGCAGCGAGGTGGCGCGCGGCGCCATCGTCATCGTCGATGACGGCCGCAAGCTCGGCTTCCACAGCTGGCACCTGGTGCCCAAAACCGCCCTGCTCGACCCCGAACTCACGCTCGGCCTGCCGCCCCTGCTGACCGCGGCCACCGGCATGGACGCGATTGCCCACTGCATGGAAACCTTCATGGCCCCGGCCTTCAACCCGCCGGCCGACGGCATCGGGCTCGACGGCCTGCAGCGCGGCTGGGCGCACATCGAACGCGCTACCCGGGATGGCAGCGACCGCGAGGCGCGGCTGAACATGATGAGCGCCAGCATGCAGGGCGCGATGGCGTTTCAGAAAGGCCTGGGTTGCGTGCACAGCCTGAGCCACAGCCTGGGCGGCGTGAACCCGCGCCTGCACCACGGCACCTTGAACGCCATGTTCCTGCCCGCCGTGATCCGCTTCAACGCCGAGGCCGAGTCGATGAAGAAAGACCGCCGGCTGGACCGCATGGCCCACGCCATGGGCCTGGCCAGCGGCAGCGACATCGGTGAAGCCATCCAGGACATGAACGCCCGCCTCGGCCTGCCCAGCGGCCTGGCCGCCATGGGCGTGACGCCCGACCTGTTCGACAAAGTGATCGAGGGCGCCCTGGCCGACCACTGCCACAAGACCAACCCGCGCATGGCCAGCGCCGACGACTATCGGACCATGCTGGAAGCGGCGATGTGAGGCTGGCGCGAGCTGGAAAGCCTCACGACCCTGGTGTGGGCGCCTTGCCTGCCGCCGTTCAGGGACCGTGGTCGGGCATCTTCGCCCCCACATGCAGCTCGCCCCGCGCTTCGGCCAGTTCCACCTGGCGCTGGCGTTCGGCCATATGGGCCTTTTGTTCGGGGGTGCGCTGGTCGTGGCAGTGGGCGCAGCTCACGCCCCTGACGTAATGCGGTGAAGCTTTGTCGGCCTCGCTCAGCGGCCAGCGGCAGGAACGGCAGAGCTCGTGCGGCCCGGGCTGCAGACCGTGGCCCACGCTCACGCGTTCGTCGAACACAAAGCACTCGCCTTCCCAGGTGCTCTGCTCGGGTGGCACCTCTTCCAGGTACTTGAGGATGCCGCCTTCGAGGTGGTAGACCTCGTCGAAGCCGCGCATCTTCAAGAGCGCGGTGGACTTTTCGCAGCGGATGCCGCCGGTGCAGAACATCGCCACCTTGGGCTTTTTGGCGCCCTGCAGCGCGGGCTGGGCGTCCAGCCAGCCGGGCAGCTGGGTGAAGGTCTTGATGTCGGGATTCACCGCGCCCTTGAAGGTGCCGATAGCGACCTCGTAGTCGTTGCGGGTGTCGATCACCAACACGTCCGGGTCGGCCAGCAAGGCGTTCCAGTCTTGCGGCTTCACATACTGGCCCACGGTCTTGTTCGGGTCCAGCCCGGGCACGCGCAGGGTGACGATCTCTTTCTTCAGCCGCACCTTCATGCGGGTGAACGGCGGCTTGTCGGCCCAGGCTTCCTTGTGCTGGATGCTGGCCAGCCGAGGGTCGGCACGCAGATGCGCCAGCACCGCGCGCACGCCCGCCTCGGGCCCGGCGATGGTGCCGTTGATGCCTTCGCTGGCCAGCAGCAGCGTGCCTTTGACGCCATTCGCTTCGCAGCAGGACAGCAGCGGCTCGCGCAGCGCTTCGTAATCAGGCAGATCCACGAATTTGTAGAGTGCAACGGTGAGGTGGCGCAAAGCGGATTCCATGGGCTCAATTATCCCCCTGGCGTTCAGGGCTTGGCCGGTCAGAGCGGCTCGACGCGCCCCGGATCGGGCCGCTCCAGCCACTGCGCGAACTCGGCGGCCAGCTGGCGGCTGGCGGCGGTGGCGGCGTTCCAGACCTTCCGGCGGGCGGCAAAGTCCTGTCCGTAGCGGGTGAAGTCGTTGCGGTCGGGCAGCTTGGCATTGGGCAGGGTCTTGACCCACACCGGGTCGGGCGCCAGCACCAGCATGCTGTCGAGCGCCGCCGTGGCGGCGTGCCGGTGCTTCCACACCTTGTCCAGCCAGCCGGGCACCACGGCTTTCTGGAAGTGCGGGTACAGCACGATGGGTGACGCGGCGGGCGGCTGGTAGCGCAGGTGCATGTGGTAATCGGTGATGCCACCGTCCCAGTAGGTGCCGGGCGGGGCACCGGCAATGCCATGCACCGGGCGCAACACGAACGGGATGGAGCAGCTGGCTTGCAGCGCGTCCATGAAGTTGGCTTCGCTCAGGGCCACTTGCCGGGTGCGGAAGTCCTGGGTTCCAAAGGGCAGCGGCGTCGCGTGGCCGCTGTCGACCGGCGCCGAGAACACCACCCGCTCCAGCCAGGCACCCAGTGCCTTGCGGTGCAGTCCGTTGGCCAGAAATGCGCCCAGGTAACCCAGCGGCATGCGCACCGGACCGTCTTGCGCGAGCACGTGGCGCCCGCGCGAGGTGACGATGTGCAGGCGGTAGCGCGGGTGGTTCAGCACCTCGGCGATGCGGCCACCGTAGAACAGGCGCAGGTCGCCGCCGAAGCGTTCGCTGATCTGGTCGGGTGTGGGCTGCTTCTGCCCGGGAGGCAGTGCGTAGTGCTGGGCGATGTAGTCGCGCTCCAGCCGCTCGAAGGCCATCTCGCTCTGGTCCAGACAGGCGGTGGCCATGCGCCAGGCACCGATCGACGCGCCCACCAGATGCACCGGCTGGGACGACTGCGTCAGCCAGTGGCCGAAGATGAAGCGGTCCAGCGGTCCGAGGATAAGCCCCTTGGGGCCACCCGCCGCGGCGGGGATGGCGCCAACGTCCTGCGGGCGCAGGCCGTGCTGTTCAATGTGGCGCCGGGCGGCGGGGCCGGCGTAAAGGCGGAGTGCGGGGCGAAGCGCTGGCATAGGGCTGCGATTGTGGCGCAGCCCGTGGCGCTCAATGTGCGGTTTCGGCCTCGGGCTTGCCCGCCTGCCGGGTCAGCGCGGGGATCTCTTCGCCGATCACGATGTCGGGGTCGATGCCCAGCACCAGGCCGATCGGGTCCGGGTAGGTGTTGATCAGGCTTTCGCTGCCCAGCGACAGCTCTTCGGCCCGGGACCGCCAGGCCGCGATGTGGATCACACCGGCGATGGGTTCGTAGACGTCGTTGTCAAACGGGGCGTTCTGGTGTTCGATGGCGTCGATCATCTTCTTGGGGAAGCGCCACTCGCGGGCCAGAGCGGCGCCCACCTCAGCGTAGCTGTAGCCAAAAAGGCCTTTTTCAGCACGCGCCCGCTTCAGGTCCAGCATGGGGATGCTGCGATCCAGGTCGATCATGGCTTCGGGCATGCCCACGTGCATCACCAGTTCGCCAATGCCATGGATCAATCCGGCTGTGAAGGCGGTGTTCTCGTCGATCTTGATCGGCAATGCCAGGTAGCGCGAGAGGTTGGCCGAGTTCAGGCTGTAGCGCCAGAACTGCCCCAGGTTGACGCTGCCCACGGTGTGAAAGCCGTCTCCCAGCGCCGCGCCAATCACCAGCGCCCGCACCTTGATCAGGCCCATCACGTTGATGGCCTCGCGCGCATTGGTCACCGAGCGGTGCAGGCCGAAGAAGGCCGAGTTGGCCATCCTCAGCAGCTTGGCGGTGAGCACCGGGTCCGACTCGATGTAGGACGCGGCCTTGGCGATGTCCACATCCTCCTGCTGGAAGGTCTCGATCAGCTGCCGAACCACCTTGGGGGCCGACGGGAGTGCATTCGGCTGCTTGAGGAGTTTTTCGATCTGCATGATGGGCCTGTCGGTGGAAGGTTGAAGACAACGGGGCTGGGTTTCTCATTCATCGTCTGTGCGCTGGCGGACTTGAGGCCTTTGCTGTGCCCAGCCCGACGGGCTCAGTCCACAAAAGCGCTGAGCGCCTGGCTGAACGACCATTCCGACGGGTCTTTCCCCAGCACGCTGTCCAGGTCCAGGCCCAGGGTGAGGCCCACCATGTCCGGAAAGGTGGCCAGCATGCCGTTGTTGTCGAGTTGCAGCTCTTCGGCACGTGCGCGCCACGAGGCCAGGTGCAGGATGCCGCCCAGCCGGTCGTAGGCCTCGCCCTCGAAGGGCTCCAGCTGGTTGGCCAGCGCGCTCACCATCTCGGATGGAAACTGCCATCTTTCGGCCATGCCGGCGCCCACTTCAGCGTAGGTGTAGCCGAACGCTGCCCGCTCGGCAGCGCCCCGCTGCAGGTCAAACGGCGGGGTGGCCATGTCGATTGGGGCCATGGCGTCGGGCATGGCGATGTGCATGACCAGGATGCCGATCCCGTGGATCAGCCCCGCCGTGAAGGCGTTGCCCTGGTTCTGGTTCAAAACGCCGGCGAGCGACTTGGAAATCTCGGCCACCTGCAGGCTGTAGCGCCAGAACTGCTTGAGGTCGATCCCGGGCACGTTCTTGAAACTGGAACCCAGTGCCGCCGCCATCACCAGGGAACGCACATGGGTCATGCCCAGCATGGCCACCGCCTCGTCGGCGTTGCCGATGCGGCGGCTGACACGGAAAAACGCCGAGTTCGACAGGCGCAACACGCGGGTGGTGAGCGCCGGATCGTTGCCGATCAGCTGCCCCACCCGCTTCGGGCTGGGGTCTTCCTTGTTCATTTCACCCAGCAGTTCGGTGACGGCGCGGGGCATCGCCGGCAGCGCACGGGGGTAGTTGAGCAGGGCTTCGAGTTGCATGGCAGACGGGCGTGCGGAAGGACCTATTCGAGGATTTGCCATTTGTATCGGCCCCTCCCCGTCCGACTTGAGGCGCCCAAACCCCGGAGAAGACCGGGAATGACAGCCCGATTCCGTTCTGGAAAACGGGCTGTCGGCAAAAAACCCGTCAGCGCTTGAGGCCCTGCAACCTGGCAAAGGCCGAGGCCATGGCGCCACCGGTTTCGGGCTGGCGCTGGCCCGCGCCCTGCCCCCCGCTGTGGCCCCGGTGCTGGCCCGGGCTGCGCGCCGGTTCAAACCGGTTGTCGCGCGGCGATCCGGCGTCGCGCCGGGGCGCCGCGGCGTCCAGCTTCATCGACAGGCCGATGCGCTTGCGCGCCACGTCCACCTCCATCACCTTGACCTTGACGATGTCGCCGGTCTTGACGATCTCGCGCGCGTCGTTCACGAACTTGTGCGCCAGCTGGCTCACATGGACCAGACCGTCCTGGTGCACGCCGAGGTCGATGAAGGCGCCGAACTGGGCCACGTTGCTCACCGTGCCTTCCAGGATCATGCCCTCGCGCAGGTCGGCAATGTCTTCCACGCCGTCGTTGAAGCGCGCCACCGCAAAGTCCGGGCGCGGGTCGCGGCCGGGCTTTTCCAGCTCGGTCAGGATGTCTTTGACGGTGATGACGCCGAACTTGTCGTTGGCGAACAGCTCCGGACGCAGGGTCTTGAGCATGTCGGCGCGGCCCATGAGCGCGGCCACCGGCTGGCCGGTCCTGGACATGATCTGCTCCACCACCGAATAGGTTTCCGGGTGCACGCCGGTCATGTCCAGCGGGTTGTCGCCGCCGCGGATGCGCAAAAAGCCCGCGCTCTGCTCGAAGGTCTTGGCGCCCAGCCCGGCCACATCCAGCAGCTGCTGGCGGCTCTTGAAGGCGCCGTTGGCTTCGCGCCAGCGCACCACCGACTTGGCCACCGTGGCCGACAGGCCCGACACCCTGGACAGCAGCGGCACGCTGGCGGTGTTGAGGTCCACACCCACGCCGTTCACGCAGTCCTCCACCACCGCGTCCAGCGTGCGGGCGAGTTCGCTCTGGTTCACGTCGTGCTGGTACTGGCCCACACCGATGCTCTTGGGGTCGATCTTCACCAGCTCGGCCAGCGGGTCCTGCAGGCGCCGGGCAATCGACGCCGCGCCGCGCAGGCTCACGTCCACGTCGGGCATTTCCTGGCTGGCAAATTCGCTGGCGGAGTACACCGAGGCGCCCGCCTCGCTAACCACCACCTTCTGCACGCCTTCAATGCCGGCCTTGGCCAGCAGCTTGATCAGGTCGGCCGCCAGCTTGTCGGTCTCGCGGCTGGCGGTGCCGTTGCCGATGGCGATCAGGTTCACGCCGTGTTTGTCACAAAGGCGCAGCAGCGTGTGGAGCGAGCCGTCCCAGTCGCGCCTGGGTTCGTGCGGATACACGGTGGACGTGTCCACCAGCTTGCCGGTGGCGTCTACCACCGCCACCTTCACGCCGGTGCGGATCCCCGGGTCCAGCCCCATCACCACGCGCGGGCCGGCCGGGGCGGCCAGCAGCAGGTCGCGCAGGTTGTCGGCAAACACCTTGATCGCCACCGCCTCGGCGCTCTCGCGCAGGCGGGCAAACAGGTCGCGCTCGCTGGACAGGCTGAGCTTCACGCGCCAGGTCCAGGCCACGCACTTGCGCAGCAGGTCGTCGGCCTTGCGGCCCTGGTGGCTCCAGCCCAGGTGCAGCGCAATGCGGCCCTCGGCCAGCGACACCGTCGGCGCGGGCTTGCCGCTGGCCAGCAGCACGGCTTCGGGCTCGGGCAGCACCAGCTTGGCGTCCAGGATCTCCAGCGTGCGGCCGCGGAACACCGCCAGCGCCCGGTGCGACGGCACGCGGCTGATCGGTTCGTCGTAATCAAAGTAGTCCCGAAACTTGGCCACGTCGGGGTGGTTCTCGTCCTTGCCGGCCACCAGCTTGCTCTGCAGCAGGCCTTCGGCCCAGAGCCATTCGCGCAGGTGCTGCAGCAGCGCGGCGTCTTCGGCCCAGCGCTCAGAAAGGATGTCGCGCACGCCGTCCAGCACGGCGGGCACGGTGGAGAAATCGGCGCCGGGTTTGCCATCGTCCAGCACCTCCGCGGGCTTCAAGAACGCGGCGGCTTCGGCGGCCGGGTCCAGCGTCGGGTCGGCAAACAGTTTGTCCGCCAGCGGCTCGATGCCGAATTCGCGCGCGATCTGCCCCTTGGTGCGGCGCTTCTGCTTGAACGGCAGGTACAGGTCTTCTAGCTCCTGCTTGGTGGGCGCGTTGGCAATGGCCAGGCGCAGCGCGTCGGTCAGCTTGCCCTGCTCGTCAATCGCCTTCAGCACCGCGCCACGGCGGTCTTCCAGCTCACGCAGGTAGCCCAGCCGGGCTTCCAGCTCGCGCAGCTGGATGTCGTCCAGCCCGTCGGTCACTTCCTTGCGGTAGCGGGCGATGAAGGGCACGGTGGCGCCACCGTCCAGCATCTCCACAGCGGCCTTGACCTGGTGCACCCCGACCCGGATTTCCTGCGCGATCTGCGCGATGATTTTTTGCATGTCCCTTGGGGCAGCAGCGGCCCGATTTCCTACGAAGCGGGCGAGTTTGCCACAGGGGTAGGAGGGGCGCTTTAGGGAGGTGCTGTGGGGTATGAAAAGTCTGTCGTCTTATTCTAGGCCGCATCAATTCGAAGGCTTGAACGACACCAAAGAAACCAATCTATTCTGAGCAAAAATCGAATAGTCTAGCCTTGCTTGGATACCGTTGACAAAATGCCTCTTTATACATACCCCCTCCAGCCCCTCCAGGTCCACCAATCGCTCCTTCAATATCAAAAGCAAATACATGACGAATCAAATTTTCGCATGTTTTGCGAGCTTCAAGTGCAGCTTTTTCACTAATTGGCTGCAATTTGTGCATCCAATCATTTCGTCTTTTTCGCACCTCGTTTAGCTCCTCATACAATCCCGACGGCAAGCGCCGCAAAAGAAATAGAGACTCAATCATGACTGATGCCGTGAATGAGTTCGGACTCGTCAACCTGTCCTTTCTTTGCCTAGGAAGACCAACCTCTGAGTGCTCTTTCTCTGAAGACAAAAGCCTATTCCAAAGAACATTAATTGATGCCTCAATCGCCGCCCAATAAAGAATCAATGCCTCCGAAAATCGTCGCTCTAAGAAATGATTCAATGAGAACGAATAAAGCTCAACAAGTTGAAACAATCCCTCGGGATCTAGAAGCGTCTTACGAAGATCCTCTAGCGACCGTCGAGCCACGTATTCCGACAACGGAAACCAATACTTAAAGTCTGGATCAAGAACTCTAATCGGATCGGTTACGTCGTAACCACATAGCATCTCGCTAATACGACTCGGACGCGTAGTATAAGACGCACAATTTTCAAGTATCCTTCGAGCATTATCCAGCAGTACCGCGTGAATTTGAATCAAACGAAATGCCATCTCTTGAAGCTCTTTCGCGCGATCCTCTAAATTCGCAGCACTAAGTCTCTTTGATCCTCCAGGAGAATCCTCATATCGATAGACTATGACACCATTTCCTTTGTATTTCTCCATATCGAACTGGACCGAACCATTCTGAAGAATACAGGCAACAATACCCAATCCAACATCTTCAGAAAACGCAACAACTCGGTGACCATTCAATGTTTCAAGAAGAGGTTTGTTCGGCATAGGACTAAGCGTCCCAAACCAATACTGGGTAAGATAGCCAAAGCAGAATGGGGCAATAGTTTCAGTAATTTTCACCATAAATCTCTTCTTGACAAATGAATTGGGGGCCAGGTCTTGCCTTTTGCCCTCTCGCATCCTGCGAGTCGGCTGCTAAATTCTTGCTGACCATCAATAAAAAGCGCGGACGCCCAATGGTTCGGACCGGCTTCGCAGTGGTGTGGGTTGGTGGTGTTGCACAGGCTCCCTTTGGCCTGGAACGTTGTGGATTGTTATCTGTTCAGGCGGCCATTCTGCAATGTCTTGTCACACATCTGCAAACCGACCCCGTCGGTTTTGTCGATGGACACCGCCTCGGTGAGCCCACGACGCAGGCAGTGGCTCGCGGCGAAGGGGCAGGCTGGCTTGGTTCGGGCTGCGGGTGGCGATCAATCACCCATGCGCGTTGGCCAGCGCTGTCATTTTTCGGTGCTGGTGGACGGCGACCGTGAACCGCTTCACGCATCTGGGCTGCTTGCCCGCTCACTGTGTGCCGGACCCCTTCTTGGTACGCCTTGCTTACGTTACATTTGAATACATTCGGATTATTTCTTGAGCCTAGTCTTTGATGCCTGCGATCCGAACCCATGATGTCCGTTCACCCCTATTCCTCCCTAGCAGACATCCTCAGGCAACAGGCTGCCCAGCATGGAAGCAAGCTCGCACTGGGCTTTCTCGCATCCGACTTGTCATGCGCTGACACCTTGACGTTTGAGCAGCTCTCGTCGAGGTCGCAGACCATCGCGTCCCGATTGCTCAAGACGCTGCATAAGGGTGATCGGGTTCTCCTGGCGTTCGACAATGGCCTGGACGCAGCGCTCTTGTTCTGGGCTTGCATGGTGGCGGGTCTGGTGGCCGTGCCAGCTCCCGCGCCTGACCAGCGCCGATCCAAGGCTGGATGGCGCAGGCTGGGGTTGATGTGCCAGGACGCCCAGGTGTCCGTGGCCTTCACCCGCTTTGAGAATGTCACGGCTGCGCGCGCGCACTTGCCGCAGGTTCCGTGGACCACGCTCGACGAGTTGGACTGCCGAAGCGACGGTGCGGTCCACGGCCTTGAAGACGGTAAGGTGACCGACAGCCACGGGCACGGAATCGCCTACCTGCAATACACATCGGGCTCCACCGGCCAGCCGCGGGGTGTGGTGGTCAGCCACGCCAACGCGTTGGCCCAGTGCCAGGCGCTGTGCGCAGCGGAGCCGATCGATGCCAACACCCGTTCGTTGATCTGGTTGCCCTGGTTTCACGACTATGGGCTGGTGCACGCACTGCTGATGCCGGTGTACACCGGTGGCACATCTTTTCTGATGTCGACCCAGCAGTTTTTGCTGCGTCCGCTGCGCTGGCTGGAGGCGGTTGCGCGGCATGGCATCACGCACTGCGGTGCGCCCGACTTTGCCTACGAGGCCTGCGTGCAGGCGCTGGCAAAGCAGCCGGACTGGAACCAGCGGCTGGACCACTGGAAGCTCGCGACCTGCGGCGCTGAGCCAATCCGCGAGCGCACGCTGGCGCGCTTCACAAAGGCTTTCGAACCCTTTGGTTTTCGTCCAGAGGTGTTTGCGCCGTCTTATGGCCTGGCCGAAGCGGTGCTCGCGGTGTCGATGGGCAATTCACGCGAACGGCCGGTCGTCATCCAGGTCGATGGGCCGCAGCTGGAACAAACCGGCAAAGTGCTGGAGCTGCCGGGCGGCGCAACAGAGGGCAAGCGTTTGGTGGGCAGCGGGCGGGTGTTGCCCGGGCTCGAGGTGCAGATCGTTGATCCACAGACCGGCACCGTTTGTGCGCCTGATGCAGTGGGCGAGATTTGGGTGCGGGGGCCCAGCATCAGCGCCGCTTACTGGGGTCAGCCGGCGGCTTCGCTCCAGCGCTTCGGTGGTGTGCTTTCAACAGCGGTGGACCCTGACCAGCCTTTCCTGAGGACGGGTGACCTGGGTTTCTTCAAAGGCAACGATCTTTTCGTGGTCGGTCGCCTGAGTGATCTGATCGTGGTTCACGGCCGAAACATCCACCCCCAGGATCTGGAAGGAACGGCGCAACCTGTTTCGCCATGGATCAGGGACCAGGGTGTGGTGGCGGTGGCCGTCGAGCACGCTGGCCGCGAGCAGGTGGTCTTGCTCGTCGAGTGCCGCAGGCAGGTGCCCGAAGCCGATCTGGCGCCCTTGGAGCACAGCTTGCGCCGCGCCGTCGCAGACGCTCACGAGCTGGACCTGCACGAGGTGGTTTTGCTGCGGGGCAGTGTGTTGCCCCGCACGTCCAGCGGGAAACTGCAAAGGCAGTCGGCCCGCCAGATGTACCTGAACGGCGAGCTGTCCCAGTGGCAGATGCATCTGGATGGGGGGGAAACAGCGCAGCCAGCGGGTCACTCGGGCGAATACGAATGCGCGGCAGCCGAGCTTGCGCCGCTGTGGGCCGAGGTGCTGAATGTCGAACAGGTGCCACTGGATGGGCATTTCCTGGCGCTGGGGGGTGACTCCTTGCTGGGCACGCAGTTGATATCGAGGGTGCGCGAGCGGTTCGGGGTGGCCCTGACGATCTCTTCGCTGTTTGGCGAGCCGACCTTGCGCGCCATGGCCCGGCACCTGGTCGAGCAGCGCGCGGCGTTGCCCAGCACAGCGCCGCTGGCCCCACCCGCGCCCGCAGACCTTGCGGAACCGGCGCTGGCTGGCGGCGGTCAGGCGCTTTCGTATTCCCAGGAGCGCATGGGGTTCATGCATTCGCTGGTTCCGGGCAGCAGCGCTTACAACGTGCCGCTGGCGCTGCGGCTCCGTGGAACGCTGGATGCCGATGCGATGGAACGGTCTCTGCAAAGCCTGGTGGATCGCCATGAGATTCTGCGTACCCGCTTCGTCTTGACCGACGATGGTTTGGTCGGCGAGGTGATGGAGCAAACCCGGTTTCAGATCGTGCGACTGGATGGCCCGGACTCCCCAGGACCCGGCGACGCATCCGAACTGCAGGCCATGGTCAACCGGCTCAGCCAGGAACCGTTTGACATTGCCCAGTGGCCGCTGATGCGCGCCTGGTTGATTCGCAAGGCACCGGACGAGCACGTGCTGCTGCTGGTGCTGCACCACATCGTGTCCGATCAATGGTCACTGGCCGTGATGGGCAAGGAGCTGGCTGTGGGTTACCAGCAGATTCTGGCGGGAACATCGCCGTTGTTGCCTGGTCCCGTCAGGCGCTTCGCCGATCACGCCCGATGGCATCGGCGCTGGTTCGAAGCGGAGCGAGAGCAACACGAAGTTCGCTACTGGACCCAACGTCTGGCCGATCTCAAGCCGGTGGCGCTGACGACCGATTTTCAGCGGCCCCGGCAACCCCGTTTCTGTGGAGCCAGCCTGCGCTTGCCATTGCCACTGCAGGCAGTCGATGCTCTGGCCGCTTTTGCCGCTCGTCAGGACGCCACCCTGGCGATGGCATGGCTGGCCCTGATGAAGGTGTTTCTCTACCGTCACAGCGGTCAGAAAGATCTGGCCGTTGGCATGCCGATCGCCAACCGGCACCACGCCCAGAGTGAGAACCTGGTCGGTTCCCTGGTCAACACCCTGGTCGTTCGCACGTCGTTGGACAGCGACCCGGACTTCGTCACCGTGTTGGCTCGCGTCAGAGCCGCTGCGCTGGAAGCGTTCGAGCATCAGGACATGCCCTTCGAACTGCTGGTCCGCAAGCTGGATCCCGCGCGTGACTTCGGTCAGCAGCCCTTGTTCAATGTCATGTTCAACGTGGTCAACACCCCGGTGCGTGGCATTCATTTTGAAGGCTTGAACTGGTCGCGCCTAGATGTGGACCGGGGTGCCGCTCAAGTGGACCTGACCGTGGTCGTGGACCCGTTGCTCGACCGGTCTCTGGTCTTGGAGTATTCAACCGACCTGTTCCACCCGGACACGGTGGCGCGCATGGGGCAACACCTGTTGGGCTTGCTCGCCCAGGTGACCGAGATGGCCGAGCGACCTGTATCGACCTGGCCCATGCTGAGCCAAGATGAACAGCAGCAGCTCTTGTCGTGGGGGCAAGGACCGTATCGGCCCATTCCAGGCGAGAGCGTCGCAGCCTTGCTGGAACAGGGCATGTCGATCGATCCCGAATCAGTGGCTCTGGTGTGTGGCGACCGCCAGGTCATGTACCGCGAGCTCGAACAGTCTTCGCGGGCCTTGCGGGAGCACCTGCAAAGCATGGGTGTCACAGCGGGACATCGCATTGGGATCTGCCTGCCACGCGGTGTGGACATGGTGGTCGCGCTTCTGGCCGTGCTTCGGCTGGGCGCGAGCTACGTGCCGCTGGACCCGGCCTACCCGGAAGAGCGCATCTCGCACCAGATCGCTGACGCCGACCTGGTGCTGCTCATTGGCACCCAGGCCACGTTGGCCGCTCACGCTGGTTCGGCGGTGTCGCGCCTTTGCCTGGACCAGCAGTGGGCAGACGTTCGCCTGGCGCCAAGCACGGTGGACGAGACGCCAACCATGGCCTACCTGATCTACACCTCGGGTTCCACGGGTCGACCCAAAGGGGTGGCCGTGCCCCAGCAGGCCCTGGTCAACTTCATGAACAGCATGGTTCGTGAGCCTGGGCTGAGTCGCAATGATCGCGTGTTGGCGGTCACCACCTTGAGTTTCGACATCGCTGTGCTGGAACTGCTGGTGCCCATCACGGTGGGTGCCTCGGTCGTGATCGCGACGGAGTGCGAAGCTTCGGACGGTCGAACGCTCAAGCAGCTGATCGAAACCCACCGGGTCACGCTGATGCAGGCGACCCCTTCACGCTGGCACCTGCTGTTGGCCGCGGACTGGATGGGCAGACCGGGCATGCGTGCCTTGGTCGGCGGTGAGACGCTGTCGCCCGATCTGGCCTCGGCGTTGCTGAAGCGTTGCGACGAGGTCTGGAACATGTACGGCCCTACCGAAACAACGGTCTGGTCGACGTGCTGGAGAGTTCAGGCAGACGCTCCCGTTTCGCTCGGGCGCGCGATCGATAACACCCAGGTTCTGGTGCTCGATGAAGTAGATCAGATCAGCCCTGCGGGAGCCTGGGGTGAAATCTGGATCGGCGGCGACGGATTGAGTGCAGGCTATTGGCGCCAACCTGAACTCACGGCGCAGCGTTTCCGGACTTTCGATCATCTCCCGTTGCCGGCGAAGCAGCGCTACTACCGGACCGGAGACATGGGTCGATGGAGCCAGGATGGTTCGTTGGAACACGGCGGGCGTCTGGACAATCAGGTCAAGCTGCGTGGATTCCGGATCGAACTCGGCGAAGTTCAGACCTGTCTGGAACAGCAAGCTGGTGTCCTGCGGTGCGCTGCCATGGTCAGGGAAGACTCCCCCGGTGACCAGCGCCTGGTGGCCTATCTGAAGGTCGACGAACGTGCCTTCGACCTGGAAGCCACAAGCAAGAACATCCGCCGATGGCTCCCAGAGCACATGGTGCCGGCACACCTGATGCTGGTTTCCGAATGGCCGGTTTTGCCCAACGGCAAGATCCATCATGCGGCCCTTCCCCGCCCTGCGGTTGAAGCGCCCGCTCGCAACCGTGCCTGGCAAGCGCCTCGCAGCGAGACCGAGTGGCGCGTCTGGCACATCTGGCAGAACCTGCTTCAGCTCAAAGAATTTGGGGTGGAAGACAACTTCTTTGACCTGGGCGGACACTCCATGCTGGCGCTGAGCATGACCCGACAGATCGAAAGCGAATTCCAGAACCCTTTGCCATTGAATGTGCTGTTTCAGTCGCCCACGGTGGCTTCCCTTGCCCAATACCTGACGGATAAAACGGGCTGCCGGGAAAAGCCACTGGTCTCGCTGCGCCACAGCAGCCAGTCCCATGGCTTGTTCTTGCTGTCAGGCGCCTATCTTTACAGGCAGCTGGCGCACGAGCTCGACATCGACATGCCCGTGTACGGGCTGTATTCGAAGACCGAGATCGACTTGCTGGATTGGCCCGTGGATGGTCCGGCACCGCAGCTATCCATCGATGCATTGGCTGACGAGTACCTGCAGATCATCCGGACGCAACAGCCACACGGTCCCTATTTCATTGGCGGCTATTCGTTCGGCGGCGTGCTGGCTTACGAAGTCGCCCAACGGTTGATCGGCATGGATGAAAAGGTGGGGTTGCTGGTGATGCTTGACTGCGCAAAGCCCGGCAAGGGCTGGAAGCGCCTGAAGGCCGGAATTGTGCGCCGTGCACGCATGTTCCGCCGCGATGGTTTGCAGCACCTTGCCCACATCGGCAAACAGATCGCTGCGCAGAAAGAGTCGCTTTCATTGCCAGGAGGTCGGCGCACCCAAGCCTACGCACAGGCCATCACGCAGTACCAGGCCGTTCCCAGCGGGTCGATACCGGTGGCATTCTTCCAGGCAGCGGGAGACGCGTCGACGGAACCCGCCTATGGTTGGGGCAATCTGGTGGAGGACCTGACCATCGAGCGAGTGCCAGGCAAGCATGGTGACATCCTGGAGATGCCCAACGTGAGGGAGCTTGCCAGACGGATCAAGCCGCATCTTTCCGATGCGCTCATGTCCCCGATCTCGAGACCCGCCACACCCATTCAGCCAGCGATCTAAGCCCGCAGCGCCCGCCGAAGCCCCTCGCCGATGTCGGGCCGTTCGGCAAACGGTTCGGCCGGGTTGGTGCCGGCCACGATGGCGTCAAACCGCGCCTGCGCATTGCCCAGCGCCTTGGGGTGGCTGTAGATGTAGAAGCGGTCGGCGGCAATGGCGTCAAACACCATCTGCGCCACCTGCGCCGCGGTGATCTTGCCGGAGCCCACGGCCTTGTCGCTCATGGCCTGGCCGATCAGCTGGCTCTGCGTGGGCTTCTCGTCGGCGAGGCCGGCGGGTTTGTTGCGGTGGCTCTGGCTGATGCCGGTGGGCACGAAGTACGGGCACAACACGCTGGCGCCGACCTGGTCGGTCACCAGCTTCAGGTCCTGGTAGAGCGTTTCGGTGAGGCTGACCACGGCGTGTTTGCTGACGTTGTAGATGCCCATGTTGGGCGGGGTCAGCAGGCCGGCCATGCTGGCGGTGTTGACGATGTGGCCCTGGTAGGCCGGGTCGGCCTTGGCGGCGGCCAGCATCATGGGGGTGAACAGGCGCACGCCGTGGATCACACCCCAGAGGTTGACACCGAGCACCCACTCCCAGTCTTTGACAGAGTTTTCCCAGACCAGGCCGCCCGAGCCCACGCCCGCGTTATTGAAGACGAAGTGCGGCGCGCCAAAGCGCTGCTGCACGGCCTGGGCCAGGGCTTCCATCTGCTCGGTGCTGGACACGTCCACCTGGCGGGCCAGCACCTGGGCGCCTGCTGCTTCCAGCTCGGTCCGGGCTTTGTCGAGCGCGTCGGGCTGTACGTCCACCAGCACCAGGTTCATCCCCAAGCGGGCGCCAATGCGCGCGCATTCGAGGCCGAAGCCGGAGCCGGAGCCGGTGAGCACGGCGGTCTTGCCTTTGAAGTCTGAAATCACGTTGTTGTCTCCTGGTGTTGTTGTGGGGTCAGGCCCGAATCATTTCCAGATGCGGAATGCCGTCTTCGATGTAGGGCTTGTTGTCCGACACGAAGCCGTGCCGGTTGTAGAAGGCTTCCAGGTGCGCCTGCGCACCGATGCGGATGGGCTGCGGGCCCCTGATCTGTTCGAGCAGGCGCAGAGATTCGGCCATGAGCGCGTGGCCGATGCCACCGCCGCGAGCGGCCGGGGCGGTGACGACGCGGCCGATGCTGGCCTCGGCAAAGGCCAGGCCGGGCGGCACCAGTCGGGTACTGGCGTGCAGGTGGACGGTGCCGTCGGCATCGACGACTTCACCCAGCACATGCAGGCATTGCTGGTCGAGGCCGTCCAGGTCCAGGAAAACGCAGGCCTGCTCCACCACGAACACCTCGCTGCGCAGGCGCAGGAGGCGGTACAGGGTGTCGGCACTCAGCGCGGCAAACGGCAGGCAGCGCCACTGGATCTGGGCACCGCGCGGGAAAACGGTGGTTCCGGTCAAGCTTTCACTTCCTTGAGCACATAGCCGATGCGCGGGAAGTGCACGTGCAGGCGGCCTGCCCGGTCGTCGGTGCGGGCCAGGGTGATCTGCGTGCGGGTGGCGGCCACCAGCGTGCCTTCGGTGGTCTCGGTGCCGAAACTCTGCGCCGCCACCGTCACGCGGCTGCCCAGCGCAATGCCGTGATCGTCCTGAAAGGTGTCGTCGGTCAGGGGCGCCGGCTCGGCCGCGGCGGCGATGGCGATCGCCTCGGTGGAAGTGAGCTTGGCCGGTTGGCCGTGGCCGATGGCGGCCATGCGGTCCATCCAGGCCAGCACGCCGGGCGTGGCGTCCAGGATGCCGGCCATGGCCGGGTTCACCACGCGGGTGAACCACAGCGGGTGGTAGGCCGCAAAGTCGGCGATGCACGGTGCGTCCCCCAGCAGGAAGGGCTGCTCGTGCAGCATGTGGGCCAGGCGGCGCAGATGGCTCCGGTAGGCCGAGGTGGCGTCGCCGGGGCGCAGGCTGGTCATGCCTGCGCGCATGGCGCCGCGGTCGGCGGCGAAGGCCTGGGCCGCTTCGGGCGGCTGGTTGGCGAACATGGCGGCCGCGCCCCTGGGGCTGAGCGTGTAGCCCATCGCGGCCCAGAACAGGTCACCGTCGGCCCACTGCGCCACGATGCGTGCGATGCCCTTGAGGTGCTCGGGGAACAGCGCCGGCGCCGGCTGCCGGTGTTCGAGCACGGTGGCGATCAGCGACGTGTCGCAGTAGATGTCGGCCCCGATCTGCAGCAGCGGCGTGCGGCGGTAGCCGCCGGTCAGCGCCAGCACGTCGGGTTTGGGCATCACGCTGGGGATGTAGACACTCTTCCAGGCGAGACCCTTGAAACCAAGCATCAGCCGTGCCTTCTCGGCGAACGGCGACATGGGGTAGTGGTGGAGGATCAGGTCGTGCATCGGTGTCTCCGGTTGTCAGCGCGGCTGGGCGCGTTCAATGATGGCAGCAAAGTCCACACCAGCGCCCAGCGAGCCGAAGCTGTGGCCCCAGTGGCCGGCCAGGCGCGAATCGCAAAAGGCGCCGAACACGGCGGGCGGCGCGGTCTGCGCCAGCAGCGCGGCCTGCACGGCCAGGGCCACGTCCTGCGCCAGGCGGCGGGCTTCCATTTCGGTGGCCATCAGCTCCACGCGGGTGGGCAGGCTGGCGGCCAGGTGGTCCAGCGCGGGGTGCATGCCTTGGGCGGGCGCCAGCTCGTGCGCGAGGGCCGCCGCGGCGTCGGCTTTGCGCAGGGCGCGCAGCAGGTCCAGCGCCATGATGTTGCCCGCGCCTTCCCAGATGCTGTTGAGCGGCATCTCACGGTAGATGCGCGCCATGACGCCTTCGCCGCCCTCTTCCACATAGCCGTTGCCGCCCAGGCATTCCATCGCTTCCTGCGCGAAGTGACTGCCGCGCTTGCAGATCCAGAACTTGGCCACCGGCGTGAGCAGGCGCTGCATCACGCGTTCGTGTTCGTCGGTGGCGGCCCGGTCGAAACTGCGCGCCAGGCGCAGGGCCAGCGCGGTGGCGGCTTCGGACTCCACCGCCAGATCGGCCAGCACGTTCTGCATGAGCGGCTGGTCGATCAACTTCTTGCCGAAGGCGCTGCGCTGCGCCGTGTGGTTGAGCGCGATGGACAGGGCCTGGCGCATCAGCGCGCTGGTGCCGAGCGCGCAGTCCAGCCGCGTCATCGTGCCCATGGCCAGGATCTGCGGCACGCCCCTGCCTTCTTCGCCCACCAGCCAGGAGGTGGCACCGCTGAACTCCACCTCGGAACTCGCGTTGGCCTTGTTGCCCAGCTTGTCCTTCAGGCGCTGGATGAAGAGCCGGTTCATCGATCCGTCGGGCAGCACGCGCGGCAGGAACAGGCAACTCAGACCGCTGGGCGTCTGCGCCAGGATCAGGAAGGCATCGCACATCGGCGCGGAGAAGAACCACTTGTGGCCGGTCACCTTGAAGCGCTGGCCCCAGTCGTCCGACCCAGCGGGCACCGCCTGCGTGGTGTTGGCGCGCACGTCGGAGCCGCCCTGCTTCTCGGTCATGCCCATGCCCATGGTCACGCCGGGTTTGTCTTTCCACAGCTTCAGCGCCGGGTCGTAGGCGCGGCTGGTGAGCTGGGGCGCCCAGTCGGCGTAGATGGCTGGGTTGCCCTGCAGCGCGGGCGTGACCGCGTAGGTCATGGAGATCGGGCAGAGTATGGAAGGCTCCAGCTCGGTGAAGAGCATGAAAGCCGCCGCTCTATTGACATGGGCTGCGCCCGTCGCCTGCTCGGCGTCGGCAAAGGGCGTGCCATGCAGGCCCGCCGCCGTGGCCGCCGACATCAGCGCGTGGTAGCTCGGGTGGAACTCCACCTGGTCGATGCGGTGGCCGAAGCGGCTGTGGCTCTTGAGCTGCGGCGTGAACACGTTCGCCAGTCGCGCGTGGGTCTGCATCTCGGCACTGCCCAGCGTATCGCCCAACGCATGCAGGTGTGCCGTGTTCAGCGCGGGGGCGTTGAACTTCAGTGCCGCACCGAGCGCCTGATTTCCGTCAAACAGGTTGTAGTCAACCAGCGGCTCCACCTGATTGAACACTTCATGGGTAGCACTCATGAGAACTCCTCAAACAGAAACGGTGTACTCAACCCAGGCCGCCGCGGAACCGGCTCCGCCGGGCCGCCAGCGGCGCCCCCTGGAGGGGGTCGCGCGCAGCGCGGCGGGGGTGTTACAGCCTGACGAGTTGTTTGCCGAAATTCTTGCCCTTGAGCAGACCCAGAAAGGCCTCGGGCGCGTTCTCGATGCCTTGCGCCACCGTTTCGCGCGGGCGCAGCTTGCCGGTGGCCACCAGCGTGCCCAACTCGGTCAGCGCCTCGGGCCAGACTTCCATGTGTTCGCTGACGATGAAGCCTTCGATCTTCAGGCGGTTCACCAGGATCAGCGCCGGGTTGGCCAGCGGCAGCGGCGCCCCGTCGTAGCCCGCGATCATCCCGCACACCGCGATGCGGCCAAACGCGTTCATGCGAAGCAGCACCGCGTCGAGGATCATGCCGCCCACGTTTTCGAAGTAGCCGTCAATGCCGTTGGGGCACTCCTGCTTGAGCGCCTTGGCCAGCGAGTACATGTCCTTGTGGAGCTTGTAGTCGATGCAGGCGTCAAAGCTCAGTTCTTCGACCGCGTACTTGCACTTGTCCGGCCCGCCCGCGATGCCCACCACGCGGCAGCCGCGGGCCTTGGCCAGCGCACCGTAGGCACTGCCCACCGCGCCGGTGGCGGCGCTGATGACCACGGTTTCGCCGGCTTTGGGGTTGATGATCTTCACCAGGCCGTACCAGGCGGTCACGCCCGGCATGCCGACCGCGCCCAGGTAGTGCGACAGCGGCACATGCGTCGTGTCCACCCGGCGCAGCGCGCCGGGCTGGGTGGCGTCCACCACGCTGTACTGCTGCCAGCCGCCCATGCCGACCACCTGGTCGCCAGCCTTGAACTTGGGGTGCTTCGAATCGACCACCTCGCCCACGGTGCCGCCGATCATGACCTCGCCCAGCGCCTGCGAAGCGGCGTAGCTCTTGCTGTCGTTCATGCGCCCGCGCATGTACGGGTCCAGGCTCAGGTAGTGGTGTTTCACCAGCACCTGGCCTTCTTGCAGCGGCGGCGTTTCGGTGGTGACGAGCCTGAAGTTGCCGACCGTGGCTTCGCCTTGCGGGCGGTTGTCGAGCAGGATCTGTTGGTTGCTGGGCATGTTGGTTGTCTCCGGGGGTGTTGAAAACCGGCTGGTCAGTCGGTCTTGAGGGTGTTGAGGGTGTTGGTGGACTTCCCCACCGGCAGGCGCGGCACGAACTTGAAGGTGCCGGTGGCGTGGGCGCAGAGTTGGCCATCGGCGTCGAAGATGCTGCCTTCGGTGAAGGCCATGGTGGCGGTGCGGTGCAGCAGCTTGCCGCGCGCCAGCAATAGCCCCTTGGCCGCGCGCATGAAGCTGGTCTTCATCTCGATGGTGACGCAACCCATGACCGGCTCGACCGAGCGCGCCGCGTGCGCCATCACCACGTCGAGCAGCGTCATGCTGGCGCCGCCGTGCACCACGTTGAACGAGTTCTCATGCTCGGGCCGGGGCGCAAAGGCGATCTCCGCCTCGCCGCCTTCGAACTTCTGCAGTTCGAAGCCGAGCAGCTCGACGAAAGGAATGTGGACCGAGAACTCCACTCAACCTCCGGTGATCACGCTGACGCCACCGTCCACCGCGAGCCACTGGCCGGTGATGTGTTTCCCGGCATCCGACGCATACAGCACGGTCAGGCCCTTGAGGTCTTCGTCGTCACCCAGACGGCCCAGCGGGGCGTGCGAAGCGAGCTTCTCTTCGCCCATGGCCTTGAGCGTTCCCTGGGTCATTTTGCTGGGAAAGAAACCTGGGCAGATGGCGTTGACGCGGATGCCGTGAGCACCCCACTCGGCGGCCAGCGCGCGGGTGAAGTTGATGACCGCGCCCTTGGAGGTGTTGTAGGCGATGGTCTTCATGCCCGAAGGGTTGCCGCCCAGGCCGGCGATGGAGGCGGTGTTGATGATGCTGCCTTGCTTGCGCGGGATCATGCTGGCCTTGGCGATCAGCTGGCTGAGCAGGAAGTAGCTGCGCACGTTGAGGTTCATCACCTTGTCCCAGGCTTCGAGCGGGTGGTCCTCGGCCGGTGCGCCCCAGGCGGCGCCGGCGTTGTTCACGAGGATGTCCACCTCCCCCACACGGTGCAGGGTCTCGCTGGTGAGGCGGCGGATGTCTTCTTCGAGCGAGCAGTCGGCGGCGATCCAGCGCGCGTCGATGCCGGCGGCCTGCAGCTCGGCGGTGGCCTCTTCCAGATCGCTGGCCTTGCGCGAGCTGATGACCACCCGGGCACCGGCTTCGCCGAGCGCGTGGGCCATCTGCAGGCCCAGGCCGCGCGAGCCGCCGGTGACGAGCGCGGTCTTGCCCTTGAGGTCGAACAGTTGCTGGATGCTGCGTGTCATGCGGTGTCTCCTTGGAATGCGAAAAGTCAGAAAGCGTCTTCGGCTAGGTCGGCACAGGTCAGGTCGCGCTCGCGCACCACCTGCAGCCAGGCCCCGATCTTGGGCAGCTCGTAGTGAAAGAAGAAGCGCGCGGCGGCTAGGCGGCCGGTGCGGGCGCTACTGCCCGGCGCGGCGTGAGCGGCCAGGGCAACGTCGAGCCAGACCCAGGCCAGCACCGTATGGCCGAAGGCCTGCAGGTAGGGCACGGCGTTGGCCAGTGCTTCGGTCGGGTTGGCGGTGGCCCAGGCGGCTTTGGTGGTGGCGCCGACGTCTTGCAGCGCCTTGCCCAAGGCATTCGCGTGCGCCGCGAACTCGGGCACCTGGATCGCGCGTTCGATGGTGGCGTTGATGCGGCTGGCCAGCAGGAGCAGGCCCTTGCCGTTTTCCATCAGCACCTTGCGGCCCAGCAGGTCCATGGCCTGGATGCCGTGCGTGCCTTCGTGGATCATGTTCAGGCGGTTGTCGCGCCAGTACTGCTCCACTGGGAAGTCGCGCGTGTAGCCGTAGCCACCGTGCACCTGGATCGCGAGCGAATTGGCTTCCAGGCACCACTCGCTGGGCCAGCTCTTGGCAATCGGCGTCAACACCTCCAGCAGCAGGCGCGCGTCGTCGGCCGCATCGGGTGCGCCGGTGTGCTGCTCGTCGACCAGGCGGGCGCAATACAGGTTGAGTGCGAGCGCGCCTTCGCAGTAGCTCTTCTGCGCCAGCAGCATGCGCTTCACATCGGCGTGCTCGATGATGCGGACCTGCGGCGCGGCAGCGTCCTTTCCGCCGGTTGAAATGGGGCGACCTTGCGGCCGGTTCTTCGCATAGTCGAGCGACGCGTGGTAGCCCGCCATGCCCAGCATGGTCGCGGCCAGACCCACGCCGATGCGGGCCTCGTTCATCATGTGGAACATGCACTGCAGGCCCCTGCCCGGCTGGCCGACGAGGTAGCCCAACGCGCCGGCCTGACCGCGCACCGGGTACTTGCCCTCGCCAAAGTTCAGCAGCGTGTTGGTCGTGCCGCGCCAGCCGCATTTGTGGTTCAGGCCCGCCAGCGCCACGTCGTTGCGTTCACCGGTGAGCTGGCCGTCGGTGTCCACCAGCTTCTTGGGCACGATGAACAGCGAAATGCCCTTGACGCCCGGAACGAGCTGGCCATGGGCATCGGGGATCTTGGCGAGCACCAGGTGGACGATGTTCTCGGTCAGCTCGTGCTCACCGGACGAGATCCACATCTTGTTGCCCTTGAGGCGGTAACGCGGACCGAGCGGGTCGGCCTCGAAGCCCTCGCCGTCGGGCACCGCTCGCGTCATCACATCGCTCAGCGACGAGCCGGCCTGCGGTTCGGAGAGGCACATGGTGCCCGAGAATCGGCCGTTGAATTCGTTCAGCGCGAACACGCGCCGCTGCGCCTCGGTGCCGTGCTTCATCAGCAGGTTGGCGTTGCCGGTGGTGAGCATGCCGCTGCCGATGCTGACCGAGGCCATGGCGAAAAATGCGTTGGCCGCCGCCTCCACCGTGTAGGGCAGTTGCATGCCGCCGATGTCGAAATCCTGCGCGGCGCTGAGCATGCCGCTTTCCACGTAGGCCTTGTGCGCGTCGTGCGTGGCCTGCGGCAGGATCACCTTCTCGCCGTCGAAATGCGGTTCCTGCGTGTCGACCAGCCGGTTGAACGGCGCGTACTTCTCGCGCGCGATGCGCTCGCAGGTGTCGAGCACGGCGTCGAAAGTTTCGCGGGAGTGGTCGGCAAAACGCTCACGCTGGCTGAGCGTTTCGGCGCCCAGCCAGTCGTGCAGCAGGAAGTCGAGGGTCGGACGCAGGCTCATGGTCGGGGCTTATTGCGGCTCGATCTTGGCGTCGCGGATCGCCTTGGCCCACTTGGCGGTCTCGGTCACGCTGCGGCGGGCCAGATCGGCTGGGGAGCCGGGCTCCACCGCAAAGCCGATGCCGGCAAATTTGTCCTGCACTTCCTTGCTGTTGGCGGCGTCGTTGGCCGCCTTGTTCAACTTGTTCACGACGTCGGCCGGGGTGCCGGCGGGCGCGAAGATCGCGAAGTACGCGATCAGCTCGTAGTCTTTCAGACCGAGCGCCTCGTTCACCGTGGGCAGTTCCGGCACCGCTGGGGAGCGCTTGCTTGAGGTGACCGCCAGGCCGCGCACCTTGCCTGCTTTCACCTGCGGCAACATCACCGCAAAGTCGGCGCTGAACATCTGCACCACGCCGCCAATCAGGTCGGTCATGGCGGCCGGGCCGCTCTTGTACGGCACGTTGGTCAGCTGGATACCGGCCATGCCGGCCAGCATCTCGGTGGACACCAGCTGCGAGGTGCTGGCGCTGGCGAAGTTGATGCTGCCGGGTTTGGCCTTGGCCAGGTCCACAAACTCCTTGAGGGTCTTGGCCGGCACGTCGGGATGCACCGCCATGATCAGCGGCACCGAGCCCAGGTAAGCCACGGGCGCAAAGGCCTTGTCCTGGTCGTAGGGCAGCTGCTTCATCAGGCTTTTCAGGGCCGCGTTGGTGCTGTTGGTGCCGATCAGGATGGTGTATCCGTCGGGTGTGGCCTTGGCCACCGCGTCGGCGCCCAGCATGCCGTTCACGCCGGGCTTGTTGTCGATGATGATGGGCTGGCCCAGCGATTCCTGCATCTTCTGCGCGAAGGCCCGGCCGATCTGGTCGGTGGCGCTGCCCGCGGCGAAGGGCACCACGGCCTTGATGGGTTTGTCTGGCCAGGCCTGCGCGAAAACGGCAGATGAACAGGCCAGCGAGGCGGCGGCAATGGCAATCAGTCGGGACACAGAACGCATGGGAGTCTCCTGTTGATGGTTATGGAAAGGCGGGTTCAGTGTAGGCCTCAGAGCGGCAGATCCAGGATGGCCGTGCTCAGGGTTTTACCGTGGGCGTCGAGCGCCAGCGAGCGGGTGACACCGCCGCCCAGCGCGTCGAACATCACAAAATGCACAGCGCCCAGATAGGGCAAGGTGTGGCGCTCCACCGGGCCCTGCACCACGCCCGCGAAATGGGCCCTCACGCGCTCGGCGGTCAGCAGCCGCTCCAGTTCGGAATAGTCTGCCGGGTTCAATGCGATCACGCTCAGGGTGGCGCGGTTGCCCTTGTCGCCCGAGCGGGCCATGGCGATGTCGCGCACGGTTCGGCGACGCTGGGGTGGGCTGGAGACCATGTCAGCCGGGTTCATGCAGTTCCAGGATGTCGCAACGGGGCTGCATCGCCGTGCGCGGCACCAGGGTCGAAGCAGCAGCGATCACCTCGCGCACCGACTGGGTGACACCACCGCCACCCGCCGGGCCGTTGAGGTACAGCGCTTCCACTTCCTGCCCCACCGCCTCGGCCTGCGCGCGGGTAGCGCAGCGCACCGCGAGGCGTACACGTACCTCGTAGGGTTCGTGGTCGGCGCCCAGCTGCGGACCGTGCATGGCGTTCACGCCGATCAGCTCGGCCCGGTGCTCGTGGCCGCTCAGGCCGTGCGGCAGCTTCGCGTCCTGCAGGCGCTGGCGCAGGATGTGCAGCGCGAGTTCACCGCGTGCCCGAGCGCCCGGCCCGGCGTAGGAAATCTGGCCCTCGCCGATGAAGCCGTCGCGGTAGCCCAGCGTGACCTTGAGCTGGTCGGGGCGCGGGTGACCGCTGGCGCCCCGCACCCGCACGCGATCGGGGGCCAGCTGTTCGAAACGCACCTGCGAAAAATCGCCCACCACGTCGGCCTGCAGATAGTGCGCCGGGTCTTCCACTTCGTAGAGCAACTGCGCGGTGCAGCTGAGCCGGTCCACCCGGCCGCCGGTGTCCGCCAGCTTGGTGATCACCGCGCTGCCATCGGCCGACACCTCGGCCAGCGGGAAACCCACGCGGTGCAAATCGGGCACGTCCACATGGCCAGGGTCGGCCAAATAGCCGCCGCTGACCTGCGCCGCGCATTCCAGCAGATGCCCCACCAGCAGGCCTTGACCCAGCCTGTGCCAGTCGTCTGCAGCCCAGCCGAAGTGGGCCATGAGCGGCGCAAGGAACAGCGAGGGGTCGGCCACGCGGCCGGTGACGATCACGTTCACATCCGCCTGCAGAGCGGGCAGCAAGGCGTCAGCGCCCAGGTAGGCGTTGGCGGAAATCAGGCTGCCGTCGAGCGAGCGCACAGAGTCGCGAGAATCCATGAGCGGCACATCGTTCGCCAGCACCCAGGGCAGCACGTCGTCACCGGTCACCACCGCCACACGCAGGCGGGGCATGCCGAGTTCGCGCGCCACGTCCAGCACCGCACGCCCGGCCGCCATCGGGTGGGCGGCGCCCATGTTGGTGATGATGGTCACGCCGTTGCGCACGCAGGCGGGCAGCACCGCGCGCATGCGGGCCTGGAGCATCGGGTCGTAGCCCGCGTCAGGATCGGCGGCGCGGCGCAACTGGGCCAGCGCGATGGTGCGCTCGGCCAGGCACTCGAACACCAGCGCATCCAGCTCGCCGCGCTCGGCCAGGTCCAGCGCCGGATCGATGCGGTCGCCGGCGTAGCCTGCGCCAGCGCCGATCCGGTAGGGCGTCAGGTCCTGCATGGCCGGATCGGCGTGAAGGCGGGCGGTTTACAGGACCTCGAACACGCCAGCCGCGCCCATGCCGCCGCCGATGCACATGGTCACGCAGACGCGCTTGGCGCCGCGGCGCTTGCCTTCGATCAGGGCGTGGCCGGTCAGGCGCTGGCCCGACACCCCGTAGGGGTGGCCGACGGCGATGGCGCCGCCGTTGACGTTCAGGCGGTCGGCCGGGATGCCCAGCTTGTCGCGGCAATACAGCACCTGCACGGCGAAGGCTTCGTTGAGTTCCCACAGGTCGATGTCGCTCACCTTCAGGCCCAGGCGCGCAAGCACCTTCGGAATGGCGAACACCGGGCCGATGCCCATTTCGTCGGGCTCGCAGCCGGCGACTGCAAAGCCGAGGAAACGGCCCAGCGGCTGCAGGCCACGCTGCTCGGCGAGGGTCTCGTCCATCAGCACGCAGGCACCGGCGCCGTCGCTGAACTGGCTGGCGTTGCCGGCCGTGACCAGGCCACCCGGCAGGGCGGACCGCAGGCCGGCAATGCCTTCCTTGGTGGTGCCGGCGCGGATGCCTTCGTCGTTCTCGACCGTGACCTGCTTGGTCATCAGGCCCATGACCTTGTCGGCCACGCCGGCGGTCACGGTGATGGGCGCGATTTCGGCCTTGAACAGGCCGGCTTCGAGTGCGGCCGTGGCGCGCTGCTGGCTGGCGGCGCCGTATTCGTCCATGGCGTCGCGGCCGATGCCGTAGCGCTTGGCCACCTGTTCGGCGGTCTGCAGCATGTTCCAGTAGATCTCGGGCTTCATCTTTTCAAGCGCGAGATCCTTGAGCATGTGCAGGTTCATTTCCTGCTGCACGCAAGAGATGCTTTCCACGCCACCGGCCACATACACCGAGCCTTCGCCGGCGATGATGCGCTGCGCGGCCAGGGCAATGGTCTGCAGGCCCGAGGAACAGAAGCGGTTGACGGTCATGCCCGATACCGTGACGGGCAGGCCGGCCTTGAGCGCAATCTGGCGCGCGATATTGGCGCCGGTGGCGCCCTCGGGGTTCGCGCAGCCCATGATCACGTCTTCGACTTCTGCTGCGTCGATGCCGGCGCGCTGCACGGCGTGCTGCACAGCGTGGCCGCCGAGCGTGGCGCCGTGGGTCATGTTGAAGGCGCCCTTCCAGCTCTTGGTCAGGGGCGTGCGGGCGGTGGAGACGATGACGGCGTTGGTCATGATGGAATCCTCAATTCGTGTTTCGTGCGGTCATCAGAACGTTTTGCCTTCAGCGGCAAGACGGGCCAGCATCGGCGCCGGCTCCCAGAACTTCGCGTCGTCCAGCGGGTTCTTGGCAAAGCGCTTCATGGCCTGGACCACGTTGAACAGCCCCACTTCGTTGGCGTAGTTCAGCGGGCCGCCGCGGTGCACCGGGAAGCCGTAGCCGAAGATGTAGACCACGTCGATGTCGCTGGCCTTGTTGGCGATGCCCTCTTCCAGGATGTGCGCGGCTTCGTTGACCAGCGAGAACACCAGGCGCTGCACGATCTCTTCGTCGGAAATCTTGCGCGGGGTGATGCCCAGGGCCTTGCGGTGCTCTTCGATCATGGCCACCACCTCGGCGTTCGGGATGGCGTCGCGCTTGCCGGGCACGTAGTCGTACCAGCCGGCGCCGGTTTTCTGGCCGAAGCGGCCTTTCTCGCACAGCAGGTCGGCGGTCTTGCTGTACTTCATGTCCGGCTTTTCCTGGTAGCGGCGCTTGCGGATCGCCCAGCCGATGTCGTTGCCGGCCAAGTCGCCCATGCGGAACGGGCCCATGGCCATGCCGAACTTCTCCATCGCCTTGTCGACCTGCTCGGGCGTGCAGCCTTCGTCGAGCAAAAAGCCGCCCTGGCGGCCGTACTGCTCGATCATGCGGTTGCCGATGAAGCCGTCGCAAACGCCGGACACCACGGCCGTCTTTTTGATCTTCTTGGAGATCGCCATCACCGTGGCCAGCACGTCCTTGGCGGTCGCGTCACCGCGCACCACTTCCAGCAGCTTCATCACGTTGGCCGGGCTGAAGAAGTGCATGCCCACCACGTCCTGAGGGCGCTTGGTGAAGTTGGCGATGGCGTTCACGTCCAGCGTCGAGGTGTTGGAGGCCAGGATGGCGCCGGGCTTCATCACGCGGTCGAGTTCCTTGAACACCGCTTCCTTGACGCCGATCTCTTCGAACACGGCTTCGATCACCAGATCGGCCGTGCCGATGTCGTCGTAGCTCAGCGTGGTCGACAGCAGGCTCATGCGCTGCTCGTACTTGTCCTGCTTGAGCTTGCCCTTCTTGACCTGGGCTTCGTAGTTCTTGCGGATGGTGGCCACGCCACGGTCCAGCGCGTCCTGCTTCATCTCCAGCATCTTCACCGGGATGCCGGCGTTGAGGAAGTTCATGGAAATGCCGCCGCCCATGGTGCCGGCGCCGATCACGGCGACCGACGCGATCTCGCGCTTGGGCGTGTCTTCCGGCACGTCGGGGATCTTGCTGGCGGCGCGCTCGGCGGTGAACAGGTGGCGCAGCGAGCGGCACTCGGGCGTCCACATCAGGTTGATGAAGATCTCGCGCTCGAAGACCATGCCCTCAACGAACTTCTTCTTGGTTGCGGCTTCGACGGCGTCCACGCACTTGGCCGGCGCCGGGAAGTTCTTGGCCATGCCTTTGACCATGTTGCGCGCGAACTGGAAGTAGGCGTCACCGTCCTTGTGTTTGCAGGGCAGGTTGCGCACCAGAGGGAAGGCCGAACCGTCGGCGTGCTTGGCGGCCATCTGACGGGCGAAAGCCAAGGCTTCTTCGGCCAGCGCTTCGGGCGAAGCGGCCAGCTTGTCGAACAGTTTCTGTCCGGGCAACTGGGCCAGCATCTCGCTCTTGACCGGCTCGCCGCTGACGATCATGTTCAGCGCGGCTTCCACGCCCAGCACGCGCGGCAGGCGCTGCGTGCCGCCAGCGCCGGGGATCAGGCCGAGCTTCACTTCGGGCAGGGCCACGTTGCAGCCGGGGGCGGCGATGCGGTAGTGCGCACCCAGCGCCAGCTCCAGCCCACCGCCCATGCACACGCTGTGCACGGCCGCGATCACCGGCTTGGTGGTGTTCTCGACACGGATGATCACCGACAGCAGGTTGGGTTCCTGGATCGCCTTGGGCGAGCCGAACTCGCGGATGTCGGCACCGCCCGAGAAAGCCTTGCCCGCGCCGGTCAGCACGATGGCCTTGACCGCGGCGTCGTTCTCGGCCTTTTCCAGCCCGTCGACGATGGCCTGGCGGGTGGACAGCCCCAGGCCGTTGACCGGCGGGTTGTTCAGCGTGATGACGGCAACATCGCCGTGGACCTGGTATTCAGCGGTCATGGAATCTCCTCTGTTGGATGCGGGCAAGGCCAAAAAACGAACGGTCGTGCGATTCTAGGGAAATTGCCTGGTGCGGCAAGGGCCCCTTGTCACCAGCGAGTCATCAGACCTCAAGCCATTCCCGGCGCGTATCCGGATCGGCCCTGAGGGCGTCGGGCGTCCCCTGGAACACGATGCTGCCGTGCCCCATCACCAGCACCCGGTCTGAAATGGCCATCGCGATAGTCAGCTTCTGCTCGATCAACAGCACCGAAATGCCGCGACCCTTGAGCGTCTGCAGATACTCGCCGACCTGCTCCACGATCCTGGGGGCCAGTCCTTCGGTCGGCTCGTCGATGATGATCAGGTCCGGGTCCCCCATGAGCGTGCGGCACAGGGTCAGCATCTGCTGTTCGCCGCCCGAGAGCACACCGGCCTCGGTGTGTTGTCGCTCCTTCAGGCGTGGAAACATGGCGTACATGTCGTCAAAACTCCAGCGCGCTCCCTGCCCCTTGCCTTTCTGCCCCAGCAGCAGGTTCTGGTGGACCGTGAGTTTGGGAAAGATGTCGCGGTTCTCCGGCACGTAGCCAATACCGAGGTGAGCGATCTCGAACGGCTCCTTGCCCAGGATGGGCCGGCCCTTCCAATCGATGCCACCTCGGCCGTCCACCAGGCCCATGATCGCCTTGGCCGTGGTGGAGCGGCCCGATCCGTTGCGCCCCAGCAGCGCCACGATCTCGCCCTGCCCCACCTGGAACGAAACACCATGCAGCACATGGCTCTGGCCGTAGTGGGCGTGGAGCTCGTCGACATTCAACATGCTGAAGGCCTCCTCAACGGCTCACGGAGGCCGCGGGTCCGTCGGCCAGGACCGATCCGAGATAGGCCTCCTGCACCTTGGGATGGGCACGCACCGCTTCCGGTGTGTCGAAAGCGATCACCTCACCGTACACCAGCACCGCGATGCGGTCCGCCAGGCCGAACACCACGCCCATGTCGTGCTCCACCGTCAGCAGGGTCTTGCCCACCGTCACCTCGCGGATCAGGTCGATGAAGCGGCGTGTTTCGCTCTGGCTCATGCCGGACGTGGGTTCGTCCAGCAGGATCACACGGGCGCCGCCCGCGATGGTGATGCCGATCTCCAGCGCCCGCTGCTCGGCATAGGTCAGGTTCATGGCCAGTGTGTCGCGCTTCCTGTCCAGCCGGATCATCCTCATCAGTTCTTCCGCGCGCTCGTTGGCGTCGCGCAGCTGGGACAGGAAGCGGAACAGCGTGTAGCGGTATCCCAGGCTCCAGAGCACGCTGCAACGCAGGTTCTCGAACACGCTGAGCTTGGGGAAGATGTTGGTGATCTGGAAACTGCGCGACAGTCCCAGGCGGTTGATCTCGAACGGCTTCTTGCCGTCGATGCGCGTTCCGTTGAGCAGCACCTCGCCGCTGCTGGGTTCGGAGCGACCCGAGATCAGGTTGAACAGCGTGGACTTCCCGGCCCCGTTGGGGCCGATGATCGCCACGCGCTCGCCGGCCCACACCGTCAGGTCCACGCCCCGGATGATGTCGGTCTTGCCGAAACTTTTGCGCAGCTGCTTCAGCTCCAGGGCAGGAACGGTTTCCCGCGCTTCACCGGCTGGGGATTCGCGCTCCTTCATTCGCCCCCCCGGCGCTGGATCTGTTTTTCGATGTCGGTCTGGATCGCGGCCCACTGCTGGCTGAACTGCCGCCGTGTGAGTTCGAAGATCCCCAGGCCGGTGAGCGTCACGAAAGCGGCGCCGAACCAGCTGCCCAGGTTGCGGGAATGCAGCTCCATGCCCAGGTACTCCACCGTGTCGCCCAGCGCAGCATCGAGCTGCAGGTGGTAGGTCATCTCGACCATCGCGCCGGCACCGAGCAGCACCACCAGCGCGGTGCTGCCCAGCGCCAGGTAAGCCGTCCAGACCTCGCGCAGCCTGCCGAACGAGGCCAGTCGCAGGTTCATCATGATCAGGCTGGCGATGCCGCCCGGTGCGAACATCACCATGAACAGGAAGATCAGGCCCAGGTAGAGCAGCCAGGCCTTGGTCAGCTCGGAGAGCAGCACGGTGGCCAGCACCATCAGCACGCCGCCGATGATGGGGCCGAAGAAAACGGTGGCGCCACCCAGGAAAGTGAACAACAGGAAGCCGCCCGAACGTGCGGCGCTCAGCACTTCGGCGGTCACGATCTCGAAATGCAGAGCGCCCAGGCCGCCCGCGATACCCGCAAAAAACCCCGAGATCATGAAAGCGAGGTAGCGCACCATCTGCGGGTTGTAGCCGATGAACTCGACCCGCTCAGGGTTGTCGCGCACCGCGTTGAGCATGCGGCCCAGCGGCGTGCCGGTGAAGGCAAACATCAGCGCCGCACAGACGAAGGTGTACACCGCGATCAGGTAGTAGACCTGGATCGGCGGGCCGAAACTGATGCCCATGAAGGTGTCGCCCACCACCCGGTTGCCGGAAACGCCCGCCTCGCCACCGAAGAAACCGGTGAACATCAGCGACATCGCGAACACCAGTTCGGCCATGCCCAGCGTGATCATGGCAAAGGAGGTGCCGGCCTTCCGGGTGGTCACGTAGCCGAACAGCAGGGCAAAAGAGAGTCCCGCCAGGCCACCCACCAGCGGGATCAGGCTCACCGGGATCGGCCAGCCGCCGTCCGTGACCCGGTTCAGCGCGTGAATGGCCAGGTACGAGCCCAGTCCGGTGTAGACCGCATGCCCGAAGCTCAGCATGCCGCCCTGCCCCAGCAGGATGTTGTAGGACAGGCAGGCGATGATGGCGATGCCCATCTGTGCCAGCATGGTCACCGCCAGGTTGCTGCTGAACATCACCGGGGCCAGCGCCAGCACCAGCGCGAACAGCGCCCAGACGGTCCAGCGGCCGACGCTCGGGGATTGCAGTGGGTGTGGCTGGCTTGGCATGGCCGGTCAGGCTTCCCGGGTACCGAAAAGCCCCCTGGGTCGAAAGATCAGGATCAGCACCAGCAGCAGGTAGGGCAGGATGGGTGCCACCTGCGAGAGCCTCAGCGTGAACAGCGCGTTCTCGCGCAGGGCGTCGCTCACCTGCATGCCCAACTGCTCGGCCAGGCCGGCCAGCGAGTGGTCCAGGCCGACCGCGAAGGTCTGGATCAGACCGATGAGCAGCGAAGCGAGGAACGCGCCCGACAGCGATCCCAGCCCGCCCACGACCACCACCACAAAAATCATTGAGCCCACCGCGGCCGCCATGTGGGGCTCTGTCACGAACGTGCTGCCACCGATCACCCCGGCCAGGCCCGCGAGGCCGGTGCCGGCGCCGAACACCAGCATCAGCACCCGCGGCACGTTGTGCCCCAGGGCTTCGACCATCTCGGGGTGGGTCAGCGCGGCCTGGATCACCAGGCCGATGCGGGTGTGCGTGAGAAGCAGCCACAGCGCCACCAGCATCAGCAGCGTCACCGCCATCATGAAGGCCCGGGTGGCGGGAAACGGGGTGCAGGAGGTGCCTTCGGCACGGCAGACCGCGGGATCGACCGAGCCCAGGAAAATCCCCAGGCCGTCGCTGGCGTGGTGGACCAGCGTGAAGGCCGGACCACGCAGGATGTCAGCCGGCGCAAACTCCACCGCCGTGCGGCCCCAGATCAGCTGCACCAGTTCCAGGATGACGTACGACAGGCCGAAGGTCACCAGCAGCTCGGGCACATGACCGAGCTTGTGCACCTTGCGCAAGGACAGGCGCTCGAACAGCGCACCCAGCAGACCCACCACCACAGGTGCCACGATCAGCCCCGGCCAGAAACCCACCCGCTGTGCCACCGAATAGCCTATGTAGGCGCCCAGCATGTAGAAACTGGCGTGCGCGAAGTTGAGCACCCCCATCATGCTGAAGATCAGCGTGAATCCAGCGCTCAGCATGAACAGCAGCAAGCCGTAGCTCAGGCCGTTGAGCATGGAGATGATGAAGAACTCCATGTGGGAGAGCTTTCAGGGGCGAAACGGGTTCAGGACTGGAGCGGAGTGCGACGGCCCAGAGTATGGCCTGAATCGAATGCCAGTCGCCCGGTGTGCCGGGTGATCGGACCTGCCCGCCCGGGTGGGGGCGCATCGGTCCGGCAATCGGTTTTTCGAACGCACCAGAGGCGCGCGGGTCAGGATCGCCGCAGACCGCACTGGGGCGTGCCGCCGAGGCGCACCCCTTCGGTGAAATGCACCGGGCCAAAGGTGTACGGCGTGCCTTCCGCGCCGCGCGGAAAACGGGCGCTGACCCGTTGCCAGCGCGAGATGTACACGCCTTTTTGGAGCTGGTGGTCGTCGGCCCGCATCAGCACCGGCCCATTGAAACCCGGGAAGCTCAAGCCGCTCAGGCGGGCGGCCACCGGCAAGGCATTGCTGCTGCGGGCATGGGCCATCGCGAGACCCAGCATCTGGATACCGTCGTAACTGGCATAGACCACGAAGTCTTCGCCGTGCTGCTCGCGGAAAGCCGTGGCCAGTTCCGCCACCGGCCCCTCCTGGTTGCTGTGGCTGCAGGCCACCTGGTACACCGGCAGCCGCTCCCCCGACCGGGCCAGCGCCGTGGGGGTGCCGGCCAGGCTGGGGTAGTAGGCAAACACCGGGATGTCCAGGCCCTGGGCCTGCAATGCCTCCACCAGGTGGCGCAGGTCAGCACCCCAGTTGCCGGTCAGCAGCGCCTGTGCGCCCGAGGCCTGGATGCGCCGCACATGGGGAGCGAAGTCCTTGAGCTGGAACAGCGGATGCAACTCCTCACCCACCACCTGGACATCGGACGATTGCCGCGCCATCTCGGACTTGAAGAACTGCGCGAACTGCTGGCCGTGCGCATAGTTCTGGTTCAGCAGGTACACCTTGTGCCACTGCGGTTGCCCGGCCATGTAGCCGGCCAGGGCCCGCATCTTCATCGAGGTGTCGGCGTCGATGCGGAAATGCCAGTAGTTGCAGTTTTCGGCGGTGAGCGCCGGATCCATGGCAGCGTAGTTGATGAACAGCACGATCCGGTCGGGGTGGTTCGCGTTGTGCCGGTTGATCGCATCGGTCAGGGCGGCCGCCACACCCGAACTATTGCCCTGCACGATGTAGCGAAAGCCGTGATCGATGGCGGCCTTGAGCGCATTCAGGCTTTCCTGCGGCGAACCCCTGTTGTCAAAGCCGGCCACCCGGAAGCGCACGCCTGCCGGGTTGGCCGCGCCGCCCAGCCGGTCGGCCATGAATTGCCAGCTCTTGAGGCAGTTGCGGCCGATATCGCCCGCCGGTCCGGACAGCGGGTCGATAAAAGCGATGCGAACCGTCTTGCCCGCTAGTGGCGCGCCCTCAGCCCTCGCCGACGCCCCTCCCAGGCAAGCCAGCCCGGCCGCCAGACACTGGCGGCGCCGAGCGGAGGGGAGTTCGTTGCTCACCGCGGGGGTTCAGGCGCCCGGCAGCACGTAGTCCTTGAGCTGCTGCCGCAGGGTCATCTTCTGCATCTTGCCGGTGGCGCCCAGCGGGATGGCATCGACGAACACCGCATCGTCAGGAATCTGCCACTTGGCCGTCTTGCCCTCGTAGAAGGCCAGCAGTTCCTCGCGCGAGACCTCGACACCCGGCTTCTTGACCACCACAACAATGGGGCGCTCGTCCCACTTCGGGTGCTTCATGCCGATGCAGGCGGCCATGGCCACGGCCGGGTGCGCCATGGCGATGTTTTCCACGTCGATGGAGCTGATCCACTCGCCGCCGGACTTGATCACGTCCTTGCTGCGGTCGGTGATCTGCATGAAGCCGTCGGCGTCGATGGTGGCCACGTCACCGGTCGGGAACCAGCCCTTGCCGTCGGCGTCGTAGCGCAGCGGGTCGCCACCCTCGCCCTTGAAGTAGCTGGCGATGATCCACGGCCCGCGCACCAGCAGGTCGCCGTAGGCCTTGCCGTCCCAGGGCAGCTCATGGCCCGATTCGTCGACGATCTTCATGTCCACGCCGAACACCGCGCGGCCCTGCTTGAGGCGCACCTTCAGGCGGTCGCCGGCCGGCAGGTCCAGCTGTGCGTTCTTGAGCGTGCAGACCGTGCCCAGCGGGCTCATTTCCGTCATGCCCCAGGCGTGCAGCACCTCCACGCCGTAGGTGTCGTTGAAGGCGTTGATCATGGCCGGCGGGCAGGCCGAGCCGCCGATCACGGTGCGCTTGACGGTGCTGAATTTCAGGCCGTTGGCCTGCATGTGACCCAGCAGCATCTGCCAGACCGTGGGCACGCCCGCGGCCATGGTGACCTTCTCCGCCTCCAGCAACTCGTAGATCGACTTGCCATCCATCGCCGGACCGGGAAACACCAGCTTGCAACCCACGGCGGCGGCCGAATACGGCAGACCCCAGGCGTTGACGTGGAACATGGGCACCACCGGCAGGATGCTGTCGCGCGCCGAGCAGCCCAGCGCGTCGGGCAGCGCCGCGCCATAGGCGTGCAGCAGCGTGGAGCGGTGCGAGTACAGCGCGGCCTTGGGGTTGCCGGTGGTGCCGCTGGTGTAGCACATGCTCGAGGCGCTGTTCTCGTCCAGCTCGGGCCAGACATAGGTCTCGCTCTGGCCGCTCATCCAGGCCTCGTAGCTCACCAGCCCCGGCACGCCGGACCCGGCCGGCAGCTTGTCGGCGTCGCACAGGGCGATCCAGTGTCTGACACCCGGGCACTTGGCGTGCACCGCCTGCACCAGCGGCAGGAAGCTCATGTCGAAGCAGACCGCGCGGTCGTCGGCGTGGTTGACGATCCAGGCGAGTTGCTCGGGGTGCAGGCGCGGGTTGAGCGTGTGCAGCACGCGGCCGGTGCCGCTGACGCCGAAATACAGCTCCAGGTGGCGGTAGCCGTTCCAGGCCAGCGTGGCCACGCGTTCTCCGTGGCCCAGGTGCAGACCGTCCAGCGCGTTGGCCACCTGGCGCGATCGGCGGGCGATCTGGCCCCAGGTGCTTCGGTGGATGTCGCCCTCGACCCGTCGGGAAACGATTTCGGTGCTGCCATGGTGTCGCTCGGCGTGGGTGATGAGCGACGAAATCAGCAGTGGTTGGCTTTGCATCTGGCCCAGCATTCCGGTCTCTCCTGAAGAAGATCGTCTGAAAAAGAACGATCGTGCATTTATCGACCCACCATCATGCCTCAAGCCCGGGCGGAAACCGCAGCGGGTTGGCCCCGATAGCCCGCGAGCCCGTGGGTGCAAGCCAGGCCGCAGACAATGCGCCCATGAGCACCGCACCCGCCGCCGGCCACTGGTCGCACCGATTCGCCGACCTCGGCCCGGCCTTCCACACCGAGCTGAGACCCACACCCTTGCCTGCGCCCTACCCGGTGGCCCACAGTGCGGCCATGGCCGCCGAGCTGGGCATCGAACCCGGGTGGCTGAACGGACCCGAAGGCGTGACCTGTTTCACCGGCAATGCCCTGCCGGCCGGAACCCGGCCACTGGCCAGTGTGTACAGCGGCCACCAGTTCGGCCAATGGGCGGGCCAGCTCGGCGATGGTCGTGCCATCCTGCTCGGTGAGCTGGGCACCGCCCAGGGACCGCAGGAGATTCAGCTCAAGGGAGCGGGGCTCACGCCCTATTCGCGCATGGGCGATGGTCGGGCCGTTCTGCGCAGTTCCATCCGCGAATTCCTCTGCAGTGAAGCCATGCACGCCCTGGGCATCCCGACCACCCGTGCGCTCTGCGTCACGGGTTCGGACGCGCCGGTGCGGCGCGAAGAGGTCGAGACGGCCGCGGTGGTCACGCGCGCAGCGCCCAGCTTCATCCGCTTCGGGCATTTCGAGCATTTCTCGCACAGCGGACAACACGGCGAACTCAAGGCCCTGGCCGACTTCGTCATTCACCACTTCTACCCAGACTGTGGCGAGCAAGACGGCAATCCCTATGCCCGCTTGCTCGAAACGGTGAGTGCGCGCACCGCTGCGCTGGTGGCGCAGTGGCAGGCGGTGGGCTTCTGCCACGGCGTGATGAACACCGACAACATGAGCATCCTGGGTCTGACCATCGACTACGGTCCGTTCCAGTTCATGGATGCCTTCAACCCCGGCCACATCTGCAACCACACCGACCGCGGCGGCCGCTACGCCTACCACCGCCAGCCCCAGGTGGCGCACTGGAACCTGTTCTGCCTCGGCCAGGCCCTGTTGCCGCTGATCGAGGACCCGCAGCAGGCGCTGGACGCACTCGAGCCCTACAAAACCTTGTTCCCCTCTGAACTGCAGCGCCGCATGGGCGCCAAGCTGGGCCTGAACACCGTGCACGACGGCGACACCGCGCTCACCGAAGGCCTGATGCGTCTGATGGCCGGAGACGCGGTGGACTTCACGATTTTCTGGCGCCGCCTGTCGCAAGCCGTGGCCGGCTTCGCCGACCCGGGCGCCGACGCGAACGCCGCGGCCAAGGCCCTGGAGCCGGTGCGCGACCTGTTCTTGCAGCGTGACGCGTGGGACGCCTGGGCGCTGCACTGGCGCGGGCGGCTGCAAAGCGATCCCGGCTTCGACCCCGCCGCCACACAAGCGCAGATGCTCGCCACCAATCCCCAGGTGGTGCTGCGCAATCACCTGGGAGAAACCGCCATCCAGCAGGCCCGCCAGGGTGACTTTGCCTACCTGCACCGCCTGCAGGCAGCGCTGCAAACCCCGTTCACCGCCCTGCCCGGTCACGACGACCTGGCCGACTTCCCGCCCGACTGGGCGGCCCACATCGAGATCAGCTGCTCATCCTGAAGGAGCTTCCATGACATTCCCGATCCAGAAAACCGAGGCCGAGTGGCGCGCCCTGCTCGCCGAAAAAGGCGCCGAACCGGTGGCCTTCGAAGTCACCCGCCGCGCCCACACCGAGCGACCGTTCACCGGCAAGTACGAAGAAATCTGGGCCGACGGCAGCTACCACTGCATCTGCTGCGGCAACCACCTGTTCGACGCCGGCACCAAGTTCGATGCCGGCTGTGGCTGGCCCAGCTTCTGGAAAGCCATTCCCGGCGCGATCACCGAGATCAGCGACCGCAGCCACGGCATGCTGCGGGTGGAAACCGTGTGCAGTCAGTGCGGCGCCCACCTCGGACATGTGTTCGAAGACGGCCCGGCCCCCACCGGCCAGCGCTATTGCATGAACTCGGCCTCGCTCGAACTGCAAGCTCGATAGGCCCACACCGCTGCGCCGCTCAGGCGCCGCGCACCAGCGCCATCACCTTGCCCGCATCAAGCCCGCGCGCGGTCTGCTCGATCTGCGGCAGGTACTGCGACTGCATGCGCTTGGCCGGGCCGAGCAGTTCCTGGAAGGTCTGCTGCAGCACCGCGGTGTTCATCACCCGGCCACCGGCGTAATAGCGCTTGGCCACCTGGCCCAGGGCGTAGGTGGTGGCGAACGAAAAGGCCATGCCGGTGGCCGCACCGCCGATGCGCCCGAGCGTGCGTCCGGCGGCCTTGCCGAGCAGGCCACCGATCAGCTTGCGGCCGAACTGCTCGATGTATTGCGAGGTGATGCCGACCCCGGCCGCCGCGATGAATTCGCGGATGTGGCCCTGGTCCAGCTCCACGCCGTGCGCCTTGCCGACGGCGTAGACCATCTTGACCTGCAGCGGGATGATGGCCATCGATGCCCACGATTGGGGCAACAGCTCGAGCGCGCCATTGAGCAGCGCGTGGTTGAGGATGGTTTTGTCCAGCGCCTGATCGCGCGCGGGGTCCGATGCCTCGACGGTCACCGGCACCGCCGCGACCGCCGCGCTCACCGGCAACGCAGCGGACGGCGACGCCGTCTGCACGGCCGCAGCCAGATCGTCCGCCTCCCGATCGAACGCCGCCGTCGCAGCGGGGGCGATCCCCAGACGCTGGCGCAGGTCTTGCAGAAACGCGGATTCCGCCGGGGACTGCTTTCCGTCGGCGTCACAGACACACACCGCCATTTCGTAGGCCAGCATGCGCTGATCGGCATCTTTCAGCGGCGCCACAGCGTCCGGCAAAGTCAGCTTGCGCAGCAGAACGTCCTGGTACAGCTTGGCCAGCCCGGCACCAGCCGCTTCCTGGCCGAGGTTGTCGGCCATGCGCCGGATGGCCTCGCGCTCGGCATCGGCCTTGTGCCCATCGGCAAAGGCGGCGAGAAGCGCTATGGCCAGAATCGCTTGTTGTTCCTGATCAGACATGGACCGTTGACTCCTGAAAAATTGGAAGCTGAGCCCCGGCGGGGCGACGGCTGATGGACCACTGTGGTGAAGGGGAGTTCCGCCAGCGGGACAAATCCAGGCGTGGCGACGCGCCACCCGGGCTCGCGGATAATCATGGCATGCGTTTTCTGATCGACTTCTTTCCCATCCTGCTTTTCGTCGCCGCCTACAAGCTGCACGACATCTACACCGCCACCGCGGTGCTGATGGCCGCCACGCTGGTGCAGACCGGCATCATTTACGCCATCGACCGCAAGCTGCAGACGCTGCAGAAGGTCACGCTGGTGCTGGTGATCGTCTTTGGCGTGCTGACCCTGGTGCTGCAGGACGAGCGCTTCATCAAATGGAAGCCCACCGTGCTCTACGCGAGCATGGCCATCGTACTGGCGGCCGCGCTCTGGATCTGGAAGAAGAATTTCTTGCAGATCCTGCTGGGCAGTCAACTCAGCCTGCCGGACGCTGTGTGGGCCAGGCTCACGCTGATCTGGATCGCTTACTTCCTGTTCATGGCGGGGATCAACGCCTACGTGGCGGCCTACTACACCACCGAAGCCTGGGTCAACTTCAAGCTCTGGGGCTACGTGTTCCCGGTGATCTTCATCGTCGGTCAGGGTCTGTACATCGCCCGCTACCTGAAAGAACCCGGTGACGGCGTGGAGAAACCATGACCCATTCCGAGACCGTCATCTGCAGCACCCCCGCACTGGAAGCCACTTTGCGCCAGGCGCTGGCGCCCACCTGGCTCGAGGTGGTCGACGAAAGTGCGGCGCACGCGGGCCATGCGGGGTCGAACGGACTGGGCCATGGCACCCACTTCCGGGTGCGCATCGGCGGCCCCGCCTTCCACGGCTTGAGCAGGGTGGCGCAGCACCGCCTTGTGTATGATGCCCTGCGAAAATTCACCGCGGCCGGGTTGCACGCCCTGGCCATCGAAATCCGGACCTGAGGCCACACCAGCCGCTGGCTACTTTCTGTCACCTTTCGGTCGAAACGCCACCCCGCGCGGCGGCTCCAACCGCCAACCACACCTTCCGAGGACCCCCATGAAATTCTCCCTGCAAGCCCTGGCCGCGGCCGCCCTGATCGCCAGCGCGCCCTGGGCCGCGGCCCAAAACGTGGCCATCGTCAACGGCAAGGCCGTGCCCACCGCCCGCGTGGAAGCGCTGGCCCAGCAAATGGCCGCCTCCGGCCGGCCGGTGGATGACGCGACCCGCGCCCAGCTCAAGGAAGAAGTGATCCTGCGCGAGATCTTCATGCAGGAAGCTCAAAAGCGCGGCATCGCTGCCACCGAGGATTACAAGGTTCAGATGGAGCTGGCCCGCCAGACCATCATGATCCGCGCCTTGTTTGCCGATCACCAGAAAAAGAATCCGGTGACCGACGCCGAAATCAAGGCCGAGTACGACAAGTTCGCCTCCGCCAACGCCGGCAAGGAATTCCGCGCCCGCCACATCCTGGTGGAAAAGGAAGACGAAGCCAAAGCCATCATCGCGTCCATCAAGGGCGGCGCCAAGTTTGAAGACATCGCCAAAAAGCAGTCGAAGGATCCGGGATCCGGTGCCAACGGTGGCGACCTGGACTGGGCCAATGCCGCCAGCTACGTGACCGAATTCTCCGAGGCCATGGTCAAGCTCGACAAGGGCCAGATGACCGATGCGCCGGTGAAGAGCCAGTTTGGATGGCACATCATCCGCGTGGACGACGTGCGCCAGGCCCAGCTGCCCTCGTTTGACGAAGTCAAGCCGCAGATCGCCCAGCAGATGCAGCAGCAGAAGATGGCCGACTTCCAGAAGAGCCTGCGTGACAAAGCCAAGGTGCAGTGAGCGCACGGCGCTCCTCGACCCAGACAACGCGGCTCCGGCCGCGTTTTTTTCGACCGCGCTCTTCAAGTCTCGCATTTATTTGATCAAAACTTGTTCATGGCATACCAATGAGGCAGAATCGGCTCATAAATTTGATCAAATATTGGTGATTTCATGAGCCAACCCGGCAGCATCCAGACCTTCTTGAGTGAACACCGCATCCAGGAGGTCGAGTGCGTGATTCCCGACATGACCGGCATCGCACGCGGCAAGATCCTGCCCAAGGACCTGTTTCTGAACAGCGGCCACATGCGCCTGCCCAAGAGCGTGCTGCTCAACACGGTGAACGGCCAGCAGCCCGACAACACCGCCTTTGTCGGCGACACCGACCCCGACATGGTCTGCGTGCCCGACCTGGCCACCGCTCGCGTGGTGCCCTGGGCGGCCGAGCAGGTGGCGGTGATCATCCACGACTGCGAGGAGTTCGATGGCACGCCGGTGGCGCTGTCGCCGCGCAGCGTGCTGCGGCGGGTGCTCAGGCTCTACGAGGCCAAGGGCTGGGCGCCGGTGGTGGCGCCCGAGATGGAGTTCTACCTGGTCGCGCGCCAGCAGAACCCCCACGAACCGCTGCAACCGCCACTGGGTCGATCGGGCAAACCCGAGGCGGGCCGCCAGTCATATTCCATCGACGCGGTGAACGACTTCGACCCCTTCTTCCTGGAGCTGTCGCGCTTTTGCGAAGTGCACCGCCTGGGCGTGGAAACGCTGATCCACGAAGCCGGCGCCGGGCAGATGGAGATCAACTTCACCCACGGCAACGCCATGGACCTGGCCGACCGCGTGTTCCTGTTCAAGCGCACGGTGCGCGAGACAGCCTTGCGCCACGGCATTTTTGCCACCTTCATGGCCAAACCCATGGAGAGCGAGCCTGGCAGCGCGATGCATATCCACCAGAGCATCCTGGACGCACAGACCGGCCACAACATCTTCAGCGATGCCGGTGGCGCCGTGACGCCCGCGTTCCACCACTACGTGGCCGGGCTGCAGCGCTACGTGCCACTGCTCATGCCCATGCTGGCACCCTACGTGAATTCGTACCGGCGGCTGGCGCGCAACATGTCGGCACCGATCAACGTGCAATGGGGTTACGACAACCGAACCTGCGGCATCCGCGTGCCGGAGTCCGATGCTGCCAACCGTCGACTGGAAAACCGGGTGCCCGGCGTCGACGTGAACCCCTACCTGGCGATGGCCGCCACGCTAGCCTGCGGCTACCTCGGCATGGTGGAGCAAAACCAGCCCACTGCACCCATGACCAGCAGCGCATGGGCCATGGACCACGAACTGCCCAGCCACATGGAGGACTCGATCCGCCGCATGCGCGAATGCGAGGCCTTGCGCGAGGTGCTGGGCGGTGCGTTCATCGACGCTTTCCTGGCGGTGAAGGAAGTGGAGTACGCCACCTACAACCGCGTGATCAGCTCGTGGGAGCGCGAACACCTCTTGCTCTTGGTCTGAGGAGCAAACCATGGACATGCACGCACAAATCCCACAACCAGCCAGCCGCACCGGCCTGGACTGGTCACGCGCCCTCGCCTTCCTCGCCCAGGAACGAGCCACTTACACCCAGCTCAACCCGGCCTCAGCCCAGCTCGCCGTACAGGCGCAGCAGCACCTGCTGTTTGGCGTGCCGCTGCACTGGATGAAAGACTGGGGCACGCCGTTTGCGCTGCACGTGTGCCAGGCGAGTGGCGCGCTCGTCACCGATGTGGACGGTCACCGGCTGGTGGACTTCTGCCTGGGCGACACCGGCGCCATGTTCGGTCACGCGCCCGCGCCGGTGGCCGCTGCGCTGGTGAAGCAGGCCACCGAGGGCTACACCACCATGCTCGCCACCGCCGACGCGGCGGTGGTCGGCCAGTTGCTCAGCGAGCGCTTCGGCCTGCTGTTCTGGCAGTTCGCCATGAGCGCGACCGATGCCAACCGCTACATCGTGCGCTGGATCCGCGCCGCCACCGGGCGCAAGAAGATCCTCGTGTTCAACGGTTGTTACCACGGCACCATCGAAGACGTGTTCGTCGATCTGGTCGACGGTCAGCCGGTGCAGCGTCGCAGCCTGCTGGGCCAGGTGCACGACCTCACACAACACACGGTGGTGGTCGAGTTCAACGACCTGCCCGCGCTGGAAGCCGCTCTGAAGGCGGGCGATGTGGCCTGCGTGCTGGCCGAGCCGGTCATGACCAACATCGGCATGGTGCTGCCCGAGCCTGGCTTCTGGGACGAAGCTCAGAAAATCATCCGCCGCCATGGCACGCTGCTGGTGCTGGACGAAACCCACACCATCAGCTCCGGCCCCGGCGGCTATGCGCATGCGCATGGCATCACGCCCGACGCCATGGTGCTGGGCAAGCCGGTCGGCGGCGGCATGCCCTGCGCGGTGTACGGCATGAGCGCCGAGCTGGCCGAGCGCGCGGTCATGGCCAAGCAAGACGCACCGCCCGGCCACAGCGGCATCGGTACCACACTCACCGGCAACATGCTCGCCACCGCGGCCATGCGCGCCACCCTGACCGAGGTGATGACCCCCGCCGCCTACGACCACATGCTGGCGCTGGCGCGGCAGCTCGCCGACGGTATCCGCCAGCTCGTCGGCCGGTTCCGCCTGCCCTGGTGCGTGACGCAGGTGGGCGCGCGCACCGAGTTCCAGTTCTGCCCCACACCGCCCAGCAACGGCAGCGAGGCCAACCGTGTGCTGGATGGCGAACTCGAGCACCTGATCCACCTCGGCCTGCTCAACCGCGGCGTGATGATCACGCCCTTTCACAACATGATGCTGGTCTGCCCGCAAACCACTGTGGACCATGTGGCTCAGTTGCTCGGCGCACTGGAAGAGGTGCTGAGCCTCATCGTCGCCCGCCCATGAAGAACCCACCGCCCCTGACCCAGCAAGACAGCACCTACGCGCGCCTGCGCCAGTGGGTGACGGTGGGCCGATTCCTGCCCGGCGAGCGGCTCAAAATCCACGACATCGCCCGCCAGCTCGGCGTCGGCGTCATGCCGGTGCGCGCAGCCCTACAGCGCCTGGCTGCCGAAGGCGCGCTGGTCAACGTGCCGCACGCCGGCATGCTGGTTCCCAAGCTCTCGACAGCCGAATTCGACGATGTGCTGCAGATGCGCCTGCTGCTCGAAGGCGAAGCCGCCGAGCGCGGCGCCCACCGGATGGACGCGTCCGGCATCCAGGAGCTCGCCGCACTGGAGACGAGCATGGCGCAGGGCCTGGCCACTGGCGACGCCAAGGTCTATCTGGACGCCAACGAGCTGTTCCACCTGCGGCTGTACCAGGCCGCGGCATCGCCAACCCTCCTGGCGCTGATCGAAACCGTCTGGCTCAAGGTCGGCCCGCTGTCCAACCGGCTGTTCGAGGCCGAAGGCGCCAGCGCCGTGATCAACGACGCACACGGCGAGGTGATGCGCGCCCTGCACCGGGGCGACAGCGCCGGGGTGCGCCGGGCCATCGAGAAAGACCTGTTCGTGGCCGGGCAGTTCCTGCGCGGGTTCTGCGGGGGTTGAACGCTCAACCGCGCAGCCAGACGAAAGCCGTGATCAGCCCCATCAACACCGGCTGGTGCAGCAGGTAGTAACTCAGGCTCCAGCGGCCGAGCGTGACCAGCCCCCGCTTCAAGCCAGTGGCCGGGGCATCGGCGGCGCCCAGCCAATGCGGGCGGTGCTGCATCGCCCACTGCCCTGCGGCCACGCCCCACCACATCACGCCCAGCCAGGGCAGCAGCGGCACATAGTCTTCCGTCACCGGCAGCTGGCTGATGAAGCCCAGCGCGTTCAGGCCGGGCGAATTCATCACCGCCAGCGCCGGCACGGCAGCGATCAGCACCGGCGCCAGCAACTTGGCACCGATGGTCAGCGCGCCCAGGGGCCACAGCCACACGCCCCATCCGGCGGTGAGCCGCACCACCACCAGCATGACGGCAATGCCGTGCAGCACGCCGAAGTAGATGAAGGTCTGCGGGAACATGACCATGGACCCGGCGGTGACCAGCAGGGCCGCGCCGGCCACTTGCGCCCAACGCTTCCAGAACCTCGGCCAGCCTTGCCCTTGCGCCAGCGCCACCGCTTGCGACAACCCGGCGGTGAACAAAAACAGGCTGACGATGGCGGTGCGCTGCCAGGTCCAGAACGGGTCGCGGTGAAAGTCCTGGTCGATCAGGCGGAAGTGGTCCAGGTCGAACGCGAAGTGGAAAGCCGTCATCCACAGCATGGCCACGGCGCGCAGCGCGTCGATGCGGTCCAGGCGCTGCGGGTGTTGGATGGGTGCCATCAGGTGCGGCAAGCCTTGTGGTGCACCGATAGCAGCAACTGCGCCAGCTCACGCGGCGCGCTCACCATCGGATCGTGCCCGGTCGCCAGTTCGTGCACCGTCCAGCCCGGCTCGCTGCGCACGCGTTTTCTCGATACGTCGATGGTGGGCAGCGCCGGGCGGGTGCAGTCGATGAAGCTGTGTGGAATCGACCAGACCAGGGCCGGGTCAAACTGCAGCGGCTCCTGGTACAGGCGAAAGGGTTGCGGGGTCTGGCGGCGGTTGACCCAGTCGCGGTCGGCGCCGGTGAGGCCAAACACGCTGGCGTCGGGCGGCGGAAAACTCAAGCCCCCGCTGGCCTGCGCTTCGGCCACCCGTTTCGCCACGGTCTCGGGGGTGTGGGGCGTGCTCCAGCTGTCGCCCGGATTCGGAATGCCCGCGTCCAGGTACACCAGGTGGCGCAGCAGCCCGGGGCGGGCGCGTTGCAGCCGGTCGGCCACGCAGGTGATCAGGTTGCCCGCGTAGCTGTGGCCCACCAGCACCACGCGCTGCAGTTCTTCGGCCTCGATCAGGCCGATCACGTCCTGAATATGCGTGTCGATCCCGACCGCCGGGCTCAGCAGGTGCGCGCGTTCGCCCACGCCGGTGAGCGTGACGGCGTGGGTATCCACGCCCGCGCCGCGCAGCAAGGGCAGTACGCGGTGCCAGCACCAGGCGCCGTGCCAGGAACCGTGCACCAGCACGATGGCGGTCTGGGTGCGGGGATGGGGTGCGCGCATGCGGGTTCTCCGGGACAATATGGGCCAGCTTTTCCACCCGCCATTCTGCCCGTCCGCCATGCTGCACCACCAACTCGAACTGCTTGCCCCAGCCCGCGACGCCGCCATCGGCATCGAGGCCGTGAACCATGGGGCCGATGCGGTCTACATCGGCGGCCCGTCCTTCGGCGCACGCACCAGCGCCGACAACAGCGTGCAAGACATCGCCCGCCTCGCGGCCTACGCGCACCGCTTCAACAGCCGCATCTTCGTGACGATTGGAGCCCGCGCGCCAACTGGCCTGGCAGCTGTACGACGCGGGGGTGGACGCGCTGATCATTCAGGACATGGGCCTGCTGGAGATCGACCTGCCTCCCATCCAGCTGCACGCCAGCACGCAGACCGACATCCGAACGCCCGAGAAGGCTAGATTCCTGCAAGACGCGGGGCTGAGCCAGATCGTGCTGGCGCGCGAACTGACGCTGGAGCAGATCGCCGTCATCGACGCCGCGCTCGGCCCCAAAGACGAGACCCTGAATCCAGGCCGCGCCATCCTCGAATTCTTCGTGCACGGCGCGCTCTGCGTGGCCTACAGCGGCCAGTGCTTCATCAGCCACGCGCACACCGGCCGCAGCGCCAACCGCGGCGACTGCTCGCAGGCCTGCCGCCTGCCGTATGAAGTGAAAGACAGCCAGGGCCGCATCGTCGCGCACGACAAGCACGTGCTCAGCATGAAGGACAACAACCAGAGCAACAACCTGCGCGAGATCATCGACGCCGGCGTGCGGAGCTTCAAGATCGAAGGCCGCTACAAGGACATGGCTTACGTCAAGAACATCACCGCGCATTACCGGGTGCTGCTCGATGAGATCTTGCAAGAACGCCCCGAGCTGGCCCGCGCCAGCAGCGGCGAATGCACCTTCCACTTCCAGCCCGACCCGAACCAGAACTTCAACCGCGAGTTCACCGACTACTTCGTGCAGGGCCGCAAGGAAGACATCGGCGCCTTCGACACGCCCAAGAACCCGGGCCGCCCGATCGGCTTCGTCACCGCCACCGGCCCCAACTTCGTCGAACTGCAGACCGACGATCCGGCCACCGTGATCCACAACGGCGACGGCCTGTGTTACCTGGACCTGCAGAAGGAACTGGTGGGCCTGCAGATCAACCGCGCCGAGGCGACGGGCAAGAGGGGCTTGTGGCGCGTCTTCCCCAAAGACCCGATGCCCGGGTTCAAGGATCTGCGCAAGGGTGTGCAGGTCAACCGCAACCGCGACATGGACTGGGTGCGCGGACTGGAAAAGAAATCGGCCGAGCGGCGCATCGGCGCCTGGCTGGCGCTGGATGAAACCGCCGATGGCCTGAAGCTCACCATCACCGACGAAGACGGCCACAGCGGTGCAGCCGCCCTGCCCGGCCCGCTACAGGACGCCAAGGACCCGAGCCAGGCCGACACCAAGCTGCGAGAAGGCCTGTCACGCCTGGGCGACACCCTGTTCCAGCCGCTGGACGTGGCGCTCAACCTCAAAGGCCCACGCTTCGTACCCGCCTCCCAGCTCAACTCCCTGCGCCGCGAAGCGGTCGAGCACCTCGAAGCCGCCCGCGCCGCCGCCTGGCACCGCCTGCCGCGTGCCGCGCCGGTCGAGCCGCCGGTGCACTACCCGGAAGACACGCTCACTTACCTGGCCAACGTGTTCAACCACAAGGCGCGCGACTTCTATGCGAAGCACGGCGTCAAGGTCATTGCCGCCGCGTACGAAAGCCACGAGGAAGAAGGCGAAGTGAGTCTGATGATCACCAAACACTGCGTGCGCTTCTCGCTCAGCCTGTGCCCCAAGCAGGCCAAGGGCGTGACCGGCGTGCAGGGCACGGTGAAAGCCGAGCCGATGCAGCTGATCAACGGCAAAGAAAAGCTGACCCTGCGCTTCGACTGCAAGCCCTGCGAAATGCACGTGGTCGGCAAGATCAAGCGCAGCGTGATGAACGCGGTGCCGGAGAGTCCGGTGC